>Ga0209314_10000098_pt1 | contig 35007 bp, 31 predicted proteins | sample I19B2metaG_FD_184146 | JGI IMG/M metagenome (GOLD analysis project Ga0209314, IMG submission 184146) | Lake sediment bacterial and archeal communities from Gulf of Boni, Indonesia to study Microbial Dark Matter (Phase II) - ​I19B2 metaG... | ecosystem: Environmental > Aquatic > Freshwater >... | reverse complement strand
CGTCCGAGTGCACGGTTGCCAAGGGCTGGCAGTTTGGCTGGCTTCGTGATCGTGTTGCGGGCAAGGGCGACAGTGTAACGATGTTTGAAAATATCCTTGACTTTGGTTTGAAAATTAGTAATATGCACCCAGGTTTTTAGAACAGCCCGTTTGCCGCCACTCCCGGCGGGGGGCGGGGATCTGCTGAATTTGTTTTTTTAAATTAGAAGCTTGACAATGGCTTTTTCGGAAGGTATTTTTTAGCTTAATTTATTCAGAAGGTGTCAATGTTAAGATCCAGATGGATGACATAATGCACTAAATGGCCCTGCCGGCCTTCTCCCCCTGGGAGTAGGTTGACAGGGTTTTGTTTTTAATGATCTTTGGGTGGCAAATTTACTGGAGAGGTGGTGGTGACGGCGTAGTCCCTGGCAGCACAGACCTTGAATCCAGAATTTACATCAACCATAAAGGAGGCATCAATGAAGAAGAACCTTGTCGTACTGGGAGCAGTTGCTCTCTCCGCAGCAGCAGCTGTCCCCGCACTGGCTTTGGAGAACGAGTTCCACGGCATGTACCGGGCCTACGGCTACGTGAGCAACGCCCATACCGGTGGCGGTACCTTCAACCTCAAGACCGATGGCCAGGACAGGACAAACTCCTACATGGAGCAGCGCGCCCGCCTGCAGTACATTGCCAAGGCCAGTGACGACCTGAAGCTGGTCACACACTTCGAGCTCGACAGCCTCTTCGGTGGCCAGAATGGCGGCAAGTACACCAATACCACCGACTCCGGTTCACTGGATGCCGACGGTGTGACCCTCGAGACCAAGAATGTCTACCTCGACTTCAACATCCCCTCTGCTCCTGTCAACGTCAAGCTCGGCGTGCAGCCCTACGCCGACGCCTACATGGGGACCTTCGGCAACTTCGATGGTGCCGGAGCCTACGCCACGGGCAAGTTCGGTGCATTCACCCCTAGCGTGGGGTGGTTCCGTGTTAATGAGGACAAGAACCTCGCCTACCCGATCGGCAAGCTGACCACCGACCTGATCACAGCCGATGTCAAGTTCGCCGTCAACAAGGATGTGACAGTAGGCGCCAACTACATCTATATGGGGAATGATGGCAGGACCGGCAATTCGACTGTTGCCGACGCAGCCCTGCCCAACGCCGAGAAGGTACACACCTTCGGCCTGAACGCATCCGCCAAGGTGGGCCCCGCCGCCCTCAACGCCTTCGCCGCCTACCAGTTCGGCGACTACAAGGATGCTACAAATCAGGAGCTCTCTGCCTATGCGGGTGCAGTGACCGCCAAGATCAAGGCCGGCCCGGGCAACGTCAACCTCGCCGCCCTCTACCTATCCGGTGACGACACCGCACCTGCTGCCAACCACAAGCAGGAGGGGTGGCAGTCCCTCGCCAGCAACGGCACTACCAGCTACTTCAACGCCGCCAATACTTGGCTCCTCATCAGGAACGGCGCTTGCATCAACACCTCCGCCTCCATTGGCACCAACGACCTGACCAAGGGTGGCCGCGGCCTGATGGGCTTCTTCGCCGGCTACGAGGGGAGCGCCGGCAAGGTCTTCTACGCAGCCAATGCCGGCTACGCCCAGACCGCCGAAGAGCGGGGCAACGAGGATGGCGCGATCGGCACCGAGGTCAACGCCACCGTCGGCTACAAGCTCTACGACAACATGAGCGCCAGCATCAACTACGCCCATGCCTTCCTCGGCAAGGGGATGAACTCAACTACTGCTTCCGAGCGGATTCCCGGCGGTGCTTCCGATGCGGCCGACCCCTACGCAGCATTCGTCAGGATCGACTACGCATTCTAAGCAAAGCATCAGCTGCTGCAGCATCAATAAGGGCGGGCCGATCGGCCCGCCCTTATTGTTTGACACTCTTTCCCATGCAGGGTATGAATGGGGGAGGTAAAAAACTGGTTGAAAAGGAGCATGGGGTGAAGCGTATTCTCAAGCTTATGGCGGTTGCGGTCTTTCTGTTGGCACCGGTTAGTTCTCTTTATGCAGCCCCCTTGAGGGTTCGCCTGGCTGAGTTCAAGGTGACCGGTGCTGCCAACAGGGATGAGCTGCGTGGCTCCCTGCAGGCGCTGCTCGCCTCCCGACTGGAGGGGGGGGAGCTGCAGGTGGTGGATGCAGGCGAAAAGGCAGACCTGGATGTGGCCGGGACATACATACTCTTCGGCAAGGTCTTCAGTCTTGATGCCAGGGTCTCTTCTTCCGGAAAGGTTGTTGCCCGCGCCTTCGAGCAGGGGGAGTCGGCAGACGACACCATCCCTGCCATGGGACGCCTGGCGCAGAAGCTCCTTCAGGAGATAGGCAAGTACGCCGCCAAGGGTGGTGAGGCCAGTGGGGCGGCTGTAGCCGTACGGGGCGTGCAGGAGAGCAAGGGTGAAGTGATCCGGCCGGAGCCGGCGGCGGCAAAAAATGCCGAGGGAGACATCATCAGGGCCGAGAGGAGCGTCAGGGCCGAGGGGAGCGGCATGATCGGCCAGAGGCTCGAGGGTGACCTGCTCGGCATGGCGCTCATCCGCAGGATCGACGCCGAGCAGAGGGAGATTGTGGTAGCCGACCAGAAGGAGATCAGGCTCTACCTCCAGGGGAAGGAGCTGCGGCTCCTGGCTGCTGAGAAGGGGTTCGGTGAGGACGAGAACATAATAGGCATCGACAGCGCCGACCTGGACAGCGACGGCACGGCAGAGCTCTACGTCACCGCCTTGCGCGGCAGCGAGCTATCCTCCAGGGTCTACCTGGTGGAAAAGGGGGGGCTTAGGAAGATAGCCTCCGATCTCCCCTACTACTTCCGCGCCATTACCATCAAGGGGGCGGAGCGCAAGGTACTGGCCCAGCAGATGGGGAGGGACGAAGATTTCTTCGGCGACCTGTACGAGGTTGCCAAGAAGGGTAGCGGCTTCACCATCGTGAATCCGGTCAGGCTCCCCCGTTTTGCCAACCTGTTCAACACCAACATCATCCCGGCCAAAGGGGGGGGGGAGCTCTTCGTCGTACTCCATCCCGACGGCTATCTCCTGGTGTATGACCGCAAGGGGGAGAATCTCTGGCGGGGGAGTGACAAGTTCGGCGGCTCGGAAACCTATTTCCACCGGGAGGATTCCCAGAACATGAGGGTCACCGGCAGCCAGTACCGCAAGAGGTTCATCGAGCAGCGCCTCACCGTGACAGCCTCGGGGGAGGTGATCGTGCCGAGGAACGAGGGCTCCTTCGTCATGGGTAACAGCAGGTCCTTCAACAAGAGCTCGGTCTATGCCTTTGCCTGGAACGGCGCCGCCCTGGAGGAGTTGTGGCACACCAAGGTCAGCCAGAACTACCTGGCAGACTACGCCTATGACCAGGAGAGCAGGGAGCTCATCCTCCTGGAGGTTGTGAAGAAGGAGGGGTTAGGTGAGAAGGGGGCCAGCGCCATTGCGGTGAAGAGGGTGGAGTAGGCTCCCGGTAACAGTAAATACTGCTGCGACATTATTGTCACAGCTTTTGCGGTCAAGGGATTGAGCGGAAAAGGGGCTCCGTTAGCGAGCCCCTTTTCCATTGACATGCACAGGCTATACTGTTAGGATTTTCGGCGTTTTGCATTGGGTTGACAGGTTAAGGCGATGATATTTAAGGCGGAAAACTCCAAGGAAAATTCCATCCCCAAGGGGGTGACCGACTTCCTCCCCGAGCAGGCCGACAAGATCGGCTACATCGAGGGGAAGATATGCAGGGTCTTCGAGCTCTGGGGTTTCAGGCGGATAATCACGCCGATGCTGGAGTACGAGGATAGCCTCTCCCTGGGGATGGATGACGAGCTGCGCCGCCGGGCTTTCCGCTTCGAGGACAGGCAGAGCGCCAGGCTCCTGGCGATCCCGCCGGACATAACCCCACAGGTTGCCAGGGTCGAGGGGATGAGGATGTCCGGCTTCCCCCTGCCGCACCGGCTTTTCTATACCGGCAGGGTGCTGCGCCATGTGGAGTCCCAGTCCGGCCGGAGCCGCGAACTCTTCCAGGCCGGTGTGGAGCTGATCGGCCTGGACTCCCCAGAGGCCGATGCCGAGATGATCGCCATGGCGGTTGAGGTGCTGCAGAAGCTGGGGATCGAGGGGTTCAAGGTAGATCTCGGCCAGGTTGATTTCTTCAAGGGGATCATGGCCTCGGCAGGGCTGGAAGCCGGTACCTCCCGGTTGCTGCAGGAGGCGATTGCCCGCAAGGACTCATCCGCAGTGCGGCTGATTCTGGAGGGGGCGGCGCTGAGCGACCAACTCAAGGAGGAGATCGCTGCCCTCCCCAGGCTGTTCGGCGGCACGGAGATACTCGACCTCGCCGGCAGGATGGTGCGCAACGATCGTTCGCAACGGGCCCTGGAAAACCTCTCCGAGGTAATCGACATCCTGGCCATCCACGGCATCAGCGAGCAACTTACTATCGACCTGGGGGAGATCAGGGGGCTTGCCTACCATACCGGCCTGACCTTCGAAGGGTTCGTGCCTGGAATCGGTGAGCCGGTCTGTGGCGGCGGCAGGTATGACGGGCTGATGGCACGCTATGGGGCTGCCAAGCCGGCGACGGGTTTTGCATTCAACGTCCTAAGTCTGCTGCAGGGGCTGGAGAGCCGGCCCGAGGTGGAGGCCAGCAAGAGGATGGACCTGCTGATCTTCAACCAGCAGGAAGACCGCCGCGATGCCCTGGCAATAGCCACCGGGCTGCGGCGGCAGGGGATCTCCGTTGCAAGGGACATAATCCGCCGCGATCTGGAGGACTCCCTGGAGTATGCCAGGCGGATGAACATCTTGCAGGTCATGATCATCGCTCCGGATTGCGGCGCAAGGGATGAGGTCTGCCTGCTGAAGGTTGCGGACGGGACACGCAGGTATGTGAGCAAGGAGGAGATTCTCGCCGGCAACGGCAGGGATCTGCTCGGCTAGGGTTTTGCGCAGCCACGGCTGGCTGTGAAATAGATTGCATAATGACGGAAGCATAACAAGGAGATTGCCATGGCTAACGTAGTCGTCATCGGCGCCCAGTGGGGCGACGAGGGTAAAGGCAAGGTTGTAGATATTTATACAGAGCATGCGGACAACGTTGTTCGCTACCAGGGGGGGAACAACGCCGGTCACACTCTGGTCGTTGGGGAGGAGAAGGTCGTCCTGCACCTCATCCCGTCTGGGATACTGCACAAGGGGAAGCGCTGCATCATCGGCAACGGCGTGGTGCTCGATCCCGAGGTGTTCATCAGGGAGATCACCAACCTGAAGGCCAAGGGGAAGATGGAGGATGATTCGGTCCTCTGTCTCAGCGAGGCTCTGCATGTGATCATGCCCTACCACAAGAGGGTTGACCTTGCCAGGGAGGCGAAGAGCGGCGATAGGAAGATCGGCACTACCGGCCGGGGGATCGGCCCGGCCTATGAGGATAAGATCGGCCGCCGCGGCATCAGGCTATGCGACCTCCTCGACCGGGATATTTTCGCCCGCAAGCTGAGCGAGGCCCTGGAGGAGAAGAATTTTCTCCTGGAGCAGTTTCTCGGCGACAAGCCGTTCACCTTTGATGAGATTTATGATGAGTACTGCGGCTACGCCGACATCCTGCGCAAGTACGTGGCCGACACCAGCCTCATGCTGCACAGGGAGGTCAAGGCCGGGCGCAACATCCTCTTCGAGGGTGCCCAGGGGACGCTGCTTGACATCGACCACGGCACCTACCCGTTCGTTACCTCGTCGTCCACCTGCGCCGGCGGGGCATGTACCGGCACTGGGATCAGCCCCCGGGCCATCGACGAGGTCATCGGCATCTCCAAGGCCTACGTAACGCGAGTTGGCAGCGGCCCCTTCCCGACCGAGCTTCTCGATGCCGACGGGGAGAAGATGCGCCAGGCAGGCAACGAGTTTGGTTCCACCACCGGCAGGCCCCGGCGCTGCGGCTGGTTCGATGCCGTTGTGCTCCGCTACGCAGTCCGAGTCAACGGCCTGACCGGCGTGGCGGTAACCAAGCTGGACGTGCTGGATGACTTCGACTCCATCAGGATCTGTACCGGCTACCGCTACAACGGCACAGTCATCAACGAGATCCCGGCAACCCTCGATGTTTTCGCGGCCTGTGAGCCGGTGTACGAGGAGATGCCCGGCTGGAAGACTCCGATCAGCAATATCCGCAGCTTCGAGGATCTGCCGCAGAACGCGCGCAACTATATCCGTCGTCTGGAAGAGCTGATGGAGTGCCCGGTTGTCATGGTCTCCGTGGGGCCACGCAGGGATGAGACCATTTCCCTGAAAAATCCGTTCGGAAAATAAAAATGAAAAAAGAGTTGACCTGCGCCGTCAGCTCTGTTATAAAGTTGTTCTTGCAGCAACGAGCCGCTAGCTCAGTAGGTAGAGCACCTGACTTTTAATCAGGTGGTCGTTGGTTCGATCCCAACGCGGCTCACCATATAAACTTTCTGTCCCCTTCGTCTAGCCCGGCCCAGGACACCGCCCTTTCACGGCGGCGACGCCGGTTCAAATCCGGCAGGGGACGCCAATCGAATACAAAAAAGGCCCTGGGAAACCCGGGCCTTTTTTGCTTTGCCCTGAATACGCTACGCTGTGCCGAGAGGAGAGGAAAATGAAAAAAAGAGTAGCCATCGCGTCTTTTTTTGTCTCAACCATGATCTGCACCGCGGCGTTCGCCATGCCGGAGATGGCTGCCGACATGGGGATCAAGGGGCCGGACGAACTCCCGCCGATCACCGGCAAGGTGGTGGAGTCGCTCAACAGCAGCGGCTACACCTATCTCCTTCTGGAGAAGGGTGGAAAGAAGCAGTGGGTCGCTATCCCCGAGCTTTACATCAAGGCCGGTGACGAGGTTGAGTTGCAGGGTGGGGTTGACATGGGTGAATTTACCAGCAAGCCCCTGGGGAGGAAGTTCGAGCAGATAATCTTCTCCAACGGTCCCACGGAGAATTTCAACAAGCAGCGCAAGGAGAGCGCCCACAAGGGGGTGGACATGAGCGTCCCCGCCCCGGGTAACAAGGGTGGCGCCAAGGTGGTGGAGGGGCTCAAGGTCGACAAGGCTCCCGGGGAGAACTCCTACAGCATCGCAGAGGTTCTGCAGCAGAGGGCGAGCCTGAAGGATCGGAAAATAGTCGTTCGCGGCCAGGTAATCAAGGCTTCCATAGGCATAATGGGGAAGAACTGGATCCACATAGCCGACGGCAGCGGCAAGGCCGGCAGCAAACTGGTGGTCACCACCAGCGACTCCCCGAATGTGGGTGACATCGTCACTGCCAGCGGAACTTTCCACATTGACGTCGATTTCGGCGGCGGCTATTTTTACGACTCCATCATGGAGGATGCCGCTGTCAAGTAGTTACTCCTTGACCTGATTTATCCGCTGTTCCCAGGAGTTAGGATGACGCCCGGCAGCCCTTCGCGAACTGCCGGGCTCAGCCATTTGCTTAAACATTTCTGCATTACATAAAAAAATATCCCGGAAAGAGTCATTTTCCCGGATCATCACTGACTGACCCCCTCCTGCCTTTCAGTATCCCCTGATACAGCAGTTGCAATCTCGGTTGGTGACAATGCCAATCCGTCCATACGCGCCAGCCTTCTCTAGGACTAATGCAAGAGGTCCGACCTGCGGCTGTGCGTATCATTTGCCGGGCTCAATTGCTGCGGCAGCTGGCCGATCTTGCGACTAAAGGAAATAAGATGACATTCGATGATTTGCAGCTTCTCCCACCTATTCTCAAGGCAGTGCGTTCTTGCGGCTACCAGAACCCAACCCCGATTCAGGCCCAGGCCATACCTGCGGCCATGGAAGGGCGGGATCTTATCGGTATTGCCCAGACAGGCACGGGCAAGACGGCAGGCTTCGTCCTGCCGGCACTGAATCTGCTGGCTTCCCCGGCGAAGTCACCAGGCCGCGGCCCGCGCGTGCTCGTTCTCACCCCCACCCGTGAACTGGCCAACCAGGTGAGCGATGCCGTGCGCAGCTACGGCAAGTTCACCAGGGTGCGCAGCGGTGCGATCCTCGGGGGGATGGCCTACCGGGAGCAGCTGCGTCTCCTCTCCCAGCCGGTGGACCTGATCGTCGCCACCCCGGGGAGACTCGTTGATCACCTGGAGAACGGCCGCCTCAACCTCGGTAGGGTGGAGATGCTGATAATCGACGAGGCTGACAGGATGCTGGACATGGGGTTCAGCGAGGATATGGACAAGATCGCCGCAGCTACCCCTTGCGGCAGGCAGACCCTTATGTTCACCGCCACCATGGATAAAGCCATGGCCAGGCTGGCAGGGAGCATGCTTAGGGAGCCGCAGCGGATCGAGATCGCCGGCAAGAAGATTACCCACGAGACTATCGAGCAGAGGCTGCATGTTGCAGACGACATGCAGCACAAAAACCGTCTCCTGAAGCACCTCGTCTCCGACGGGAGCCTCTCCAGGGCCATCATCTTCTCCGCCACCAAGCGGGATGCTGACATCCTCGCCAATGAGCTCGTCCAGCAGGGGCACTCTGCGGCTGCACTGCACGGAGATATGAGCCAGGGTGCACGTAACCGGACCATCGTCAACCTGCGCCGCGGCAAGGTGAAGCTGTTGGTGGCCACCGACGTTGCCGCCCGCGGCCTGGACGTAAACGGCATCAGCCATGTGATCAACTTCGATCTGCCCCGCTTTGCCGAAGACTACGTACATCGCATCGGCCGCACCGGCCGGGCCGGGGCAAGCGGCACGGCCATCTCCTTCGTCTCCCTCAATGAGCTCAGCTATCTGCAGCGGATAGAGCGCTACATCGGCCAGAAGTTGCCACGCCAGGTGATCGAGGGTCTGGAGCCGAAGCGGGAACTCCCAACCCTCCCCTCCGGAGGAGGTGGTAGGCCTGGAGCTCAGCGCAGGACAGGAGGCCCGGCTGCTCCCGGCTCCGCCGGGAAGAAGAGGGAGTTTGGCCGCGGACGGGAAGAGAAGCCAGCCAACGACCGGCGCAAGAAGTGGGGGGCGCCGAGGCAGAAGAGGGATCTGGTGGTGGAGTATCGCCGTCCCGGCAAGGGTGAGCCGCAGGCTTGATGATTAGGTTATAAGGTGTAAAGGGGAGCGCCGGTGTGCATCACGGCGCTCTTTTTTTACCCTCTTTTCCTACTGCATGAGGGGCTTGCCCAGTATTCCCTTGATGGGGATCTGGTAGTGTCCGGGGGTGTCGAGATATTTGCTGAGCAGGAGGAAGATGAACTTCTGCTTCTCCATGAATTCCGGCTTGGGCATCAGTTCCATGATCATATCAAGGGGTGCTGACTGCAGCGTTTCACTTGCATGGATATCCCCTTTTAGTCTGACATAGAGCCCCTCCCCATCCAGGGTGAAGCTTTCTATGGCCGCTGCGCCGCTCTTCAGGCGGAGCATCATCTGTACCGTCTGGTATCTGGCATCGGGCAGGGGGGTCTCCCCCATCCTGATCCCCGCCAGATCGACCCCCCTGGCATCGACCTGCACGTAACCGGAAGCCTTCTTGGCGATGGAGCCGATCTCGGCGCGGCAGTTGACCACCCCCTGTGCCTTCATCCCGGTAACGCTAGCGAAAAACGGAATCTGCTCCAGGTTCAGCCCGCTCATTTCGACGGTCAGGGAGCCCCCTGCAGAGGATGAGGCCAGAGCGCTCAACCTGCCTGAGCCGCTTACGGCGTTGATGGCAAAGGAGACCTTGCCCGTCAGCAGGGGGAGAATTCTCAGCCTGACGCTTCCACTATCCAGTTTGAGCAGCTCCCCCTTCGCTGAAGAGAGCACCCATCCCCTACCGCTGATACCGATGGGAAATGCCTTGCCGAAGCTCCCGGCCGTAACCGCCAAACCCTGGGGGGCGATGGCCCGGTTGCCCAGATCAAGCAAGGCCTGGCCCGGAATGAAGAGTATTGTCAGGATGACGAACAGCAGCAGGGCAGAGAGAAGGTACCCCCCTGCACGGATGAGCCATCTCCAATTCATTGCTTCTCCTGAGGGAGGGGCTTGAGCACTGAAGCGGTGAGGGTCAGATCAATCCTTGATGGATCATCGTAGCGCGTCTTCAGGCTGGCCTTCTTGATCACCACCGGCCGGCTCCCCTTCTCCAGGCGGTAGAGGAGATTTACTGCCTCGTTGGCAGAAAGCCCCTCGATACGTATCTCCGCCGCGTCCTCAACCATCCCCTGGCGCTCCTCCCCCTTGAGCGGCTTTACCTGGCTGCTCTTCCCCCTGATGCCGGTCTCTTCCACAACCTTGGCGAGGGAGTCGTCGGCCTTGACAGTTGCCAGGCGATTCCCCAGCCTCAGGGACTCGCTGTTGGCACTCCTGAACTGGTGCTCCAGGATCATCAGCTCCTGCACGGTTTTCTCCCTGCTCAAAAGCCTCTTGCGCAGCTTGCCGATCCGCTCCTGCAGCAGGGAGTAGCAGAGGGCAAGTATCAGCAGGGAGATGGCGGTTATCGCCAGGGTTCTGCGAGCATGCGGCTCCAGCTCGTCGTAGAGTTCCTTGATTTTCAATTGCCACCCCCCTTTACCCCGCCCCTGAAGGAGAAACCCGTGGAGCCGTCCGGCCGGCTCTTCAGCTCATTGACGTCGAAAGCGCCGAACAGCGGGGTGCACCTGGCCTTGAAGTCGTTCACCGCCTGGACAGAGCGGGCAATCCCCTTGCCGCTTACCCCGGCTCCTTCAACCTCCACTTCGTATATTTCGCTTATGTCCTCACCCTTGGCTTCGGCCAGCCTCTTTATGGAGACGAGGGTGACCTGGGAGGAGGCTGAACCGAGACGCCTTATCTCAGCCTTCATCTCCGCAATTTCGTCTACCGCCTTGCTCCTCTTGGGGAAAGCCTGGCGGTAGATCCTGGCGATGGATGATTCCACCGATTTCAGATCCCGCTGCAGCAGGTAGTAGCGTACCCCTGCCTCGGCAAAGATGAGGATGATGAGCCCGGCCGCCAGTCCCCAGGTCAGCCTCAGTTTGCGCTGCAGCTCGATTCTGCGCCGCACGTAGCTGAGAGGGCCGCGGCGAAAGTTGACAGGATCGCCGCCAGCCAGATCGGCTGCCGCGGAGTAGGCCGAAGCAAGATCCCTGGTGGCAGATGGATCTCCGGGGAAACAGCCGGCCAGTGACGGGGTGATCGGCAGTGGGGCGGACTCCGCTGAAACCTCGCCGGTTCCGATGGAGAAGATCTGCTCCACGGTGATCCCCTTTGACAGCTCCAGGGCGGCGAGGGTGGTGGCGAGAGGCGTCTCTCCCCCCCGGGGGAGCGGGCGGAGGTAAACCGGCTTTCCCCCCCGGTAGATGGCGACCGCCTCTCCGTCGGTAATCGCCAGATCTCCACTCTCCCCTTCCTGGAGAAGGTGATGCCAGGTGAACATGGGGGAGGTCACAACCTCCGGGTCAAGGCCGACTTCGGCCAGGCGGCCGATGAGTGGCTCCAGCCGCTTTATACCGCTCCAGATGGCGGCGCAGATTGGCGTCTGCAGAGGGAGCGCCTCGTAGACAACCTCCTCGCCGTCCAGAGCCGTCTCCCCCTTCAGCTCCAGGGGGATAATCTCCCTTGCCTTCTTCCGCTCTGCTATGGGGAGGTCGATCTCCCGCAAGCTGAACTCGGTCGGCTGCAGGGAGAGAATGATCCTGTCCCCCGTTGACTTTGCCCTCCATGGAGCGAGCAACTCCTCCAGGTCACCGTCCTGAAGCGGGTGACGCGTCCCTTCCTGGAAGAGAAGCTGGGATCTCTGTCTTTTGAAGCGGGCAATGATCGTCTCCTCGGCGGAGAGCTGGATAACGGTTATGAACATATTTCCTCGCTGGTTATTGGCCGATGCGCAGCGCCTGGTCCGGCTATGAAATCAGTACTCCCGCCAGTATATCGTCCGGGGGGTGGAGGTGACGCTCAGGTTGGTCACCATCTCGATGATGCGGCTGGTGCCGTTGACTCGTCCTTCGGAGCGGATACGAAAGATGCTCCCCCTGGTGCGGAGTGGCATCCTGATGCTGGCAACGATTGTCTCCATGCCGGCAATCCTGGATAGCTCCCCCCTTGTCTTGAAGGGGGTCGACTTGCGATAGTCGATGATCCGCTCCGCCAGGCTCGGGGTCATCTTCTCGTCCAGGGCAAGGAGCACCTCCTTCGGCGCGGTGTTGATGTTCACGAACGCCCCCTCGGCGAAATCGGCATGGACGGTGACGAAGGGGGCGATCGCCGAGAAGGCGTTGCCGCTGAACCCCTTTACCAGAAGGAGCTCCTCAAGGGTGATGAGGGGAGCATTGCTGGCCCCGTAAGGGGGCTTGCGGGAGAGGTAGTATGAGTCCTCCCCCCCACCCGGCTTGGGGAGCTCGTTGCTGTCGATCCAGTCCGCCAGGGAGTCGAGCAGATCGTCCGCCGGCAGGGCAAGGGTCCTGAACAGCCTGGCTGTCGCCTCGGCGTAGGTCGGGTTCAGCTCGCCGCTAGGGCCGGCGACATAGTTCAGGTTGATCTTGCCGTTCTCCTCCTCGATGCTGACACGCAAATCACCGCTCTCGTCGGGAAAATCCAGGGGCTTTGCCCACTGGTCTCCCAGGGAGGTGAAGTCGCTCTGGGTTGACAGGGAGAGCTGCAGTACCCGGATCGCCCCCTCGACACCGGATTCGGCCAGGAGGGAGGCACGCTGGCCGTCCACATACCCCTGTCTGCCGCTGGTATCCACATAGACTTCGCTGATGAACTCGACCACCAGGGCAACCATCAGGGCGGTTACCAGCAGGGTCGCAACCAGGGCAAATCCCCTCTCTCCCCTCATGGCAGGTTGATCCTCGGGGTGGCGATGACTGAGTACTCCGCAGGCTTGTCGTCTTCGAGAATCCTGATGGTGACCCGCACCGCGCCGGGGAGGTTCATGTTGATGGCAGTGCCCCAGCTCCTCACCCACTTGTTGCCGCTGAGGCACTCCACGAGAAACCCCTCTACCCGTTCGATCTGCGGGTAACGCAGGGGGTCGCCCGGGGCGTGGATATCCTTTGCCTGCCGGCTGAGAACCATCCGTCCGGACTGCTCGACGATGGCGTAACGCAGCTCCACCTGGTCAGATACGGCCATCCCCCCCGCCTCGGGGGGGGCGACAGCCGTGAAGGAGAGCGAGGAGGCGGGCTTGCCGAACAGATCCCGGTCTTCAACCACGAAATGGAGGCGCTTGTCACCCCTGCGGTAGAGAACCGAGCTAAGCTCCCGGCGGAGTTGATCCATGGTGCCACGCAGCTCCCGGCGGGAGTCCATCGCCGCAAGGGAGGATTCCCGCCCCCTGAACAGGGTGAAGTAGCTGAAATAGAGGGTGGAGGTCAGCAGCGCGAGGAGGGTCAGGGCCAGGAGGAGTTCTAGTAGGGTGAACCCCTGCTGCCGGAGGCGCTCAGGTTTTGGCAACGTAGCGGACAAGGGTCAGCTTTCTCCTCTCCTTTTCCCAGCTAACCGTCAGGATCAATTTCGTCACCCCCGGAAGGTCGGTGGGGAGGTAGCTCTTTTCCCAGCCGATGTCCGGGCGCTGGGGGGCGAAGTTCCCCTTGCCGGCTGGGAGGCGCAGGAATTCTGGATCGTCCATCTTCCCCCGTGCAAGTAACGTGGCTGCCGTCTCCTCCTTGTCCCTGATGACTATCCCCAGGTGATAGTTGAAGGAGGCGATGGAAGTCATGATCACCCCGGCCATGATCGCCATGGCAATCAGCACTTCCAGCAGGGTGAACCCCTTCACAGCGTCACCTCCCCGTAGCCGGCCATTACCTTTACCTTACCCCCCCCGGGAAGGGCGGCCACGGTGAATGCTTGGCCCCCTTCGTTTTGCAGGTGGATGGTCAGGGGGGCGGTGAGACCTGCTCCGCCGATGTCGACGATCACCTTCCCCTCGCTCAGCTTGCCGAGCCTGGCCGTTGTCACGTCAGCGATGGCAATGCCGTCTCCCAGGATCTCCCTGGAGAGAAGCTCGTCGCAGGGAGGAAGCTCCTCCCCCCCTGGCATCGGGCGGGTTATGCGCACGCTGCCGGCGGAGATGTCCAGGCGGAGACGATATGGGCTCTTGCTGCTCACTGCCCTCTCCTCAAGGTAGCGGATTGAGGCGGCCAGGCGCCGCGCCGAGCTCTTCAGCTCCATATCCCTTGCCAGCGGCAGCCTCGGTGCCACTAGGGCAGCGGCAAAGGAGAGGATGACGAGCACCACCAGAAGCTCCAGCAGGGTGAACCCCGAGGAGCGGAAAACGAGGTTCGAGGTTCGAGGTGCGAGGTGCGAGGCGAGAGGCGCGGGGATTCCACCGATCGTTTTTCCCCGATCCTCGAACCCCGTGCCTCGTACCTGTCTCTCTTTTGTCACTGGATGTTGCCGCTGCAGATATCCGCCGCCTTCCCTTCGCCCCCCTTGACGCTGTCCGCGCCCATGGAGCAGAGGTCGTAGTCACCGCTGGCTCCCGGGGAGATGTAGACGAAGTCGTTACCCCACGGGTCCTGGGGGACCTTCCTGCTCTCCAGGTAACCTTCTGCCTTGTAGTTCTTCGGCACCACACCGCTGGTCGGCTTGCTAACCAGGGCGGCCAGCCCCTGCTCCGTGGCGGGGAAGACGGAGTTGTCAAGCTTGTAGAGCTTGAGAGCGGTCTCCAGGTTCCTGATCTGCACCTTGGCATCGGTGACCTTGGCATCGTCGCTCCTGCCGATGATCTTCGGTCCCACCAGGGCCGCTAGCAGGGCGAGGATGACTATGACGACCATGATTTCGATGAGGGTGAAGCCGCGCTTGTCGCGTAAGTGCATTTTGATATGACTCCTTTACGAGTGGTTTGGGATTATTCCGGATTCGGCAGCTTAGAAGAGCAGATTCACGCACTCGGGAAGTCTGCGCCTGACGCCCTGGATCATTTGACCAGCTGGTTCAGCTCGAAGATGGGGAGCAGCACCGCCACCACCACAAAGCCGACCGCCAGCCCCATTCCCAGCACCAGGAGCGGCTCCAGTAGGGACATGAAGCGGGTGGTGGCACTGTTGAACTCGACTTCGTAGGCGCTCCCCGCCTTTTCCAGCATCTCCTCCAGGGTGCCGCTCTGCTCGCCGATGCCGATCATCTGCACCATGAGCGGCGGGAAGAGGGGGCTTCTGGAGAGAGTGGTAGAGAGCCTCCCCCCCTCGATCAGGTCGCTTCTGGCCTCGGCCAGGGAGAGCCGGTAGGGGCGGCTGACCACGGCCTGGGAAGTGATCTCCATGGCCCTTATAACCGGCACCCCGCTGCCTAGGAGGAGGCCGAGGACCCTGGCGAAGCGGGAGAGCACCAGCTTCTGCAGGAGCGGTCCCAGGCCGGGTAGACGCAGCAGCAGCCTGTCGCGCCTCAGGATGAAGCTCTCCTTATGCGACAGCCGGCGGTAGAGGATGATGCCACCCGCAGCCAGGAGCAGCATCAGCCACCACCCCTTGCGCACCAGGGTGCTGACCTTGATGAGGACAAGCGTTATCAGGGGGAGGGTCGCCCTGTTGTCGGCGAAGACCACGGTGATCTTGGGGATGACGAAGCCGAGGAGGAAGAGCATCACCCCGCAGCCGACGACGATCATCAGCAGGGGGTAGGCGAGGGCCGTGGTCACCCGGGAGCGGATCGCCTCCTGCTCCTCCATGAAACAGGCCAGCCGCTCCAGCACCAGGTCCAGTGCGCCACTCGCCTCGCCGGCGGCAACCATGCTTATGTAGCTTTCGCCGAAGAGGCTACCCTCCTGGCTGAGGGCCGTGGCCAGACCGGAGCCTTCTGCCAGCCTGTCCCTTACCCTGGAGAGGACGCTGCGCAGCTCCCCCTCCCTCTCCTGGTTCATGAGGGTGGTGATCGCTTCGTAGACCGGCATGGCCGCGCCGATCAGGGTCGCCAGGCGGCGGGTCATGAGGGCGAGGTCGCCGGGTTTGATCCCCCTGCGCAGCATCCACCGACCGGTGGACGGAGCGGCTCCTGATTCGGCGCCGATCTCGCTGGCCCTGATCCCTTCCCCCTTGAGACGGGCGAGGGCGTCGCGCTGGTTGTCGGCGGCGATCTGGCCGCTCACCTCCCGGCCGTCCTGCCGGTAACCCTTATAGCGAAATGTCGGCATAGTCGTCCTGGGTCACGCGGAGGACCTCTTCAATGGTGGTGATCCCCCGTGCGGCCTTGGCCAGGCCGTCATCCCGCAGGGTGCGCATGCCGCGGGAGATGGCGTACTCCTTGATCTCGGCCGTGGAGGCACGGCGGATCACCATGGAGCAGAGCTGGCTGTCCATGGGGAGCATCTCGTAGATGCCGATCCTCCCCAGGCTCCCCAGGTGGAAGCAGCGCTCACACCCCCGGCCGCGGTAGAGGCGCTCCGGTAGCTCTATGCCGGCAATCTCCCGCTCCGGGCGGTACTCCTCCCGGCAGTGTGGGCAGATGGTCCTCACCAGTCGCTGGGCAAGGACTGCCGAGAGTGTGGAGGCGACCATGAACGGTTCGATCCCCATGTCCACCAGGCGGGTGATGGCGGTGGCGGCGTCGTTGGTGTGCAGGGTGGAGAGGACCAGGTGGCCGGTGAGGCTGGCCTGCATGGCGATCTCGGCGGTCTCGGTGTCGCGGATCTCTCCGACCATGATGATGTCCGGGTCCTGGCGGAGGATGGAGCGGAGGCCGTTGGCGAAGGTGAGATCGATCTTCGGGTTCACCTGGATCTGCCCGACCCCGGGGAGCTGGTATTCGATGGGGTCCTCGATGGTGATGATGTTCTTGTCCGGCGAGTTGATGCTGGTCAGGGCGCTGTAGAGGGTGGTGGTCTTGCCGCTACCGGTCGGGCCGGTCACCAGGATGATGCCGCTGGTGCGGGCCAGGAGCCGCTCCATGATGCCGTTTTCCCGCTCCCCCATGCCGATATCGGCGAGGGATATGACCCCGCGCTGCTTGTCCAGGAGGCGGAGCACCGTCCGCTCACCGAAAAAGGTGGGGATGATGGAGACGCGGATGTCTATCTCCCTGCCGGCGACGATCACCCGGAAGCGGCCGTCCTGGGGGAGGCGCTTCTCTGCGATGTTCAGGCCGGCCATGATCTTCACCCTCGAGGCGAGGGCCTCCTGGATAACCTTTGGGGGGGAGAGCATCTTGTAGAGGATGCCATCGACGCGGAAGCGGACGTCCAGCTCCCGCTCGAAGGGCTCGATGTGGATGTCGCTGGCCCGCTCCTTGACCGCCTGGAAAAGGATGGAGTTGAGCAGGCGGATTACCGGCGCCTCGTCGGTAAGGTCGAGCAGGTCCTGCTGCTGGGTGAACTGGGTGGCGATGGCGGAGAGGTCCTCCGCCTCCAGCTCGGCCACCACCTCCTGGGCGGAGCCGGAGTGGCGCGCGTAGAGCCGGTTTATGGCTGCCAGCACCTCTTCCTTGGGGACAACCACCCCTCTGACCGGGATCCCAAGGGCAACCTGCAGCTCGTCCAGGGCGAGGAGGTTGGTGGGGTTCCCAAGGGCGACCAGGAGAGTCCCCTCCTCTTCCCTCAGGGGGAGGAGGAGGTTGCCTCGGGCAAAGGAGAGGGGGAGACGGGTAAGCCAGCCGCTCTCCACCTCGGCATCGTGGATCTCGCCAAGGTATCCCATCCCCAGGCGACGTGCCACCTCTTCGAGCCGGGTAGTCTCCTCCATGCTACATTACCCTGGCCGGCTCGTCCGGAGAGCTCCCCTGGGGGGGCTGTTTCGGCTGGAGCTGGTTGAGGATGTCCAACTTCTCCTCCCGGCCGGCGGCATCGGCGAACCTCCCCCGCTGGCGGGTGGTGGCGTCTGCCAGATCCCGCTCGTCCTTGATAACCCGTGGTGTGAGGAGAAGAATGAGGTTTGTCTTTTCGCGCTTCACGCTTTTGGTTTTGAACAGGTATCCAAGCAGCGGGATATCTCCTAGGAGTGGCACCTTGTTTTCCGTCTCCCGGTCGTTCTCAGAGATGAGCCCGCCAATGGCGACGGTTTCCTGGTTCTTGACGCTGACCGATGTCTTTGCCGAGCGCTTTGTGGTCGTGCGGTCGGTCGACCCCTGGCCCACTATGACGGTATCCTTGATCGCGGAAATCTCCTGCTGCACATCGAGCTTGATGTAGTCCCCGTCCGTTATCTGCGGGGTGATCTTGAGGGTGATGCCGGTGTCTTTGCGTTCGATCGACTGCTGCGAGGCTCCGCCTACGGTGGAGATGGTGGAGGTGCCGGCGAAGGGGACGTTCTCGCCGACGAAGATCTCCGCCTCCTTGTTGTCAGAGGTGAGGATGGTTGGACTGGAGAGGACATTCAGCATGCCGCTGGTCTGCATGGCCTTGAGAATGACCGGGAAGTTGGCGGACGATGACAGCTTCATGTCCGCCGGCAGCAGTCCAGCCTTGGAGAGTTCCCCGATCGTCGAAAAGAACGGCGTCAGGGTGCCGAAAGGGTCATAGATCCCTGCCGAGGAGACCGAGCCGGTGCTCGCGCCTCCGAAGAACCCCCACTGCACGCCCAGTTCCCTGGCCTTGTCGAGGGAAATCTCGGCGATCATCGCTTCGACGAATACCTGGCGCCGCTTCCGGTCCAGCTTCTGAATTACCTGCAGCAAATTCTGGTAGTCGGTGGGGGATGCCATGATGATCAGGGAGTTGGTCGCCTTGTCCGGCGTGATGGTTACCTTGCCCGCTTCGAAGGGGGACACCTGCGGGGCTCCCTGGGCAGGCTGGACTGTTGCGGTGGCAGAACCCTTCACAACCCCGTCCAGCACCTTGGCTATTTCGGTGGCGTCGGCGTTTTCCAGTGGGTAGACGTTCACCTTGCTGCTGCTATTGGGTGGGGGGACGTCGATCAGGGCGGCGAACTTCCTGATCTCCTCCTTATCCTTGTCGCTGCCGAAGATGAAGAGGGCATTGAGGCGGCTGTCCGCCAGGATCGAGGTGCCGAAGGATTGGGAGGACTGCTGCCCTGCCGATTTCGGACTCCTGCTGCCGAGCCACTCCTGGATGATCTTGGCCACGTTTTCCGCGCCGGCGTTCTTCAGGTAGAGGATCTCCGCGGCCTCGCGCTTCTTCTCCGTGTCGATGACCTTGAGGATGTCGAGGAGCTTCTGGATGTTGAGGGCCGAGTCCACCACCAGCAACATGTTGGCCGGGCCGAAAGCCGACAGGTAGCCGTCCTTTGATACGGTGGGCTGGAGGAAGGTGAGGGCCTCCTGGGCCGGGATGTTCTCCAGGGTTATCACCCTGGCGACGTAGGAATCGTTGACCGGCCCCTTATCCTTGCTGCTGTAGAGGCGGGTACCGGACTGCTTGGCCACGGCGAGGGGGACAACCTTGTAGACCTTCCCCACCTGGATCAGGGTGAACCCCTTAAGCTCCAGCACCGAGGTGAAAACGTTGAAGGCTTCATCGTTGGAGAGTTTGGCCGGCGAGTAGACGGAGATCTTCCCCTTGACCCGCTCGTCCATGATGAAATTCTTGCCGGTGAGATCGCTGATGAACTTCACCATGGTGGCGATGTCCACGTCGGTGAAGTTGAGAATCACCCCCTTTGCCAAGGCGGCGCTGGGGGAGAGGAGGGCCAGCAGGAGCAGGCTGCTTGCCACGGTTGATAGTATCTTTCTTGTCAATGGTCCCTCCGGATGCAGTGGTGGGAGATCTGTCGGCTCCACTGTTGGGACGAACGCTTTAGTTCGCCCCTGCAATTCATCTTATGTCGTAATTGAAAGTGGCAGGTTGCCCGTCCCTGACAAGGTCAAGCTTTATCCTGTTCTGCCCCTTGAGGGAGGCGAAGGACTGGACCGCCTTCTCCGGGGAGTCGATGGGGAAATCGTTGATCCTGAGGAGGACATCGCCGTTCCTGATGCCTACAGTGCCGAATACCCCCTGGGGCTTTACCTCTGAAACGCGGAAACCCTCGACCTTCCCATCCTTCATGCTCGGCAGCAGCCTTGCGTCGGTCATGGTCTGGCCGATGTTGTCCAGGGAGGCGTTGAGCATCCTCTGGTCGATGACGAAGTTCCCACCTCCGGGTTGGGCAGCGGCCACCTGTCCCATCACCTGTGGTGCCTGGATTCCGCTAGCCCCTGCCTGGCTCTGGCCACCGGCGGAGTTGGGGGTGGTAATTCTCACCTTGGAGCCCCCGGCGAGGATCTCCACCGACTCCTTGGCCACAGAGGCAAGGGTGCCGGCCGAAAAGACCGTGTCCCCCAGGCGGAAGACCCGTTCCTCCTTGGAGCTGTTCTTCTGGATCAGGGCATAGGTCTCGCGCATTGAGCCGATGACCGTCCCCAGCAGGGTGTAGTCGGTCGGGGCGAATGCCGCCTGGGGCTTCCCCTGGGGCGCCTGGGATACGAAGGGGGTGAGCTTCCCCTGGGCTCCCCTGCCGAAGAGCCCCTTCTCCAGTATGGGGGCATATGCGGAGAGATCCTCAGGCTGGCTTGCCTGGGCTGGTGCGGCTTCCTGGCGCGCCGGCTGCTTCCTGAACAGCTGGCCGAGGCGGTGGGTCGTGATGTCGGAGGCGATCAGGGCCAGGAGCGCGACTATCATCACTGCAAGAGCGACGTTTATGGGAGCTAAACACCTGTTCACGTGGAGCCTTTTGTGGAAATATATAGCAGCTGACTATATTGGAAACTATACATGCATGCAAGCGGAAATAGAGCGGTTGCGCATCATCCGTCCGTATGCCAGCGGCGGCTTGTCTCGTGGAGAAAATGGCGCTATAGTGGCTGTCGTTGTTTGCAAAAGTGCAGTTCAGGGAGGGGTGATGGCAGGGTTTGACCGGTCTGCCGGGCCGGTGGTCATAATCGCATCTGTGGAGCGGGAGCTGGTCCAGCTTGTACGGGAGCTGCGCGCCGAACCGGTTGATGCTGGCGGGGGGCGCAGAATCTGGCGGGCAGACACGGAATCCGGGCAGGTCTATCTGGCAATCAGCGGCATAGGCAAGGTAAATGCCGCGGTCGTCTCCACCCTGCTCCTGGAGAGATTCTCCCCCAGGCTGGTTGTCAATATCGGCTGCGGCGGCGCTTACCGGGGGAGCGGTCTGCAGGTCGGGGGGCTGGCGGTGGCCATAGCCGAGGTCTACGGCGACGAAGGGGTCCTTACCCTGGACGGCTGGCACTCACTGGAGCTTATAGGCATCCCCTCGGTGGAGCGCAAGGGGAACCGCTACAGCAACGAATTCCCCCTCTCCATGCAGACTGCCACCAGGGTCTTCCAGTTTGCCGCCTCCCTCGGGTTGCCGGTGAAGCGGGGGAAGTTCATCACCGTCTCCACCTGCAGCGGCACCAGCAACAGGGGGGACGAGCTTTACTCCCGCTTCGGGGGCATCTGCGAGAACATGGAGGGTGCAGCGCTTGCCCACGTGGCGCTGCTCTACGATACCCCAATGCTGGAGGTGCGCGGGATCAGCAACATGGTCGAGGACAGGGACATCTCCAAGTGGGACATCCCCCTGTCGGTGGAGATGGTGCAGCGCTTCATCTACAGATGCCTTGAAAGGGGGGTCATATGACGTCAAAACAGAGGGAGCTTTCCCTCGGTTTCTCCCCATGCCCCAATGACACCTACATCTTTCATGCCCTGGTGTGCGGTACCGCGGCCATCCCCGGTATCTCCTTCAGGGAGAGGCTGGAGGATGTGGAGACCCTTAACCGGCTGGCCCTGGCAGGGGAGCTGGATGTCTCCAAGGTCTCCTGCCATCTCTATGGACATATCAGGGATGATTACGTCATGCTCTCCTCCGGAGCCGCCCTCGGTCGAGGCTGCGGGCCGCTATTGGTGAGCCGCGACGGGGGGGGCGCTGCGAGGCTGAAAGGTAGACCGATCGCCGTGCCGGGGCGCTACACAACCGCAGCCCTTCTCCTGCGCCTCTTCGACCCGGGGCTGGACAACCTGGCCTACATGCCGTTCAACGAGATAATGCCGGCCGTTGTCCGGGGAGAGGTGGCCGCCGGGGTCATAATCCACGAGTCGCGCTTTACCTTCGGGGAGTACGGCTTGAAGAGGGTTGTTGATCTGGGGGAGTGGTGGGAAAGGGATTCGGGACAACCGATCCCCCTTGGCGGCATCGTTGCCAGACGCTCCCTCGGGATGGATACGGCCAGGGCGATCGGCGACGCCATCCGCGCCAGCATCGACCATGCCAGGGAGAATCCTGCCGCTGCAATCGACTACATCCGCAGCCATGCCCAGGAGATGAGCGATGAGGTCTGCGCCGCCCACATCGGCCTCTATGTGAACGAATTCTCCCGTGATCTGGGGAATGACGGCAGGGAGGCGATTCGGGTCCTGCTGCGGCGGGCGGAAGCGGGGGGGATTATACCCTCCTGCTGTCTCGATCCCTTCGTGCCGTAAAGGGGAAGGATTCAGCGGCGGACCCTTGTTCACTCCGCCAAAACAGGAAAGCCCTGCCGTGGATACACGGCAGGGCTTTCTCTCTTTTCATGGGCCGGGAGCGGCTACTCCTTCTTGCTCCCCTTCTTGGCACTCTTTGCCGAGGATTTCTTCTTGCCGCTTTTCTTGGCAGCAGACTTCTTCCCCTTTTTACCTTTTTTCCCCTTCTTCCCCTTCTTCCCCTTCGTGTACTTGCTCGGGTCCGGGGCGAGTTCGTCACGGATGTTGCTCAGCAGCAGTGAAGTCTCCTCCAGGTTGGGGTCGGCGGCCTTGGCCTTTTCCAGGAACTCCTTGGCCTCCTTGATGTTGCCGGTCTTCATCTTCACCCGCCCCATGGCATTCAGGGCCTTGGCGTTGTCTTCCTTAAACTTGATGGCTTCCTGATAGCTCCCTGTGGCGGCCTCGTACTCCTTGCGGAACTCGTACACAAGCCCTAGCTTGTAGTGGAGGTTAGTGTCCTGTGGGGACATCTCCACGCTCTCCTTGAGGAGTGCGGTGAGTTCGTCGTAACTCTTCTTCTTCACGTAGATGGCGATGAGGGCGTTTCTCACCTCCATGTCATCCTTCTTCAGGCGGAGCAGTTCGCGGTACTCCTTTTCCGCCTCGTCCTGCATATTCCCTTTTTTATAGAGCTGGGCCAGCTCCCTGTGGGGTTCTATCTCCCCTGGATTTATGCGAACCGCCTCCTTGAAGGCGGCAATGGCTTCCTTGTTGTTGCCGACTGACTCGAGAGCCCTCCCCAGTTTCATCTGCAGCGTCTGGTCGTTGGGGTTGCTCTTGAGAATGAGGCGGTACTGCTCGATAGCCTGGCCGGTGCTCCCACGCTGGCTGTAGATGTCCCCGAGGCGATTGCGCAGCTCGGCGCTCTCCCCGAATTTCAGGGCCTGGCGATACTCCACCACCGCTTCGTCGCGCAGCCCCTTCTTCTCGTAGAGCATGCCGAGTTTGCCGTGGAGCTCCTGGTTATCCCCTTTGAGGCGCAGGGCTTCCCTGAAGGCGGCGATTGCTTCGTCGTCGCGTCCTGCGGCCATAAGTGCCGTGCCCAGCTTCTGCCGCAGGTCGCTGCTCTCCTCCTTGGCGGCGATCTCGGCCTGATAGGCAGCTATGGCCTTGTCATAATCCCTGGCGGCAAGGTGCTTGTCACCATCCTTTTCCGTGCGGGTTTCCATGCTGGCTGCAGGCTGGAGCCCGGCGAGGATCAGCTCCGAATCGGCGCTCTTCTGGTCCCCCTTCTTCTGGTAGGCCTCCGCCATGAGGCGATGAATCTCCTTGTCCAGTGGTGACGACGCCTCGGCCTTTTTCAGCTGCTCCAGTGCCCGGTCATACTGTCCCGAGGCTGTGTATGTGGAAGCCAGCTCCAGCAGGCTCTGGCGGTTGCCGGGATTGAGGACCAGGGCGCGGCGGTAGAGCTCCTCGGCCTTGTCCAGCTGCCCTGATTCGCGATGGACCATGGCCATGCCGGCCATGAGCTGCGCATCTTCTGGATAGCTCTTGATGGCCTGCTGGTAGTGGTAGATTGCCAGGGAGTAGAGCTTGCGGTTGGTGAATATTTTTGCCAAACCCTTGTGGTATTGGGGGTCGTTGTGGCTGAGTACGGCTTTGGTAAGCTCGATGGCGGCCTCGTCGTCACGCCCCTTTTCCAGGAGGATCAGGCCGACCCTGCCGCTGGCCGGGGCGAACTCCGGGTCCAGGCGCAGTACCTCCTTGTAGGTGGCCAGTGCGCGGTCCGGGTTGCCGGCATACTCATAGGCACTCCCCTTTGTGAATAATCCGGCGGCCCCCTCCTCGCAGAGGCGCATTATTGAGGCTTCAGCTTCGATCCTGCTCTCCCTGTTGGTAGTGGATGTGACTCCGAAGGCAAGCTGCTTGGCCTCCTCGCATTTGTCGCTGCTGCTCTTACCCCAGGTGAATCCGGAGGTGAGGGCAGCCAATATCAGCAGTGGTATGAGTCTTTTCATAGGGTTTCCTCTGTGTTGAGCGGACTTTTTTCGGGTTTTTTCGGCATGTGATCCCCATTCCAGCTGTTTGAAGTGCGAAATCATACACTGTTTGCCTGAAACATTCAATGAATTACGCTGCCATCCCCGCGTAACGAGGTGTAATGGCTTGACTTTCGGGGCAAAGATGGTTAAATCAACAATCTGTGCCGGACAATCGCATTCCGGAGGACCGTGAATGGCGCTCCAACCAAATGATGCCGCTGCCTGGATATCCATCTTTCGCCAACATATGGACGAGATGCTCAATTTCATCTTCCGCATGAAGGAGCAGGGTGGCGGCCATCACGAGTTTTCCCCCCAGATGGATGTTTACGAAACGGAAGGGCTCTTCGTGGTTGAGCTGGATCTCCCGGGGCTCTCGGAAAAGGATTTCGTCGTCAGCCAGGTTGGCGCTGTGATCCGGGTGGATGGTCTGAAGCGGTTGGAGAAGATGGAGGCGGCCATGAGCTTCATCTGTCTGGAGAGGAATTACGGCCGGTTCAGCAGGTCGGTGGAGATCCCTTCCCGGTTCGATGCCGCAGCCGCAAGGGCCAGATTCTCCAGGGGGGTTCTGAGCATAACCGTCCCTTTGGTTGTTGGCTGAGACTTTTCGGCTTCGGCACTGCCCGGCAGCGGCAAGCAGCATTGAGAAGAGAGCTATCTAAAGGAGTTGCAAATGGATATTGAGATGGAGTCGGTACAGGAGACGGAAGAGCTTAAGATACCCGACCTTTTGCCCCTGTTGCCGGTAAGGGACGTCGTCGTCTACCCTTACATGATTCTCCCCCTGTTCGTCGGCCGGGAGATCTCCATTAATGCGGTGGACAAGGCGCTCGCAGGCGACAGGCTGATCTTTCTCGCCACCCAGAAGGAGGTGAGCGACGAGGATCCGACCCCGGATGCCATATACACCGTCGGCACGGTAGCCATGATCATGCGGATGCTGAAGCTTCCCGACGGCAGGGTGAAGATCCTGGTTCAGGGGCTTGCCAAGGCTCGTATCCTCTCCTACGAGAGCAGCCAGCCGTGCCATGAGGTGAGAATCGAGCGGATTGTAGAGCAGCCCGTTCCGGAGGAGTCCCTGGAGACCGAGGCGCTGGTGCGGGCGGCAAAGGACCAGTTGGGGAAGATCATCTCTCTCGGCAAGGCGGTTTCGCCGGAGGTGGTGGTAATAGTGGAGAACATGCAGGACGTGGGGAGCCTGGCAGACCTGATCTCAAGCAACATCGGTCTCAAGGTTGACGAGGCCCAGGCCCTGCTGGAGATTTTCAATCCTCTGGAGCGGCTGAAGAGGGTCAACGATCTGCTTGCCAAGGAGCATGAGCTCCTCAGCATGCAGGCACGTATCCAGACCGCTGCCAAGGAGGAGATGGGGAAGAGCCAGCGGGAGTATTACCTGCGGGAGCAGCTTCGAGCCATCCAGCAGGAGCTGGGGGAGACCGATGCCCGCTCCGAGGAGATAGCCGAGATCAGGAAGGCGATCGAGCATGCGCGCATGCCGAAGAACATCGAGAAGGAAGCCCTGAAACAGCTGGGCCGCCTGGAGCAGATGCACCCCGATGCGGCCGAGTCGGGGATGCTGCGCACCTTCCTCGACTGGATGGTGGAGATTCCCTGGAGCAAGTCGACAAGGGACTCCCTGGATATAAAGAAGGCCAAGGGGGTCCTGGACGAGGACCACTACTGCCTTGAGAAGGTCAAGGAGAGGATCCTGGAGTTTCTCGCGGTGCGCAAGCTGCGCAAGAAGATGAAGGGGCCGATCCTCTGCTTCGTCGGCCCCCCGGGGGTCGGCAAGACATCCCTGGGCAAGTCCATCGCCAGGGCCATGGGGCGCAAGTTCGTCCGCATGTCCCTTGGAGGTATGCGTGACGAGGCTGAGATCCGCGGCCACCGCCGCACCTATGTGGGGGCGCTGCCGGGGAGGATCATCCAGGGTCTGAAACAGGCCGGAACAAACAATCCGGTCTTCATGCTGGACGAGTTGGACAAGCTGGGCTCGGATTTCCGCGGCGACCCCTCCTCGGCCTTGCTGGAGGTGCTTGACCCGGAGCAGAACCACATGTTCTCCGATCACTACATCAACCTCCCATTCAACCTCTCCAACGTGATGTTCATCGCCACAGCCAACCAGTTGGACACCATCCCAGGGCCGCTGCTCGACAGGATGGAGGTCATCAGCCTCTCCGGGTATACCGAGGAAGAGAAGCTGGAGATCGCCAAGCGTTATCTTGTGCCGCGCCAGACCAGGGAGAACGGCATAACCTCCAGGCAGATTATCTTCACCGACGAGGCCGTCAAGGCGATCATTGCCAGCTACACCAGGGAGGCCGGCCTGCGTAACCTGGAGCGGGAGATAGGCAGCGTCTGCCGCAAGATCGCCCGCCAGGTTGCCGAAGGTGAGAAGCGGCGCTTCATGATCAATGCCGCCAACATCGCCAAGTATCTCGGGCCGCCGAAGTTCATCCGCGAGCCGGAGCTGGAGAGAAACGAGATCGGCCTGGTAACCGGTCTGGCCTGGACCCCGGTCGGTGGCGAGACCCTCCATGTGGAGGCGACCATCATGAGCGGCAAGGGGGGGCTCACCCTCACTGGGCACCTGGGTGAAGTGATGAAGGAGTCGGTTCAGGCCGCCCTCTCCTGGATCCGCTCCAAGGGGAAGGAGTGGCAGCTCGCCGATGACCTCTTCCAGAACGTGGAGATCCATGTCCATGTGCCTGCGGGTGCCATCCCCAAGGACGGCCCCTCCGCGGGGATTACCATGGCCACGGCCCTGGTCTCCGCCCTTACCAGGACACCGGTGCGCAAGGACGTGGCCATGACCGGCGAGATCACCCTGCGGGGCAAGGTCCTCCCCATCGGCGGCCTGAAGGAGAAGATACTGGCAGCTATCAGGGCAGGGATCAAGACGGTAATCATCCCCTCACAGAACGCGAAGGATCTGGTGGAGATCCCCAAGGCGATTCTCAAGAAGGTGCAGATTGTCCAGGTTGATGAGGCGGACGAGGTGCTGAAGATCGCCATGGAAGGGTTCCAGCCAAAGCCCCAGCCACTCGCTCCCAGTGAGTCAAGGAAGAAGCGTGCGGGTGGGAAGCTGGCCGTTCCCAAGGGCGCGGAGGCGTGAGGCTTGCCGACCTCGGTGAATTTGGCTTCATCGGCAGGGTGGCAGCCAAGGCAGCCGTGGCTCCAGGGGTTGTGCTGGGGATAGGCGACGATACCGCGGTTACCAGTCCTACACCTGGGATGCACACTCTTGCCACCGCAGATCTCCTTGCGGAGGGGGTACACTTCAACCTGGAGTGGATCGATCCGTACACTCTGGGGAGGAAATCCCTGGCGGTGAACCTGTCGGACATGGCAGCCATGGGGGGGATCCCCCGCCATGCCATCCTCTCTCTGGCGGTGCCGGCCCAGATGAGCGTCGAGTTTCTCGACAGCTTCATGGCCGGCTTCATCGACCAGGCGGCCAGGTTCGGCGTCTCCCTCATAGGCGGGGATACCTCCGCCTCCCTCGGTGGGCTGTTCATCAACGTCACCCTCATGGGGGAGCAGTATCCGCAGAAGGTGATCACCAGGGGTGGGGCCAGGGCTGGTGACCTGATATGCGTCAGCGGCACCCTGGGTGATTCGGCCCTCGGCCTGGAGATGCTCCGTTCCGGCAGAGCTCCCTGGGGCAGTTTGCGCAGGCATCTGGACCCGGAACCGCGGGTGGGGCTGGGTCTTGCCCTGGCAGAGGCAGCCATCCCTACGGCAATGATAGACATAAGCGACGGACTGGTTGCCGATCTGGGCCACATCATGAGGCTCTCCGCTTGCGGGGGGCGGGTGGAGCTCTCCTCCCTCCCCCTCTCCTCCGAATACAGGGAGTCGCTGGCCGGTTACGCGGCCGACCCCTATCGCCTCACTCTCGGTGGCGGCGAGGATTACGAGCTCCTCTTCACCCTGCCTGCCGCAAGGGTAGAGGAGGCGCGCATCCTTGGTGAAGCCAATGGCGTGGCGATCAGCGTCATCGGTTCGGTGGTCGCAGAGCCAGGGATCACTCTGCTCGGCGAGGATGGTCTTAGCTATGAGGCCCCGAAGAGGGGATATGATCATTTCTCTGCAACCTGATTCGGAGATCCCGTGGCTATGGAAGCGGTTGAATGCTGTATAATGCGTGGCAACGGGGGAATTGATTGACCATTAACGGCCTTTCCAACGGACAGCTGCCGGGAGCGCTCCTTGTGGGAGAGCATCTGCCGCTGGAGATATCCGAGGAGGAGATCTCCCTCATCAGGCGCACCCTCATGGATGCACGGGGCTTCAACCTGGATGCCTACAAGGACAACTGCGTGCGTCGCAGGATTGCGATCCGGATCCGTGCAACCCACTGCCAGTCCGCCAGGGAGTACTGCACCCTGCTCCATACCCACCCCGGTGAAGTCGACCTGCTCCTCAAGGTGCTCACCATCCACGTCAGCCAGTTCTTTCGCAATTTTTCCACCTTCGAAAAGCTGCACCAGGAGATCATCCCCTATCTCTTCACCATCGCCAGGCAGGAGAACCTGTCGGAACTGAAGTTCTGCAGTCTGGGGTGCGCCGGCGGCGAGGAGCCCTACAGTCTGGCCCTTATCCTGGCTGACCATTTCGCCAGGGATATGGAGAGAGTCCCTGTTGTCATCGAGGGGATCGATGTGGACGGGGCGATCCTGGAAGCCGCACGCCACGGGGAGTACACCCCGGAGCGCCTGGTGGAGCTGCCACCCCACTACCTGCGGCGCTACTTTACTCCCCAGGGTGGGCATCATCTCCTTCTCCCCTCAATCCGGGAGATGGTCAGATTCAGGCAGGGGAATATCTTTCATGACGACGTCTATCAGCGCTGCGATCTTCTCCTCTGCCGCAACGTGCTGATCTACTTCGCCAGGGAGCAGCAGGATAAGGTCATCGCCAACATCTCCCGGGCGCTCACCCCCTGGGGGGTGATGGTCCTGGGGAAATCCGAAACCATTCTCGGGGAGAGCAGGAGCCTTTTCCAGACGGTCTGCCCGGTGGAGAGAATATATCGTCTGCCTGCCCATGTCAGGGGGTGACCCCGGCTTCTAGGAGTGAGGATCCGAACCGATCAGAAGGAGATCACGATGTACATTCCCATAGGCTACAAGTTTATTCTCGGCATCATCCTGGTTGTGGCTGCTGTTGCCTTTTCCCCGGAGATTGTGGTTCTACTCGGGTATTCCAACGAGATGACCAATCTTTTTGCCTACGTGATTGCCCTGACAACAGGCCTGGTTCTCGGCTGGATCCTTTCGCGGCGACTTAGCCGCAATATCGGCATGATTACCGATTCGGTGGAGGCCATCAGCGAGGGGGACCTGACCCGGGAGATAGAGATCCGCTCGATGCGCTTCCCCGACGAGACCACCGGCATGGCCAGCTCCATCAACCAGATGACCGAGAGCCTGCGCCAACTGGTGAGCCAGGTCCGCGCCGCATCGGCGCAGGTATCGGAATCGGTGACTACCCTCACCTCATCCACCCTGGAGATGAACGCCACCACCGAAGAGGTTGCCAGGGCCCTGGAGCAGATCTCCCAGGGTGCAGAGACCCAGGCGGATATGGCCGGGAAGAGCTCGGTCCTGATCCACGAGTTGGCGGTTTCAGTGGAGCTTGTGGCCAAGCGGGCAAAGGAGTCGGCCCAGTCGGCCCGGGATACGACCGCCACCGCCCAGCAGGGTACGGATCTGGCCGGCCAGACCATGGATCTGATGAAGGAGTTCCTCGAGACCGTCGAATACGCCGGTCAGCAGTTTGCGGAGCTGAACGGCAAGCTGCAGCGGGTTGGAAAGATCGCCGACCTGATCGTGGAGATCGCCCGCCAGACCAACATGCTGGCACTGAATGCCTCGATCGAGGCGGTAAGGGCGGGGGAGTACGGCAAGGGGTTCGCCGTGGTGGCGGAGGAGGTACGCAAGCTGGCTGACGGCACGAGCAGCTCTGCAGCTGAAATCCAGGATCTGGTGGTGCTCATCAGGGAAGACAGTCTCAGGGTGAGGGATACGTTCGCCTCCAGTTCGCGCCACATAAACGAGGGGCGGAAGAAGCTGGGGAGCACGGCCGGCACATTCCAGGCAATCGTGCAGACTGTCATTGAGACGGAGCGGAAGGCGAACAGCATCGCCGATCTGGCTAGCATGCAGATCGAAGGTGCCCAGAAGGTGGTCAAGGCGATCGATGAGATCTCCAGGGTCGCCGAGGACAATGCCGCTGCCACGGAACAGGTCTCCGCCGCAACGGAGGAACAGTCCGCGGCTATGCAGGAGATGGCATCGGCCAGCAGGGAGCTTGCCGTGCTGGCGGGAGAGCTGCTGAAAGCGATCGAGCGCTTCAGGGTTGAGGAAGAGCCGGCCTTTGAGCATGATTGATCCCGGCAAGAGATATATGCTGATGCGCCTTCTCGGTCGGCGCTTCGCCCTGGAGGTTGACGGGGTGGCCGAAATTTCCGAGCTTCTCCCCGAATACCCCATCCCCAAGGCACCACCCTTCCTGCGGGGGGTGGTTAATATTCACGGTACTGTTGCTGCTGTACTGGATCTTGGGATCTACCTGGGGATCGGTCCGAGCGAAAAGGGGCGCACCCTTCTGCTGCTGAGCAGCCCGGGCTGTTCGCTGGCCATCGTCGTGGAACAGGTGGAACGGATGATCACTGCCGATGATATCGGGGCAGTGCGCAGCTGCAGTGACAGCCTGCTCCCCTGCGAGCTTCTCCTTGCCGACGGCAGTGCGGCTCTAATAGATCTGCAGGCCCTGCTCGCCTCCGTCGAAAAAAGGCTCTGACACCGCTTCAGTCCCGTGCAAAGGAAGTCTGCCCCTGCAACCGGGCGGTTGCAGCAGCCTCGTTAGGATAATCTGCCAATGGAGGAGCTGTAGGTCTATGGACATGTCCCAATACTATGGACTGTTCGTCAGCGAAGCCCGCGAACACCTGCGCAAAATCGGTGAGCTCACCCTGCTCCTCGAAGCCGACCCGACCGACAGGCCTACCGTTGATGCCCTGTTCCGCTCGGCCCACTCCATCAAGGGGATGGCAGCCTCCATGTCCTTCGCGGCAATTGCCGATCTGGCCCACAGGATGGAGGATCTCATGGCCAGGATACGCAACGGGCTGCCGGTGGATACCTCCCTGTTCGACCTCCTGTTGGCCGGAGCCGACCAGATAGGAGCCATGATCGACGACCTGGAAAGGGGTGGGGTCGGTGTGGCTGACACCGCTGCGCTCATGGCCAGCATGGCGGCCTATTCCCCCTTGGAGAGTCCCTCTGCCGCAAACGCTGAGGTGGTCTCCCCTTCTGTAGCCTCTCACTCTGTGGAAGCTAAGGACAGTAATAGCCAGCAGGAGCCAGTGGTCGTTTCCCAGACGGTGAGGGTAAGGACGGAGCTTCTCGACACTTTCGTCAACACCACCGGAGAGCTGATCACGGTAAAACACCGACTGGAGATGCTAGCAGCCGAAAGGGGGGGCAATCACCTCAAGGAGGCATTGCGGGATCTGGGGCGTCATCTGCGCGATCTCCATGACCATGTGATGACTGCCAGGCTTCTCCCCCTCTCGGGGGTTACGGAGCGTTTCCCCCGCATGGTGAGGGAGCTCTCCAGGGGGGAGGGGAAGGAGATTGCCTTCACCATGCAGGGGGTGGAGATCGAACTGGACAGGAGCATTCTCGACGTGCTGGGTGATCCCCTGGCGCACCTGCTGCGTAACTGCGTCGACCACGGCATCGAGCCGGCTGCAGCCCGACTCTCTGCCGGCAAACCGACCGTTGGCACTCTCACCCTCACGGTAACGCGGCAGAAGGACCAGGTGGAGATAACTGTCTGCGATGACGGCAGGGGGATGGACCCGGAAGCGATCTGTGGCGCTGCCGTTGACAAGGGGGGCATCGACAGGGAGATGGCAGCGGCTCTCTCCGCCAATGAAAAGCTGATGCTCATCTGCCATGCCGGCTTCTCCACTGCAAGCCGGGTGACCGAGATCTCCGGCCGCGGGGTGGGGATGGATGTGGTGAAAAATACCCTGCACTCCCTGGGAGGGACCCTCTCCATCGCTTCCACGCCGGGGAGGGGGTCGACTTTTCTTCTCAGGCTCCCCCTTACCGTCGCCATCATCAACGTCATCCTGGTGGGCGTGGGGCAGCTGACCTTGGCCGTCCCCCTCACCGCAGTGATGCGTACGGCGGATATCAGGAAAGATGAGGTGGCCAGCATCGACGGGAAGGATATCTTCTTTCTTGGGGGAGAGGAGGTCCCGCTCGTGCCGCTGGGCGATCTCCTGGGGATCCCCTGGGAGCAGGGCCGGGGTGAGCACCTGCATGCGTTCATCGCCGAAGTGAGGGGGGAGAGAGTCGGTATCCTGGTGGACCGGCTCCTTGGGCACAAGGAGGTTTTCGTCAAGCCGTTGGCCAAGCCTCTCTCGCTACTGCCCGGCATTAACGGCGCAACACTGCTTGGGGATGGACAGGTCGTCTTCATCCTTGATATCCTGCATTCCATTGACGCGGCTGCTTCGCAAGGGGCGGCAAGGGGGTAATCATGGCTCTTTTCCGGATTGTATTGGCAGTAGCCCTGCTGGGTCTGCAGGTGGCGAATGCCTGGGCGCTGCAGATTCCCAGGGTCTCGGTGGGGCTCAGTGATGTCATCGCCGCTGTGGAAGCGCCATTTCGTGCCGATGGCCGCGGCACGGAGCTGACCAGCCTGCAGGCGGATTTCTTCCAGCGCTCCACCATTGCGGAGAAGAAGAGGGAGATGCGTGCCGACGGCCGCATGTACTTCAAACCCTCCTCCGATTCCGAGCCACTCATGTTCCGCTTCGACTACTTCCGTCCCGCCAGGCAGGAGGTGGTCTGCGATGGCCGTACTCTCTGGGTCTACCTCCCGGAGAACCGCCATGTTATCCAGAGCGACGTGGCCGAGTTCCTCGACCCCGGGCGCAACAACCCCCTGCGGGACAGGGGAATTAATTTCCTCCAGGGTCTCGGGCGGATCTCCAGGGACTTCACCATCACATACGCCCCCCAGGCAACGGACCTTGAGGGGAATTACATCCTCGAGCTCCGCCCCAACAGGTCGAGCGTCATGATCGAGAAGCTCTTCATCACCGTCAGCAGGGAGGTGGTAATGCGCCGTGCCGGAGGCCTCCCCAGGACCAGCGCGCCGGCGGCGCTGCCGCAGGCGCAGCGCTCCTTCGCCATCCTCGCCACCACCGTGGTGGACCACGACGGCAACAGCACGACCATGGAGTTCAGCAACATCCTGGAGAACGAGATGATGCCGGACGTACTCTTCAACTTCACTGTGCCGGCCGATGCAAGGCTGGTGCGCCCGCCTGCCGGGAGATAGGTGACCCGATCATGTCAAGACGCAAAGAGTTTATCATAGCGCTTTTTCTTCTGTTCCTCCCATTGTCAGCCTTTGCCGGCACTACCGCCAGGGAGCTGCTAGATGTTCTGGAGAGCGGCTACGGCTCCATGGAAGACCTGCAGGCCGACTTCAGCCAGAAGACCTATATCGGCTCCATCAAGAGGGAGGAGAAGGGGGGGGGGGAGCTCTTCCTGAAGAAAAAGGGTGGGGTGGCCATGTTCCGCTTCAACTACAGCAAGCCAAAGCAGCAGATCGTCTCCAACGGCAAGACTCTCTGGTACTACCTGCCGGAGAACAGGCAGGTGATCCAGAGCTCCGCCGCCGCAATCTTCTCCGGAGGCAATGCCATTGCCATGAGCTACCTCACCGGCCTGGGGAGCCTCTCCGCGGATTTCAATGCCCGCCTCATCTCCCCTGAGCCCGACAGCAGGGGGAGCTACCAGCTGGAGCTTGTGCCGAAGAAGCACAACCAGTCGGTAGCCAGGCTGGTACTGACGGTTCCTGGAGAGGCGGTGGAGAAACATCGCGGCGGCGAAAAAGGGGCGCTCTTCCCGGTGGCGGCCTCGGTGCTCCACGATCAGATGGGGAACCGGACAACAATCGATTACAGCCGCGTCAGGGTAAACCGCGGCCTGGGGAGCGACAGGTTCTCCTTCAGGATACCCCCTGGGGTGGAGGTCATCAAGCAGTAGCCAGCAGTGGAGTAATTTCTCAGGTATTACCTGATTTATCAGAGGAGGGTAGCATGCCGTCATTCGATATCGTTTCCAAGGTGGATATGCAGGAGGTGGACAACGCCGTCAATCAGACCGTCAAGGAGATCGGCCAGCGTTACGACTTCAAGGGGTCCAAGGCCGAGATAAGTCGCGAGGGGGATGCCATCAAGGTTCTGGGCGACGACGACTACAAGCTGAAGGCGGTCGTCGACGTGCTCCAGTCAAAGTTCATCAAGCGGGGGATATCCATCAAATCCCTGCAGTACGGCAAGGTGGAGCAGGCCTCCGGCGGCATGGCCCGCCAGTTGATCACCGTGCAGCAGGGGATCTCCAAGGAGAAGGGCAAGGAGATCATCGCCGTCATCAAGGAGAGCAAGATCAAGGTTCAGGCCCAGATCCAGGATGACCAGGTCAGGGTTACCGGCAAGAACAGGGACGATCTGCAGGAGGCCATCCAGCTCCTCAAGGGGAAGGATCTGGGGGTGGAGATGCAGTTCGGCAACTTCCGGGACTAAGAGGCTGTTGAAAACGAAGTTTCAGCGCAGCTAAAAACAGCCATCTCGCCGCCGTCCTCGAAAGCCGCCGTGTGCGGCGTAGCGCTGC
>Ga0209314_10000097_pt1 | contig 35288 bp, 29 predicted proteins | sample I19B2metaG_FD_184146 | JGI IMG/M metagenome (GOLD analysis project Ga0209314, IMG submission 184146) | Lake sediment bacterial and archeal communities from Gulf of Boni, Indonesia to study Microbial Dark Matter (Phase II) - ​I19B2 metaG... | ecosystem: Environmental > Aquatic > Freshwater >... | reverse complement strand
TTTTCTTTTTATCGTAAAAACAATCTTCTTTTTTCGTTTTCATTTTTTTGTACATGGTTTGTCCGGACTGATCAGGAAAGTACTTCTTAACCATTTTAATAAATTTGGTCTTACTGTTCCATGTCTCTTCATCGATATTGCCATTAAGATACAATTGAGTCAAACAAAACGCCCTGGCTCTTACAATTGACTTGTATTCTTTTTTCTCCCTTACGGGTTTACTGATTGTTGACTTATCAATTCTCAGCTCTGGGGGGATCATTTCGCCGTAGTGGTTTTCCAAGACTGCATATTGCTCCGGGGTTAAAAAGTTTTTGACCATGTGCTCGCACGCAAATTCATTAACCGTTTTCGCTTTTAAGAACAGTCCGGAATTGGATTTTTCGGCCCAGAATTGAAATTTCTGATCTTCGCTTGCTCCTTCAGGATATCCGGGATAATCCGGATTATTTGAGATCAGATCATAAATCCGCTGCTTTTCTTTGCCTTTGATTTCTTTTGAGTACTCAAAGAGCTCGATCTGTTCCCAGTACTCAAGTGAAGTGATATAGATAGGCAGCCTTGCGACCTTGTCAAAATACCTCTTTTTATCTTCCAGCGTCAGATTTTTTGCCATGTTAATATTTTCTTTTACTTATTCATTTACAACTTTCAGATGTGACAGGTTCCAGTGTTTCCTCAGATCCAGGGCCGACTCATCACTTGTTATTTTTATATACCGCTCGAAAGCCGAAAGTGACCGGTGGCCTGTTATCTGCATTATCTTCCGGTCATCGAATCCCGAGTTATGCAGGTTTGTTGCAAAGGATCTCCGGGCTGTGTGACTGGTGACCATGTCGCTTTTATCGATCCGTGACTCTATGGTCATCCCGCCCCTTGTTATACGCTTGCTCACCTCACCGGTTATCTTTGCTTCAAGGGCTATTTCCTTTAGTGCCTTGTTGAATTTCTGGTTGCTGATTAGGCGTGGCAGCTCCCCCTTATATTTATTCAAAATAGCAGTGACAACGGGGTGAAGCGGTATGAGAACCTTGTTTCCTGTTTTTTGCTGGTGAATGGCAATGAGTCCCGCTGAAATGTTTTCGGCCCTTACCTGGGAGATATCCGAGAAGCGGCAACCGGTCCAGCAGCCTACCAGGAAGAGGTCACGCACCCGGTCCAGCTGTGGCCTGGTGGAGAGATCCGCCCGGGCGATCCTTTCAAGCTCCTCTTCATTAAGGTAAATAGCATCGGAGTCCTCCGAAACGGAGACAAAGGCGCTGTTTTTATATGCCGGGTTGGTAATGTGTCCTTCCCCGCTGGCTGCATTAAGAAAAATCTTAAGAGTCTGAATTTTTTTCCCGATGGTATTAACTGAGAGTTTTTTTTCTCTTTCTGCCTGGTCTTTAGCGTCGGGGTTTGCGGATGACTCCTGGAGAAAGTGGGTGAACTCATCATAAAAGTTAAGATCGATGTCTTTGAAGTCAATATTTCGGCCCTTCTGCAGGGAGAACTTCTTAAGGTAGCCGAATGTCACTTCATATTCACGCTGCATTTTATATGAGATCGGTTTTTTCGTGCGCCTGTTCATCCTTGTTGAAGATCTCGAGATAAAGGATTCGATAAAGCTGAAGAGGTTAACGGTATATTTCTCAGGGTGATGGAAGCGGTCAATGGCTGTTTTGAGCCACTCAGAACCAAGGTCGCTTTGAGGAATTTTTTCTATCTCGTCTTCAAGGTGCTTTTTCATGGAAGCGATCCTGTTGTCGAAATCGTACTTGCCACCGCTGCGGTTTTCGGCCCTTTGCCTTGTTCGCTGGGTGCCGTTGTTCCAGTTAAGGGCCTTGATTACAAGATCCGTTTTAGAGACAATATCAATGCCTCTTCCGCATGATACACGTACATAGACGGGTACCAGTTTACTGCGGTCCTTTGCCTTTGTTTTTGTAAAGAATCTTGTTGTTGTCATTTTCTTGAATTTTACCAGGGTTCGGTTTTTGTAATTTTGTCGGGGTAAATTTTAACATTTGGCTGTAAATTACTCTCTATGTGTTACTTGCGCTTATTCATTTTGTCGGGGTAACATTCCGGAAATAAAGGTACTGTTTTCCCAACACTTTCCCAACATTTTCTTAAACTGCCTTAAATCGGCTTAAATTTCCTCAAATACAGACCTGTTAAAAAAACTATCGCAAGGTTAAAGAGAATGGGGGGAAGTGGCGGTTTTAAAGGCTGGCCGATTTTGGGGGGTTAAAATGCCTCAAAGTCCTGCCACCCCGACAAAAGAAAAAGCCCTGTCGCTTTCGTGACAGGGTTTTGTTTTTTGAATCCCCCCACCCAATCAGGATCACCAAAGGTAATCCTGCAGTTCACGAACTCTCACTAAATCCTCTCCCAGGGGGAGAGGGACTTGAATAGCTATTATTATAAGTTCCATTAAACTTAATCGGAAATTCTTTGTTTTATATGTATACATATCTGTTAATAAGATGAAAAAGTCTAGAAGGTTTAGAGGAAGGATTATTATAGGGTATCTTTTTCTGTTATTAGTTCTTTCTTTTCCAAACGGTTGTTCCAAGGATAATATGGAGGAAATGAATACTCCATCAGGAAAACCTGATGCTCCCAAACCAGGAATCAATGAGGTATGGATTCAGGGTTCGGTATTCAATCCTGACAAAATTACTGTAACAGCCGGAACAACAATAACATGGACAAACAAAGATGGTGTTGTTCATACAGTTACCAGTGATACAGGTCTGTTCGACAGCGGAAATATAGGTGCTAACGGTACATTTTCACACAAGTTCAGTACCGCCGGGACATACCTTTATCATTGTGCAGTACATCCAACAATGACAGGCTCTGTTGTTGTTAATTAATTAACAGAATTCAAAGTTCAGCCCGGAGCCTTACAAGAGTATCAACAATTGCAGGATCAGCAAGCGTCGTGGTATCTCCAAGGTCTTCAGTCTCATTTGAAGCAACTTTCCTGAGAATTCGCCTCATTATCTTTCCTGAACGGGTTTTTGGAAGTCCCGGTGTGATAAGTATCTGATCAGGTGTGGCAAATGCTCCGATATGACGTCTTACTTCATTTCTGAGTTCACCAACCAGTTCTTCATCAGCGTCGTATCCTTCCTTAAGAATTACGTATGCAAATATTCCCTCTCCTTTTATTGGATGAGGATAACCTACAACGGCTGCTTCTGAACAGAAAGGATGTGAAACAAGAGCGCTTTCAATTTCAGCGGATCCTATCCTGTGCCCGGAAACGTTCATCACATCGTCCACACGCCCGGTAAGCCAGTAATAGCCGTCACCATCACGTGTAGCCCCGTCACCTGTAAGATAATATCCGTTGTACTGTTTAAGATATGTCTCATAAAACCTCATATGGTCACCCTGGATTGTGCGGGCCATGCTGGGCCACGGTCCTTTAATAGCCAAAAGACCTGAGCCTTCGGTTGTCTTAATCTCCTCCCCTTCCTGGGTTAAAAGCACTGCCTCAATTCCGAAAAATGGTAAAGTAGCAGATCCCGGTTTGGTAGGAATAGCGCCGGGCAGCGGGGTTATAAGTATCCCACCGGTTTCTGTCTGCCACCAGGTATCGACTATTGAGCATCTTCCGTTTCCAACAACGTTGTAATACCATTTCCATGTTTCCGGATTAATAGGTTCACCTACCGTACCGAGAATCCTTAAAGAAGACCTGTCATATTTGGTAACAAATGCATCTCCTTCACGCTGAATGGCCCTCAGAGCAGTGGGTGCCGTATAGAACTGGTTGATCTTAAGCCTTTCAACCATTTCCCAGTATCTTCCTGCATCAGGATATGTTGGAATACTTTCAAAGAGAACTGTTGTAGCTCCGTTCAACAAAGGGCCATATACAACATATGAGTGACCGGTAATCCATCCTATATCTGCCACACAGGCATATATTTCACCCGGTTTGTAATCGAATACATATTTATGTGTTAGTGCGGTATAAAGCAGATAACCGGCAGTTGTGTGTGATACCCCTTTCGGTTTGCCGGTACTGCCTGATGTGTATAGCAGGAAGAGAGTATCTTCAGAATCCATATGCTCAATCGGACAGTATGGTCTTTCTCCTTCCATAGCTTCATCCATCCAGATATCACGGGGAGGGTAAAAAGGAATTTTTCCGTTTGTTCGTTTTGTGATAAACACATGCTCTACAGTTGGACATGCCATAACAGCCTCATCTGCCATTCTTTTCAATGGAATAATCTTTTTCCCTCTTATAGCTTCATCTGCAGTTATTACAGCCTTGCACTTTGCATCATTAATTCTGTCCCGGAGTGATTCTGCACTGAAACCGGCAAATACAACCGAATGAACAGCGCCAATCCTTGCACAGGCAAGCATTGCATATACTGCCTCCGGAATCATTGGCATATATATTGCCACTCTGTCTCTTTTCCTTATACCATTATGCCTTAGCACATTGGCCATTCGTGATACTTTACGCTGAAGTTCCCTGTACGTTATCCTTACCTCTTTTCCCGGTTCATCCGGTTCCCATATAATTGCAACCTGATCACCCTTATCCATTACATGGCGGTCAACTGCATTTTCGCAGGCATTTAACTTACCACCTAAAAACCAGGATACTAATCCCTGAGAGAAATCACAATCGCTCACCATCTGAAAATCGTGCTGCCAGTTAATAAGCTTTCTCGCCTGCTGCTCCCAGAATTTCGAACTGTTGCTGATACTTTCGGAATACATTTTACGGTATTCTTCCATTGAAGAAACATAAGATTCTTTGAAAAGATCTTTTTGAGGCAGGTAAGTGCCGGGATTTTCTGCTGCCATAATGGGGAAGTTTAGTTTTACCTTAAGAATTCTACGATGTATTATACAATTATAATCCCAAATTGTTCATTTTCAGAAAATAATTGTAAATATCACTCCCTCAGCAAAACTAAATCATAGTTTTAGCTTGAAATCTGAAGTCTCATGAAATGTAATTGACGGGAAATTCTCACGTGCCAGTCTGAGCATCCATTCACTTTCGGCTAGGAAGACAGGATTATTCTCCTTGTCATAGGCTATGGCACCGGGTTTTCTGCGTATAAATGCCTCGAGTTCTTTTTTATCTTCAGTTGTTATCCAGCATGCTTTTACAAAAGGGAGACTGGAAAAGCTGCACCTTGCACCGTATTCATGCTCGAGTCTGAACCTTATAACTTCATACTGTAACTCTCCTACAGTTCCTATTATTTTCCTGTTTCCAGGTTGTTGAAGAAAGAGTTGTGCAACACCTTCATCGGTCATCTGCCAGACACCCTTTTCAAGCTGCTTGGTTTTCATCGGATCAAGATTGATGACCTCTTTCAAAATCTCAGGCGAAAAACTGGGAACTCCATGAAAATGAAGCACTTCACCCTCTGTAAGTGTGTCGCCAATTTTAAAATTGCCATTGTCATACAATCCCACTACATCACCGGGGTATGCTTCCTCAACAATGCTCTTGTTGTTAGCCATAAAGCTTGCAGGCGAAGAGAATCTGAGGTTCTTTTTTATTCTTGTATGGAAGAAGAACTTATTCCTTTCAAATTTTCCCGAGCAGATCCTCAGGAAAGCGATCCTGTCACGGTGATTCGGATCGAGGTTAGCATGGATCTTGAAAACAAAACCGGTAAGTTCTTTCTCGAATGGCATAATCTGCCGCACAGAAGATTCGACAGGTCCGGGGCATGGGGCAATCTCGAGAAAAGTCTCAAGAAGTTCAAGAACTCCGAAATTATTCAATGCGCTTCCGAAGAACAAAGGTGCCAAATAACCTTCACGATAAAGAGACATATTGAATGTTTCAAACATATCTTCAATGAAGTCGACTTCCTCCCAGAGCTTTGTTATATTATCCTCACCTACCAGGACCTTAAGCTTAGGATCCTGAATATCACGGGTACATATAAGACTTTCAGGAATTCCTGTTTTTTCCGGGGCAAAAAGCTGGATTTCTTTTTTGAAAATATTATATACACCCCTGAACTGTTTTCCGCTGCCAACCGGCCATGTATATGGACAAACTGCTATATGAAGCTCTTTTTCAAGATCATCAAGCAGATCATAGGGATTCATCCCGTCCCTGTCCATCTTATTAATAAATATCATTACCGGAGTATGCCTCATACGGCATACTTCCATAAGCTTCCGGGTTTGTTCCTCCACCCCCTTTACGGAATCGACCACAAGTATTACACTGTCAACAGCGGAAAGGGTACGGTAAGTATCTTCGGCAAAATCTTTATGCCCCGGTGTATCGAGGATATTGATCCTTATATTGTTATATTCAAAGGCCATAACAGATGTCGACACAGAGATTCCTCTCTGTTTTTCAATCTCCATAAAATCGGAAGTTGTTGTTTTCCTTATTTTATTGCTTCTGACAGCACCTGCAGTCTGTATAGCACCACCGAAAAGAAGAAGTTTCTCTGTAAGTGTAGTCTTGCCGGCATCAGGATGACTGATAATGGCAAATGTTCTTCTCCTGCTTATTTCGCTTCTGAGGTCCACAAAAAAAAATTTGAAGGTGCAAAAATAACAAAAGTGCCCAATTATTCAAGTTGATGGATCGATATTATATTTTGTTTTCCTCGTGTTTATCAGTTTTTGAAAATTATGGTATTCAATTTGTATTATATTTGTAAAAAGAGGAAGATCATAAACGACCAAATAAACCAAATCGAATATAAACTTATCTTTAAACATCATGATGAATAAAAAGTTTTTGTTTTTAATCTGCCTGTCTCTTCTTATAGCAGGGACCGTTTCAGCTCAAACCTCTAAGTACATAGGGGCTGATAAGTGTAAGGTATGCCATAACAAACCGGCCAAGGGTGAGCAGTACAACAAGTGGATGAAGGAAAAGCATTCACAGGCTCTCAAATCACTTGCAAGCCAGGCCTCAATAGACTATGCAAAGAAAAATGGTATTGCTGATGCCACCAAGGAACCCAAATGTCTGAAATGTCATTCAACATATGATGCAGTAGCTGCTAATCTGCGTGGCGGCATACTTGCAACAGAGGGAGTTTCATGTGAATCATGCCATGGACCGGGCAGTGCATACAAATCACCTACAATTATGAAGAACCAGGATATGGCTGTTAAAAACGGCCTTGTACTTCCAGATGAGAAAGTTTGCAAAACATGCCACAACCCTGAGAATCCATTCCACAAGGAGTTCAAATTTGCTGAGGCTGTTGCAAAAATCGCTCATCCCGATCCAACGCTTGCAGAGAAATAAGAATTTAAAGCAATAAATTCCTGCAAAGGGGCTGTCTCATAATTCCGAATTTACCCCCCATCCCCCCAAGAGGGGCTTTAAAATCCACTGATTTTCAATAAGTGCCGCTATGCGGCATTTAGGGGTGGATTGAGAAAAACAGACTTTTGAGACACCCTTTTTGTCTTATTAATGAATCCACCATAAATCATTTATTTACCATGAATAAGTTAATCGCCTTTCTGTTTATCGCAATCACAATTGTTTCATGCAAAGGCCCTGGATCAGGTCCCTTAGTGAAGGAATCATTTGAGGATAAAAAAGAGAATAATCCTATGACAGGACAGCAGCATCAGGTCAAGCCAGTTATTCCTAAAGCTGATATCAAGATTATTCCATGCGAAAGTTGCACTACAATTGAAAAATTAATGGCAGATAAAAAGTCATTTTCGGGAAAAACAATAAAAGTAAAAGGGGTTGTTACCAGGGTAAATGAAGAAATAATGGGGAAAAACTGGGTACATATTCAGGATGGTACCCGGGCCGGTGAAGAATATGATCTGACTATAACTACACTACAATCTGCAAAAATCGGTGACACAGTAACTTTTGAGGGAAAAATCTCTCTCGATAAAGATTTTGGCTATGGCTACTTCTATAATGTCCTTATGGAAGAGGGAGCCATTGTCAAATAGCTAATATCTGTATTTGTGAATTTTACTGTCAGCCTTGAGGTATTCTTCCAGGGCTGCTGATCCATACCAGGGAACAAGCTCAGTATCAAAAATCTTCTCCTTAACAGTTGGATCTCCCTCCAGAAGTGCTGTCGCTTCAGCAATGCCATGATAAACAAGCTTTTCAGGGAAAAGTTGGAATATATGCTTAATTTTATTGCCGGTAGCATTTAAATAAACCTCAGATCATGAAAAGGATTACATTGGGTCACACCTGCTTTATTATTATGGTTTTTTTACAGGCATGCCAGCTCAGTGCTGAAATCAACCCTGTAAGACTGACCTGTGAAAATCTTGCAGATCCTATGGCTATTGACCTGACTGAGCCCAGACTCTCATGGATCAATGAACCGGAAAAGGGCTCAAGGGGCGTTGAGCAAAGTGCATGGGAAATAAGAGTTGCGGGCTCAAGAAAGCATTTAATTTCAGGAGAATCTGATCTCTGGAAAAGCGGAAAGATAAATTCCGGAAAGTCTGTAAACATTAAATACGCAGGAAAAAAACTTATCTCCGGACAGGATTGCTGGTGGCAGGTAAGGGTATGGGACAATTCAGGAAGGAGATCTGCCTGGAGTGAACCTGCATACTGGGGTATGGGCATACTGAATAGTGATGAATGGAAAGCAAAATGGATTGGTGCACCATGGCAGGGAGAAGACCCCCTTCCAAAACCACCATTTCCAAAGGGGGTGGATCAGTCAGTTGCTCCCGGCAAATCACCTGAAGAAAAACTACCCGGTAATGCTCCTTTACTGAGAAAAAGCTTCAAACTAACAAAGGAGATTGCTTCGGCTAAAGCATATGTTAGCGGGCTAGGCTTTTTCGAATTCTATATTAATGGAAATAAGGTTGGAGATGATGTCCTTGTCCCCAATCTTACTTTATATAGTAAAAGATCCGACATAGGACCTATTGGAGCAATGACTGAAAACAATTTCATGGAATACCGGGTTATGTACCTGGTTTACAATATTACCGGTCTGCTGAAAAAGGGTGATAATGCTGCAGGGGTAATTCTGGGAAACGGGTTTTATAATCCTGCCTCATTCTGGACACAGGGATACGGCACACCAAGATTTATTGGTCAGATTCATATATACTACACTGACGGCACCAAAGAAATTATTTGCAGTGATCAGACATGGAAAGCATCAAGAAGTCCCATTGTGATGGATCTTGTATATGATGGTGAACATTATGATGCACAAATGGAACAGGAAGGCTGGTCATCACCCGGATTTAATGATAATGCATGGGAGTTTGCCTCTTTAAGAAAAAAGCCCGATGGCTCAATGAAGGCACACATGTCTCCTACTGATAAAGTTATGGAAGTGCTTTCTCCGGAAAAAATAGAGAAACTCGGAGAAGGTCATTACAGGGCAGATTTCGGGGAAGAGATTTCCGGCTGGCTCAGGATCAGGAACATTAGCGGTGAAAAAGGGAGAAAAATTGATATCAGATATATATGCGAATCACCACAGGGGGAGAACTCCTACACTATGAAAGGTAACGGACCTGAAGAATATGCAGCAAGGTTTACATGGTTTGTCTTCAGAGAGGTGGAAATATTTAACTGGCCGGGAGATCTAAAGCCAGAACAACTGCTGGCTGAAGCAGTATATACTGATATTGAAACCACCGGAAAGTTTGAATGCTCAAACAATCTATTCAATACGATAAATAAGATCTGGCGGAGAAGTCAGACCGATAATATGCATGGAGGTATTGCAAGTGACTGTCCCCACAGGGAACGGTCACCCTATACAGGTGACGGGCAGGTTGCATGTGTAACAGTTATGCACAATTTTGACGCAAAAGCATTCTATACCAAATGGATCCGCGATATTCTCGGTTCCCGGAATCCTGAGAACGGATATGTACCTAACGGAGCACCATGGCAGCCAGGCTGTGGTGGTGGTGTTGCCTGGGGAGCTGCCATGAATATTATGCCATGGGAATACTACCTTCATTATGGTGATAAAGAGCTCCTTGAAGAAAATTATGAAGGGATGAAAGGTTATATCAGGTACATGCTTACTTGGACAGATGAAGACGGGATCATGTTTTCGCAGGCTCCTGAAAAATCAAATCCAAACAGATGGATAAATCTTGGTGACTGGGTAGCTCCCGGAAACCTGCCACCTGATAATATGGTACATACATTCTATTTATGGAGATGCTCCGATATCACAGCAAAAGCTGCCCATGCACTTGGAAAAACCGATGATGAAGAATACTTCCGATCTGTTGCCCTTAAAACAAGCAAGGCATTTCAGAAAAAATTCTTTGATGAAGAGAAAGGTTCATATGGGAAATACGGAGGAAACATATTTGCACTTGTGATGGGACTGCCGGAGGAACAGAAAAGCAGGGTGGTCAAGGCTTTGGTTGATGATATAGCAGCAAACGACTATCATCTCGATACCGGTATTTTCGGTACACAATTCTTCTTTGAGGTACTGGCAGATAACGGATTACAGGACCTTGCCTGCAAAGTAATGAATCAGAAAACAGCCCCGGGCTACGGCTGGTGGATTGAACAGGGGGCAACAACCACATGGGAACAATGGAACGGTAAAGGTTCCAGGAATCACCCTATGTTCGGAGGCGGACTTACATGGTTCTATCGAAAACTTGCAGGTATGAATGCTGATCCTGAGAACCCCGGATACAAACACATAATATTCAGACCTCAGCCGCCTGATGAAATTACAAGGGCATCCTATTCAACTCTTACCCCAAATGGAAATGCCGGTATTGATTGGGGAAAAAATGATCAGGGCTTCACAGTATCAGTAACTGTTCCTGTCGGTAGTACCTCAACCATTTATATTCCCGGATCTGAGTCATCACAAATAACAGAAAACGGGAAAGAAATTATTAATTCAGATTTAATCAAATTCAGCGGCATAAAAGATGGTTATGCAGTATATACAACAGGATCAGGACAATACAAGTTTAATTCAGCGTTAAAACCATGAAAACACTTTTTACTGTTATTTTTTTCACAACACTTTTCATATCATGTTCGACAACCTCTGAAAATAAAGAACTGAAGGATAAAATACTCAATGACCCCAACATCCCTTTTATTAAAAGTAAAGCGTTGGAGGTTGTAAAGACTGGATTCAATGCAGGTGACGGATATGGTGAGGTATGGATAAGAGATTATAATACATTTATTGAATTATCCGGAAAGGTTTATGACAGGAATATACTTAAGGAAAATCTGCTGGTATTCTTCAGAATGCAGGGTGAGGACGGGAATATAATTGACGGATTTATCCCAAAGGAAAAGGCAGTAAAGACAGAAGGAGGATACGACTACATTTTTTCTGATCTTGAGCCCAGGTATGCCGGTCATAAAAACACAGTTGAAACCGACCAGGAATCGTCACTTATCCAGGCAGTTTACAAGTACATAAGTATTACAGGAGATAAGGAAATCCTTAATGAGGAGGTTAATGGCATTACGATAGGCGAAAGAATGGAAAGAGCTTTGTTGTTTCTTATGAATCACCGGTTTAATGATCAATATGGACTTATCTGGGGAGCAACAACTGCCGACTGGGGTGATGTACAACCTGAACATGACTGGGGTGTATTTCTGACTGATGACACGCATTATTCAATTGATATATATGATAATGCCATGTTTATTATAGCAATTTCCTGTTTTACAGAAATGGCTCCCATGATGGAATCCAGATGGAAACCTGTCCGGGACAGTCTTAGTGCAAATACCAGGAAACATTTGTGGGATAATGAGAAGAAAAAATTCATACCTCACATTTATCTGAACGGTTCACCCTTCCCGGAGGGATTCGACGAGAACCAGATTTTTTATCACGGCGGCACTGCTGTAGCTATTGAAGCCGGGTTACTCTCACCTGAAGAAATAAAGGAGTCACTTGACAAAATGGTTGAAAATGTAAAGGCATCAGGAGCTGGATCAATAGGATTGACAATGTATCCACCCTACCCTGAGGGATACTTTAAAAACAAGGGAATGTATCCGTATGGTTATCAGAATGGAGGTGACTGGACCTGGTTCGGAGGAAGGATGATCCAGCAACTGATACGATACGGAATGATTTCTGAAGCATATGAACATCTGACTCCTATGTTAAAAAGAGTAAAGGACAATAATGGATTTTTTGAGTGGTATACTGTTGAAAATAAACCTGAAGGATCAGGCACTTTCAGGGGTGAAGCAGGAGTTCTCTATAAGGCGGTTACGATGCTTGAAGATGCTGTTGGTATAGAATCAGAGAAATAACAGATTTCCAATCTGATAGAAAGCAAATGATGTCAGCCAGGCAATTGCTGTTGTATAAACAATAACAAATGCAGCCCATTTCCAGTTCCCCGATTCCCTTCGGATAGCAGCAACTACTCCTATGCATGGGAAATATATAAGTATAAAAAGCATAAATGAGAAAGCCATTACCGGATTGAAAAGCGGTTGCCCTGCAGAATTTTTCTGAGTCTGGATCTTTCCAACAAGAGAGGAAACATCTGCTTCATCTACAGTCTGAAACAATACCCCGAGAGTACTTACCACAACCTCTTTGGCTGCTATTCCTGAAAGAAGTGCCACGCTAAGGCGCCAGTCAAATCCAAGTGGTTTCATAACCGGTTCAATGACCTTACCGAGCATCCCCATATATGATTTGCTCTGCCTTTCGGTTTGCTCTTCAATTCTTAGGTAATTTAACTCAATTTCTTTCTCTGAAACAGAAAGCTGACTCATTTCAATTTTTTGTAATTCTTTTTTATAATCCTTTGATAGCTCAACAGATCCGGGGAAAGTGCTCAATATCCAGATTATAACTGAAGCAATGAGTATAATGCCACCAATTTTTCTCAGATATAATCCTGTTCTGAATATCACATGCTTTATTATACTCCTGAAGGTCGGTATCCTGTAAGGTGGGAGCTCCATTACAAACGGGATCTCTGACGACTTAAAAAAAACTTTGCGTAAAAACAGCGCCGACAATATGGCAAATAATGCTCCCAAAAGGTAGAGCAGGAAAAGAACAGTACCCTGGTTTGATGCAAAAAAGGCACTTATAAAAAGAATATATACTGGCAGACGGGCACTGCATGACATGAATGGTGTTATAAGCATTGTTATCATTCTGTCACGGCGGCTTTCAATAATTCTTGTAGCCATAATTGCTGGTACGTTACAGCCGAAACCCATAAACAGGGGGATGAACGATTTTCCATGCAGTCCTATCTTATGCATCACCTTGTCCATAATAAATACTGCCCGTGCCATATAACCGGTATCCTCCATGAATGATATAAAAAGGAAAAGAATTATGATATTGGGAAGAAATACCAGAACACCACCAACACCGCCAATAATACCCTCAGTGATAAAATCCTGCAGTATTCCCTCCGGCATTAATGAAGAAATGTGAATGGAAAGCTGCGATAGTCCCGTTTCAAGCCATTGTTTTGGATATTCTCCCAGCCTGAATGTTGTAAAAAAAGTAATCCACATGAATATCATGAAAACCGGGAATCCGAGGTATTTATTAGTAAGGTACCTGTCAATAACTCTTGTCCGGCTGAGTTTCTCTGTCTTATTTGGCTTAAGTGTTTCAGCCAATGCTCCGGAAATAAAACCATAACGCAGATCGGTAATTACTGTTTCAATTGGTTCTGTATACATCTTTTCAAGTCTGGAGCATTCTTTTCTCGCTGCTTCAATAATTTCCTTTGAATTATAACATCGTTTAATGTCGGAAGAGAATTCCATGTCATTCTCAAGTAGTTCCAGTGCAAGGTACCGTGAAGAAACTATATTTGTAAAATTCCTGTTTTCATCAACCTTAATCTTTGACTGTATTGATGATATGGCATTCTCAATTTCAGTCCCGTAATTAATATGAATGTGTCTTACTGAAGGATCCCTGTTTTCATACACAGCAATTATGGTGTCAAAAAGCTCCCTAAGCCCCTTTCCCTTTGAACTGACTGTAGGAATAACGGGTACCCCAAGCAGATTTCCAAGTGATTTGTAATCAAACAAATCCCCTCTTTTTTCAAGCTCATCGTACATGTTCAGGGCAATTACCATCTGAACGCCCATGTCAATCAGTTGTGTTGTTAAATACAGGTTGCGCTCAAGGTTTGATGCATCAACTATATTCAGTACAATATCGGGCTTGTTATCAAAGATATAGTTGCGAACATAAATCTCTTCGGGGGAATAACTTTTTAGAGAATAGGTTCCCGGCAGGTCAATTATTGAAAATGTGTACCCTGACTGCCTGTATCTGGCTTCTTTTGAGTCTACTGTTACCCCGGCATAGTTACCTACCTTTTCACGGGAGCCGGAAGCATAATTGAATAGTGTTGTTTTTCCTGAATTGGGATTTCCAACCAGGGCAATCTGTATATTTTTCGTCTTTTCAATCCATGCCCCGTTTTCAGTCTCACGAACAAGAACATCAGCATGGTTGTATTCACGTGCGACCCCCTTCCTGTCAACTTCAATAAGTTGTGCCTCATTGTTTCTCAATGAGATATGATATCCCATTATCCTGTATTCCACAGGATCCCCCAAAGGGGCTTTTCTGATGACAGATACCTTCTTTCCGATAACAAATCCCATTTCTGAAAGACGTTGCCGGAACTGACCTCTACCCTTTATCTTCAGTATTATCCCCTCTTCACCCTCTTCGAGATCGTATAATGTTGTCATCTAATACGTTGATTCAATATAGTAACGCTATCCGGGATATTTTGTTCATAAAATTTTTCCGACCACAAATATGGCAAAGTTTTAATCACCTCATATACTATGATTATAACTATTTCCATTAAAAGTAAAGTGAAAAAGAGTGAATAGCACATCTGTTTTTTTCATAATTTTGAATTATCCTTAAAACCAGTGTTAACTAGAGCAATGAGACAGTCATTTACTATTCTTATACTGATAGTATTTGTAACAGGTTTGAATGGCCAGGTAAAAAACACTTATCAGACCGGAATTTCTGCTGAGGAAAACTTAAAGGCAATCGCAAATCTGGGTGCACTTTCAATCGGAGGTATCGGATTTGATACCAGGTATAAAGGAGTAAAAGGAAGTCCCCTGCTTTTCGATACCCTGCAGTTTTCCTATCTGAAAATCAACCAACAGGACAAGTACATCGAAATTCAGTCAAATATTGATGTTGTGTCAAACTCAATAATTTGTTTACATCCCAAAACGAAACAACTTATATCTATTCCCGGATACAAGATAAATGAGCTGATAATAAGGAATGAGGATACTGATATGATCTTCCGGACCATGAGTAATGACAACCTTAAAATGAAATCAGGGGAGTATATTTTCTATCAGGTTCTGAATGATGATGCTTACAAACTGATTAAGGTACCTTCCAAAGATTTTATTGAAGCCGATTATAAACAGGCTTACTCACCCGGAAGAAATTACGATGAGTTTGTTACAGAATATAAGTATTATATTTTATCTCCTGATGGAAAAATAAATCAATGCCAGCTTTCAGCCAAATCTGTCTCTAAAATCTTTCCGGATAAAAAAGAACTTATAAAAAAGAAATCAGAAGAAAAAACGTATACTGACAAAGAATTAATGGTGATTGATATCCTGAAGAGTTTCTGAAAAGTTCTCAATTCAGCCTTTTATGATTATCTTAGTCAGAAAATAGTAATAACCTAAATCAGTATAGTATGTCAGTCGTAATTGTAGGAATTGTAATCCTGATAATCGGATTTCTTGTTGCTAAAGCAGATCCTCCCGTTAGAGCCTATAAATCAATAATTAAGTCTGTAGGAATTATTGTTATCATTTTAGGTCTTTCAATAGCCTCGGTTGTTCAGATTGAGCCCGGACAGGTAGGTGTTCAGAAACTTTTTGGTAAAGTAAACAATAACATCCTCGAAAGTGGTTTAAATGTCATCAATCCTCTGGTTCAGGTTGAAATGTTTGATGTCAGAACTGAGAATTATACTATGTCAGCAGTTCATGATGAAGGAGCAAAACAAGGTGATGATGCTATCAGAGTTCTTACAGCCGACGGGCTTGAAGTTATAGTTGATCTGACTGTGTTATATAAGGTACTTCCATCCGAGGCCCCTCGTATTCTTCAGGAGATAGGAACAGATTACAGAAATGTTATTGTAAGGCCAATCTGCAGGACAAAAATAAGAGACAACGCTGTTTATTACGATGCAGTAGCACTTTATTCGACAAAAAGAGATGAATTTCAGAGCAGGATATTTTCAACTATTGAAGCCAATTTTAAAGAACGAGGATTGGTCCTTGAGCAGCTTCTGGTCCGCAATATTACTCTTCCTGAATCGGTTAAGGCTGCCATCGAATCTAAAATTAATGCCGAACAGGAGGCGCAGAAAATGACTTTCGTACTTCAGAAAGAAAGACAGGAAGCCGAGAGAAAAAGAGTCGAGGCCCAGGGTATTGCAGACTATCAGAAGATTCTCAGCACCGGACTCAGCGACAAATTGCTTCAGTATGAAATGATTAAAGCAATCTCCAATTCACCAAACTCCAAGCTGATATTCATGACCAACGGCAAGAATTTACCGATACTGGTCGATAGTAAGTAGGTAGGTCCTGCGGTATTGCGGTCCTGCTGTCTTATGGTCTTCTATCCCTAAGGCCGGTTGCCGGTTACCGGTTGCCGGTTACCGGTTGCCGGTTGCCGGTCGCCGGTCGCCGGATTTCCTATTCACTCTTCATAAAATCACCTTTTGAGTTGGTAAGGAGATTCTTTGTGAGGTAAGAGATTCCGGCACCTGCTGCTGCAATAACTACAGGTTTCATGGTAATCCAGTTAATAACCCCTCCATTTGCTATTACCTGGTAGAGCCCTGTTATAAATGTGCAGATAATAACAACTATTAAACCCTTATAGAAATCACGGGAATTCAGATGCAGAAAATCAGATCTCATGACATTCAACTTTTATCAGACAAAATGAACTTTCATCTCAAATCTAATAAAATTTCATTAAACCTGGTTAAATCTTACCTGGACTTTTTGCTCACCAACACATCGCGCAGTTCATTAGGAGTGATATTCTCCCTGATCTCTCCTGATATCACAACTGTAATATGTCCGGTTTCCTCCGATACCACAACGATCATTGCATCAGAATGTTCCGACATACCTACAGCTGCCCTGTGACGCATTCCAAAATGTGGAGGAATTGACACCTGGTCTGTCACTGGTAGTGGACATCTTGCGGCAAGAATGACTCCTCCCTCTATCAGTACAGCACCATCGTGCAAAGGGGAATTTTTAAAGAATATAGTTTCAAGAAGCTCAGCACTGATCCTGGCATTAAGAATTTCACCACTTTCGGTATAGAGGTCAAGACTGCTCTTTTTACCTATAACTATCAGTGCTCCGGTTTTCTTTAAAGACATTGATTCACAAGCCCTTACAATTTCCTCTGTAAGTCCCGGAGTATCATGGTCATCAGGAGCCAATGAAAAGAATCTTGTGAAGGAGAACCTGCTGCGGGTTATATACCTGTTACCCAATACCAGAAGAAACCTCCTTACCTCCTGCTGGAAAACAATAATAAGTGCAATTACACCCACTCCGATCACCTGACCCAAAAGCGCAGTGGTGAGCTCCATATTCAGAGTCTTTACAACAAGCCAGGAAAGGTAAATAAGGAATATGGCAAAGATAATACTGAAGGCTGCAGTTCCTCTTATAAGCCTGTACAGCTGAAAAAGTATTACTGCAACAAGCACTATGTCAATTATATCCAGGATAGTTATCTGAAAGGGCATATCAAAATTATCATAACATCAAATGTAACACTTAAATCTTACCCTGCATTCTTCCGTAGAAGGCATATGAGCTTAACAGCCTGCACAGCCTCTTTAACATCGTGTACTCTCAGTATATCGGCACCTTTCAAAAGAGCTATGGTATTGAGTGATATTGTACCTGCAAGAGCCTCTTCGGCAGTAATACCAAGTGGTTTCCATATCATGGATTTTCTTGACAGGCCAACCATCAAAGGCAAGCCGGCAATTGAAAAGTCTCCAAGCCTGTCAAGCATATCATAATTATGCTCACGTGTTTTCCCGAATCCAAATCCCGGGTCGATTATAATATCCTTTACACCTGCCGATCTGAGCCGGAATATTCCTTCTCCAAACCACTTAAGTATATCAGCAACCACATCATTATAAACAGGATTTTCCTGCATTGTCCGGGGATCACCTTTCATGTGCATCAGTATATACGGAACATTCAGATGCCGTACTAACTCAAACATGCCGGGATCAGCTTTTCCTCCTGAGATATCATTAATAATATGAGCTCCGCATTCTTCAACTGCCGCTTTGGCCACAGATGCCCTGAAAGTATCAACAGATATAATTGCACCGGGGTAGACTGAAGATATTTTTCGGATGGCACCAAGGACTCTCCTCCCTTCTTCCTCCTCCGGAATATCAATGGCACCGGGACGTGATGAATAACCGCCAACATCAAGGATGTCTGCTCCCTCTTCAAGCATAATACCTGCAGCTTTTATTATATCATCATCAGATTCATAACGGCTGCCACGGTAAAAAGAATCAGGTGTTATATTGAGTATACCCATTACCCTGGGGACCGAAAGATCCAGTAATTTTCCACCAACATTTATGTATCGTGGTTTATCCAATTTTCAATTTGTTTTAACAGCCGAATTTAATGATTTTAATTATAAGCTTATTACATTTGTAAACTAAGAAACTGATGACTGAATGAAGCTTTTTGTAATTGAGGGAGTTGACGGTGCAGGGAAGTCGACGCAGATTAAACTGCTTAAGGACTATTTGACACAGAAAGGGTATAGTTGCGAATATCTTCATTTTCCAAGAACCGATGAACCATTCTTCGGAGAGCTGATTGCAAGGTTTCTCAGAGGTGAATTCGGATCTGTCAATGAAGTCAATCCATACCTTGTGGCCATGATGTATGCAGGTGATAGGAAAGACTCCGCTTCAATCCTTGAAAAATGGCTAAATGATGGCAAAATTGTACTTCTTGACAGGTATACTTATTCAAATATTGCCTACCAGTGTGCAAAACTTGATTCCGAGGAGGAACAGGATAAGCTTATGAAATGGATTCTGTCGCTCGAATTCACTCATTTTGCAATTCCCCGACCAGACCTGAATATATTTCTTGACGTTCCACATCAGTTTACCGAGAAAAAATTAACAGGAAATCGTACAGGAAATGACCGCAGCTACCTGAATGGTACACGGGATATCCATGAAGAGAGTCTTGATTTCCAGAGAAAAGTAAGGGAGATATATCTGAAAGTTGCTGTTAACGATAAACGACTGGCGGTAATCGACTGCGATAATAATGGTGATATGCTGCCTCCGCATGAGATATTCACCAAAATAAAAGCACTGCTGGAATCATTAAATATGATTAAATGAAAATAATCAGGCAGATCAGCATAATAATAGTCGGACTGGTCTTTATTTTTTCCGGAGTGGTCAAGGGTGTAGATCCTTTGGGATCAGCATATAAATTTCATGACTATTTTATTGCATTCAATATGTCATGGCTTGACTGGCTAAGTTTGCCTCTTGGTATTCTGTTATGTACTGCCGAATTTATGGCAGGATTCTCAGTTATATCAGGCATCCGTCAGAAAGCCGGAATATGGGTGGTATTCCTTCTTATGCTTCTCTTCACACCTCTCACTTTTGTACTCGCCCTGAATAATCCCGTTTCAGACTGCGGGTGTTTTGGTGATGCAATACATCTTACCAACTGGCAGACCTTCTGGAAAAATGTTGTCCTGATTACATTTACTGTTATTATTTTCACAGGAAGAAAAGAGGTCACATCACTTTTTAAGCCATCAGTTGAATGGATTATAACCGGAATTGTCGCCGGTACATTTATAATGTTCTGTCTTGGTAATCTCAGGAATTTGCCGGTTCTCGATTTCCTGCCTTACAAAACTGGTATTAAGATTGCAGATCAGATGGTTATTCCTGAAGGAGCAGAGCCCGATAAGTACCAGACAACTTTTATTTATGAAAAAAACGGGGAACAAAGAGAATTCACTCTTGAGAACTATCCGGCAGACGACACAAGCTGGATATTTATAGATCAGAAAACTATTCTCCTTCAAAAGGGTTATCAGCCACCCATTCATGATTTTACAATAACAAACACAGACGGAGTTGATATAACAAATCAGATACTGGCCGACAGCAACTATTCCCTTTTAATGATATCAGGAAAACTTAATAAAGCAGATACTCTCAGACTTTCAGAAGGATTTGAACTGGGGAAAAATGTAACTAATATGGGCATAAGCTTTTATATTCTTACTGCCACCTCAACAGATGAACTTCAAATATATTTTAATGGACTTAGTTTCTGTACAGTGGATGAAACAACCCTGAAAAGTATGGTCAGAGCCAACCCGGGTTACATACTGCTTAAGGATGGCATAATAACCGGAAAATGGTCCTGGGCAACAGTTCCGGGGAAAGACTGGTTCAGCAATATTGCAGCAAACAAACAGGATAAGTCAGTTTATATAAAGAATACTACATTTTTCGTTATATCAATAATAACAGGGCTCTTACTTATTTTGATTATATTAGGGTTTAATATCAGACAATACACTATCAGAAAACTATAAATAAAACAAACACTATTAAAAATTGAATTTTATGAGAAAAAAGATTGTTGCAGGCAACTGGAAAATGAATATGGACCTGAATGAGGGGATTAAACTGGCAGGGTCGATCGACAAGTACTTCAGCGAAAAACCAACAGATAAGGTTACTGTTGTTTTATGTACCCCATTCATTCATCTTGCAGGTGTTCATGATATCCTGAAACACGGAAAAATTGCGCTTGGAGCACAGAACTGCGCTTCAGAAGCATCAGGTGCCTACACAGGTGAGATTTCACCATGGATGATAAAGAGTACAGGAGCTGAATATGTTATAATAGGCCATTCGGAAAGAAGAACCTACTACCTTGAAGACGATAAATTATTGAATAAAAAGACATTATTGGCTATCAGCAGCGGACTGAAAGTAATCTTTTGTTGCGGTGAAGTGCTGAAGGAGAGGGAAGATAATAAACACTTTGTAATTGTTAAAAGACAGCTTGAAGAGGGTCTCTTCTCTCTGACCGCAGAGCAAATGGACAGGATAGTCATTGCTTATGAACCAGTCTGGGCAATTGGCACAGGTCTCACCGCTTCACCTGAACAGGCACAGGAGATGCATAAGTATATCCGTGATCTGGTGAAAGAGAATTATGGAAGTGATTGTTCAAAAAAACTTCCTATCCTTTACGGAGGAAGCTGTAAACCATCGAATGCAGCCGAAATATTTTCAAAGCCTGACGTTGACGGCGGACTTATTGGCGGTGCATCACTCAAAAAAGAAGATTTTGTAGGAATTATTGAAGCAGTATAAGGACAGGCGACAGGCGACGGGCAACAGGCTTTAGGCGTTAGTGAGGCGGTAGGAAGAGAGTTAAATTATAAAACAGATGCTGAAAAAACAGACTATTCTTAGTCTCTTTATAATTGTTTTTCCTGTGATCACATTTTCACAGGGAAAGAGTGCTTTTTCAGGTGATCCGGAGAAATACAGGGCAGAACTTATTACTTTCATGGGCCCGAACCTTAAGCCTGACCAGCTTGCCAACCTCAATTCTTTTCTGGCCAAGTGGGACAGCACCTCATTCAATCCGGAAGACAAAGTCAGAATCATTGATGTCTCAAGCCAGATGTCTTCCAGAAACATGAGGCCGGTACCTCATTTTAATGATTTCCTTTCAACGCTGATTATATTTGCCGAGAACAATAAGGATGAAACTTTCTTTAAAAACTGGATCACTGGCCTCAGTGAAATCGTTTTCATGCCCAGGTTCTCCAGTGACAACATCCACAGGTACTTTAAGAATACAGGTTCGATGATTAAGGATAATGTTCTTTTAGAAAGTTCAAGTGTGAAATGGAAAGTGAAAAACAGTAAAATAAAATTCCTTCATGATACTGTATACTCAGCCTATGTTGAAAATGCAACCCTGGCCTGTTATTCACAAAAAGACAGCACTGAGATTTATAATGTTACCGGAGAATATTTTCCGGATATACAGCAGTTTATCGGTTCAAAGGGATTGGTTACCTGGGAAAAGGCAGGATTCAGCAGAAATGATGTTGCAGTAGAACTTGGAAAGTTTTCCATCGATATAACCAGGAATAATTTCAGGCTCGATTCAGTAAAAATAAGACACAGCAGCTATTTCAGGGAACCTGTACTTGGAACCCTCACCGACAGGGCAGCCAGCTTCAGCTCTCCTGAAAAAGCAAACTACCCGCAGTTTGCAACCTATGCTAAAGAATTTAAGATTAAGAATATATACAAGGATGTCAATTATGAAGGAGGACTTGCCTTTGAAGGTGCGAATGTAAAAGGTACCGGGGAAAGATATACTCCGGCAAAAATCACTCTTTACAGGAATGATACTCTGTATCTGAAAATAGGTGCAAGAGAATTTATTTTCTCAAAAACAGGACTTAACAGCCAGGAGACATCGATGACCCTTTACCTTGATCAGGACTCAATTTATCACTCAAATCTGGGATTTTCCTACTTCGCCACAAACAGGCAGGTAAACCTTTTCAGGACAAACAATCCGGTTTCCAAAAGCCCCTATTTCAATTCATTCCATAACCTTGATATGTATTTTGAATACCTGACATGGAATATGGACGAATCGAAGATCCTGCTCTCCAGGGCAAGAGGAGCTTCTCTCGGTGAAGCAATGTTTGAATCGGTGTCATTTTTTGATAATGATGATTTTTTCAGGCTTATGGGACTTGACCAGTATCATCCCCTGAACCGGCTCCTGAAGTTTGCTGACTGGTATTATTCAGAAACCTTCCCGGTACCTGAATTTGCAAAATGGCTCAACAAACCTGATGAATCAGTCACAGGTCTTTGTATTGATCTTGCGAATAAGGGATTCCTTTTTTATGACAGGGCAAACAATGAGGTTACAATCAAACAAAAAACAAAAGACTATCTCGACTCCTATGGAAAAAGGATTGACTATGATGTAATGAGAATAATCAGCTCCACAAAAGCACCACTCGACAATGCTATACTCGACCTCCGGAATTATAACCTGACAGTTAACGGAGTAAATGGTGTGCTGCTGAGCGATTCTCAGAAAGTAGCAATGTACCCTTATAACAGGCAACTTGTTATTGAAAAAAACAGAAGCATTCATTTCGACGGAGTTGTTGATGCCGGGCTGTTTACAGTCTTCGGCAAGAATTTCTCATTCAATTATGATACTTTCAAGATAAGACTTCAGAAAATCGACTCGATAAGGATTTCTGTGGAAACAGAAGAAAATGATATGTACGGAAATCCGGTAATCCAGGAGATTGATAATCTGATCCAGCTCGGTACTGCCGAGCTTTACATAGACCATCCGGCAAATAAATCAGGACTAAGAAGTTATAAGGAGTATCCTATTATTAACGCTGTAACATTCTCCTACATCTTTTATGATAAAATTGCCGGACTCGAAGGTATTTACCCGCAGAAGGATTTCTATTTTAAGGTTGATCCGTTCACTTATGAGAATATCGACCATTACACGTATGAGGATTTGAACCTTTCAGGTGAATTCTTTGCAGGAAACATTCTAAAACCCATGAAACAATATCTGACAATTCAGGACAGTAACTCACTGGGATTTAACATGATCATACCTGAAGAAGGGATAGATGTTTATGGTGACAAGGGAATACTCTACGATGAGATCAGCATGAGTAACAGGGGACTGATCGGAAGCGGAACCATGAAAAGACTTACATCAACTGCACTTGCTGATGAGTATCATTTCTACCCCGATTCGATGATTTCCCAGGTTAAAACTTTCAATATTGTAAAAGATCCTGAAGGTTTGTTTCCTGTCCTAAACAGTGAAAATATATCAGTAAAATGGCTTACAAAACCTGATGAATGGATAGCGACAAATGCAACAGACAAGAAATTTGATATGTTTGAAAACGGGACTATTCTTGATGGTTCGATAACACTTACTCCTTCAAAATTGCTGGCCTCAGGTGCCATAGATATGTCAGATTCAAGGATCACTTCAAACATGTTCAACTTCAGATCAAATGCCATAAGGGCTGATACTTCTGATTATAACCTCAAATCAAGGTCTGCAGGCGGTTATTCCTTTATTGCTGAAAATGCCAATACTGATATAAACTTTGACCTTCAGACTGCAAAATTCAGACTTAACACTGACTCTTCAATGGTGAAATTCCCTGAATTGCAGTATATATGTACGATGACCGACTTTACATATGGAATGCAGACAAGGGTACTGAGCATGGAACAGAAGGGTAAATCAAATACACCTCTCCTTACAGCTGAACAGCTCATCAGGCTGCCATTCTCAAATCTTGATAAACCTACTTTCTTCGCAACAAATAACCTGGAAGACACAGTGTCTTTTTCATCGTGGAAGGGAAATTATAACCTTGACAAGGAAATAATTGAAGCAGAAAACATTAATTATATCAGGGTAGCAGATGCTCTTATACAGCCTGACAGCGGCAAGATCACAATCTCCCGGAGGGCAAAAATAGAAACCCTTCAGAATGCACTTGTTGCAGTGAATAACAGACACATTCTTCATACTGCATCTATTGACATTGAATCAACCAGGAGGTATACAGGAAGCGCTTATTATGATTATGTTGATGAAAACAAGGAAATTCAGCAAATTAAATTTCCTGAACTGTCTGTAGACACTCTTACCACAACTGCAAAGGGAATTATTCCACCGAGTCAGAAATTCATGCTGAGTCCTGCCTTCTCATTTTCGGGTGATGTCGCACTGTCAGCAAGACTTCAGCTGCTTACATTTACAGGATCTGCTGGTATTGTGCACAACTGCAGCAATATGACCAGCTACAGCATCAAATTCAAGTCAGCAATTGATCCGCAGAAAGTTCTCATTCCTGTTGCCGATAAGCCAAGGGATATTAATGATAACCTGGTATTCTCCGGTTCGTATATCAATGTTGATTCAATTCATATTTACCCTGCCTTCCTTTCAGCACAAAAGTCATGGAGTGATGTTCCCCTGGTAAATGCAAATGGATTCCTGTATTATGAGAAAGAAAAAGGTAAGTACCTTATCAGCTCTCTTGCTAAAATCACAGACAGGAGCATTAATGGCAACCTTATAAGCTTCGACAAGAACTATTGTGTTATGGCTGGAGAAGGAAATCTAAGCTTCGGAGCCAAATATGACTTGTTCCAGATGTCCAGTGCCGGTAATTTCACACACAGAATGGATTCCGGAATCGTAAATCTGGAGGCAATACTTGGAATGGATTTTCATTTCTCACCTGAAGGTTTAAAAATTATGGCTGACGAGATAAGGATGATGCCAAGCCTGACACCGGTTAATCTCAGTTCTCCCCTTTATAAAAATGGGATGAACGATCTTCTGGGTACTGCAGCAGCTGCCCAGTTAAAGGAGGATATTGATCTCTTCGGTGCTACAAGGAACCTGCCAAAGGAGTTTACATATGAACTTTTCCTTAATGATGTCAAGTTCTTCTGGAACGAATCAACTGCATCATTCAGGTCGAAGGGGAAAATTGGGATAGGATTCATTGGAGCCCAGCCAATTAATACCTATGTTGACGGATATGTAGAAATTCAGAGAAGAAGATCGGGCGACATGCTTGATATATATCTGAAAGCTGATGATGCAACCTGGTATTATTTCTCCTATTTCAGGGGGGTGCTTATGACCCAGTCAGGCAATTCTGCTTATAACACACTTATAACCAACATAAAAATCAATGACAGGAAACATCCTGATGCATCTGTACGAGTACCTTATACCTATATGATTGCAGCTGAAGGCAGACTTCAGAGCTTCCTCAGGAGAATGACAAGTGATGAACCTGTTGAGGAAGTAATCAGATAACCATCTTTCCCCTTTCACCAAGCTCGATTACCTCAAGATCGTGAATATTGTTAGCCTCTATCTGAAATCTCATGGCAGTCATATACTTGTGAAAACCATTAAATCCTGCAGCTCCCGGATTAATATACTGTATTCCTTTATTCTTACTTTTGTATAAATTCTGAAACATGCAGATATTTTATGCACCGGGTATAAATGGTGATTCATATATGCTTGATGAACACGAATCAAAGCATTGCATAAGGGTACTCAGAATGGTCAGGGGAACGGCTGTCAGACTTATTGACGGTAATGGAAACCTGTATGAAGGGACTATAAGCGATCCCGACCCGAAAAAATGTCTCATTACTGTCTCAGATGTTAAACATAATTTTGAGAAGAGGAACTACAGGCTGAATCTTGCAATATCACCACTTAAGAATCCGGAAAGGTTTGAATGGTTTATTGAAAAAAGTGTAGAAATAGGAATCGATGAAATAACCCCTGTTATCTGTAAAAACACTGAAAAAAAATCTGTTAAACGGGAAAGGATTGAAAGTATCATAATTTCTGCAATGAAACAGTCTCTGAAAGCATTAAAGCCTGTCCTCAATGAACCTGTGAATTTGGAAAATTTCATAAGCAGGTCTTCAGATGCAGTTTTGATGATTGCACATTGCAGGGACAGCATTGAGAGGTCACGAATATCTGATGTCTGTCGTAAGGGACAGAATACTATAATTATGATCGGCCCGGAGGGAGATTTCAGTGAGGAGGAAATCCTGTCTGCAATTAAAGCAGGCTTTGTCCCTGTACACCTGGGTACAAGCAGACTGAGAACAGAAACGGCAGGCATTGCAGCCTGCCATTCCATATACTTTATCAATCAGTAATCCTTCCAGGATAACTACAGTTCTTTTTTCCGGCCTGACATTACATGGTAAAACTCAGTGTACCGGCAGTTACTGCAAACAACAGCATTGAATTTCTTATTCTGAATATCGAAAATGCTTGTAAATAAACTACCTGACGTTCTGATATTAAAACTATTGCAGCTTGTTGCTCCGCACTTGGGACATGTATATTTAAATGTTCGGTCCATTTTCATCACTTTTTATTTCACCTTGTTTTATTTTCCATCTGCCTGACTTTCTCAAGGCCTGATCGAGTATGAATTCGATCTGCCCGTTGGTGCTCCGGAATTCATCTTCAGCCCACTTCTCGAGAGCTTTGAGTTTCCCGTGATCTATCCTGAGAACAAATGGTTTTTTTTCACTCATACTAATTGTGCAATGTTCCGGTATTAACTATAGGTGTGGCATCCTTATCACCGCAAAGAACCACCATAAGATTACTAACCATTGCGGCTTTCTTCTCCTCATCAAGATCGACAATTTTCTTCGAGGAAAGCTGCTCCAGAGCCATCTCAACCATTGAAACAGCACCTTCAACTATTTTAAACCTCGCTGAAACTACAGCCGAAGCCTGCTGACGGCGCAGCATTGCACTGGCAATCTCCTCTGCATACGCGATATAGTTGATCCTTGCCTCAATAACCTCAATTCCGGCTATCTGAAGCCTTTCTCGTATCTCCCTTTCCAGTTCAGTATTTACCTCCTCCCCTCCGCTTCTGAGACATATGACAGCATCATGATCCTCGAAATTATCATAAGGATATAATCCGGCCAGTTTCCTGAGAGCTGCATCACTCTGAACAAGTACAAAATGCTGAAAATCATCAACCTCAAAAACAGCTTTAAAGGTATCCGATACCCTCCATACCAGAACCAGACCGATCTTTATTGGATTACCAATCTTGTCGTTTACCTTGATCGGTTCTCCGTTAAAGTTGCGGGCTCTGAGTGATAAATGCCTTGTTATGTAGAACGGATTTACCCAGAAGAATCCGTTATCCCTGATAGTTCCCTTGTAGGCACCAAAAAGCACCATCACACAGGAACTGTTAGGATTGACAACTTTAAATCCTATAATGTTGAAGATGAACAGGACTATAAGAACAATACCCAGCCAGATAATATTATAAATAAATCCGGCAACAGCTCCACAGACTAACAAAATCGCAATCAGCAAAGCCAAATAACCCGAAATTGGTTTAACTGTAAATTCTTTTTTCATGACATATGATATTATTATGATATTACAAAGATATTATTTTAATTTATCAAAAACAAAAAAAACACAGGATTTTTTTCCTGTGTTCATTTTTTTTACTGACCGAGACTTCCAATTTTATCGATAAGTCTCTTTGTTATGGCTTCCCCGGGTTCGAATCTGACCCTCCGGAGACAGGCAACCACATCGTTAAAATCGCAGTTAAAGCCAAATGCATCTTCAATAAGATCTGAATCCTTAACATTAATTTCCCGATATGTAACAATTTGAGTAGAAGTTAAACCCATAGGCATCATTTTTCAGAAAAACGCCCGGTATTTAATATTATTGTTTACTTATAAAAAAATATTCCGGAATAACGGTATTACGGTACTACGGTACTACGGTGCGTCGGTATTAAGTTAATAAAAAATCTCCAAACCATCATACCGTCGTACCGTCATACCTTTGTACCGTCGTACCCCTAATTCACGGTCAGGCTGATCTTCTTCTCCTCCATGATCTTTCTCATATTAATAAGTGCATATCGCATCCTGCCCAGAGCTGTATTTATACTGACACCTGTCAGGTCAGCTATTTCCTTAAAGCTCATATCGGCATAATGCCTTAGAATGACAACCTCTCTCTGATCATCCGGCAGTGAGCTTATCATAGCCCTGACATCCTTCATAATCTGACGTTTGATTATGTCATCCTCGATATTCTCAGCTGATAGTTTTGCAGAATTAAACAGATCTGACTCATAATTATCATTTGAGACAGTATTCATCTGCTTCACTCTCCTGAAATTATCAATAATAAGGTTATGTGCAATCCTCATGACCCATGAGAGAAACTTCCCGTTATCAGAATATTTTCCTGCCTTAACAGACTGGAAAACCTTCAGGAATGTATCCTGGAAGATGTCTTCAGCAAGTGCCTGATCGCGAATATACAAAGAAATATACCCGAAAACTTTAGCTTTATGACGATGGATTAGTTGTTCAAAACAGGACTCCTCGCCTTTTATGAACCGGGATATCAGTTCATAATCGGAAATCACTTTATTCATAACTCTCTCTTTTAATTAAACAGAGTAGAATTATTCTATAGGCGGTCCTCCTTGTTTAGATTTATTATTACTGATACAAAGAAACGAATTTTTTTGATTTGAAAGTATTACTTTTGCCATTTAACTGAATTTTAACACTCCAAACAGGTTTCCGGGATGCAGGGTGGAATAGAAATAAAGGGGGCGAGGGTACATAATCTTAAAAATGTAACACTTACGATACCCAGGGATAAGCTTGTTGTTATTACAGGTGTTTCCGGTTCAGGAAAGTCATCACTTGCATTTGATACGATTTATGCTGAAGGTCAGAGGCGCTATGTTGAGAGTCTTTCAGCTTATGCCCGGCAGTTCCTGGGAAGAATGAATAAACCAGAGGTCGATTTTATAAACGGTATCCCTCCTGCCATAGCAATTGAACAGAAAGTAAATACAAGGAACCCGCGGTCCACAGTCGGAACCTCTACCGAAATATACGATTATATGCGACTTTTGTTCGCCAGAACCGGAAGAACATTTTCACCTGTATCGGGGAAAGAGGTTAAGAAGCACAGTGTGGATGATATTGTTGATTACCTGGCTTCGCTGCCTGAGGGAACAAAGGTGATAATAACTTCTTCAGGCCAGATCCCGGAAAATATAGAAACAGTTGAATACTTTTCATTCCTGGAGAAACAGGGATTTAACCGGATTGAGAAAGATGGAGAAGTAATTAAGCTTGATGAACTGAAAACCCTCAAAGGATTCAGACCTGGTTCGATGATAAATATTGTAATCGACAGGCTTGTAATAAATCACTCAGCAGATAGTTTCAGCAGGGCAGCAGATTCTGCTCAGACTGCTTTCCAGACCGGAAAGGGATATTGCCAGGTTGTGATTCAGGGAGACAATGAACTACACCATGAAAGTTTTTCAAACAAGTTTGAGGAAGACGGCATAATCTTCGAAGAACCAAATGAATACCTCTTCAGCTTTAATAATCCCATCGGGGCCTGTCCTGTCTGTGAAGGATACTCCAGGGTTATAGGAATTGATGAGAATCTGGTTATACCAAATCATAACCTCTCTGTATATGATGATGCGATTGTATGCTGGAAAGGCGATACAATGAAGAAATGGAAAGAAAGACTGATTGCAAATGCAGTATCTTTCGGATTTCCTGTTCATAAACCGTATTACAAGCTGACAGATGAACAAAAGAGGCTTCTGTGGACTGGCAACAGGTACTTTTATGGACTCGACAGGTTCTTCAGGCATCTTGAGGAGAAAAAATTCAAAATTCAGTACAGGGTTCTTCTCAGCAGGTACAGGGGTAAAACTATCTGTCCGTCATGCAATGGATCAAGGCTGAGAAAGGAAGCCGGCTATGTCAGGGTTGGAGGATATAAAATACAGGAACTTACAACAATTCCTGTTGGCAAGTTATATGAAGTGATTTCAGGGCTGGAGCTTAATGAAAATGATGCAAAGATATCAGAAAGACTTCTTAAGGAGATAACTGTAAGATTAAGGTTTCTTATCGAAGTCGGACTTCCCTATCTCACTCTTGACAGGCTCTCCTCATCACTTTCAGGAGGTGAATCCCAAAGGATAAACCTGGCAACATCTCTTGGCAGCAACCTTGTGGGTTCTATGTATATACTTGATGAGCCAAGCATTGGTCTTCATCCGCGTGATACCAACCTGCTCATCAGTGTATTAAAGGAGCTGCGTGATCTTGGCAACTCGGTCATTGTTGTTGAACATGAAGAAGAAATAATCAGAGCTGCCGATGAGATAATAGATATGGGACCTGAAGCCGGGAGACTTGGGGGGGAAGTAATCTACCAGGGCAGCCTTAATCTGACAACATCAAATAAATCATTAACAGCCGGTTACCTCAGCGGAAGAATTGAGATTCCGGTACCCCTGGTAAGAAGGAAATGGAACAGCTATATTGAAATAAAGGGTGCAAGGGAAAATAATCTGAAAGGTATAGATGTCAGATTTCCCCTCCATACAATAACCGCAGTAACAGGTGTCAGCGGATCAGGTAAATCCAGTCTTGTATCAGATATCCTTTACAGGGCACTTTCAAACAGAATTGCAGGTAATAACCTTAAACCAGGTCAGTTCATCGATATTACAGGTGACGCTGCTTTGCTGACAGGGATAGAACTTGTGGATCAGAATCCTATTGGTAAGTCAAGCCGGTCAAACCCGGTGACATACCTCAAGGCCTATGACGAAATACGTAAACTCTATTCTGAACAGCAGGCTTCGGTTCAAAACAGCTTCAAGGCATCACATTTTTCATTCAATATAGAAGGAGGACGATGTGAGGAGTGCCAGGGTGAAGGAATTATTCGGGTTGAAATGCAGTTTATGGCTGATGTCGAACTGACCTGCGAGAGTTGCAGGGGAATGAGGTTTAAAAAAGATGTACTTGAAGTAAGGTATCACCGGAAGAATATTTATGATATGCTCGAAATGACAATCGATGATGCAATTGAATTCTTCAGTGCAAATCCCGGAAGAAATGAAAAGAGGATCATTGAAAAACTTAAGCCATTATCTGATGTTGGTCTTGGTTATATCAAGATGGGGCAGTCATCAAGTACGCTGTCAGGAGGAGAAAGCCAGAGGGTAAAGCTGGCCTACTTCCTGAGCCAGGAAAGGGGAAGCGGGCATATACTGTTTATCTTTGATGAACCGACTACAGGACTTCATTTCCACGATATTAACAAACTTCTGAAATCTCTTAATGCACTCGTTGATCATGGCCATTCCGTTATTCTGATCGAACATAATCAGGAAGTAATAAAATGCTCCGACTGGGTTATAGATCTGGGGCCGGAAGGGGGTGAGGAAGGAGGTTATGTAGTGTATGAGGGTAAACCGGAAGGTCTTGCCAGGTGTGAGAAATCCTATACAGGCAGATACCTATCATCAAAACTGACACAAAAATAGAAGGGATGACTCGCGATATAAGAAGAAGGGATGACTCGCGAGTCATCCCTTCTATCATTACAGATTATATTATTTTTTCATCTTAAATCCGAACATAATGGAAACGCAACCACTTGCAGGTGTATCGCCAGCCTGGTTAAATGAAGATACTTTTACGATAAGTTTAAGCTGCTGTGAAGATTGCAGCTTAAAGTCCCATGTTTTTGCATAATCGTGTTCCTTGTTTGAATAGAGGACATTTTTATTTGCATCCATGATTCGAAACTCAATGTTTGGAAGCTTATCCTCACCGCAAATAGCTATTCTATAATCCATATCGGAATAGAATGTTTTATAAAGTTCAGCCTCCTCACCTTCAACCAGCACAGCGGCATGGTAATTGCCATCATGAGTATAAGAAGCCAGCTCGGGAAGGCACACCTTCTTCGCGAAAGCCTTGCATTGAGCATCGGCATTAGCTGATGCCAGCAGAAACAATGCAAGGATCGGTAATATTTTAAGTAGTCTCATAGTCTGTGTTATTTTACAAATGAATTTCTTATCTCACCTACTGTTTTTGAAAGCTCAAGGAATACTTCAGGAGTCATATCGGTTTGTACTTCCGATTTCAGAACTGTAGTGTTTGATGACTGGTCAAACTCAGGGCGTACAGGAGAGGTGGTAATTTTTATTTTGTCAAAAACAACCTTAAGCTTGTTGACCTGACCAATCAGTTCATCAACAGCAGGATCTCCCTTGCTGCTCTCAAGGAGACTGATAAGTATATCTATAGACAGTTTCTGGTCAATTATCCTGCCCACCAGCTTATTTCCATTGAATTCCTTCATATCCACAAGCTGGGTGGAAATATAAAGTCCTTCGAACCATCCTCCAACAAGTGTCATTGCTGCAATGGCAGGCTGTCCGTTATCCTCCAGGTATGAGTTTGAATTCATGAATGTCTCACTCACAATCTCCATGATAACTTCACTGTTATTTATATTCTCTTCCAGCCTGTCGATAGTTGACTGTTCAATTGCTTTAAGAATGCCAAGACCATCAGCCATCTTTTTAGCAGCATTCATGTAATCGATAATCAGCTGTGTTTGTTCATAAAGGCTTGCAAAACTGAGGTCGCAGGTGTAAATCCCCAGGTTTAGTGCCATGCTCTTGTTTGTAACATATTTATTCACACTGCCAACAGGGTTGAGAAGAGACTCATCAAACCTTGCACCGGCAGATTTTATGAGCATTGCTGATTCAAGCGGTGAAGGCAAGGCATTGAAAATCCTCTCAGCCTGTTTGATGTCTTCATAAACTGTAGCATTATCTTTGGGAACTTCAACTGTCAAGTCTTCCTTAGGTGCCTTGTTCCCACCTGATTTGCAGCCAGCAAGAATAATGGTACTCATAATAACTACCATTAAAAGCCCTGAACACATTCTATGATTTCTATTCATAATGAACATATTTAATTATCAAACCTAATTTCGGACTAAATTAGTATTTTATTTTTATTTTTCAAAAACAGCCCGTTGTAATTAATGGTATTTCTAATTTTGTGCTAAATTATCAGGAAATGATCAAATCTGATGCCAAATTGAAAAAGCTGTCTGAAGTATTCAGGATGAATAATCAGAAGCTTGTTTCCGAAGCAATTGAACTGCTTCGTGATGAACAACCTTTCACAGGAGCGATAGGGTTGCTTGCAGAATTATATAACCGCACTACAAGTCAAGAAATAAAGAGCTCAATTGAAGCTTTTTTGAATGATATAAAGGATCAGTCTGCTGTTCCTGAGGTGATGGCACAGATCAGTCACGGCTGGAAGACTGAAACAACAAGAATGCTCGTGGCATCTTGCTGGCAATCAGGACTTGACTACTCATCTTACTCAATGGAGATCACCGGCATATTTATGAGCGCTGATTATGCCACAGCTGTAGAATGTCTCACAGTATTAGGGGAATCTGCCCATGCATTGTCTGAAAAAGAGAAACAGGAATTACTGGACTATATCGACGATAAACAACATCTGCTTAAACCAGGAATGACAGATCTTGCTCTTGAGCTAAAATCAATGCTGGCGTGAGTTTATACAGGTTTGTTTTTATTTCTTTCTCCGAACAGGAGACTCCCGATTCTTACCATTGTGCTTCCCTCTTCCACGGCAATTTTATAATCGCCCGACATACCCATTGATATTTCCCTGAAGTGGGTTTCTGAATTGAAATATCCTGCTTTAAGTATTTTAAAATACTCCCTTAGACAGCTGAATTCTTTTCTAACCTGGCTGAAATCCTCAGTAAATGTTGCCATGCCCATAACACCGCATATCCTTACATATTTCAATCCATCTAAACCTTTCAAATTAATTATTGATTCTATTTCGGACATGCTGAATCCGTATTTGGTCTCCTCCTCTGCTATATATATCTGCAGAAGGCAGTTCACCACTTTGTTAACTTTTGATGCTTCATTGTTAATTGCATTCAGCAGTTTAAGTGAATCAACCGATTGTATCATACTGATAAAAGGAACAACATATTTCACCTTGTTTGTCTGAAGATGACCTATCAGGTGCCATTCAGCATCGGCAGGTACATGGTCCTTTTTATCCAGGAGTTCCTGAACCCGGTTTTCTCCAAAGTACTTTTGCCCGGCATTATAAGCCTCAATAATTTCGCTCACAGATTTTGTTTTGGATACTGCAATCAGCATTACTGATGACGGAAGTTCAGATCTTAATCTGCTAATATTTGATGATATATCAGTCACTTTACAAACCTGTTACAATTCTGCCATCAGCTTAAAAGGTGGATTACAAGGCCGCTGCGGAGCTTTGGCTCAAACCAGGTGGTTTTTGGAGGCATAATATTGCCTGAATCAGCAATCGTTATAAGCTGTTTCATCGAAACAGGATAAAGGGCAAATGCAACCTTCATCTCACCGCTGTTAACTCTCTTTTTCAATTCGCCAAGTCCTCTGATACCACCAACAAAATCAATTCTCTTGGACCTTCTGAGATCCTGTATATCCAGAATCGGGCTGAGTATCTGGTTTGTCAGGATCGTTACATCGAGTACTCCTATCGGATCATTGTCGTCGTAGGTACCCTCTTTTGCAGTGAGGCTATACCAATTGCCTTCAAGGTACATTGAAAAATTATGAAGTGCTTTT
>Ga0209314_10000096_pt1 | contig 35368 bp, 33 predicted proteins | sample I19B2metaG_FD_184146 | JGI IMG/M metagenome (GOLD analysis project Ga0209314, IMG submission 184146) | Lake sediment bacterial and archeal communities from Gulf of Boni, Indonesia to study Microbial Dark Matter (Phase II) - ​I19B2 metaG... | ecosystem: Environmental > Aquatic > Freshwater >... | reverse complement strand
CCACACATCGGATTTGATGATCGTTTCCCAACGGAGGCGACCGTGCTACTCAGATCAGCTACTACCTACTCGAACGTCGACCCAACCCCGACCTCCGTTGATTCAACTCCCCAATACGCGAGGTTTAGGTACGACCAAATTCTAAGTGACACTAGAATTGCGATACAATACCAAGTTTCGGGGAGCGTCAGACTTCAAACGCTCACTTACGATTCTTTCGAGGGGATAACGCCGACTCGATATCTGAACGAGATGGAGCATGTTATTGACGTGTACACTCAGGCCTATCCACAGATGAGTTCGGAATTTGGTACGAACCTTTCGAGAACAACCGTTAGATTCTTTGTCCCAGAGTTCGACGAGATAGGCCTCGGAGGATACACCCCGTTCACTGCCCGCGGCCTTGGAGATATCTACCTCAACATCTTCTATGTTAGATTCGTTTCGGGCTACTTCGAGGCTATCGCCATACATGAGCTGACCCACCATTTCGTATGGAGCGCAGACATATCGCCGGACATACTCTGGGTTCACGAAGGAATGGCCAACTACTTCGGAATCGAGTATGCACTAAGTCTGAACTACTCCGGTGCGCTAGGAATGCAACAAGACCTCATCTTCGTCGGTGATCGCCTCGGAACATACCTCGGCTTCGTAGAGAACTGGACGCCGAGCACGCAGGTGGCGGACACACAGAACTACTACGCTGCATCATACCGCATCATAAGAACATTGGCGATGAAATATGGAGGCCTTGAACTCTACGGTCGCTTCTTCAAGGAGATCGCAAACGAAACAAATGTAGACAACACCAAGATCGTGGAAGCCTTGAGTAGAGCAGCGGGACGAGATCTCAAACCCGAGTTCTATCAATGGGGGTTCTCTCTTGTTGGAACAGAATTGCCAACAAACCCTCCAGAGCTGATGCAGAACCTTCTACTACTCTTGGGGGCTCTGCTGGTGCTGGTCATTATTGTGGCGGTTGCGTCAGCTGCACGACGGCGACCCAGAATTGCTGAGGTGTCTGGACTCTACTTCTGTCCGCAATGTGGAAGACCTCTTGCATACGTCAGCGAATATGGGCTGTACTACTGTTACTCGTGTCAGCGATACGCAGACTTGAAGTAGGCTCGGGGCATACCGTTCCTGCCCTCATACCGTGAAAGACTTTTAACTGAAAGTTGTCACTGAAGTAGCAAACTCTCATGGAGCACCGTTCCAATGGCCCGTTGGAAAGAGCTTTCGGTGGTAGTTGTTCTCTATGTTCTTCTCGTGGCCGGACTGTTCTATTTTCCAAGGGTCGTTCCGGAGCGGCCTCTTGAGCTCAAGTTGGTCATGCAACAAGGAAGAGTCGAGGTCTCCAACTCTTCAAATGTCTTGTATGTGAAAGTGGGCGTTGAGAACACGCATTGGGAACCGGCAACATGGAGGGCAACCTTCATCCGTGTTCTGGAGGCAAGGGTCCTTGGGCGAGCGACCGTAGTCACTCCCGCTTGGTTCAACTCCACCGAGTCAGGGACAATCAAGATCGACTACTCTCAAATAGCAGAAAACGAAACCGCAGTACAGCTCGATCGTCTGTATGTCGCCGGCCAAAATGCCTCTCGCGTGATCGTTGTCGGCGTCAAGTTCTCTGTGCACATCCTAGTGAGAGTTTCAGACAAGGATCTACTGATCTCATCCCAGACGATAGAAACTGAGGCAAAGGACGATGTGCCTCCTCAAGTCAAATGGATCTCCCCATCGAACACTTCCTACGTTACCAACGGGTTGAGTTTCAAAGCGAACTATAGCGACTCGGGATTCGGCATCAACCTCAGCGATGTCTCGTTGAAGGTCGACGGCGCTGCTGTCGGTTCAGCCAACGGAAACTATACTCTGACTCCGATCCACTTCGAACTCACACCGTACGAACAACTGGCAGAGGGCAGCCACAACGCAACCTTCACTTTGGCCGACTACCAAGGCAACAAAGCCACGACCTTCATCAAGTTCACCGTAGACAGAACGCCCCCGACAGTCTCAATCTCCTACCCTCAACCGAATGCAAGTCTGTCAGGAGTCGTAGCGATAAACGGAACAGCGCAGGATGTCACAGCAGGAATCAGAAAGGTGGAGATCCGAATAGACGGAACCATATGGAAGAACGCGGTGGGGACGCTGAACTGGCGCTACTCATGGAACGCAACAGCGCTCTTAGGTGAGCATATGATAGAAGTCCGATCCGTGGATAAGGCAGGTCTACAGAGTAGCGTCATCAGCATGAATGTCACCGTGGCTCCAACGGCCCCATCGTAAACAGAGACGAGCCTCAAGGGCTCACGGCTCAATTTTGATATCTAGGCCGGGCGGCTCATGCCTCACGATTCCATGAGATACGTCCAAGAATCTAAGCCGCTTCTGCCCTTGGTGGTGATTCCTCTGGAGTCATGATTCTCAGCGTACACTTCGCACACGATCGAAGTTTGCAGCATTGTCGATGGAAGAGAAAGTGCAACGCATCTCCGAATCTAACATAGTGCTTCGCATCGAGAGAAAGCGTAATGCTCGCCTCAGCTCTTGGCGATCAGTGCAACTCCGGCCATTATTAGAAGAATGGCGAGTACGCGTGCCAGTCCTATGTTTTCTCCAAAGAGGAAATGGCCTGCTACGGCAAGGATCGCGAAGTTCAGACTGACCAGAGGGTACATCTGGCTGAGTTCACCACGGCTCAACGCCATCAGCCATGAGATCATCCCGAAAAAGTAGCAGAGTATCCCGGCAGGAATCCAACCGTTGTTGATGATCTTGAGTATCCCCTCCAGACTCAAGAAGAGCTTCGGATCGAAACTCAGAAGGCGCACTCCGTTCTTGAGCAGGATCTGTCCAGTAGCGCTCAAACCTATTGAAATTAGGGCATAGAAGAAAGGTGAAACCAAGCCTTTGTCCTCACGTGTTTCAAAGACCCAATTAGCCTCTTTCGTAGTTATGCGTTTGGTTATCTATATTCTGCCCGTAGCTATGTCAACATGTACTAGCGCATATGTTAAAAGGGAGGACCAATCGTCCATACTCGACCCTTGGTAAAGGGGGAACGTGGCGAGCTTGTTCACCGAGATAAGGTGGCATGGGCGTGCGGGCCAAGGAGTCGTTACAGTCAGCAGGTTGCTTGCAGAGGCCGCGCTTCGAGAAGGAAAGTACGTTCAAGCCTTTCCCGAGTTCGGCCCTGAGAGGACCGGGTCTCCAGTACAGGGATTCACAAGAATAAGCGACGACCCCATCGAGATTCATACTCAAATATACAATCCAGATGCAATTGCTGTCATCGATCCGAGCCTGCTCGATCGCCCTGAGATACTCTCGGGATTAAAAGAGGCCGGAAAAGTCATCGTCAACACAGATCGAAACACAAGCGAATTGCGGGCCAGGCTTGGCGTCAAACGCGGTGAAGTCTACACACTTAACGCCACGATGATTGCATTGGACATCTTCGGTCAGCCGTTCTTCAATACCCCAATGCTGGCGGCGGTCGTCAAGGCAACGCAAGCCGTGTCACTGGAATCGGTCTTATCGGTCATCAAAGAACGGTTTGCGGGCTCAGTAGCCGAGAAGAATGTTCAGGCCTTGAAGAGAGGATTCGAGGAGGTTGTCGGGGGCTGACTCACAGAAAAGGATGGAAAGATCTTCCGATCGCCGGAATCATAACAGAATCGGGCACCTCTGTGCAATACAAGACAGGCGACTGGAGAGCCTTCAGGCCGATTGTGGATGCTTCGAAGTGCACAAGCTGCTTCATATGCTGGATATACTGCCCAGAGCCAGCAATTGCGAGAAAAGAGAAGGGAATCGAGATAGATTATGACTACTGCAAGGGATGTGGCATATGCTCCACTGAGTGCCCCTCAAAGGCAATCGCAATGCAGGAGGAGAGAAGATGAGCCGTATCTCGGGACTGACCGGTGACGAAGCAGTCGCTTTGGCGGCCAAACAGTGTGATGTCGATGTCCTCGCTGCATATCCGATCACTCCACAGACGATAATCGTGGAAAGGTTCAGCGAGTTCGTTGCAAATGGGGAAGTAGACACGGAGTTCGTCTGCGTGGAGTCTGAGCACTCTGCACTTTCTGCTTGCATAGGCGCCAGCCTCGCAGGGGCGAGAGTATTCACAGCTACGTCCAGTCAGGGCTTGGCACTGATGCATGAGGTGCTCTTCATGGCCTCCGGTCTGAGATGCCCTATAGTGATGGCTGTGGCGAACAGGGCGCTCTCTTCGCCAATAAACATCCACGGAGACCATTCTGACATGATGGCTTCGCGCGATTGCGGTTGGATTCAGATCTATGCCGAGAACCCCCAAGAAGCCTATGACTTGACCATTCAGGCGTTCAAGATATCTGAGGACCCTGAGGTGCAGCTTCCATCTTCCGTCAATCTCGACGGATTCATAATATCACACTCGATGGAGAGGGTTGAAACGCTGGACGACTCGGCTATTAGAAGCTTCTTGGGAGAGAGGAAGCTCGGCCTAGTAATTGACACAAAAAGGCCGATGACCTTCGGCGCACTCGCACTTCCGGACTACTACTCTGAGTTCAAACGTCAGCAAGAAGAAGCAGCAAGAAACTCTCTTGCCAAAGTCGCCAAAGTCGGAGAAGAGTTCAGGAAAATGACTGGAAGAAGATACCAGCCCATCCAAGCTTACATGATGGAGGACGCTGAAGCTGCAATAGTCTGCATGGGAAGCGTCGCAGGAACAGCCCGTGCCGTCGTCAATTCGATGAGAAATCGAGGTCACAAAGTCGGAGCTGTAAAGATCCAGCTCTACAGGCCATTTCCAAGAGAGCAGTTGCGAGAGCTGCTCTCAACAGCGAAGACCATAGCAGTATTCACAAGGGCCGTCAGCTTCGGAGCCCCAAACAGTGCCCTGTCAAGTGACATCAAGGCAACATTCTATGATGCTCCATCAAGACCTGCAATCATAGACTTGATCGGCGGGCTGGGTGGCAGAGACCTAACATCAACCGATATCGAACAGATGCTCATGAAGGCACTGGAATCCGTGAAGACAGGACTTGTGGAGACTGCAGCGAGTTTCGTGGGGGTTAGAGAGTAATGGTATCCATCAAAGAAATCCCCTCAGAGGAGCTATTGGCGCCAGGTCATAGGATGTGTGCGGGTTGCGGCGCAGCCATGGCTGCGAGAATGGCTATGAAGGCCACCAGAGGACCAACAGTAGTGGTGAATGCGACCTGCTGCCTAGAGGTTGCCACGACCGTGTACCCATTCACATCTTGGCGCGTCCCGTGGATACACGTCGCGTTCGAAAACTCAGCGGCCGTGGCAAGCGGAATAGAAGCAGCTTACCAGCACTTCAAGAAGAAGAAAGGCTCTGCAAAACCAGATGTCATTGTCTTTGCGGGTGACGGAGGCACATTTGATATCGGCCTTCAAGCGCTCTCCGGAGCTCTGGAAAGAGGCCACGATTTCGTCTACATTTGTTACGACAATGAGGCCTACATGAACACTGGAATACAACGGTCGGGAGCGACTCCGGTCGGAGCGGCTACAACTACGAGCCCGGGCGGCACCGTAATTCCTGGAAAGCTAGAGTGGAAGAAAGACATTGTTGCCATAGCCTCTGCTCATGACATTCCGTATGCTGCGACGGCGAGTGTTGCTTACTGGAATGACTACATAACCAAAGTAAGAAAGGCCATCGAAGCCAATGGGCCAGCATTCATTCACGTCCTGGCCCCGTGTCCAAGAGGCTGGAGAAGTGAGATTTCACAGACTGTCAGAGTGGCAAGACTCGCGGTTCAGACGCGGTTCTTCCCCGTTTACGAGGTCGAGAGAAGCCGAACAACGATCAATATAAAGGTTCCAAAAACGATTCCGGTCGAAGAGTACCTCAAACTGCAGGGCCGCTTCAGACATCTGTTCTCGGAGAAGTACAAGGCTGAGATTGAAAAGATTCAAAAAGGTGTCAATGAAAGGTACGAGCGGCTCCTAGCAAAGTCAGCTGCATGACTCCTCCACTTCCTGCTCCTGTCGAAGGAATTGAAATGCTGCCATTGCCGATTCAGACATGGATCTGGTGTGCTGTGGGAAGTTGAAAATCAAGACTCATCAGAGAGCGAGTTCGAAACTGGTTGGATGGGTTGCCGCTGTTGAAGACGAGAAATACGCCTCCACGCGTCTAGTTGCAACCCAAGATATGGCAGTGGATGACCGCGGGCTGATCCACGGCGGTTTCACCTTTGGATTGGCGGATTTCGCGGCCATGGTGTTGGTCAACCAGCCGAATGTGGTCTTGGCCAGCGCTGAGATGCGCTACCTGGCCCCCGTGAAGGTCGGCGACGAGATGGTCGCCGACGCCTCCCTGATATCCAAAGAAGAGAACAGGTTTAAGGTCAGAGTAGAGGTTCGTGTTGGAGATCGAGGAGTGGCGGAAGGGACTTTCAATTGCGTCGTCACTGGCAAACACGTTCTTGAGAAGAGACGATCGCCGTAGCTTAGCTTTCTGCTTCTTCTTTCCGCGAGGCCTTTGAACAACCTGACGCTGCTTTTCTCTGTCCGGGGTTGCTCATTCCATCTATTAGCCTTTCATTTGCTGAAAGAACGGACTGCGAGCAAATTTTCTTGCTCACAATTCTTATCTAGCGTCTTCATCGTCTACAGGGGGCACGTTCCGTATGGTGCAGCATGTATGATGACGGGCGCGCATGCCTTAGTGGAGTCCTTGAAGAGAGAGGGCGTCATATCCATATTCGGCATTCCAGGCGGAGCTATAATGCCAGTCTACGATGTGCTCTACGATACATCCGAAATACGCCACATACTGATGCGCCATGAACAAGGGGCTGCACATGCAGCGGATGGGTATGCACGAGCCTCGGGTAGGCCGGGAGTATGTATGGTCACTTCTGGCCCTGGTGCAACGAATCTGATCACGGGGATTGCGACGGCACATATGGATTCTTCACCCGTGGTAAGCATAGCTGGACAGGTTCCATCGAGCTTGATAGGAACCGATGCTTTCCAAGAGGCTGACGTCTTTTCTCTGATGCTGCCCATAACGAAGAACAACTTCTTGGTCAGGAATGCTTCTGAGATCCCACAGGTCGTGAAAAGTTCGTTTGAACTGGCCACCTCGGGTAGGCCAGGACCAGTGCACATAGACCTTCCCAAGGACGTTCAGACAGCCGAGTTTGAAGCTGATTGGCCAGAGAGTGAAGCGAAACAGACAGACCCGCCAAAGACTGACCCAAACACCATTTCACAGATTGTGGAGATGCTGACATCTTCAGAAATGCCCGTAATCTTCGCAGGAGGCGGAGCAATTCAGGCCGGATGTTCAAAAGAAATCTTGGCCTTGTCCGAGCTCCTCGCGGTTCCGATCGTCACAACCTTGATGGGGAAGGGGATCGTGCCTGAGACGCATCCTTTATGTCTGGGGATGTTGGGCATGCACGGACTCAAGGTGGCCAACAAAGCGGTCCAAGAGTCCGACCTTCTTTTTGGCATAGGAGTGAGATTCGACGACAGAGCTACGGGAAAAGTCAGACAATTCGCTCCAAACGCCAAAGTCATCCACTTAGATGTAGATCCTTCTGAATTCGAGAAGAATGTAAGGGCAGATCTTCCTCTATCGTCAGACGCTAAAGCTGCCCTCGGAATGATAGTCGACCAGCTTCTTGCTAAGGCTGCCAAATTGAGGAAGAGCGAGCGGATCCAGAGGATTGAGCGACTGAAGATGGAAAACACCAACGACGCTGTTGTGCCCTCCCAGCCAATCAGTCCACAGTTCGCCGTGAAAGAGATCATGCGAGCCTTAGACGAAGATGACATCGTTGTAACGGAGGTTGGGCAGAACCAGATGTGGGCTGCAATTCACTGCAAGATCTCCAAACCTAGGAACTTCATCACCAGTGGAGGGCTTGGGACGATGGGATTCGGTTTCCCGGCAGCAATGGGGGCCAAAGTGGCGAGGCCAGACAGCAATGTCATCGACATTGCTGGGGATGGCAGTTTCCTTATGAACTGCAACCAGATGGCTGCTGCCGTTGAGAATGATATCCCAGTCGTGGTGGCAATTCTAGATAATCACTATCTTGGGATGGTCCGCCAGTGGCAAGAGCTCTTCATGAAGAAGAGGTATTCCGCCGTTTATCTTGGGGAGAGAACGGACTTTGTGAAACTGGCCGAATCATTCGGCGCTAGAGGCTGGAAAGTAGAGAGACCGGGGGAACTTCTAGAAGCAATGAGGGAAGCACTGAAATGCGGTTCACCGGCAGTTGTCGATGTGGAGATCGCAAGGGAAGCCAACGTATTTCCAATGGTTCCTCCAGGAGCTTCGCTTGACGAAATCGTCGATTGAGAGACAAGATGTGGTATGATGAGTTCAGAGGCCAAGACCAGGATCATATCACTGCTTGTAGACGACAAGCCGGGAGTCATGGAGAGAGTCTCTATGGTCTTCGGCCGGCGAGGGATCAATATCGACAGCATAACTGTCGGCCGCGCCAACGGTACCAAGGCTAGGATAGTTCTACTCTACAAGCTTGATGACAAGAAGAACCGGCACCTAATAGCGCTCCTTCGTAAGATTCACCAGGTTCATACTCTGGACGAGTTTGACTATGAGAACGCCGTTCTGAGGGAGCTCGCGCTTCTGAGGGTTCGAGTTCCAGCCGAGGAGACAAAGCTGAAGATAATGCGTGAGATCGACCAGTATGGAGCCCGAATTCTGAATGTTGGAGTAAGCTTCCTCCTGCTGGAGATTAGTGGCGACTCATCGCGTGTGCAGTCATTCCTAGAAAAACTCGAGCCAGGCTTGATAGTCGATGTGACGAGATCGGGCTTGGCCGCCATGCAGATCTCGTAGGGATGGCATGAGCGTGTTGAGAATGGCGATTGTGTATAAGGACGAAGATATTGACATGTCAATTCTAGAAGGAAAGACGGTATCCGTCATAGGATACGGCAGCCAAGGAAGAGCCCAAGCTCTGAACATGAAGGACAGCGGAGTCAACGTGCTTGTTGGAGTCCGAACTGACGGGCCATCTTGGAACAAGGCCAAAACCGATGGACTTGAAGCGCGTACGGTGGAAGATGCGGCCAAACAAGGCGATGTAGTACACCTCCTTATACCGGATCAGACCCAACCCGAAGTCTACGAAAGCCAGATCAGGTCAAATCTCAGAGAAGGCGCAGCCTTGGGGTTCAGTCACGCATTCAACATCCATTTCGGACAGATCGCACCCCCAGCCACGATAGATGTGGTAATGGTTGCGCCCAAGGCTCCTGGAGCAGCGGTCAGAGACGCCTATTTGAAGGGGTACGGCGTACCAGGATTGTTTGCAGTTGCACAAGACCACAGCGGGTCAGCGCGAAAAGTTGCGCTTGCTCTAGGAAAAGCTGTTGGACTTGCCCGAGTAGGGATGCTCGAGACCACATTCAAAGAAGAGGTCGAGAGCGATCTGTTCGGCGAACAAGCAGTCCTCTGCGGAGGAGTCACAGAACTGATCAAAGCAGGATTCGACACTCTAGTGGAAGCCGGCTACCAACCCGAGCTGGCCTACTACGAATGCCTGAACGAGCTGAAGCTCATTGTCGACCTCATATGGAGCAAAGGGATAGAAGGCATGTGGGTCTCCGTCAGCAACACGGCAGAATATGGAGGAAGAACGCGTGGATCCAAGATAATAACCGAACAGACGAGAAAAGCCATGAGCGAGATGCTTGAAGAGATAAGGACAGGAAGATTTGCAAGAGAATGGATAATGGAATCAAAGATGAATCTCCCAGTGCTGAAGGCCTACCGGAGGACAGCTTCAGAACAGCTGATAGAGAAGGTCGGGAAAGACCTCAGAAAGATAGCCGGACTGGAGAAGTAGCATTGAAGAACCTGAGGAGCGAAGCCGTAAGGAGGGGCGTCAGCCACGCTCCTCAGAGAGCGCTTCTGAGATCTTTGGGGCTGACAGATCAGGAGATCGAGCAGCCATTTATCGCAGTGGCTAACTCTTGGAGCGAAGTTGTCCCAGGTCATCTACATCTGAGAACCTTGGCAGAAGCCGCAAAATCCGGCATAAGATACGCAGGCGCAACGCCATTTGAGTTTGATACAATAGCAGTCTGTGACGGACTTGCGATGGGACACGAGGGAATGAGATACTCACTCCCGAGCAGAGATCTCATCGCGGACTCCATTGAGATTATGGCGAGAGCGCACCAGTTTGATGGAATGGTTTTGATCCCGTCCTGCGACAAAATCGTGCCTGGACATCTGATGGCTGCAGCCAGACTCAATATTCCAGCCATAGTTGTCACTGGTGGGCCGATGTATCCGGGCAGAGTTCATGGGGAGAGAGTTGATCTGATCTCGGTCTTCGAGGCCATCGGGAAGCTCCAGAGCGGAGAAATGTCCGAGCTTGATTTGGAGGAGCTTTCGACCTGTGCTTGCCCGGGAGTAGGATCATGCGCAGGTCTGTTCACAGCTAATACCATGGCGTGTATTACTGAATCTTTGGGCATGTCTCTGCCTGGATGTGCCACAGCGCACGCAACAGATGCCGCCAAAGTGCAGATCTCCAAACAATCTGGAATGAAGATCGTCGAGATGGTGCAGAAAGAGATCGTTCCAGCTAGGATTCTGACGTTTCAAGCCTTCGAGAATGCGATAAGAGTGGATATGGCAATAGGAGGATCAACTAACACTCTCCTACACGTGCCTGTGATAGCGCGCGAAGCTGGAATAGATCTCGGCATGGAACTTTTTGATCGAATAAGCCGCGATACACCCCACATCTGCAACATGCGCCCCGGCGGCCCCTACTTCATGGAAGACCTAAGAAACGCTGGGGGAGTGTCTGCAGTCCTGAAAAGGTTGGAGTCGAAGCTAAACCTCGACGTGCTTACCGCAACCGGACGGACGCTCAGAGACGAGATCGCGAGTTTCTCTGTCAAGGATTCCAGTGTCGTGAGGACGCTGGAAGATCCAGTACATCCTTATGGAGGAATCGCAGTCCTGCGGGGCAACCTTGCACCTCAGGGAGCTGTCGTCAAGCAGAGTTCCGTGGAGCCCGCTATGTTGAGATTCCGGGGCGGAGCTAAGGTCTACAACTCCGAGCAGGAAGCTATTGAAGGCGTAAAGAGAGGAGACATTCAGGACAAGCGGGTCGTCGTGATCCGATATGAAGGCCAGGTTGGCGGGCCCGGCATGCGAGAGATGCTATCAATCACTTCGTTGGTTCAGGGAATGCATCTTGGAAAGAAAATCGCCCTAGTCACAGACGGCAGATTCTCTGGCGGAACGCGAGGGCCATGTATCGGACACGTATCGCCAGAAGCCGCCCTCAAAGGGCCCATCGCAGCAGTGGTTGACGGCGACGAGATCGAGATCGACATCCCAGAACGACGAATCCACGTCAATTTGTCAGATGGTGAGATGGCAAATAGACTTGCGAATTTGACGGTTAGTATCAAGCCTCACGGAGGCTTCATGCGCCGCTATTTGGAATGGATTCGTGAAGGCAGAAACAGCTAGTAGAAAGCTCTCGGATCAGTAATAGCGCCATTTAAGGCAGAGGCAGCTGCGGTCGCTGGGGAGGCTAGGTAAACCTTCGAGTCTCTGTGCCCCATCCTGCTCATGAAGTTCCTGTTACTGGTGGACACACAGACCTCCCCTTCAGCCAAGACCCCTTGAGACATGCCGAGGCAGGGGCCGCAAGACGGGCCGCATACAATGGCCTGAGATTCGAGAAAGATCTCTATAATCCCTTCTCGAAGAGCTTCTGCATAGATGCGCTGAGAGGCAGGCATGACGACCATTCGAACTCTCGGATGGACAGTCTTTCCCTTCAGAATCCGAGCGGCCTCCTTCAGATCCTCAAGTCTCCCGTTGGTGCAAGACCCCAAGAATACTTGATCGATTTCTACGCCCTCAATTTCGGTCGCGTCTTTGACGTTGTCAACGGACGGAGGTGCCGCTATTTTTGGAGTCAAGGTCGAACCATCGAACTCTAGGACATCCGAATACACAGCGTCTTTGTCGGCGCCAACTGGACTCCATGACTTTTTCGTTCTGGCCTCTAGGTACTCCGCCGTAGTTGCGTCCGCCTCAACCACGCCTGCCTTCGCACCCATCTCGACAGACATGTTTGCGACGGTCATCCTTCCACCGATGCTCATTTCTCGAAAGCATCTTCCCACATACTCGATCGATTTGCTCGTGGCTCCATCGGATCCTGCCTTTCCGATTATCTCCAAAATCAAATCCTTCGGAGACACTGGAGGAATCAGAGAACCTTCAGCATTGACCTTCATCGATTCTGGCACCTTGAACCAGAGTCTTCCGGAGCCCATGGCAACGGCGGATTCTGTCGAGCCGACTCCCATGGCTAGAGCTCCCAACGAACCTCCGGTGCAGGTGTGACTGTCAGCACCGATCACGAGCATTCCAGGAACGATGAAGCCAAATTCTTGGACGACTTGATGCGCAATCCCTGCTCTCCCAATGTCGAAGAAGTGTTTGACTCCATGCGTGCGACAGAATTCCCTTATCAGCCTCATCTGTGACGCTGATCCGACATCGCTTGGTGGAATATTGTGGTCAAGGACAATGACTGTCTTGTCTGCGTTCCAGACCTCTTTGAAGCCCATCTCCTCGAAGCTCTTGAAGGTCAGCGGAGCTGTAATGTCGTTCGCTACAACGAGGTCCACGCTTGCCTTTACGATCTCCCTTGGTGAGACAGAGTCTTTCCCGGATGACTTTGCCATTATCTTTTCGGCTAGGGTCATGCCCATTCTTGACAGCTCTGCATGGGTCGTAGTTTCGGAATCGGGGACAGGGAGAGATCTGTCCACGGCTTAAGAGGCTTTCGAGCAATTTTTGTTGCTCAATGACGATGTGTTTGGGGCAGAGGCTTCAAGATGCCTCGTGAGGGCTTTGAGTGTGCCTGAAACACGTTTGATCGTCAGTTGAAGTTCGGGTTTGTTATCACGCAGGTCTGAGATCGTCTCCCTGAGTTTGCCGAGTGATCTGTGTGTGCATCTGACTATTAGCGATCTGTGCTTCTTGGATTTTATGAACCGCAGTTGGGCATTTTCATACTCGATGTGGCCGAACCTAGAGAGGAAGGCTGTCTGTATCTGTCCGAATATGACTGTTATGTCGGATGATGGCGAGGACATCAGAACGTATCTCCTTCTGAATCGACGTACGGGCAAGCCTCACTTCTCCATAATCAGCCTATATTTGCTCAAGACTGCTTGGATATCGTCCAAGGTTGGTCTATGCCCCTTGAACTTCAGGATCACTCTTATCGGGTCGGAGGTGTCGAACTCCACTTTGTTGAGATAGGCAGCCTGTTTGCCTAGGCGCATGTGTAGAGTTCCACCCTCCAAATGGCGGTCGAGGCCCGAAGCTAGGAGAACCTTATCGCTCTCCGGCAACTTCGACAGCGTTTTACTCAAGAAATTCTCGATCGCTGAAGCGCTGCTTGTTGCGGCCTTGATGAGTACTATGGGGTTTCCATGGAATCCCTCAGACAGAGTCCTTTCAATTTCAAGATCCTCTTGGCGGCTCTGAAGCATTTTCATAAGCGCTTCGAGGACCTTGTCATAATCCTCCGTCGCATGAACAAGCGCTTGGACTTCAATCCTGCCTACTTGGATCACATCTTTACGACGCACCGTCCTGTTCATCGAAGATCCCTGTCAATCGACCTTTTGGACGCTTTGGAAATCTGATCACGACTATTCGGAACAATCGCTGTTTCAACTTGAGTGCACAATATTAGGAAAAGGTTTTTACTGGTTCGGCTCAACCCACTGTTGTCTCCGCTACGCTCGGAGGTTCAATAGTGGTCTCAAAATATATCTTCGTTACAGGAGGCGTCCTGAGTTCCGTCGGCAAGGGGATAGTCACATCGTCGATAGGAAAGATGCTCCAAGCCAGAGGTTTGAAAGTGACGGCTGTCAAGATAGATCCATACGTTAACGTTGACAGTGGAACGATGAACCCATTTCAACACGGAGAAGTCTTCGTCACAGAGGACGGCGGAGAAATTGACATGGACATGGGCCACTACGAACGTTTCCTGAACATCGAAGTCTCAAAGCAGCAGAATATCACTACGGGTCAAGTCTACTGGTCAGTAATCGACAGAGAACGACGCGGAGACTTCCTTGGTCAGTGTGTTCAGATCATACCACATGTCACCGACGAGATCAAAGACAGGATCAGGAACGTTGGCAACAGAGGTTGGGATCTTGTCCTCGTGGAGTGCGGCGGAACCGTCGGCGACATCGAAGGTCTCCCCTTCCTTGAAGCAGCGAGGCAAATGCGCCTTGAAGACGGATTCGACAACACGTTCTTCGTTCACGTGGCCTTGGTTCCAACGATCGACGTGACCGGGGAGAGCAAGACGAAGCCGGCACAACATAGCGTGCAAGAGTTGCGGCGAATCGGAATACAGCCAGATGTCATCGTGGCTAGATCAAGTAAACTTCTTGAGAAAGACGCCCTGAGGAAGATAGCGTTGTTCGGGAGCGTCGATGAGAAGGCTGTCTTCGTCTCGCCGACCGTGAAGTGTGTCTACGAGCTTCCGCGGATACTTGATGAACAGGGCTTGGCGGGTTATATCTGTGAGAGGCTATCTGTCCGCGCTCTTCAGCCAGATTGGAGCGAGTGGACTTCGACTGTGAAGTCCTTCACAGATGCCAAGGACGTGGTCAAGATCGCAATGCTCGGCAAGTATGCTAAGCTTGTCGATTCCTACGTCAGCGTCAACGAGGCTCTTCGACACGCGGGAGCTGCAGCAGGTGTGCGGGTGGAGATAGTCTGGATAGACTCTGATGAGTATGAGAGGAATCCAGAGAAAACGAGCGAGCTCTCCGGTTGTCACGGTCTTCTAGTGCCGGGCGGATTTGGCCCGAGAGGAACAGAAGGAAAGATGCTGGGAATAAAATACGCGAGAGAGAACAACCTTCCCTTCCTCGGCATATGTTATGGATTTCAGTTGGCATCGATAGAGTTTGCGAGGAATGTTTGCGGTCTCAAGCTTGCCAACAGCTCCGAAATCGATCCGAGGACTCCGCATCCAGTCGTAGATTTGCTCCCCGAGCAAAAGTCAATCGAGTACAAGGGTGCAACGATGAGGTTGGGAGCCTATCCGATAAAGCTGCGTCCGAATACCATAGCTCGTAGGCTCTATCGAGCGGAGAAGATCCACGAACGACACAGACACCGCTATGAGATAAACCCGGACTATTGGAATATACTCACCGGACACGGAATTCTCTTCTCAGGAACTACCGAAGATGAGAGCAGGATAGAGGTTCTGGAACTGCCAAACCACTACTTCTTCTTCGGAACCCAGTTCCATCCTGAGTTCAAGAGCCGGCCCGGAAGGCCAGACCCAGCATACTATGGGCTAGTGAAGTCGGGTTTGGATCATAAGCATGGGCTTCCAGCTTCAGAGCTCTAGACTACAGATAAGCTTAATGTTGCCGCCTCTATTCCTAAAAGAAGATGCAAATGCAGACCCGTCAAACTCACCCTATCGTTCACTGGATTGACGAGACGGTAGAGAAGGTTCGTAGGGAGAGGCCTGAGTCGAGGTATATAGTCGAGAGTGGCACGTCGATCTCAGGCGAGATGCACATTGGAAATGCCTGCGACCTGATAATATCTCAATCAATGGTCGAGGTCATGCGAGATCTTGATGTTGAGGCGGAGCACTACTGGGTGGCCGACGATTTTGATCCGTTGAGAAAGGTTCCAAAGCCGCTCCCTGACGATTTCAAGAGGTATCTCGGGGTCCCTGTTGACCAAGTTCCAGACCCCATCGGCTGCTGCCGAAATATGACCGAGCACTTCACGAGGCCGTTTCTAGAAGCACTAGAGAGGGTTGGGATTCACCCGAAGAAGTACTATGGCTCTGAGATGTACAGGACCGGCATGTATGGCCCATATATACGAACAGCACTCCTCAAAGCGAGAGAGATCCGTGAGATCCTGAGGAGAATCTCAGGGTCAAAGAAGAGCGACGACTGGCTTCCTTTCGATCCGATCTGTCAAAGATGCGGCAACATCGCCGCAACTCGGGCGCTTTCATTTGATGGCGATTCGCTCGTCCACTATGTTTGCGAAAGAACAGAAGTCTCCCGAGGACTGTTCATTGAGGGCTGTGGCCACGAAGGTGACGCTAACATCTGGAAGGGAGAGGGCAAGCTAACTTGGCGCGTGGAATGGGCGGCTCGGTGGGCGCTCTTCAAGGTAGGGGTTGAGCCTTTTGGGAAGGAGCACGCTGCCGCTGGTGGTTCCTACGATACGAGCAGTGTAATATGTAGGGAGATCTTTGGGTGGAATCCTCCCTTTGCTGTACGCTACGAGCATATATTGTTCGGCGGAAGGAAGATGTCAAAGTCCGCCGGGCTCGTCTTCTCTCCAGCCAAGTGGATAGAAGCGGCACCGAGCGAGAGTCTCAGATACTTCTTCTTTCGAGTGCACCCGATGAAGCACAAGGATTTCGATCCAACCATGATCCCTACCATAGTCGAGAACTACGACCGTGTCGAGAAAATCTACTTTGGTAGTGAGAAAGCTGGAGAAGAAGAACTCCAGAGAGATAGACGCATCTATGAGCTTTCCCAGACGAACTCTCCGCCGGATAGAGAGCCTGCGAGGATACCATACGACCTTGCCATACTTCTCGTACAGATAACTCCCGACATAAACGTAGCTTCGGAGAGAGCTCTAATGCACCTCGCCAAGATTAGAAGCCTGCCCCGAGTCCTTCTGCCGGAGAAGGAGCGGCGAGAGCTTGTGGAAAGGCTGCAGATGGCCAAGGTATATGTCGAGAAATACATGTCCGACTCGGAGAAGTTCAAGACGCTCGACCAAGTGACGGATGAAGTCAGTAAGAGTCTGAATTCTCCTCAGAAAGCCGGTCTTAAGGTCTTGGCACAGCTGCTAAGATCTGGCAAAGACCTCTCGGCGATCCAGTTGCACAATGAAATCTATAAGATATCTAGAGAGATCGTTGGAGTTGATCCATCAAAGCTTTTCCAAGCCATCTACCTCTCAATCTCCGGAACCACCTCAGGCCCAAGGGCAGGATATCTACTTGAGACCTTAGACAGAGACTGGCTCATCCGCCGGTTCGAAGAGGCATCAGGGACTTGACCGAGGTCGTCTCTACGGAATCGTATTGTGCGCCTCAGCTGTACGCGTCGACGATCGTTTTGATGACAACCCCTCCATCAAGGTTGTCAACACACGTTCATCCTATGTCAGACCAAGAACTAACCTCGAGGTTCAGGCTCTGAGCCTAAGTGACTTTGACCATGGTAATTGAGCGATGAATGTGGCATGCGCTCGATTCAGGTCTTCAAGAAACTAGAGCCAGAGGATTTTCGAGTTCTTCAAGCAATTGAACTTGGCATGGAGAGTCATGAGATAGTCCCCAAATTCAGGGTTGAGAAAAACTCAACCCTATCTTCGGAAGAGACGCGCCACCGACTGAACCGGTTGGACTATCTGCGGCTGATCCGCCATTTCGACAGACCCTACGAAGGATATTCCCTCAACACTTCTGGATACGATTGTCTTGCGCTGAACTATTTGGTCAAGTCGGAAACTATCGAAGCTTTTGGGAAGCCGCTGGGTGTGGGAAAGGAATCCGACGTTTTTGACGCCTTAACCCCGTCCAAGACGGTCGTCGCTGTTAAGTTCCATCGTCTCGGAAGAACGAGCTTCCGACAGACGCGGAGAGTCCGTACATATCCTGCCGATCGAAGCCACATCTCTTGGCTATATCAGTCACGCTTGGGCGCCGAAAGAGAATACAAAGCTCTGTCTGTACTCAGCCAAGCTGGAGTTTCGGTTCCTTCACCAATAACTCAGAACAGGCATGTTTTGGTCATGAGTTTGATCGAAGGCAGGCCTCTGATCGACTATGTGAAGCTGCCGAGGCCAAGGGGCACGCTGAATGAGATCCTTGCCAACCTCAGGACCAGTTACGCGAAGGCGGGAATCGTTCATGGTGATCTGAGTGAGTATAACGTAATTGTCAAGCCCGACGAACACGTGTTGATCATTGACTGGCCTCAATTTGTAGACAGGAGCAGTCCAAGTGCCGAGAGTCTTCTTGAAAGAGATGTTGAGAACATACTCACGTTTTTCCACAGGCGTTTCCGACTGAAGACGTCTCTGGAGAAGGAACTAGGGCACGTCAAAGGATCTACGAAGTCGGACCACATGAGTTGCGTCTGACGATGTTCTCTCGAGGCAATGTAAGATGCGCGCTGGTCGGGAATGCGGAACAAATTGTGTCACCGCTTCATGCAAGGCATCGGACCTTCGGACCACGCCTCGTCCCGAAACAAGTTTCATGAACACCCGAGGAGAAATTTGAAAGAGAAGAGAAAGCTTGGAACGCCGTCGCAAGAAGATCATAGTGGGAATTGACCCTGGAACAACGTGCGGCGTCGCCGCCATCACCCTTCATGGACGGCCCCTATACGCACACAGCAAGAGGGAGATGACAAAGAGAGAGGTCATCGAGACGCTCATAACGCTTGGCGACCCCGTCATAGTGGCCTCCGATGTCACACCAGCACCTGAGTTTGTAGAGAAGATCGCCAGATCCTTGGATGCGGCTGTGTTCACCCCAGAAGGAACGCTCGAATCCAGAGAGAAACAAGAGATCATAGCTCATCTGTATCAGACTGAAGGCTATCGTCCGCCTGACAGTCATGCAAAGGACGCGATGGCTGCGGCGTTGAAGGCATTCAAGTCTCTAAAGAACAAGTTTGAACAAGCACAGGTACATGTCCTACATGGCAATGCAAAAGTACTACTTGAAGAGGTCTTCGCACTGCTCGCCAAAGGAAGATCGATTCAAGACGCAATTTCCATGGCAGCGCCCCAGCCATCAATGGCGCAGAAAGAAATCGCAATCCCAGAGCGCAAGTCAGAAGAAACAGAGGTGCAGCCGCTACGCTCAAAGAGCGAGGGGCCAGAGAAAAGACTGGACGCGCTAGACAGAGAAAACCAGTCACTCAGAATTCAACTTACCTCATTGCGCTCATCTCTAGAGAAAGCAGAAAGTCTGGCAGCCAGACTTCGAAGAAAAGAAGACATGGAGATTCGGCGTGAAAGGGAATATCAGCAACTCAGAAATGAGATGGCCTTTCTCCGACAACAAGTCGCCAATTATGAAAGAGAGGTCAGAGAATACAGGGAAAGACTGGACTCACTGAAACGCTTTCAGGAACTGCAGTCTCTGGGTGAAGTGATTCTTCTCAAACCAATAGATTCTTTCACAAAAGATGGTGTCGAAAAGGCTGCGGGAAAGTACCAGATCTCCCCTGGCGATTCAGTATTCCTGTATGATGCTTCTGGAGGGGGTACGTCCACAGCCCGCCTCCTAGCGTCAAAAGGTGTCACCCACGTGATCATCAGGACAGCAATGGCACATCAAGCCCACGACACCTTCAAGATGTTCGGCATCCACGTGTTGAAAGACAGCGAAGTCGCCATTCACTGGATCGAGGGTTATCCATTTGTAATGAGGGTCGACCTCCTAGCCTCAGCGAAGGCCAAGAAAGAGGAAGAGGTAACGCAGAATCGAAGAGCGCTGGACCAGATCGTGTCCGACTATCAAAGGGAGAGGCTACGATGAAAACCGAAAGGCGCCGAATCTCGCCAAACCGGACTTAACTGTAAAGGCGCACCTACTTCCTGATCGCGATGTAGAGGATGTTGTTGCCTCTGACGAAAATGTTGCCATAGTTGGCTGCTGGCGCATCATTTCTATACTCGATCGCATTCTCCAAGATCAAGTTCATATAGGCGTCACACTGAACCATGTTCCCTTTGTATTCCAAGTCGTTCTTCAATCGCACCTGCACATTGTTGTTCAGAGTGCGAGTCAATAGGTTCAGGGGCTTCTTACTCGGTTCCATCCTCTCAGTTCCTGTCTTGAAGTCATCGAAGTAGGGCAACTAGCTAATGAAGTCTATGGAAATTTTAGCTTAACTGCTGAAGGACCAAGAGCAGAGTGGAAGCTCTGAGTGGGGCATTCCTGAGTCAAGTCTGTAGGTTAAGATTCATTGAGCCAAATTTAGGCGTCTTCTGATATGAAGCGATGATATCATTGAGATCGGGAATGTCAACGAGCTTCGCATCTCTCTCATTCTTCATAAGTCTGGTGAGCAGCTCAGGCCACTTGACTCTAAGTCCGGATACGACTACAAAACCACTCTCTCTCGTCACCCTGTCGAGTTCGCTTATCGTGGCAACAGGATCGAAGAGATTCTGGACTAAGGTGATCGCTAGAGTTTTGGTGAAAGAGCTGGGCGCAAATGGAAGAGCGTCGACATCGGCTATTACGAAATCAACTTTCCTCGAACGGATCTTGGACTTGGCCTTCTTGACCATTGATCTCGCGAAGTCTACGCCCACAAGATAGCATCCAACTTTCAGGAGAAATTCCATAAGCAACGCAGTCCCGCAGCCCGCATCCAATACAAAATCTTCTTCAGTGGGTTGAATGAGTTGTGTCGTCACTCTGAATTTCCTCGCTTGCTCTTCTCCATAGAGTTCATCGTAACTGTCCGCCGAGTCTAGGTAGGAGTCAAGAATCTTTTTCTTGGCTGCCCACATTGTTTTTCTACCCGTGTGACATCTGTCCCGTGGATTTAGGGTTGTCGTTGCCTGCTATTCATCGCCAAGGGTGAGTTATTTGACAGAGAGATCTCCCGTAGCCCTCTGGAATTTCCCCAAACTCGAGAAGTGTCCGGAAATCTTGAAAGAAGCGATCTCGCGCAGGCTTGCGTTGATCATGATCGGCGACTGTTCTGCAACTTATTCTGGAAGAGCCTCTTCTACCCTCGATTGGGGCGAGAGGTTGGTTCTGGTCAAATCTGATGGGTCGGTGGTGATCCACAAGCGCGAGGGATATGAACCTGTTAACTGGCAGCCATCTGGGTGCATCTTTGACACGTTGATCCAGCCCGACGGTTTACTCAAGATCAGGGCCATCCGTCCTTCTTCGAGGGAGTCGTTAGACATACGATTTCGGAGTGTATTCTTGATAGTCGAACTGAACTTGGCGGACAGAGGGGACTTTCTGTTGTATGCCTCGGAGGAAGACATGAAGAGAGCGATCGTTAAGTATCCCTCGCTGATTGAGGATGGATTCAGGCCAACCATGAAGGAGAAGCGGCAGCCATCAGGTTTCATCGACGTGTTCGGATTAGACAAGAATGGAGATCCGCTGATCGTCGAGATCAAGAAAGGTCTCATCCGAAAGGAGGCCGTCTTTCAGCTAGGAAGGTATGTTTCAAGAATGCGAGAGGGAAATCCTAGGGTCAGGGGTATGATTGTTGCACCTTCATTGGGAAAGGGGACAGCAAAACTTCTCAAAACTCTGAAGCTCGAGTTCAAACAATTGAGTCCGAAGACCTGCTTGGACGCTCTGCAAAAAGAAAGGAGAGCTAGAGAGTCAATGTTGTCCCAGCGTCTCTGTGCTCATGATGATTGAGTCTACACAATCGATAATCTCGACGCGAGATCCAGTATCCTTGAGTGTCTCTCGACAAGCTTCGCAGCCCTTTCAGCTATATTCTTCGGATCAACTTGTATCCGTGCGACACCGCTCTTCATAGCGGCTTCGGCTACACCTGAAGCCACCGCTGGCACGACTCGAACATCTGAAGCCTTCGGAATCACGTAGTCTTCATTGAGTTCTTCATTGCGAACCAAGCTTGCGATGGCGTTGGCTGCGGCCACTTTCATCTCCTCATTGATTGATCTCGCCCTGACATCCAGCGCGCCTCGGAAGATACCCGGGAAGCCCAAGACGTTATTTATCTGGTTAGGGAAGTCACTTCGTCCTGTGGCCGCCACTCTCGCGCCAGCTGCTTTGGCCTCCGGAGGCGTTATCTCAGGGACAGGGTTGGCAAGTGCAAAGACTATCGAATTTCTGGCCATGGATCTGATCATATCTTGCGTGAATAGTCTCGGACCTGAGGCGCCTATCAGGACATCTTCGCCTTTGACTACATCTTGAAGGGAACCTCGTTTTTTGTCCGGGTTGGTTGCCTTTGCTATCTCCGCCTTGTATTGGTGCATCTTCTCGGTTCGCCCGTCATAGATTGCCCCAACCGAATCGCAGACGATCAAGTTCTCTCCTCTTACGCCAGCGCTCATCAGAAACTTCACGATAGCCACTCCGGCGGCACCAGCTCCGTTCATGACGATCTTGGCGTCGCCCGGCTTCCGACCTGTAGACTTCAGAGCATTGAAGAGGCCAGCGCACGTGACCACAGCAGTTCCATGTTGATCATCATGAAAGACCGGGATGTCAAGGACGTTCTTCAGCTTCTCTTCCACTTCGAAGCACTTTGGAGCTTCAATATCCTCCAAGTTTATTCCGCTAAATACAGGAGAGATGGCCTTGACAGCAGCTACAATCTCGTCGACGTTCTTCGTTGCGAGACATATTGGAAACGCGTCGACCCCTGCAAAGCCCTTGAAGAGTACCGCCTTGCCCTCCATCACCGGCAGCCCGGCTTCAGGGCCGATATCTCCGAGGCCCAACACTCTTGTGCCATCTGTAACGATGGCTATCATATTCCCCTTCGAAGTGTAGTCATACACTCTCTCGCGGTTCGCCTTGATCTCCCTGCACGGCTCCGCGACTCCGGGAGTGTATGCCAAGGTGAGGTCCCTCGAGGTTGACACGGGAACCTTACTGATGACCTCGATCTTGCCCAAATGGTCCTTGTGAAGTTTCAGCGCTTCATCACGAAGAGACAATGTTCTCACCAAACACAAGATACAATCTTGTCGGATGTTTCTCCGCGCCCTCTAAGTAAAGCTAGAGAGGCAATCGAGTAGATGCTGTGGTCGAGATAAATTGTTTGTCCCTATGATGTTAGAATAGAAGGGCCGTTTCCGCTCGGACCTTCATTGATATGATTCCGCAAGAAGGTCGGCGACGTTCACGACCTCGATATTCACGCCTAGCTGTTGGGCGGCGTCCTTGATCTGGATACTGCAGAACGGGCACTCCGTCACGCAGGATTCGGCTCCAGAGTCTCTGATAAGTTCAACCTTTCGCCTGGCCAGCATCATGGAAAGTGGTCTCTTGCCAGTTCGGACTCCTCCACCCGCTCCACAGCATCGGTCGTACTCCTGCATCTGCACGTAGCGTAGCCCTGGAACCTTCTCGAGGAGCTTTATGGGCTGGTCTTTGACACCTTGGCCTCTCATTAGGTGGCATGGAGCATGATAAGTGAACGTCTTGTTCACTGGCTTCAGCCCTGACCGATCCAGTCTCTCAATCCCGAGTTCGTCGACAAGGTACTCTGTGAAATCGTAGACTCTGAACCGTAGTCCCTCGTCACGTGCTCTCCTCATGGTTTCTTCGAAGTTCGTGCGAAGAGTCATTCCACAGCCCGCACAGCCCACCACGACCTTGTCTACTCCCAAGGATTCGAAAATTTCGACATTGCTCTTTACTTGTTTTTCAGCGAGATCGGTCACGCCAGTCCTGAAGGCCGGGGATGCGCAACAACTTTGGTTCTTCGGAACGAATACCTCGACAGCATTTCTTCGAAGGGTGTTGATGATGGACCGTCCAGTGTCTTGCAGTCTATAGTCCATCAGACAGCCGGTGAAGAATGCGACCCTGTCAACAGGGTTCAGCACATCAATCCTTTCTGGAACGGTCTCCAACAGTGGAGTTGAAGTTCTATCGACGGATTTGCCCGTATTTGCGATGCTATTGAGGAAGGCCATCTGTCCCTCAAGCGGCCCGAGGCCTGTTCTAACAGCGTAGGCACGCAGTTTTTCTATCGCTTTTCCGGGTATGTCGATGGACTTCGGGCAGACCTCCACGCAGGTCTTGCACGTTGTGCATGAGTAGACACCATCTGTGAAGGCCACTTTCACCCTCTCCTCGATGTCCCGTCTGTCGAGGGCGAGTCTAGCCAGCTTCGTCATTATCGTCGGTCCTGAGAATTCATGCCATGCCGCAGCAACGACGGGGCAGGCGGAGATGCATCCCCAGCATTCAAGACATTTTCTCAGTTCTTTCATCGGCTCAATGTCGTCTTGAGATAGTCTCTCGGGTCTCTCTGGAATCTTTCCTCTCTGCACGTAAGGTCGCGTTCTCTCCAGTCGACTAATGCCTTGACGGAGATCGACAACTAGATCCTTGATGACCGGGAATTGGAGTAACGGCGCGATCGACACTTCTCCATCTCTGGGCATTTGAGAACGGCAGGCAGCGGCGGGTTTACCGCTCACCATCACGGTGCATGAGCCGCATTGCCCTGCTCGGCAGTTCCAGCGGTAGGATAAGGAGGAGTCGTAATTCTCATAGATGTAATTCAGAGCATCTAGGACCGTCATTCCCTCGGTGAGGGGCACGTCGAAGTCGTCAAAACGGTAGGTGGAGTCCCTGTCGGGGTTGTATCGATACACCTTAACTCTGCTTTTGGCTATCAAGCCCAGTTCACCTCGTTGAACTTCATGCCGATTCTAGGCATCCGAGTGAGGTTGACGGGCGCTTTCCATATGACCATCCGTTCACCCTTTTTTAGCATGAGGTTGGCGAACCAGTTCGTATCATCAGCTTTGGGGAAGTCTCTCCTAAAGTGTGCACCCCTGCTCTCTTCTCTCATCAATGCACATCTGGCCACCATTTCGGAGGTCAAGAGCATGTTCTCGATCTCCATCGCGTCAACAAGTTCCCGATTGAATCGGGAACTCTTGTTCACGATCATCAACCCTTTCTCGGCCTCATGTCTCCAGACAGCAAGGGTCTCCACGGCTTCAGCCAAGTCTCCGCTGTTTCTGAAGATTCCGACCTTATCCCACATGAGTCTGCGAAGTTTGTTCCTCAACGCAATGGGATTCTGGCCTTCTTTTCTTTCACCGAGCGCACCGATACGCTGAACGTGTGTTTCCAGCTGTCTTCTATCTACCTCGAGGTGGTTACGACTCTTTGCGAGTTCTGCTGCGCTCTTTCCGGCCCTTGCTCCGAACACTTGGGTGTCAGCAAGGGCGTTTCCTCCCAGTCTGTTCCCTCCGTGGACGCCACCGGCGACTTCACCAGCCGCGAACAGTCCTTTGATCGATGTAGAACCGTTCTGGTCGATCTTGAGTCCGCCCATAAAGTGATGGGCGGTAGGTGCCACCTGCATCGGTTCTTCTCGGATGTCGACGCCGACCTTCTCAAACTGTTCAAGCATAGAAGGCAGTCTCTGTTCCACGATATGCTTCGGGAGATGAGTAACACTGAGGTAGACTCCACCACTTGGAGTTCCTCTACCTTCGAGGATCTCTGTCGCTATGGACCGAGCGACTTCGTCCCTTCCTGCCAGTTCGAGCATTCGTGGGTTGTAGCGGCGCATGAATCTCTCTCCCATAGCGTTGTAGAGGAAGCCGCCTTCGCCTCTGACGGCCTCTGTGACGAGAACCCCCCTGCAAGACTCGGGAGACACCATGCCCGTCGGATGGAACTGAACCATCTCCATGTCGATGAGCTCGGCTCCCGAATGATATCCCATCGCAAATCCGTCTCCTGTATCGCACTGAGCGTTCGTCGTGATTTGGAAGATCCTTCCGGCTCCGCCAGTGGCCAGGACGATCGTCCTTGACTTGAAGACTTTGATGTCTCCGGACTTGATGTCGAAGGCTACAACTCCCGAAACTGATCCATCGTAGGTCAGCAACCTGTATGCGAAGATCTCATCCATCACTTGGATGCCGAGCTTTCTGCACTCCTCCACAAGGGTTACCATCATCTCATGACCTGTCCGGTCTCCCGCGTAGCAAGTGCGCACATACGTCTGCTTTCCGAACGGCCTTTGCCCTATCCTGCCTTCTGCAGTTCGGTCAAAGATGGCACCGTACTCCTCAAGGTCCAGCACTCTCTCGGCGGCCTCTCTTGCTAGGATCTCAGCGAGAGCTTGGTTGTTCAGGTAGGCGCCTCCTTCGACAGTGTCAAAGAAGTGCCATTGCCAGCTGTCACTCGAGTCAACGTTTCCAAGGGCAGCGTTGTACCCCCCTTCTGCCATCCCAGTATGAGCCTTGCCGAAGAGTTCCTTAGAAATTAGGAGGACCTGACAGTTCTGCAGAACGGCTTCGACCGCTGCTCTGCAGCCCGCTCCTCCGCCACCGATCACGAGGACATCTGAGTCCAGAGTCTCTATCTTCATCAGCGGTCACCGCGCGAGGTTAGCCTTTCGAATCAGGCTTGGATGCCCAGCCTCGCGTATATCTGCTTCTTGTTCTGTTCAACTTCCTTATCGATTGCTTCATGCAAATTCTGTCCCAGTGAGTCGGTTGCAACTATAAGGGGTCCAAAGCTGTCGGCCTCCAAGATCCACAGGGCTTCAGGCATGCCTAGGTCGTACCACTCGACTCCCTTCACCCGCACGAATGCTTTGGCGGCAAGCACGGCAGCTCCGCCAGTGAAGTCGCAGTATACGGCTCCGAACTCTTTCATAGCAGCGGCTGTTCTTGCTCCCATGCCCCCCTTTCCAATTATGATTCTAGCTCCAGTCTTCTTGACGAATTCTGCCTCAAAAGTCTCCATGCGGGAGCTTGTTGTCGGCCCGGCTGCTACGACGACCCAATGGTCGTCAGTCTTCTTGGCTATCGGGCCGCAGTGGAAAACCGCTCCGCCACTGAAGTTCACCGGAAGGGCTTTTCCGGAAGCTATGTACTCAAGTGTTCGCCTGTGAGCTTGGTCTCTAGCCGTCACCACTTCGCCGGACAGGTAGATCGTGTCTCCGATTCTCAATCTCCTTATCGTCGCCTCGTCGACTGGTGTTCTGAGTCTATACTCCGTCAATCCTATCATCTCCCATGCGAGACATACTCGACAAGCCCACTGCTGTGTATCCTCGCAGTTGCACGCCGTGCCGCCCAGCACTGGAGGTTCACTCCCACTGGTAGACTGGCCGTATGGCTATGGGCGTATTCTATGTTCAACCCAATCGAGGTGAATTTTCCTCCGAGGCCCATGGGACCGATACCTGTCATATTCACTGCTTCTAGAAGCTCACTTTCGAGCTTCGCTATGTCCGAATCTTGATTGCGGATATTCAGAGGTCTCAGGAGCGCCTTCTTGGCCAACTTCATTGCTATGTCAGCCGATCCTCCGATTCCTATTCCTATGATCGTTGGTGGGCATGGTTGGCCTCCGGCTTTGATCACGGTATCGACGACGAACTTCTTCACAGCTGTTGAACCCAGTCCGGGCGTCAGCATTCCGAAGTTGCTCATGTTCTCGGATCCAGCACCCTTGGGAAATGCGGTGATCTCGAGGAAGTCACCATCGATGAAGTCCCAGTTCACGTAGGGCATGTTTGCTCCTGTATTGTCACCGCTGTTCTTCCGCGTAAGAGGATGAACAGCGTTCGGACGCAGAGGAATGGTTGCAGTCGCCTTTCTAGTAGCCTCGACAAGTGCCTCTCGTACTTTCGCTACTGGTCCAAATCTGTTTCCAATTGTGACGTAGAATATTATTACTCCTGTATCCTGACACATCGGTGTGTTGCCTTTCTCAGCAGCTTCGATGTTGCTTAGGATTGCTTCGAGTTGCATTTTCCCCGCTTCGCTCTTCTCTTCTGAAGAGGCATTCTCGAGAGCCTGTTTCACATCATGAGGCAGTTGAGTGACGGCCATTCTCAACAGTTCCGTGACGACATCACGGAAATTCTCGAATGACATATGATCCACCCGAGCCCTTTGGGGCCTGAGACCTCTTCATAACTAGGCGTTATAAAACCTTTCACAAATTATAGGTGAAAACATAAAAGTGAAAGGTCAAGCTAGTTCGAGCCCGAATTGCAGATTGCCTAGCGGATAGATGACATTTTTCCTATCTAGGCATGGCCTCTCTGCTCTTTCGGGCAGGAAAGATTCATTAGCATCGCGCAGAGGTCTATTCACCGTGATTAGGAGATCTTCAATCGCTCGCGACGAGTGTCCCCAATGTCTCTGACAAGATTGCTTGCGACCCGCTTCTTCCTCTCAATCATTACTAGGAACTTCGCTGAGGCTGAGAGATTGCTTGACAGGCTGAGAGAAAGGCCCACTCATACAGACTGGTCCAAGGGTTACCTGACTTGCCTTGAGGGCCTTATGATCACATTTAGGACAAACAACGACAAGAATCTCTATATGTCGAGGGTTCAGCTCGATGGCAGAAAGATTGAGGAGCTCCGCAGGGAATTCACCCGACGGAGCCGTGCTCCCCTAAGCGGTGATTACGACCGAGGCTACTTCAAAGCATGGACAGAGTTCATGCGTATCATGGGCGACAAGAAGGCTAACTCCAATCAAGGTTCTCACGGGGCTCCAAGAATAGAATAGAAGAGACCCCAGAACATGATCCAAGACAGGAAAAAGGCCCCAATCCCAATAGTCAGGAGCCGCCTAGTCTCTCCAATTTCGCCCATCCTCCCTCTGAATAGATATCTAAAAGCAAAATATGTTATGATGAAGACATCAATGCCGAGGAAGAACCCGTAGATCGAGGTGTCCCAAGCGAGCCTAAGCGCATAACATATGAGTGCGGTCGTTATGCCTAGTCCAAACCTGCTCCAATAGATTATCGTGGTGGGCTTCATCGCCGGGCCCTTCCTTCGACACACCATGACTGAGGTGGTCACATGAAAGAGGCCATGTCAGCCTTCGATCTCCACGCGATCGTCAGTGAGCTTTGTCCACTGATCTTGCGGTCGCGCATGGAGAACTTTTACCAGATCAATTTCAACACCTTGCTCTTAAGACTTCGCCGACCATCTGAGAGCTGTGATTTGGTCATAGAGGCGGGCAGACGGATCCATCTGACGCGGTTCTCATACGAAAGGGCTCCACGTATGTCTGCTTTCTGCAGATATCTTCGAGATAATTTGACGAACGGCGTTCTCCTCGAAATCCGTCACCCAGAGCTTGAAAGAATCGTCGAATTCGAAGTCCAAGCACGTGAGGCGCGTTTTCGAGTCATTTTCGAGTTCTTTGACAAAGGAAACATCATCGTGACGGACAATGAAGGAGCCATACTGCGAGCTCTTACCTACAGAAAGATGCGTGACAGAAACATAGTCAAGCGGGAAAAGTACAAGCCCCCACCTTCGAGAGGACTTGACCCACGCTTGGTCACAATGGACGACCTCATCAGACTTCAAGCAATGGGAAACATCGAGGCTGTTAGGGGGGTAACGAGACTCCTCAGCCTGCCCGGGCCAATTGCAGAGGAGATCTTGGAGGAAGCGGGCATAAGCAAGCTGAAGTCCTGCCGAGAGCTCTCCCAGAGAGAGCTAGAAAGTGTGCTGGAATCGTCGAAGGCCGTTGTGGGCAAGATTCTTGGCGGAGAGTACCATCCGCAGATAGTTTTGGATTCGGACGGCCGGTATATTGACCTGATCGCCACGCCGATGAAGATCTACCACGGACTCAGGACACTGCCGTGGAAGTCTTTCAACGAAGCTGCGGACGAGTACTTTAGGCGACTTGTGGAAGATCGACTTTCGGCAACCGCCCAAGAGGTGCGAAAGAAGGAGGTCTCGGAGTTGGAAAGGATTCTCTGCGACCAGAGAGCCAGACTCGAGCAGCTCGAGAAAGAAGATGTCGCGTGTGTGGAGACAGCGAATCTCCTGCTTGGACACGTTGATGTGCTGGGAGACCTGCTTCAAGAAGTACGAGAAGGCCGGTCCCCAGAAGCACTGTCCTCCACGCTAACGCAGATTATGCCAGATGCCTCCCTTGAGAGGCGTGATAAGCGAACCGGTGAACTCCACTTCAAGAGAGGCACTCAAGATATCGTCCTTGATACCGGCGAGTCTGGTCATCGAAATATCTCCAATCTGTACGATACGGCCAAGGAGGCACGAGAAAAGGCTCGCACTCTGAAGGTGGAAATCGAAAAAACAGAAAGAAAGATTCGGGAGAAAATGCTGCAGGTCGAAAGGATTGAGAAGGTGGAGCTAAGACTCAAGAAAATCCGTAATTGGTATGAGAAGTTCCACTGGTTCGTCTCGTCCTCTGGCACCCTAGTCCTAGGTGGACGTGATGCGACGAGCAACGAGGTGCTAGTTAGACGACATCTGGAGAACTCGGATCTTGTAATGCACTCGGATGTTCATGGCGCTCCGTTCGTAATTCTCAAAGGCCAGAGAATGAAAGATGATAAATCAACACTCAGTGAGGCCGCGCAGTTTGCGGCCTCATACAGCGGCGCATGGAAGACTGGCCTCAGTTCCGTGGACGTATACTGGGTCACTCCCGAACAAGTCAGCAAGGCGCCGCCAAGCGGCACGTATCTGAGGAAAGGCATGTTCATGATCTACGGCACCAAGAACTACGTGAAGGATGTCATGCTCGGGTTAGCTGTCGGAATTGGACAGAAGGACGGTGAGCTAGGTCTAGTCTGCGGACCCCTTGCAGTGGTGAAGAGGCTTACAGATACCTGGGTGTCGATAATGCCCGGAGATATGCCGAGTGAGAAGGCGGCGAGGTCGATCATCAAAGTTCTTTCGGCGAAAGCCTCGCCGGACATACGGCAGAACATATCTAGAATCCCCGTGAGCGAGGTGCAACTACTGATTCCCTCAGGACGAACTCGCATAGTCAAAGATGTCAACTAGGCTGGCAACGCGGTGCTGGACACCGGACAATCAGCAAGTCTTAAAGATGAGATGCAAGAGTTGTCAACCGAGCATCTCGGCAATGGAGCGTAAAAGATGAGCCTCGGCGAGCTTCGTACAGTAGTGCGCGTGAGAGACATCATGACCAGTCCAGTCATAACTGTCAAGGGAAATGAGTCGGTCACAAGAATCGCGAAATTGATGGAGAAAGGAAACGTCGGCTGCGTGGTTGTAGTCGACGAAGCTGAAAACCCACTCGGCATCGTCACCGAGAGAGATGTCATGAAACGTGTGGTCGCACGCAACAGGCTTCCTAGCGAAGTCAGCTCGAGAGATGTCATGAGCAAGCCGCTCGTCACGGTGAACCCTGAGGAGGACATCAAGGAAGCAGCACGCCTCATGAACAGACGCAAGATAAGGAGACTTGTTGTCATGTACAAGGGAAAGATGGTGGGCATCATATCAAGCAAAGACATCGTCGCCATCACGCCAGAGCTCATCGAATTGAGAGAGGAGCAGGCCAAGATAGCGGGGCCGCCAATTGCTGAAGGAGAAGAGATCGCTATGGCAGGATATTGCGACCAGTGCGGACAGTGGTCAGACGCTTTGACAGAATCCGACGGAGCTTTCCTCTGTGAAACCTGTCTGGAGCAAGCCAAGGAGCTGGAGTAGAAGACTCGCGTCAAGCTAATACTATCTGGAAAGTTTTCTTTTGCACTTGCGTGAACTGCGAGGTCCTCGGTTGCCAACCGGTCTTATCTGACAAGTCGTCATGAGGAAGACGCAAATAGGATGCCTTATAGAGGCCAAGAATGTGGCATAGGTGGATTTGACAATCAGGAGACCGAGGAAAGGCCTCATGCACACATGCGACCTGAAGATCGTCAACGGAAAAGTATGTCTCGAAGGCGGGATCTTGGAAGGAGGGATCGCGATATCCTCTGGCAAGATCGTATCGGTCGCCAAAGACGTCAGCTTGCCAAGCTCGGCCAAGACGATCGACGCGCACGGATCATTGATCCTGCCAGGACTGATCGACCCACACGTCCACATGAGAGATCTCGAGCTTTCATACAAGGAGGATTACTACTCCGGCACTTGCTCAGCTGCAGCTGGAGGATTCACCACAGTCCTCGACATGCCGAACACGAGGCCGCCGACAAACTCTCCCAAGAGGCTACTTGAGAAGATCCCTAGGGCGAAGGAGCAAGGCGTCGTCAACGTCGGCTTTTACGCAGACTTTCCGGAGACGTCCCAAGAGTTCGAAAGCCTCTCGGATCTCGGCATTGTTGGACTCAAGCTCAACTCAATTCGACCCACCTCCAAGATCGACGTGGAGAACGACGAGATCCTGAGGTGGGCTTTCCAAGAATCTGCTCGCCGTCGGTTGAAGGTGGCGATACACGCGGAGTTGAAGAAGACTGTCGACGCGCTCATTTCTGACCTCGCGAAGTCAGGAAGGAACGCGGCTAGGGACTTCTTGTATGCTCACCCGCCGGCGGCCGAGGTCTCCTGCATCAATCGCATTCTGCGCATTGCTCAAGGAGTTGATCTGGACCTCTATTTCTGTCACATCAGTCTACCTGAGTCTGTGGAATTGCTGCAGCAAAGCAAGAGAAATGGAAAGAGGATCGCAATCGAAGTGACGCCTCATCACCTCACGGCAGGCGAGGAACTTGTTGATAGGTTCGGCACGTTCGCCTTGGTTGCTCCACCGTTGAGGAGCAGAGAGTCGGCCGCGGCTCTGTGGCGCCATTACGTCGACGGAAAGGTTGATGTCGTCGGCAGTGATCATGCTCCGCACTCGGTTGCCGAAAAGGAGAGATCGAATGTGTGGGATGTACCGGCCGGTTTCCCAGGGCTCGAAACGACCATTCACATACTCCTTGACAGGCTGGCGCGTGGACAATTGACACTGAACCGCATTCTGGAGTCGTGCGCCTCAAAGCCCGCAGCTATCTTCGGGCTGACCAACAAAGGGTCGATAGGAGAGGGCTTCGATGCTGACGTCGTCGTCGTGGATCCGAAAGAAGACTTCAGGGTCGATTCATCGACTTTCCATACAAAGGCTAGATACTCCCCATTTGAGGGTTTGGTGCTCAAAGGAAAGATCGAGAGGACAATCGTTGAGGGCAACGTTGTTTCCGAAAATGGCGAAATCATGGCTAAGAGAGGGACCGGACGGGTAGTCTGTCCGGTGAGATGATGCAATTCATAACAGATGGAATGCTCGGGAAGCTTTCAAGATGGCTAAGACTACTCGGTCAGGACGTGATCTACTGCAAGAACGATAGCGATGAGGATATTCTACAAAAGGCAAGAGCCGAGCGCAGGACTCTACTCTCAAGAGACGTCGAACTTGTACGTCTAGCAAACTCCCATGGAGTCGACGCGTTCTACGTAGAGGCAACGGATCTCTCAAAGCAACTGGCTTTAGTTTGCTCTAGGTTCGGCGTGGCTCCAAGCCCTCTTTCCACATCTTCGAGGTGCACAATCTGCAACTCTCGCGTGAGGCCGGTTTCACCCACCGAAGTGGAGAACAAGGTTCTCAAGAACGTGCTTAAAGCGTTCTCAGAGTTCTGGATCTGCGATCGATGTGGAAGGGTTTACTGGCGTGGAAGCCATTGGAAACGAATAAACGAGACGTTGGACAGAGTCCACAACACGATATCGCCATCGAGAAACGCAAGGTGAAAGTGAGAGTGTCCGCTGATCTTACAATCGAGGATGGAGCATTCCTAGTTCAACTGGCAAGGAAGGCCATCGAGCAATACTTGGAAACAGGAGAGAAGATCTCTCCGCCAGATAATGCACCCTCAAGACTGCGCGAGAGGATGGGAGTCTTCGTAACACTCAACGAAACCATGAGAAATAGACGAGAGCTTCGGGGCTGTATAGGCTATCCCTATCCGGAATTGCCCTTGTTGGACGCAACGGTCGATTCCGCTGTAAGTGCTGCGGTCAATGATCCCAGGTTTCCCCCTGTTCGGAAGAGAGAACTCGGGGATATTTGCCTCGAGGTCAGTGTTCTCTCGCCGCCAGTTGTCATGGAGGTGCTGAATCCGCTCGACTATCCAAAGAAGATTGAGATAGGAAGAGACGGACTGATCGTTGAGAGGGGATGGAACCGAGGTCTTCTTCTTCCACAGGTGCCGGTGGAATTCGGATGGGACGAGGAGGAGTTTCTGTCGCAGTGCTGCCACAAGGCTGGATTGACGATGGATGCTTGGCTTCTGAGAGGCACGCGGATCTACAGGTTTCAGGCCCTCATATTCGAGGAAGAAGCCCCTGGAGGACATATCTGTAGGAAACATCTTTCTGGAAGCGAGTAATTGCGTGCCTATTTCGCCCCTTGCGGCGTAGGACTTGGTCACGCTGGAAGATGTATTCCGATAGCCGAGAGAATGCGAAAGGACGGGTCGAAGGTTCTCTTCTCCACTTACGGAGACGCGGTCGGATTAGTGCGTCGCGAGCGCCTTCAAATTGTGGAATCTCCGCCCTTGCTTCTCGATTTCGAAGGGGATGGAGCGGTCAACCTGAGGTGGTCTCTCCTAAAACATGGCGTTCGGACTGTCTTCACTATACTTGAGCAAGTGAACTCGGAGATTCAATGTATTCGAACGTATTCGCCTGACATCGTTTTGTCAGACACCCGGGTTTCCACGATTCTGGCAGCCAAGATGCTTGGATTGCCCGTGGTTCTGATTCTGAACCAGTTTCAAGTCTTGACACCGAGAGGACAGCGCCTGTTAATGGTTTCGAGGCTGGTCGACGCAGGTGCCCTGACTCTCATGGGCAGACTTTGGTCTTTGAGTAACTGCGTTATGATACCTGATTTGCCTCCCCCATTCACGGTTTCCATGCTCAATCTCCACATACCAGAAGCACTCATGAAAAACGTTGAGCTGATCGGCCCTCTAGTTGAGAAGAGATGCCAAGACCTCCCTGAATCAGATGAGATTCGCGAAAGGCATGGACTCGACAGCAGGCCGCTTGTGTTTGTATCTTTCGGCGGAAGTCAGGCTGGAGAGATCCTCAGAGAAAAGATGATCAACATCGCGACTGATTTCCCTAGATATCTCCAAGTTGTGATGTCTCTTGGCCGGCCCGCTGATGGCGCCAGTCGAACGATCGATATGGAAAACCTGCGAGTATATTCTTGGATTCCATCACAGCTAGAGATGATCAAAGCCTGCGATGTCGTTGTCGGAAGAGCTGGCCACAGCACGATAATGCAGGCAGTCAGCTGCGGGAAGCCGATGATTCTCGTACCTATACCGAATCATACGGAGCAGATGAGTAACGCTCTTGGCGCCCAGAGGCTCGGAATAGCCAGAGTACTAAGGCAAGACGAGTTCAATAGAGCATCGCTACTGTCTGAGATCAAATGGGTTCTTGAGTGCCGATCGTTTGGGAGAAGAGCTGCAGAAGTCGGTAGGTTTGCTCAGAGATTTGATGCTCTTGGACGCGTCGTCGAAGTGGTTAGGACGCTTGTCCACAAATAACGTCGGGAGATCGTCTTTTCGCGACGCCTTCGGTTAGCTCCATCAGAGCATAAGCGTCTCTCTCTTCTCCGCGAGCGACATAATCCCGTGCTGGAGGTCTTCATCGTCGAGGAGAGCGGCCAACTCTAGAATTCTTCCGGGAGCCTCTGCAACAAGATCATGCGGCTCATGAACCCGTCTTGGGCGTATGCCCAAGACCGAAAAGT
>Ga0209314_10000094_pt1 | contig 35933 bp, 33 predicted proteins | sample I19B2metaG_FD_184146 | JGI IMG/M metagenome (GOLD analysis project Ga0209314, IMG submission 184146) | Lake sediment bacterial and archeal communities from Gulf of Boni, Indonesia to study Microbial Dark Matter (Phase II) - ​I19B2 metaG... | ecosystem: Environmental > Aquatic > Freshwater >... | reverse complement strand
GCTCACGCCCTCGGCGTCTCGGACGTCCGCCTGGACCAGCCTGGACAATCTCGTCAGGTCCGGCCTCGCTGCGCCGGTTGAAAGGTCGTCCAGAACCGTCACCTGATGGCCCTGCTCCGCCAGGCGCCGCACCAGATGGGTGCCGATGAAACCTGCCCCGCCGGTAACCAAGACCCGCACCAGCACCACCGTCCCCTCGGGCCCATGTTATGTGGACCGGAGAGGGCCTGTGAGGGTTCGGGGCTAACGCCTGCAGGCCTTGATTCTCATACCATGGGCGCAGGAGGTGCCCGTATGGGAGACCCGCGCGTTGACCCCCTCTTGCTGGAACGAGACGACCTCTTGCACATGATCAGGGCGGCCGTCAGGGATCGCAGGCCCTTTGCGCTGGCACGCCTGGGTACAGCGGAGATGGCGGTGCTGGGGCACGCCGTTGCGCCCTCCGCCTGGCCCATGCAACGTTATGTCGCCTACTCCGGCATCGCCAGGTTCGACCGCCGCACCCCGGCCCGGCTCGCTTCCGCCCTGCAGTCGGCCGACGTCCTTGGCCTCCTGCCCCAGGACAGTCCCCATGCGGTCAGCACCCGCGAGCTCCTTGACGCCTTTGCCATTCATCCCCAAAGGGCCTGCAGCGCCTGGGTCACGCACCAACTCTCCGCCGACCCCGCCTTCCTCTCATTCCTGGCGGAGGTCCGCCTGGTGGTAGCGGGAAGACGAGCGGCCGAGGCTTTGCCCAGCCTGGACCGGCTGGGCATCCGTCCTGTAGCCGCCTATGACCTGGAAGGCCTGGATGCCGTTGAAGTCACGCTGAACGCCATCCAGGGAGGGCCCCCCTTCGACCTCGCCCTGATCTCGGCCGGCGTGCCGGCAGCCATTGCCGCCGTTGAGCTGCGGGACCGGATGGGAGCCGTAACCCTGGACTTCGGTCATGCGTTGGATTTGATCATCGATGGGGACGCATTCAATTACCGCCGGCTGGAGGAGGCCTGGTGGCAGAACCAGGTCAGGCGGCGGCGCCGCAGCCGCAGGGGACTCCCGGCTCGGCGCCGTGCCTGCCGGCGAGGGGGATCCCGCCGTGGCTGACCGACCGGTCCCGGCCACACCCGATGTCACCGTCGTGATGCCTGCCTGCAACCCGGGTCCGTTCCTGCGCGAGTCGGTGGAGAGCGTCATGGGACAAAGCTATGGAGCCTGGCACCTGCTCATCGTCGATGACGGCTCCACCCAGGACCTCTCGGTGTATCTGCCCTGCACCCTGGATCGGAGGCGCCTGACGATCGTGCGCCACGCCGTCAACCGCGGCCAGTCGGCTGCCCTCAACACCGCCCTGCGCCACGTTCAAACCCCGTATTTCCTGCAGCTTGACCCGGACGACCTGCTGCTGCCGGAGGCCGTGGAACTCCTCCGGAACGCCCTCGCGGCCTGCCCGCCGACAACCGCCCTGGTCAGTGCCAACATCCGCGTTATCTATGCTGATGACGAAGAGCCGCCGGTCGTGCGGGTGGGGGCTCCCTTCCGGCGGGGCGACCGCTACAGACTGCTGCTTCACAACAAGGCGGTGTGGCCGCGGTTCTACCGCACCGAGGCCCTGCGCCGGGTCGGCGGATGGCCGACCAACGGTCCGTATGAGGGCCGCTATCTCGAGGATCGCCGGATGATGTACCGGCTCATCGAAGCACACAGTCTCGCCTGGATCAACCAGGTGGTCTACATCTATCGCCGTCACGGCGGCAACATCACGGTACTGCATGCCCGCGAGCACAACGAGCTGGTCCGGTACGTGGTGGGGGAGTGCCTGCGGCGCTGGGGCGGCCGGTTCCGGCCGGTCTTCCGGCGAGCGGAGGGCTCGCTGCTTCTCGTTGCCCTGCGGCCTGCCGGTCTGGGCCGCAAGTCTCGGCGGCGGCGGCGGTCCCTTTGAGACGGCGGGAAGCATGAAAGCAGCGGGGCGCCTGGGGCGCCCCGCTGCTGATTCCGGATCGAGGCTCAGAACAGGATCTTCTGTCGTCGCATGTAGACGTTGAGCAGAATACCGATGCCCATGGTGTTGCTGAGGAGTGAGGAACCGCTGTAGCTGACGAAGGGGAGCGGGATGCCGGTCACGGGCATGATGCCCATGGTCATGCCGATGTTGATGATCAGGTGAAAGGCGATCATGGAGGTGACGCCGGTTGCCAGCAGGGTGCCGTAGAGGTCCTTGCTCTCGCTCGCCACGCGCACGGCCCGGATGAGCAGGATGAGGAACAGCAGCAGCAGCACAATGGCCCCGATAAACCCGAGCTCCTCCCCGACCACGGAGAAGATGAAGTCCGTGTGGCGTTCAGGCAGGAAGCTGAGCTGGGTCTGCGTCCCGAAGAAGAGCCCCTTGCCCAGGGCGCCGCCGGAGCCGATGGCAATCTTGGACTGCAGGACGTGGTAGCCGGCGCCGGTGGGGTCGGCCTCCGGGTTCACCAGGACGATCAGACGCTTGAGCTGATAGGCCTTCAGGGGAAAGTCCTTCAGGTGGAAGACCAACTGCGCGCCGACGACGGAGACGGCAGCGGCCACACCGCCGCCGAAGAGCAGCAGCATCTTCTTGACCGGCGCTCCGGCCATGAACATCATGCCTATCATGATGGCGACGAAGACCAGTGAGGTGCCCAGGTCAGGCTGGATCAAGACCAGCACCAACGGCGGCAGGATGTGGGCCATGGCCCCGAAGAGGTCTCCCCAGCTGATGATGCGCTCGCGCCGGCTGAGGGAGGTGGCCAGGGTGATGATGACCAGGATTTTGGCGAACTCGGAGGGCTGGAACTGGTAGCCCCCGATCTTGATCCAGCGTTGGGCTCCCAGGGCCTCGTGGCCAATGAAGCGAACGGCCACGAGCATGATCAAGTTGACGACGTAGAAGAGACGGCTATAGCGAGCCCAGCCGGAGTAGTCGGAGCTGACTACGAGGGCCGCCGCCGCCCAGCCGATGGCGGTGAATACCAACTGCCGCTTGACGTAGGAGAGCGAGGGCGCCGTGGCGCTGCGGATGGCTACCAGGCCAAAGATCATGATGGCCAGCGTTACCGCAATCAGAATATAGTCCAGGTTTTTCAGCAGACGGCGTTCCAGCCCTCCCCACCCCCTTCGGCGCAAGTAAAAAAGGCGGCCGGTGAATCGGCCACCTCTATTATACAGGCTGTCCTGCAGGCAGGTCCATGTGCCTGCTCTGGCATTTACTGACGGGCGGACACGCTTCGCTTCATCCGACGGACGGGGATGCTGGCGACCAGGGCCACCGAATTCTCGGCGCTGGTCAGGTTGACATCCATGGCGGCGTCGTCGATTTCCATGTACTCGGAGATGACTCGAATGAGTTCGTTCTTGAGCATTTCCAGGAACTGCGGGGAGACGTTGGCGCGGTCGTGAACCAGAACCAGACGGAGACGCTCCTTGGCAATGTCCTTAGACGACCCGCTGTCTCGCCCAAACACCCGGTTAATCAAGTCCAACACCCTCCATCCCCCTTTCTCGGTCACCTATTTCGCCCCCAAACCCATGATGCGCTTGAGCTTGGAGAAGAAACCGTCATCGCTATCCAGGCTCATCAAGGGCACGTCCTCGCCCTGGAGGCGTCGGGCGATGTTGCGGTAGGCCTCGCCCGCCTTGGAGGAGGGCGACAGAACTGCCGGTTCACCGCGGTTGGTGGACACCACGATGGACTCGTCGTCCGGCACCACACCCAGCAGGTCGATGGCCAGGATATCGATCATGTCGCTGATGTCCATCATATCACCCTGCTTCACCATCTTGGGGCGAATGCGGTTGATGATGAGCATGGGCGGGGCCATTTGAGCCGCCTCCAGCAGACCGATGATGCGGTCGGCGTCGCGCACCGCCGAAACCTCCGGCGTGGTGACGATGACGGCCTTCTCCGCGCCGGCGATGGCGTTCTTGAAGCCCTGCTCGATGCCGGCGGGGCTGTCAATGATGACGAAGTCGAATTCCTTGGCCAGCTCCTCCACCAGGGCTTTCATCTGGTCGGGGCTGACCGCCGTCTTGTCCTTCGTCTGGGCGGCCGGCAGAAGGTACAGGCTCTCGAACCGCTTGTCCTTGATCAGGGCCTGCTTGAGCCGGCAATAGCCCTCCACCACGTCCACCAGGTCATAGACGATGCGGTTCTCCAGGCCCATGACCACATCCAGGTTGCGGAGTCCAATATCCGCATCCATCAGCACGACCTTACTCCCCGCCATCGCCAGGGCCGTCCCCAGGTTGGCGGTGGTTGTGGTCTTGCCGACACCACCCTTGCCTGAGGTCACCACGATTGCCTGACCCATTCCGTTTCCTCCCTGCTCCTGATAAGGCGACTAGTTCACGTGGGGCAAGTACGGTTCGATGACGACCACGCCGTTCTTGATCGATGCGACCTCCGGCCCGCGCGGCTGGTCCGTGCCGGCGGCAGGGGTTTCGTCCGGAGAACGGCTGATGAAGTTAGCGATGCGAAGCTGGGTGGGCTCCAGGCGGAAAGCGGCCACCACGGCACGCTGGTTGCCCGTGGCCCCGGCGTGCGCCACGCCGCGCAGGACGCCCATAACCAGGATGTCGCCGGTGGCGATGACCACCGCCCCCGGATTTACATCCCCCATGATCACAACGTTGCCGTCACACTGTACCCGCTGTCCGGAGCGCAGCGTCCGCCGCACCAGGCCGGAATCAAGCTGGAGGGCCTGCTGCTCGTCCGTCTCGCGTGACGCCGACCGACGCTGCGGAGCCGCTCCACGCTCCCCTTCACGGGCGGCGAGGTCCGGCTCTTCCTCCGGTTCGCCGGCGACGGAAGGATCCGTGTGCAGAACGTCCACCAAACACAGGCCGTGCCTGCCTCGCAAAAGCTCGTCCAATTCCACCAGTTGGGGCGTGGTCAGCATGCGCCGCCCCACGTCCAGCGTGACTTCAGCGCCCTCAAAGAAAAAACGCTCGGCAAGGGCCAGCTTTGCGGCCAGCTTCTCTTTGAGCGATGGGTATTCGATCTCGTCGTTCAGAACTGCCAGTACGCCGTTTTTGTGTCCCTTGAAGATCACGTCTTCCTGCCGCTTAGCCAACTGAAACGCCTTCCCCTCTTTCGCGGCCGAGATCGCCCCGGGCCGCACCCGTGGGCAGTTGCGGAGCAACCCGGCTGGCTTGGGTATTCTGCAATTATTAACCAAAACCCTGCTCGATTCTATAAAAAAACGGGGCCGCACGGGCCCCGTCTTCTCGCGCCATCTAGACAGATTAGGACAGGCTCGGATCAGTCCGCCCTGACCTGGGCCGCCGGGCCGCTGTCCGGCAGGTTAAAGTACTGGGCCATTACCGGCCGGGCCAATTCCGCGGCGTAACTGCCGTGGGCGCCGCCCACCACCAGCACCGAAACCGCGATCTCCGGGTTGTCATAGGGGGCGAAGGCGACAAAGACGCCGTTGTCCACGCCGTTGGAGGTTTCGGCCGTGCCCGTCTTGGCGCCCACCTTGATGGGGAAGTTTCCGAAGCTGCCGGCCGCCGTGCCCCATTGGGCGGCGCCCAACATGCCCTCACGGACGATTTGCAGGTTCTCCTGTGAGACCGTGAGCGTGGTCTCCACCCGGGGCTCCGCCTTCTTGACCAATTCGCCCGAGGCGGTGAGGATCTGGTCGACGAGGAAAGGCCGGTACCGCGTCCCGCCATTGGCGATGGTCGCCACGTAGTCCGCCAACTGCAAGGGCGTTGCCAGGGTGCGGCCCTGGCCAATGGCCTGGGACAGCGTGTCACCCAACTGCCAGTCGTTGACGACCTTGCCCGTCTTGGGATCCGTTCGATTATAGCTGTCCTTGCTGGCGTCGGCGCCCTTGCGGTCTCCCGGCAGGTCGATGCCCGTCGGCTGGCCGAAGCCGAACTCCCTGGAATACTTGGCCATCCCGTCTACGGTCAGCAGGCGGCCGGCCTCATAGAAGAAGGTGTCACAGGACTCCGTGATGGCCCGGCGCACGTCAACGATGCCGTGGCCGCCGGCCTTCCAGTCCTTCGGGTGATGCCACAGCCAGTACACGCCGTTGTCCGAAATGGTGAAGTCCGGCGTGATCCTGCCCTCCTGGAGGGCGCCGGAGGCCACCACCATCTTGAAAGTGGACGCGGGAGGGAAGGCATTCAGGGCGTAGTTGAGCATGGGGTGGCGCGGGTCGGTGTTGAGGATGTTCCAGTGGTCGGGCGAGATGCCGCCTACCCACCAGTTCAGGTCAAAGGAGGGGTAGCTGGCCATGGCCAGGATGGCACCCGTCCGGACATCTTCCACCACAATGGCCCCGGCGCTGGCACGGCGGCCATCGGAGCGGGTCTGAAACTCGCGGATCTTGTCCGCCAGGGTCTTCTCTGCCACTTGCTGCAACTGGGCATCCAGGGTCAGGGTCAGGTTGTCGCCGGGAACCGGGTCGGTGCCCCCCGGCATGTCGGCGAACCAGCGGCCCAGGTGGTCGACCTGAACCGGTCGGGTGCCCTCCTGCCCCCGCAGGTACTGCTCGTAGTAGTCTTCCAGTCCGGACTTGCCGATGACGTCGCCGCCCTGGTAGTCCTTGTAACGATCGGCCTGCAACTGAGCCTCGCTGATCTGGCCGACATACCCGACCAGTTGCGAGGCCAGCGTGACAACGTCCGTGGGCCCCGGGGCCGGGGCGGGAGCAGCGCCAGGCTGCGTCACACGGGGCTTCGGCGGCGGGGTCGGGGAGGTGTCCACGGTGGTCGGGTAGGAGCGGATGGGCTCCAGCACCACGTCCACACCGGGCAGGTCCGTCTTGCGCTCCTCCAGCTGCGTGTAGATTTCGGGCGAGATGTTGGTCTCCACCCGCACGGGCTTGTACAGGCCCACGTACTTCTTGTGATAGAGGTACTTCTTCCAGATCTCCTGCTCCTTGGCGGCGACATCGGGCGTATGCGAGTCCCCCGCCAGGATCTGGGCCAGCAGGTGCACCGTCGGTTGGAAGGCCTTTTCACCGGTGTAGAAGAGGGTGACCGAGTAGGAGGGGCGGTTGGACGCCAGCACCACCCCGTGCCGGTCCACGATCATGCCGCGGGGCGCGGCCACGGGGACGACGCGGATTCGGTTGATGTCCGCCGCCTCGGCCCACTTCGAGCCCTGCACGAACTGGAGGTTGGTCAACTGCCCGATGAGCAGTATGAAGATGAGCGCCACCGCCACGCCAAAAAGACGTGAGCGGCGCTCCACCTCTTTGGCGCCGATGGTGTTCGGATCGCGGACCGTCACCAGAGCCTCACCTCCGTAAAGAAGAGCGTGAGCGCGTCAGGGCCTCCGCCTCCACGTACCAGGAGGGGGCGTGGCGGTAAAGAATCCGGTAGAGGAAAGGAGAAAGCACTGCATTGTAGATGGCCTCGGGCACAATGACCTGCTTCCAGGCCTGGGCCAGCGGCATGTGCCTGCCAACGGCGTAGAGTACGCTGTACACGAGAAGTTCGGAGAGAACCGTGCCCACCATGGTCAGGAGGAAGGGCATGGCCAGGTTCTCCTTGAAGACCTCGCGCTCGGCGAGGCCGGCCAGGGCTCCGGCCACCGCCTTGGAGAGCGCATGCAGGCCAATGAGCCGGCCCACCAGCAGGTCCTGCAGGATACCCCCCAGAAAGCCGACGGCGGCGCCCCTCACAGGCCCATAAAGCAATCCGTAGGCCACCGCCAGAAGCAGGAGCAAGTCCGGTTTGACACCAAAGACAATGACCTTGTCCAAGAGGGTGGACTGCGCCACCACCGCCGCCAGGGTAAGGCCCACCGTCACCCACCACTTCACGGCGTGACACCCCCCTGCGGAGGCGTTGTCCCGCCGGTCTCAGTCGGGCCGGGGGGGTTCGCCGGAGCGGCCGGGCTGTCCTGGCTGGGTTGCGGCTCAGGCAGCGCGGGCAGGCCCATGCCCGTGGCCGGCGACCAGGTGACCACCAGCACCCGTTCCAAATGGTAGAAGTCAACCGCAGGCGCGACGGTGGCCTCCTTGACCAGACCCTGGCCGCTGACCTGGCTCACCCGGCCGACCGGAATCCCCTTGGGGAAGAGCGAGTTGAGGCCGGAGGTCAAAACCTGGTCGCCCACGTTCACCTGAGCGTCCGGGTTGAAGAAGCGCATGGTCAGGTCCGCCTGGTCCTGGCCGCGCAGGATTCCCGCGTCGCGGGACTGGGCCACCAGCGAGCCGATCCCGCTGTCCCGGTCCGTGAGCAGCATCACACTGGCGGTTCGGCCTGTGACCTTGAAGACGCGACCCACCAGGCCCTGCTCGGTGACCACGGCCATGTCCCGGGTGATTCCGTCATGGCTGCCGCGGTTGATGGTCAGGGTGGCGAACCAGTTGTCCGAGCTGCGGCCGATGACGTCGGCGGACAAGTAGCGCAGAGGGGACCGCTTGGTCAGGTCCAACTCCCGGCGGAGCTGCTCGTTCTCCACCTGCAGCTCCTCCATCTGGGTCTGCAGCCCGGGCTGCTGAGCCAGCACCTCCCTGAGGTGCTGGTTCTCGCTGCGCAGCCGCCCCAGCTCGGCGATGGCGTCGAAGGTGCCCGAGACCGCGCGAACAGCCCGACTGCTTACGGCCTGCAGCGGAGCCAGGGCGTCGGTCAGCCAGGACTCCGCGCGCGTCACGGAGGTACGCTCCACTTGCGTGGCGCCAAGCAAGACAAGGGTGGCCACAGCGGCCACCAGCACCACGTAGAAGGTCTTGGAGCGGAAGATTCGGGGCACTGCGGCCACCACCTGAAGGGGGGCCGGCCGGCGCCTGACTGACGTCGGCCGGACCGACCCTGCTACTTGCGAGACGTTCTGCGAATCAGCTCAATCATGTCCAGAACCTTGCCGGTCCCCTTGACCACGCAGAGGAGGGACTCCTCCGAGACGTGCACCGGCATGCCCGTTTCTTTGGAAACCAGGCGGTCCAGGCCCTTCAGCAGGGAGCCGCCGCCGGTCATGACGATGCCGCGGTCCATGATGTCCGCCGCCAGTTCCGGCGGCGTCTTCTCCAGGGTAACCTTGATCGCTTCCAAGATGGCCGCCACCGGGTCAGCCAGAGCGCTGCGCACTTCTTCCGCCGTGACCTTGAGCGTGCGCGGCAGGCCTGTTACCAGGTCGCGGCCGCGAATCTCCATGGCGTCCCGGCCATCGCCGACGGGGAAGGCCGAGCCGATGCTGATTTTGACTTCCTCAGCGGTGCGCTCGCCTATCATCATATTATAGGACCGCTTCACATAATGAATAATCGCTTCGTCCATTTCGTCGCCGGCGACGCGGATGGATTTGGCGGTAACAATACCGCCCAGCGAGATAATTGCCACCTCGGTGGTGCCGCCGCCAATATCGACCACCATGTTGCCCGTCGGCTCGTCGACGGGAAGGCCGGCGCCAATTGCGGCGGCCATGGGTTCCTCGATGATGTGCGCCTCCCGCGCCCCAGCCTGCAGGGTGGCATCCATCACGGCGCGACGCTCCACCCCGGTCACGCCGGAGGGAACGGACACCACCACCCGGGGGCGCCGGAAGCCCCGTCCGGACATGGCCTTGCCGATGAAATACTGCAGCATCTTCTGCGTCACGTCGAAGTCGGCGATGACGCCATCCTTCATCGGCCGGATAGCAATGATGTTGCCGGGAGTGCGACCGATCATCTGCTTCGCCTCTTCGCCCACCGCCATGACGTGGCGGGTATCACGGTCGATGGCCACCACCGAGGGCTCCTGCAGCACGATCCCCTTGCCCTTTACGTAGACCAGGGTATTGGCCGTACCCAGGTCAATGCCCATGTCGCGTGAAAACAGTCCCAGAAAGCCCCCTGCCAACTCCAGTTCCCCTTTCTATGCGCCGGCCAGGCTGGCCGGATCCAGTCCACGTTCGCGAAACGAAGCGTACCGGTTGTCGCCGATGACGATGTGGTCCAGCACCTCGATGCCCAAAATCCGCCCCGCCGAGGCCAGCCGCCCCGTGAGGTCCAGGTCCTCGCTGCTGGGGGTCGGGTCGCCGCTGGGGTGGTTGTGCACCAGGATGACCGCCTGGGCGCTGCGCCGGATAGCGCTCTTGAAAAGCTCCCTGGGGTGAACCAGGGAGGCGTTCAGGTGGCCGACGGAGATCGTGTCGATACCCAGCACCCTGTGCCTGGTATCCAGAAGCAGGACCCGGAAGTGTTCTCTGTCCAGGTGGCGCATGGAGGCCATCACCAGCTGAGCGGCGTCCTCGGGGCGCCGGATAACCGGCTTCTCCGTCCGGGACTGGCTGAGGCGCTGACCCAGTTCCAGAGCCGCCTTGATTCGGGCCGCCTTGGCGATGCCCACGCCCCTGAGGTCCGCCAGCTCCGACGCCGGGGCGGAGGCCAGGTAGGCCAGGGCCGTCGTCGGGTCGTCCGGGCCCTGCCCCAGGGACAGCAGGTCCTGGGCCACCTCCAGGGCGGTCGCTCCGGCTGTGCCCGTCTGCAGCACCAGGGACAGGAGTTCCGCTTCGGAAAGTGCAGCCGCCCCCAGGCCCACCAGCCGCTCCCGCGGCCGCTCGCCTGGAGGCAGGTCCTTGACGGTGCGATGATACGCGTTCCTCAAACGCCCCTTCACCCGCCTCACCGGGAGATCCGGTGGACCGGCCGCGGGGGGCGGCGGCTACCGGGCAGCGACGCCTAATACGTCCAGACCCAGGGGCTCCAGCATGAGGGCCAGGCGGGGCAGGGGCAGGCCGACGACGTTGAAGTAGTCGCCCTGAAGCCTCTCCACCAGCACAGAGCCCAGGCCTTGCACGGCATAAGCGCCGGCCTTGTCCATGGGCTCGCCCGAGGCTACGTAAGCGGCAATCTGCCCCGGCGTCAGGTTCCTCATCGTGACGGCGGTCTCCTCGTGCTCTACCAGGATGGGCCCATTCGGCCTCCGGATCAGGGCCACGCCGGTCAGCACCCGGTGGGTGCGCCCGGCCAGCCGGCCCAGCATGGATCGCGCTTCGGCCTCGTCCCGGGGCTTGCCCAGGATCTCGTCGTCCAGCAGCACAATGGTGTCCGCGCCCAGCACGATTGCCTCACCTTCGACTTCCGACGCTACCGTCCCGGCCTTCTCCCGCGCCAAGGTGCGCACCAGTTCGACAGGGTCCGAGGCGTTCACCTGAGACTCGTCAAACCGGCTGGGGATCACTTCAAAGTCAAGGCCGATCTGGTTCAGCAGGTCGCTCCTGCGCGGCGAGGAGGAAGCGAGAATGAAGCGCATGGGCCCTCCCTGACGATCAACGCTAGGATGTGCGGCGTACGTAGACGAACCCCGCCAGAAGCCCAACCAGGCCCATGAGGTTCATCTTCAGGGAAAACCCCACGGTCAGCGTAAAGGCACGCAGGTCCAGCGTGGCAGGATCCAGCCCGATGTTGGCGATGGACTGGCCGAGGATCTTGACCCCGTACGAGGCCGCCACCTGCCCGATCAGGGTGCCGGCAACCGCGCCGAGAATCAATACAAAAATGGTGTACCCCCAGGTACCGGGCTGCAAGGACTCACCGCCTACAAATACAGGATGCTTGCTAAGTCTCCAGCTACTTCGAGCCTGCCTGGCAAAAATCCTGTTTGTTCGTCCTGGCAGTTAGCCGCCAAGCCTTGCGGCATGAGCCCTTTGCCGAATGGGAATTTTTTCCCCCAAACGAAGGATTCCCCTCACGGGGGACGCCCTATACCTGTTCGTGTACGGTAGCCAGGAGGTGTCCTTTCTCATCGAAAAAGCCAAAGGTCCAGGGGCCTGTTCCGCCCAGGTCGTCGCGCTTCACGCGGACCAGCGTCCGCGGATAGGTGAGAGCCATCGTGACGAAGGCTCCGGGCGGCGGGTCGATGCGGCGAACATGGACCGTAACCTGGCCGCCGTCGGACTCCACCCCTTCGACTTTGATGTCATGGCCTCCGGAGCGCGCCTGACCGCGGTGCACGGCGATGACGACGGACCGGCTGAAGTCCGGGCTTGGGCCGAGGCTGTTCAGCCCGTACACCCGCCTGACCGCGTCGTCCGACCCGAATACGAAACAGCGGGGTTCATCAAAGTTGGGCAGGGTTAGCCCAGCCCGGCCCAGTTCCCGGAAGGGGACCTTCAAGGCGATTCCTCCTTGCCCACCAGTTCAGCGCGCAGAGCCCCCACCAGGTAGAGGGAGCCGGTGCAGAGCACAAGGTCCTCCGGTTCAGCCGCCTCCAGGGCGCGTCGCAGGGCCTGCGTTGGTTCGCGATCCACCTCGGGAGAAAAGCCGCGGGCGGCAATGCGGCCGGCCAGGTCCCCCGCCTCGCGCACGGTGGCGTGGCGCTGCCCCGCTCCCAGAACGGGTTCCGTCACCACCACGCGGGAGGCGACGGGCAGCAGCGCATCAAGCACCTGTTCCACGGGCTTGTCCGCCAGCATGCCCAGGAGAAGCACCACCTTGCGGTGGGGCAGCACGTCCCGCACGGCGGCAGCCGCAGCCCGGGCGCCGTCCGGGTTGTGGGCGCCATCCAGCACCACCAGGGGCGAACGGCGCACCACTTCCAGGCGGCCCGGCCACCGCACCTCGGCGAGACCCTGGCGAATGGCGGAATCGGGCACCGGCAGACCCAGCGGGTTCAACCGCTGCAGAGCCGCCGCCGCCGTGGCGGCGTTGGCCTGCTGGTGCCGGCCGATGAGGGCGAGGGGCACGGAGCGGTAGGACCAGCCCGGGCCGAAGAAGTCCAGCATCTGCCCGTCCGGTCCGGATTGCCGCTCCTGCCAGGTCACGTCCTTGCCCACGACCGTGAGAGGCGAGTGCCGCTCCCGGCAGACGGCGGCGATGACCTGCTCCGCCTCGGCCTCGCCGGCGGAGGTGACCACCGGCCGCCCTTCCTTAATGATGCCCGCCTTCTCGCCGGCGATGGCGGCCAGGGTCCTCCCCAGCCGGTCGGTATGGTCGAAGTGGATGTGGGTGATGACGCTCAGCAGAGGGCGGGTGATGATGTTGGTGGCGTCGAAGCGCCCTCCCAGCCCCACCTCCAGCACCACGGCGTCCACCCGGACCGCGGCGAAGTGCAGGAAGGCCAGGGCGGTGATGACCTCAAACTCCGTGGGCGACTCCAGCCCCTCCGCCAGCATGGCGTCGACGGCGGGGCGGATGACCTGCAGGTGGCGGAGTACGTCGGTGGGCGCGATCTCTGCCCCGTTGACGCGAATTCGCTCGGTGAACCGCTCCAGGTGAGGGGAGGTGTAGAGTCCGACGTGATAGCCGGCAGCCCGCAGAGCACTGTCCATCATGGCAGACGTGGAACCCTTGCCGTTCGTTCCGGCCACGTGCACGATCCGCAGGCTGTCCTGGGGGTCTCCCAGGCGGGCCATCAGGCCGCGCATGCGGCCCAGGTCGAGTTTCATGCCGAAGCGGCTGAAGCTTGCCAGGTATCCGAGTGCCTCTTTGTAGTCCAAGGTTGCCCTCCACAAGCCGCAGCCCCCGCCGCCCAGGTGGCGGCAGGGGCTGGTTGTCGCCGAATCCGCGAGGCTAACCCAAGAGGGCCAGGCGCTGGCTGATCACGTCCAGCTTGCCCTTAAGTTCCTCGGCCCGGCCCCGGTCCTTGGCCACCACCTCGGCCGGCGCCTTGGCCAGGAAGCCGGGGTTACCCAGCTTGGCCGTCAGCTTCTCCAGTTCGAGGGCGGTGGCCGCTTTCTCCTTCTGCAGGCGCTCCCGCTCCCTATCCAGGTCGATGAGGCCCTTCAGCGGCAGGTAGATCTCCAGGCCGCCGGCCACGGCCGCCGCGGCCTGCTCCGGCTTGGCCGCGGTGTTGGCGTCATGAATGTCCAGGGCCGACGCCTGACCCAGGTGGCGGATGTAGCCCTCACCGCGCTCCGCCAGGCGGCGGGCTGCGGCCGAGGGCGCCAGGATGACGACCTCCGCCTTCTTGCCGGCGGGGACGTTCATCTCCGCCCGCATGTTGCGGATGGCCTTGATTACCGCCACCAACTCGGAGAAGTCGGTCACATCCTGCTGGAAGCCGTCGGTCAGGGTCTGCAGCGCAGCGCGGGTGGCGCGGGCCCGGTCGGCCCGTTCGCCGGTGACCGGCTGGCCGGCCTTGCCGTGGGCCATGCCCACGCCGCCCGGCCAGGGGGCGACGATGAGCGCCGGCCCCTCGTGGGGCAAAAACTGCCAGATGGCCTCGGTCAGGAAGGGCATGAACGGGTGCAGCAGCCGCAGGGTCTGCTCCAGGGTGGTCCAGAGGGTCCACTGGGCGGCCCGGCGAGCGGCGGCGCCTGCCGCCGACCTGTTGTAGAGCCGCGGCTTGACGACCTCGATGTACCAGTCGCAGAACTCGTCCCAGATGAAGTCGTAGAGAGCCCGGGCGGCCTCCCCCAGCTCGTACTTCTCCATCAGCCGGGTGACATTGTCCGCCGTGTCCGCCAGCCGCCCCAGGATCCAGCGGTCGGCCAGTTCCAGGCTCTCCCGGGCCGGCGCCTCCTCGGGGGAGAAGCCCTCCAGGTTCATCATGACGAAGCGGGAGGCATTCCAGATCTTATTGGCGAAGTTGCGGCTCGCCTCGGCCCGCTCGGGAACCCAGCGGCTGTCGTTGCCGAAGCTGACGCCGGTGATGAGGGTGAAGCGGAGAGCATCGGCGCCATACTGATCGATGAGCTCCAGGGGGTCCACCACGTTGCCCAGCGACTTGGACATCTTCCGCCCCTGGGCGTCGCGGACGAGGCCGTGGATGAAGACGTCGTGGAACGGGATCGTGCCCATGTGCTCGAGGCCGGAGAAGATCATGCGGGCAACCCAGAAGAAGATGATGTCGTAGGCGGTCACCAGCACGTTGGTGGGGTAGAAGTACTTGAGGTCCTCGGTCTTCTCCGGCCAGCCCAGGGTACTGAACGGCCAGAGGGCCGATGAGAACCAGGTGTCCAGGGTGTCCGGGTCCTGCTTCAGGTGGGCGGAGCCGCACTTCTGGCAGGCCTTCGGCCCCCCCTCCTGGGCGCTGACGTTGACGTGTCCGCAGTCCTGGCAGTACCAGACCGGAATGCGGTGACCCCACCACACCTGGCGGCTGATGCACCAGTCGCGGATGTTCTCCATCCAGTTGAGGTAGGTCTTGCTGAACCGCTCCGGCACAAACTGGATCTCCCCGCTCTTGACGGCCTCGATGGCGGGCCCGGCCAGGGGTTCCATTTTCACAAACCACTGGGTGGAGGGCAGCGGCTCCACCACGGTGCCGCAGCGCTGACAGACACCCACATTCATGGAGTGGTCCTCGATCTTCACCAGGAAGCCGTTCTCCTCCAACTCCCTGACGAAGGCCCGGCGGCACTCGTAGCGGTCCATGCCGGCGTATTTCCCGGCGGCCTCGGTCATCCGGGCGTCGAAGCCGATGACGGTGATGGAGTCCAGGTTGTGGCGGCGGCCAATTTCAAAGTCGTTGGGATCGTGGGCCGGCGTGACCTTCATGGCGCCCGTGCCGAACCCCGTCTCGATGTAGTCATCGCCGATGATGGGCAGGCGGCGGCCCAGAATGGGGAGGATGACGAATTTGCCGCTCAGGTGGCTGTAGCGGTCATCGGTCGGGTTGACCGCCACGGCGGTGTCGGCCAGGATGGTCTCCGGCCGGGTGGTGGCCACCGTGACGTAGCCGGAGCCGTCCTCCAGCGGGTAGCGCACGTAGTAGAGCTTGCCCTGCTGTTCCTCGCGCTCCACCTCGATATCCGAGAGGGCGGTCTGGTCCTGGGGGCACCAGTTGATCAGATAGTGGGCGCGGTAGATCAGTCCCTTGTGGTAAAGGCTCTCGAAAACCCGACGCACGGCCTGCGACAGCCCCTCGTCCAGGGTGAAGCGCTCTCGCGACCAGTCGGCGGAGGCGCCCAGCCGGCGCAGTTGGCCGGTGATGGTGCCGCCGTACTGGTGCTTCCAGTCCCAGACCCGCTCCAGAAACTTCTCGCGTCCCAGGTCGTGGCGCGACAGGCCTTCCTTCTGGCGAATCTCCTGCTCCACCTTGATCTGGGTGGCCAGGCCCGCATGGTCCGTGCCGGGCAGCCAGAGGGCCTGGTACCCCTGCATCCGCCGCCACCGGATCAGGATGTCCTGAAGGGTGTTGTCCAAGGCATGGCCGATGTGCAGCTTGCCCGTGACGTTGGGCGGCGGAATCACGATGGTGAAGGGCGTCCCGCCCGGGTGCGGTTCCGCCGTGAAGTAGCCGCCCTCCTCCCAGAACTTGTAGTAGCGGTCCTCGACATCCTTGGGGTTGTAGGCGGTGGGCAGTTCGGTGGTCGGTTTCACGCCTGTCACTCCTCCTGCATGCTGATCCGAAAGGGGCGGGGCACAAGCCCCCGGGGAAAACAAAAGCCCTGCTCGTCGTCTCAAGGACGAGCAGGGCTGACCTACCCGTGGTACCACCTGAATTCCCGCCCCCGCCGGCACCAGGGCCGGAGAGAGGCGGACTCTCGCTCAGCGGTATCGGGCTGAACCCGGCGCCGTCTACAGACCGGCCAGAGGGCGGGTGGTCCACCCTTCCTGAAGCCTTTCGACGGTGCGGCTCCGGGGCGACTTCGGCGCGTTCCGGCTCAAAGGGCTTGCACCTCAAGGCCCTTCTCTCTTCGAACTTCCCGCCCTACTACTCCCCATCAAAGCCGTTGCTGTTTGCCGAAATCATAGCGCATCGGCCGAGGTGTTGTCAATTTGGGTGGTGCCCCCTCCTTGTGCCTCACCAGCCGCGTACAGAACCCGAGAGTCCAGCCGGCGCTTGTGGATCCGCTCCACCTGTCCGACCAGCCAGCCCTGCCCCCTCCGCACCGCAGTCACGGCGAAGCGGTAAGCAAACCGCGTACCGACCCGGCCGAACTCCCGGGCGGTGAACTCCACCAGGGCCCGCGCCTGAAGCGTGCCGATGTCCTCCAGGTGCACCCGCAGGTCATCCGGCTCCATCCCCGGATACACCGGACGGGCGCGCCCCGCCTGAAGGGCCTGCGCCCGCCGCAGCAGGGTCGGGGCACACAGGCTGCGGCTCGTCGTACCGGTGGGCAGCAGATGGTCCAGGTCCTCCGTAGTGTTCACGTAGCGCCGGATCAGGAGCAGAACCGCGGAGCTCTCCCCCGCCAACGCGCCCCAGGCCCCAGCAGCCCTCAGGCTTCCCATGCCCATGTCCTCCTCCTCGCGGAGAACGACCAAAAAGACCTGCTCGCCTGACGGCGGGCAGGTCGGGAAGGGCCTCGGCAATGCCGCGGACCGAACCGGGCGCTCACCGCCTCGGCGGCCCGGCCGTCCGCCCTGTGGGCGGACCCGTAGCTTTGCGCCCCCGACTCTCGTCGGGTTTGCCTTTTCGGGCGTTCCTATTGTCGGCTCCATACCTTGCCAGCATCTTCGAGGGCAGGAATGAAAAGGTGACCGTCGGCACCCAATGTCTGAATTTCAGTCAGGCGACCGGCGCCGACCGGCGCGTTTGCGCGGTGGTCTGACGCCGCACGAACATCTCGCGCGGGATGGACATCAGGAGGATGTCCTCCGTTCCAATGCGGCGATTGCCGGCGCGCAGAACCCCCTCCCGGCGGAACCCGCACTTCTCGTAGCAGCGGACAGCCCGCGGGTTCGTAACATAGACCCGCAGGTACACCAGGTTCAGGCTGAGGCCGATGAAAGCCAGATGTAGGGCCTGCTCCACCGCGTCCGTGCCGAACCCCCGGTTCCAGGAGGACTTGTCTCCCAGCGTGACGCGCAACTCGGCGGTGCCGGCGCGCCAGTTGATCTCTTCCAGTTCCAGGTCGCCAATCAGGCGGCCCTCCAGGGTTTCAATCGCCAGGGCCCGTGTTCGATTGCTTCTTATGTAACGTCTCAGCCAGTTCTCGGGCGTCTCCGTCGCGAATTTACGACCGCTGAATCGCGTCACTTCTTCGTCTTGATCCCAGACGCCGACCATCGTCAGGTCCTCACGCTTGAGCGGACGCAGGCGCACCAGCCGGCCTTGCAGTAACGACAAAGAAAACGACCCCTTTAATACAATTGCGGCAATGTCGCAAGGTTCTCAGGCGCGCCGGCGGTAACCGTCGGAGGGCCAGAAAACCGCGAACTGACGGCGTTTACTCACGACGGCTGATATTCAACAGACAGTGTGGCGCCTCCTTTATGTAAATCTCTCCACGATGCCAAAGGAAAAAAAGAGCTCCCACCCTGGTGATTAGTCCCAGGGTAGGAGCGGGTCAGGTGACCGCTTCTTGGCGGCAGCCGTTCAGGCAATAGCGGACAGGGACTGCAGGGCGGGTGAGAGTCCGTAGCGCTCCAGGGCCGCGTCCAGGATGAGATTGACCAGGCGTTCGTAGCTGATGCCTGCTGCCAGGGCCACCCGGGGCAGGTCCGAGAAAGCCGGCGTCAACCCGGGAAGGGGATTGACCTCCAGAACCTGCGGCAGGCCGTCGCGCCCCAGGCGGATGTCTACCCGCCCCACGTCCAGACAGCCCAGGGCGCGGAATGCGTTCAAGGCGGTCTTGCGCAGCAGCGTCGCCAGGTCCTCCCCCACGGGGGCGGGACATAAGTAGTAGCCGTCGGCGTCCCACTCGGTCTTGAAGCGGTAAGAGTATACGGCACCGTGCTCCGGCGGGCAGAGGCCGAAATTGATCTCCATGATGGGCAGGGCCAGCGGCTCTTCATTGCCCACAAAGCCCACCGTGAATTCCCGACCCTCCACGTACTCCTCGACCAGAGCCTCCTGGCGGTAGAGCCGGTGCAGGCGCGTCACCTGCTCGTCTAGGGCCTGGCGGTCCCGGCAGACGGACTCGGGCGAGATCCCCATGCTGGACCCCTCGTGACCCGGCTTGACGAACAGCGGAAAACGCAGGCCCCGCAGGTCGGCCCGCTTGCCGGGTGGCACTACGCGAAAGCGCGGCGTGGGTACCCCGTGATAGGTGAAAAGCTTCTTGCTTGTCGACTTGTCGAGGCTGACGGCCAGAGTCAGCACGTTGGAGCCGGTATAAGGGATGCCCAACATTTCCAGGATGGCCGGCACCTGTGACTCGCGGCTGCCGCCGTGGACGCCCTCGGTCATGTTGAAGGCGATATCGAGGGGCTGAGCCTGCAGTTTCTCCCATATGTTGCAGCTGGACTCGATGGGCACCACGTGATGCCCTGCCCAGCGCAGGGCCTCGGCCACGGAGGCGACCGTCTGCTCCCCGTCGAGTTCGGCATGAGCGTCGGGGGGGTCCCCGTCAGCAGGAGGCTCGTTCTTGCCCAGGTTATAAAGGAGTCCTACTGTAAGGGCCATTGATCTTCCGGTTCCTCCCGTTCTTCGATGAGTTGACCGTGAGGTGCTCAACCTGGAACCTGAGATGTTACAATGACCTCTTTCCCGGACCCCACCCCTTCGCTCGTGCGCCGTCCGAAACACTCGTAACCAAGCGGCTTTGAGCCTTCCGGCGTCCAAATTGGTTACATTATACACCCGGTCCCCCCGCTGTCAACGGAAGAGCGGAAACCTTGTTCTTGGTAACGCCGGCCTTGCACGGGCACTGATGGTGTGCCCGTCCACAGCGTGGTGATGACACGCGGGCCATACAAGTCATGTGAGCCGCAGCACCAGGCGTGGGCGCCATTTCCTCCAGCGCGGCTGCCTGATCACCAATAGGCGCAGCCGCTCCCGCAGACAGGGCAGTGACAGAAACGAGCAGGACGCCCGGACCAGGCTGTTGAAAATACACGAATTACCTCCAAAGGGGGTGCCCCCGGTGCCGTTCCGTCTCAGCCGCCTTCAGGCAGACGTTCTCCTCGTTCTGGTTACGGCCATCTGGGGCTGGACATTTCCGGCCGTCAAGAACGCCACCGCCCAATTCCCCACCTTTCCGTTCCTGGCCCTCCGCTTCACCCTGGGCGCCCTGGCCCTGCTGCCCTTCGCCTGGGGAAGCCTGAGGCGCTTGCCCGCACGGGGCTGGCTGGCCGGTCTGGGCATTGGGAGCTTTCTCTTCCTGGGGTATGCCTTTCAAACCTTCGGCCTGGCCTTTACCACCTCATCCAAGGCCGGCTTCATCACCGGGCTCTCCGTGGTCATCGTGCCCGTGGCCGCCGCCGTCCTGGAGAGACGCTTCCCCGGCTGGCCGGTGGCCAGCGGTGTAACCCTGGCCACCTTCGGCCTGGCCTTGCTGTCTCTCTCGGGCTCGCTGCTCCCCGGACCCGGCGACCTGTTGGTTCTTCTCTGTGCCTTCAGCTTCGCTGCCCACATCCTGGCCGTAGGTCGCTGGGCCCCCGGCTATGAGGCCAGGGGTATTGCTTTGCTGCAGATCGCGGTGGCCGCCCTGTGGAGTTACCTGGCCAGTTGGATCTGGCAGCCCCTGCCCTCGCTGACCAGCGTTGCCGGCAGCGTCTGGACCGCCCTGGCCGTCACCGGCCTGCTGGCCACGGCCGCGGCCTTCCTCATCCAGACCTCCGTGCAGCGCTTCACGACGGCGGCGCACACCGCACTGATCTTCTCGCTGGAGCCCGTCTTCGCCGCCCTGTTCGGCTACCTGCTGGCGGGCGAGGTGCTAAGCCCCCGGGGTTGGGTGGGCGCCGTTCTGATTCTGCTCGGCATCCTGGCGTCGGAGTTGCCTGGGGCGCTGGCTCAGCGCACGGCCTCGTAAGCGACCGTGTTGCCGCGCATGGCCTCCAGCACGCGGGACCGCAGACAAGGGTGGGTGATGAGGCGTTCCACACTCTCCGGGTCCAACCTGTGAAAGGCGGCTTCGCCGGTGCCAGCGAGGGGTCGGGGACGGCCGCTCCGGGCCCGGGCGCGGAAGACCACCGTCAGGGCGCCAAGCCCGGCATGCTGGTAGACCCCGGTCACACCGGTCGCCGCGACGGCTATGCCGGTCTGTCCCAGGACCAGCCGCTGCAAAGCCTGGTGCAGGGTCTCACCCGGCACCACCCGACCCCCGGGCAATTCCCACGTACCGTCCGGGGCAACGGTCCTGACCAGGAGGACCTCGCCGGTAGGATTGGTGATGAAGGCGCTCACCAGGACCACGTGATCCGGCGCGTCGACCGGGGGCAGCCGGCCGCCCCGGGCCGGCGGTCCGCACAGGTTATCCACGGCTCCCTGGGTCAAGATGGACCACCTCCGCGCAATTCCGTGGAGACGAAGACCCCACCGGCATGAGTCGGTGGGGTCACTGTTGCTGCAGACTGTGCTATGTAACGCTGCCGCGACGAAGGGCACAAGAGTCAATAGAGGCCGTTAAGGCTGCTCCGGATGCGGCGGGCGGTTTCGGTCCATCCTGAGGGCTGAAGCCACCTCCTCGGCCAGATCCCGCGTCATTTCAGCCTTGAGTCCCTGAAACTTGGCCGCCAGACGATCGATGATCTGCTCCAATTCGAGAAGGTTCCTCCTCGCCTCGGTGGTGTCCAACTCCACTCTGCCCATAATCGACAGCGTCTTCACCCCCCGTCCCGGCCCGCCACTCTCTGCGCTCCGGGTCGGGGCCGCGGCTCCATCATACTGCCACTTTACGTGGCCGGTCAAGGCGTTGTCGAAAGAAACGCCTCCCTTCGTGGCAAGCCGTTAGAGAACAGAACATACCGTGATATCGTGTTGTCAGACGTCGAACCAGTCGTTGCCTGGAGGTGCGGGCGAGTGCCCTTGGCCCAACGCTTGAGGCTGCTCCGCGGGGACCGCAGTCAGAGGGAGGTTGCCGAGGCTCTTAAGGTCACCCGTTCTGCCTACTCCATGTATGAGATCGGGGAACGTGCACCAGATGAGGTCCTACTGGTCCGCATAGCGGATTACTTCGGCGTTACCACGGACTACCTGCTGGGCCGTACGCAGGACCCCACCTGGCCGGGCACCGGGCGGGCAACCCTGGCGCGCGACCCTGTAGCCGCTTTTCACACAAAGGTCACGGACGAACAATTGGAGGCTATCCTCCGGGAGCGCGGGCTCAACCAGGACGACATCGAACTCGTCCGCCTTCTGGAGGAGAAACGTCGGTCGAAAGGAAAAGAGCGCCGGTAGCTGTCAGCTACCGGCGCCGTTGTTTTGTCGACGGTCATTATTCAAATGGGATGGAACTTTTCATACGGTAAGCCATGTTCATATAGCGGTCTCCGCGCTCACGCGCCGCCTCCCCCCTACACGCCCATGGGGGGTTGCTCGTTGCCGAGAACCTCGTTCAGGGCTATGGGAGTCAGGTCCTCATCCTGGCCGGCGCCCTCGCCGGCCTCCGTCCTTGGCGTCAGGGCCACCGGGAGCACCTCATCCATGTGCCCCACCAGCACAAAGTCCAACTTCCGCGCCACATTGGACGGAATCTCCTCCAGGTCCTTCTTATTCTCCTTAGGAAGGATGACCGTACTGACGCCGGCCCGGTGGGCTGCCAGAACCTTCTCCTTGACGCCGCCGATGGGCAGCACGCGCCCGCGCAGCGTGATTTCGCCGGTCATGGCCACATCGCGCCGAACCGGCCGCCCGGTGAGGGCGGAGATGACGGCAGTCGCCATGGTGATGCCGGCGGATGGGCCATCCTTGGGGATGGCGCCCTCTGGAACGTGAACGTGGATGTCGTATTTTTCGTAGAAGTCCGGCTCAATCCCCAGCTGGTCGGCACGGGAGCGGGTGTAGGAGAAGCCCGCCTGGGCCGACTCCTTCATCACCTCACCCAGCTTGCCGGTCAGCAGCAGGTTGCCCTTGCCCTTCATCAACGTGACCTCGATGGGCATGACGTCGCCACCCGCCTCGGTGACGGAGAGGCCCAGGGCGACGCCCACCTCGTCCTCCTCTTCGGCCCGTCCCCAATTGAACCGGGGAGCGCCCAGATACTTGTGGAGGCTTTGGGTGGTAATGCGAACCTCGTTGACATCGCCCTTGACCAGTTCACGGGCGGCCTTGCGGCAGATGCTTCCCAGCTCGCGCTCCAGGTTGCGGACACCGGCCTCACGGGTGTATTCGCGAACTACCAGGCGCAGGACGTTCTCACTGATCTCCAGCTGTCCGTCCCTGATGCCGTGGTCCTTCTTCTGCCGCGGCAGCAGGTGCCGTTCGGCGATCTTCACTTTCTCCTCCTCGGTGTAGCCGGAGATGTGAATGACCTCCATGCGGTCGAGGAGCGGACGCGGGATGTTGTACCCTAAATTGGCCGTGGTGATGAACAGCACCTGGGAGAGGTCGAAGGGGACCTCTACATAGTGGTCAGAGAAGTTGGCATTCTGCTCCGGGTCCAGTACCTCCAGCAGGGCGGAGGCCGGGTCGCCGCGGAAGTCGGAGCTCATCTTGTCAATCTCGTCCAGCAGGAACACGGGGTTGCTGCTGCCGGCGGTTCTCATGCCCTGGATGATGCGGCCGGGCATGGCTCCCACGTAGGTGCGCCGGTGGCCGCGAATCTCCGCTTCATCGCGAACCCCGCCCAGGGAGACGCGGACGAACTTGCGGCCCAGGGCTCGGGCCACGGACTTGGCAAGCGAGGTCTTGCCCACACCCGGCGGTCCCACCAGGCACAGGATGGGTCCCTTCATGTGCTCGACCAGTTTGCGGATGGCCAGGTACTCCAGGATGCGCTCCTTGACCTTCTTCAGCCCGTAGTGGTCCTCTTCCAGGATCTCCTCGGCCCGGGTCAGGTCAAGAGTATCCTCGGTGGCCTCGTTCCAGGGGAGGGTCGTGAGCCACTCCAGGTAATTCCGCACCACCACAGCCTCAGCGGCCATGGGCGGCATTTTCTCCAGCCGCTCCACCTCGCGCAGGGCCTTTTCCTTGGACTCCTGAGGCATGGCGAGTTGCTCGATCTTCTTGCGGAACTCCTCCGTCTCCGTTCCCCGTTCGTCCCGTTCACCCAATTCCTTCTGGATGGCCTTCATCTGCTCGCGCAGGTAATACTCTTTCTGGGTACGCTCCATCTGCTTGCGGACGCGCACGTTGATCTTCTTTTCCAGTTCCAGAAGCTCCATCTCGCGGGTCACCACGTCGTAGACCCTCTCCAGACGGTCCTGGATGTCAAAGGCCTCCAGGACGGACTGCTTATCCTCCGCCTTGAGGTTCAGGTGGTTGGCCACGACGTCGGCCAGACGGCCGGGCTCCTCCACGCTGATGACCGTGACCAGGGCCTCCGGAGGCACCTTCTTGCTGGCCTTGATGTATTGCTCATAGGCGTGGATGAGGCTGCGCATGCGTGCTTCCGTCTCGCTGCTGCGCTCGTCGCTCTCGCCGTGCTCCTCGACCTGGACGCGGAAGTGCGGCTCCTCCCCCGTGAACTTGAGGATGCGCGCGCGACCCAGGCCTTCGAAGACCACCTTCATGGTCCCCCCGGCCACCTTGACCACCTGCTTCACCTCTACGAGCGTGCCCACGCCGTAGATGTCATCGGCTGCCGGGCTGTCTGTCTTGCTGTCGCGCTGCATGGCAAGGACCATCCGACGGTCGTGGACCATGGCGTCATCCAGGGCGCTGATGGACTTGTCACGCCCCACTTCCAGGGGGACGGTCATAAACGGAAAGACCACCTGGCCGCGCAGGGGCAGCAACGGGTAGTCGCGAAGCGGGCTCGTCTTCTTGGACGATTCTCTGGCCATCTGGTCACCCCCGGGCCTCTAGAGCCTCTGTATAGTATTCCTTGGATTTCGGGCTGATTCCGTGTCCGGCCGAGGCCGGCGGACCCGGACGGCGAGCCCCCGGGAGACCGGCCCCCGGGGCGCTCGTCGCCAGTGTACCCCTCATGGCAGGGGCCGTCAAGGACAGGCTAGCCGAGCGGCAGAGAAGAGGCGGCGAGTATCTCCACGTGCTGCGCCGGGGCCTCGCTTTCCGCCGCCAGCTTGGTGGTACCGACCAGAGCCAGGGCCAGGGCCTCGTCCAGGGTCTCCACCGGGTGAACCTCAATGTCGGTCAGGTCCTTCATCATCTCCTGCCAGTTTTCCCTGGGGATGATGACCCGACGGCAGCCTGCATGACGTGCCGCCTCCACCTTGGGAACGATGCCGCCGACGGGCAGGACCCGCCCGCGGATGGACAGTTCGCCGGTCATGGCCACCAGGTTGTCTACAGGAGTACCGGTCAGGGCGGAGTAGATGGCCACCGCCATAGTAAGGCCGGCCGAGGGGCCATCGATGGGAATGCCGCCGGGGAAGTTGACGTGGATGTCGAAGTCACGGGGGTCGTTGTCCAGATAGCCGCGCAGTACAGTGATCACGTTCTCCACGGAGCCCCTGGCCATCGACTTGCGGCGCATGGTCTTGCCCGGTCCCGATACCTCTTCTTCCTCAATGACGCCGGTGATGGTCAGCTTGCCCTGGCCGCGCGAAGCAGGAGTGGCCGCGACCTCCAGGTCGAGCAGCATGCCCAGGTTCGAACCGGACACGGCCAGGCCGTTGGCCAGGCCGACCGTCGGCCGCGGGAAGATCTTCTTCTCCGGGCGCGGCGTGTGTTGACCGGAGGCAACCACCCACTCGATGTCCGCCGTGCGGATGGACTGGCGCCCTTCGGTGGTGGCGATGCCGGCGGCGATCTGAATCATGTTTACCGCCTCACGGCCGTTGGTGGCGTAGCGCTTGATGACCTCGATAGCCTGGCGCTCGACGGGGAAGTTGATCTTCTTTGCCGCATTGGCGGCGATCGTTCCGACCTCCTCCGGCAGGAGCGGCCGGAAGAAGATCTCCAGGCAGCGGGAGCGAATGGCCGGCGGAATCTCCGCCGGGGTCCGTGTGGTGGCCCCCACCAGCCGGAAGTCGGCCGGCAGGCCGTTCTCGAAGATGTCCCGAATGTGGGAGGGGACGTTGGGGTCGTCTGGACTGTAGTAGGCGCTCTCCAGGAATACCTTGCGGTCCTCCAGCACCTTCAGCATCTTGTTGAGCTGAATGGGGTGCAGCTCGCCAATCTCATCGATGAAGAGGATGCCGCCGTGGGCCCGGGTGACGGCCCCCGGCTTGGGCTGGGGGATGCCGGCCATGCCCATCGGTCCCGCGCCCTGGTAGATGGGGTCGTGCACCGAACCGATGAGGGGGTCGGCGATGCCGCGCTCGTCGAACCGGGCCGTGGTGGCGTCCAGCTCAACGAACTTGGCAGACTCCTTGAAGGGCGACTGCAGGTTCTGCTTGGCCTCTTCCAGCACCAGGCGGGCGGCTGCCGTCTTGCCGATGCCGGGAGGGCCGTAGACCAGGACATGCTGGGGGTTAGGCCCGCAAAGGGCAGCCCTCAGGGCGCGGAGCCCGTCGGACTGCCCGATGATCTCATCGAAGGTCTGGGGCCGGGTCTTCTCCGAAAGCGGCTCCGACAGGGACACCTCGCGCAGCCGTTGGAGCTTGTCCAATTCCTTCTTGCTTTCCTTTTCCACGGCAACCTTGCTGCCCTGCTGGCTCTTGAGCAGGTTCCAGAAGTACAGGCCTATCACCACAGCGAAGAAAAACTGGATGAAGGTCAGGATGCTGCCAATGCCCATGCAAGCCCCTCCCTCACATAGTGAACGAGGTTAGTATCCCGCCGGGCAGATAACGTTATCCTGCGAAACAGCTCGGCCACGAAGCTGGAAACGCAGCAGCAGCGGCCCTTTCGGGCCGCTACCGTGGCGCCGTTTCAGCCGGCGCTCTGTGAGTTGAGTTCGGACGCGTCTTGCTCCGGCGGCGTCATGCCTCCCCCCTGGCGGTGCAGACCGCACAATCCTCAGCGCAGGGCTCCGGGTGGATCAGGACGGACGCACCCGGAAAGCGTTCCTGCAGTTCCGCCTCGATCTGATCCAGCAGGTCGTGGACGTAGCCCAGGGTCTGGGTGCGGTGCGCCACCAGATGGAGGTCGATGTGCCTTTCCGCCCCCGCCTTCCGGGTGCGCAGGTCGTGCCACTCCACGTACTCGGAAGCGTGTAGGTTGAGGATGCGGGCGATCTCCGCCTCCTCCTTGTCGGGCAGCTTGGCGTCGGTCAGGGGCACGATGGCCTGCCTCAGCAGGTCGAAGGCCGCCTTCATGATGAGCAGGGCGACGGCGATGGCCACCACCGGGTCCAGCCAGGGAAGGCCGGTGAAGTAGAGCAGCGACAGGCCGGCAAACACGCCCACCGAGGTGTATACGTCTGTGGACAGGTGCAGGGCGTCCGCGTGAAGGGCCATGGAGTCGGTTCTTCGGGCGACGCCCATCAGGTAGCGGGACACGCCCAGGTTGATGATGGCCGAGCCGCCCATCACGACCAGGCCCCATGTAACCTCGTGCACCTCGCCGCCGTAGCGCAGGCGGTGGTAGGCCTCGAAGATGATCCAGGCCGAGGCCACAAAGATCAGGAGGGCCTCGGCCGCTCCCGACAGGTTCTCAATCTTGCCGTGCCCGTAGCGGTGGGTCTTGTCGGCCGGCTTCGCGGCCTGGCCCACGGACCAGTAGGCGATGCCGGCGGCCACCAGGTCCAGGCCGGAGTGAATGGCCTCGGAGATGATGCTCACCGAGTGGATGGACAGGCCTACGGCCAGCTTCCCCAGCACCAGCAGGCTGTTGGAGAACACGGACAGGCGGGCCGCGCTTACACGAGGATCCACGCTATGACCTCCCGTCGCGGAAGCCCTTCTTCAGCTCGTGCATGGAGAGGCTGCCGGCCCCCGCAGTACATCCTAAGGATACTCTCGCAGAGCCCGGCTTACAACGTCGCCGCCCGGCGACCCCGAGGGGACGCCGGGCGGCAGAAAGTGGGCGATGGCAAGCCAACAGCCAGTAGCTGGAGGAATGGCTAGCCGGCCGGAATCAGCCGGCGCTCCACCCAGGTCAGACCAAGGTCGGCGATGATGGCCAGCAGGGCGGCCGGAATGGCGCCAGCCATCACCTGGGCGTCATTGGCTCGCGACAGGCCGCGCAGGATGATGGTGCCCAGGCCGCCTCCTCCCACCAGAGCAGCCACGGTGGCCGTCCCGATGGCGATGACGGTGGATACGCGCACGCCGACCACGATGACCGGCAAGGCGAGGGGCAACTCCACCATGTGGAGGATCTGGAAGTCCGTCAGTCCCATGCCTCGGGCGGCCTCCACCAGAGAAGGGTCGACTCCCTTGACCCCAGTATAGGTGTTGCGGATGATCGGCAGCAGCGAGTACAGAAACAGCACCACGACCGCCGTCGTCCAGCCGATGCCCGTCACCGGGATCAGGAAACCGAAGAACGCCAGAGACGGCACCGTCTGCACAATGTTGGCGAGGGTGAGCACGGGCGTCTCCAGGGACTTCTGCCGTGTGATCAGGATGCCCAGAGGCACGCCGATCAGCAGGGCCAGGCCGACCGCCCAGCCCACGAGGCTCAGGTGTTCACCCGTCCTCTGCAGGATGGTCTCCCAGTTGCGGATTATGAAGTCAAGCGTTCGAGTCACCGATTATCACCCCCAACAGGCCGGGGGACGACGATCAAACGACTGCATCGGGCGGTCATTATTTGAGCAGACCAGCCTTCTGCAGGAATTCACGCGCCGCCTCATCGGCGCTCTTGCCGCCCTCGTCCACCTCGTAGTTCAAGCTGGTCATGGTTTGGGTATCAATCTTGCCGACCAGCTTCTGAATCGTCTTATCTAGCTCCGGATACTTCTGGAGGATATCCATACGAGCCACCGGCGAGGCCTGATAGGGCGGGAAGAAATGCTTGTCGTCCACCAGGGTCTTCAGGTGGAAGGACTGAATGCGGCCGTCGGTCGAATAGGCCAGCACCACATCCATCTTCTTGTCCGCCAGGGCCTTGTAGACCAGGCCGATGTCCATGGGAATCGTCTTACCGAACTTAAAGTACTCCTTGGTAAAGGCGCCGTAGCCGTCGGCCGGGCGCTCCAGCCAGTCGGTGTCAACGCCCAGGGACAGGCTGCCGGCGTCCTTGGCCAGGTCGGAGACCTTCTCGTAGCCCCGCGACGCGGCCATATCGTCACGAACGGCAAAGGCGTAGGTGTTTTCGAAGCCGTAGCCGTCGTACCATTTCTGCTGGAATTTGTCGGTGAAGCCCTTCTGCGCCATCTGCATCGCCTGGGCCGGGTCGCGGATGGGGTCGCTCACCCCCAGGGCGCCGGTCAGGTCGGTGCCGACGTAGCGGGCGGCCGAGATCTGCACCTCATTGTTCAGCATGGCCTGATGGAGAACGGTGGTGGCACCCAGGCCCTCCACGGTCTCGGCCCTGAGGTCGGTGTCCTGCTCAATCAGGATCTTGAGCATGTGCGCCAGGACGATGGGCTCGGTGAAATTCTGGGTACCAATCTTAATGACAGTCTTACCGTTGGAACTGCCGGCGGTCTTGCCGCCGGTGCAGCCGGCCGCGAGGGCCACAACCAATACCAGGGCGATCGCCATCGCCCACACTCTGCGCTTGTTCAAAAGAAAACCCCCCGTAACGATTTTTGCCGAACTGCTGCGCCTCCTCAGGCCATCCGGCTGCGGGTCTTCGGCATCAGCCGCCGCTCCACCAGGCCAAGCCCCCAGTCGGCCAGCAAGGCCAAGAGGGTGGCTGGAATGGCGCCTGCCATGATCATCTCCGGCCGCACCAGCGTGAGGCCGGAAACGATCAGCTGGCCAAGTCCGCCGGCGCCGATGAAGGTGGCCAGGGTGGCCCACCCGATCACCAGCACCATTGAGACCCGAACGCCAGCCATGATGACCGGCATGGCCGCGGGCAACTCGACAAGGAACAACAGCTGTGTCCCCGTCATGCCCATGCCCCGGCCGGCCTCCTTGATCGCCGGATCCACTTCCGTGATGCCCGTATAGGTGTTGCGTAGAATAGGCAGCAATGAGTAGAGCAAAAGCGCCACGATGGCCGGCAGCGACCCCACCCCGAAGAAGGGGATCATAAAGCCCAGCAAGGCCAGGCTGGGAACGGTCTGAATGAGGTTGGCCGCTCCGATGATGGGGCCGGAGAGAGACCGGCGTCGGGTCAGCAGGATTCCCAGCGGCACCGCAATCAGAATGCCGATCAGCTCGGCAATAAGCGAAATGCGCAGGTGTTGGCTGGTGGCGTCAAGGATCATGGGCCAGCGCTCTATAAAGAAGGGTATGAACGCCAGGTTGAACGCCTCCTTTCCCACACCGTCAATCTGTTGGTAGACAACCGGACCCCTAAGCCACCACATGGCTCCAGGATACCTGGGACAGCGCGTCCACGAGGCTGGTCCGGGTCAGCAGTCCGATCAGACGTCCTTCGGCGTCGAGGACGGGCAAGTGCTCCAGCCGATCCACGAACATCTGCTCAAAGGCGTCCTTGCAGCAGGAGCCGGCGGTGACGGTGGGTGTATCGGAACGCATGACCTCGTCCACCCGCCTCACCTCAGGCCGGTCAGGCCGGAGGTCATTCGGCGTGACGATGCCTAGAAGCTTGCGCTGCACGTCCACGACCAGCAGGGAGTCGACGCGCTTCTTTTTCATCTGCGCCAGCGCCTCAGCAGGTCCGGCGTGAGGCGCAATGGTCACCGGGGTCTTGATCATGATCTCCTCGACCAGCATGTCCTCGGCAGCCCGCCCCATGCGGTCACGGCCCACGAAGCTGGCAACGAATTCGTCCGCCGGATGGCGCAGCAGGTCTTCCGGGGTGGCCACCTGGCGAATCCGCCCATCTTTCATAACCACGATGCGGTCGGCCATCTTGAGGGCCTCATCCATGTCGTGGGTGACGAAAACGATGGTCTTCCGGAGCCGCTCCTGTAGCCGCTTCAGTTCGTCCTGAAGCGTCTCCCGCGTGATCGGATCCAGTGCGCCGAACGGCTCATCCATCAGGATAATGGACGGCTCCGCCGCCAGGGCCCTTAGAACGCCGACGCGCTGCTGCTGGCCTCCGGACAGTTCCCGGGGAAAGCGCACCGCGTACTGCTCCGGGGGCAGGTCTACCATTTGCAGCAGTTCCACAACCCGTTCCGACTGGCGGTTCGGCTTCCAGCCAAGCAGCCGCGGCACCAGGCTGATGTTCTGGGCGATCGTCATGTGAGGAAACAGACCAATCTGCTGAATGACGTACCCGATGCGCCGGCGCAGCTCGACGGGGTTGTGCTCGCGCACGTCTTGACCGTCCACCAGGATGCGTCCGACAGTAGGCTGAATCAGCCTGTTGACCAGCTTCATGGTGGTCGTCTTGCCGCAGCCGCTGGGCCCGATCAGGCAGACGAGCTCGCCTTGCTGGACTTCCAGTTCGACGTCAGCCAGCACTTGATGCTCCCCGTACGACTTACCAACGTTTTCAAATCGAATCAATCGCGTCCCTCCTCTCCTCAGGCGGTCCAGGGAATTGGCGCACGCCCGAGCCAACCCTATTTTATTCTGGAAGTTGTCTCCTTGGCAACGGTTCTCTGCTTCCATTCTCGGGCCAGAAGTCCCATAACTACAGTGTCAGCAAACTGACCACGCCGATACCAATCCTCACGCAGCCGTCCTTCCAGTTTGAACCCGAGACGCTCGTAGGAAGCGATGGCCTTTACGTGGTCCGCGTCCACCTGCAGTGCAGGCCGGAATGCAAGAAGGAGACCCGCCTCCGGCGGGTCTCCTTGAGTTTCGACTATTCTTTTCCCAGCCGGGGCCCGTTAGATCCCGCCTCCCTAGGCGGTCTCCTCCTTCTTGCTCCGCTTGCCCTTGTCCATGGTCACCAGGAGCGGCTCGTCACGGTTGAGCACCACTTCCTTGGTCACCACGCACTTGCTGATGTCCTGGCGCGACGGGATCTCGTACATCACGTTGAGCATGATGTCCTCGATGATAGCCCTCAGGCCGCGCGCACCCGTGTTCCGTGTCAGGGCTTCCTTGGCGATGGCCTTGACGGCCTCATCCTTGAACTCCAGCTCGATGCCGTCCAGGTTGAAGAACTTCTGGTACTGCTTGACCAGAGCATTCTTAGGCTCAGTCAGAATGCGCACCAGAGCATCCTCATCCAGTGCGTCGAGCGTGGCGATCACCGGCAGACGGCCGACGAACTCAGGAATCAGGCCAAACTTCAGGAGGTCTTCCGGCAGGACCCTGGACAGGATCTGCCCGATTTCCAGCTTATCCTTGGACTTGACATCCGCCCCGAAGCCCATCTGCTTCCTGCCGATGCGGGTACCGATGATCTTCTCCAGCCCGTCAAAGGCACCGCCGACGATGAACAGGATGTTAGTGGTGTCAATCTGAATGAATTCCTGGTGGGGGTGCTTGCGGCCGCCCTGAGGCGGAACGCTGGCCACGGTTCCCTCCAGGATCTTGAGGAGGGCCTGCTGCACGCCTTCACCGGAAACGTCGCGGGTGATGGAGGGGTTCTCCGACTTGCGGGCGATCTTGTCGACTTCGTCGATATAGACGATGCCCTTCTCCGCCTTCTCGATGTCGTAGTCGGCAGCCTGAATCAGCTTCAGGAGGATGTTCTCCACATCCTCGCCCACATAGCCGGCTTCTGTCAGGCTGGTGGCATCAGCGATGGCGAAAGGCACGTTGAGGATCTTGGCCAGTGTACGAGCCAGGAGGGTCTTGCCGACGCCGGTCGGGCCCACCAGCAGGATGTTGGACTTCTCGAGTTCGACGTCGTCAGCCTTGCCGCCGATGTTGATCCGCTTGTAGTGGTTGTAAACCGCCACAGACAGGATCTTCTTGGCACGCTCCTGGCCGATGACGTACTGGTCCAGGATGTCCTTGATCTCAGCAGGCTTGGGGACATCCTTGAGCTCGAAATCCACCTCTTCATTGAGCTCTTCCTCGATGATCTCGTTGCAGAGCTCAATGCATTCGTCGCAGATATAGACCCCGGGGCCGGCCACGAGGCGCTTCACCTGGTCCTGAAACTTACCGCAGAAGGAGCACTTGAGCTGCCCCTTGTCGCCATCGGTGAATTTGAACATGACGCCACCCCTTTCCTAGCGCCCGCCGGACTTACCACTCTCCCTCGGCTCGAAGACCGCGTCCACCAGGCCATAGGCCTTGGCTTCCTCGGCGGACATGAAGTAGTCCTTCTCCGTGTCCTTCTTGATCTTCTCCAGGGGCTGTCCGGTGTGCCTGGACAGTATCTTGTTGTAGGTCTCCCAGGCCTTCAGCAATTCCTTGGCGTAAATTTCCACGTCCGTGGCCTTGCCACCCGCCTGGCCCGACGCCTGATGAATCATGATACGAGAATTGGGCAAAGCGTGCCGCTTCCCCTTGGTTCCGCCGGCCAACAGCAGGGCGGCCATCGAGGCGGCCATGCCCACGCAGATCGTCGAGACCGGAGCCTTGATGTACTGCATCGTATCATAGATACCCAGGCCGGCGTCAACAGACCCGCCGGGGGAATTGATGTACAGGTAGATGTCCCGGTCGGGGTCCTCGCTCTCCAGGAACAACAGCTGGGCGATGATCACGTTGGCCACCTGGTCGTCGATGGGCGTACCCAGGAAAATGATCCGGTCCTTGAGCAGACGGGAGTAAATGTCATAGGCCCGCTCACCGCGGTTCGTCTGCTCGATCACCATGGGAACCAGGTAACTCATAGTCTGCCCTCCTAATCGGCTGAACTAGTCACCGTTCTTTGCGGCGGGAACCGGCTTTTGAAGTTCCGCCAGGCGCTTGACGGCCTTATCCATCAGTACGGCCTCACGGACTCGCTCCATCCCCTCCGGGGAGGACAGATACTGTCTGGTCGATTCGGCCTGCGCTCCGTAGTTTCGGGTCATGCGGTCGATCTCCTGGCGCACCTCTGCGTCGGAGGCCTCCAGGTTCTCCTGCCTGGCCACCGACTCCAGCACCAAATCCGTCTTGACCTGCCGCTGTGCTGCCGGCTCAAACTCCTCATGCAGGGCATGGTCGTCCTTGCCGGTCTGGGCCATCCAATCCTCCAGACGGAGACCGCTGGCTGCAAGTTGCTGGGCGAAGTCGTCCATCATGCGATGGACCTGCCGGTGCACCAGGATCTCGGGAAGGTCCACCTGCGCCTGCTCGACAACCTTCTCCACGACACGACGCTCAAAAGCCGCATTGACGCGGGCTTTGGCCGCTTCCTCTAGCCTATTCGTTAGGTCCTGACGCAATTCCTGCAGTGTCTGGAAAGGGCTGGCTTCCTTGGCAAAGGCGTCATCCAGGGCCGGTAATTCCTTCTTCTTGATCTCCCGGACCTTCACTTTAAAGGTGACGGGTTTGCCCGCCAGCTCCGCCGCGTGGTACTCCTCCGGGAACGTGACCGAGATCTCGCGGTCCTCCCCGGCCTTCGCGCCCACCAGTTGGTCCTCAAAGCCGGGAATAAATGTCCCCGACCCGACCTCCAGCATGTAGCCTTCGGCCTTGCCGCCCTCAAAGGGGGCTCCGTCCAGGAAGCCTTCGAAGTCAATCACAGCGAACAAGCCGTTCTCGAGCGCCTGGCCCTCCTCGGCGGCGGACAACTGGGCGTGCCGTTCGCGCAGAAGATCCAACTGCTGATCGACTTCCTTGTCCGTGACCTCCACCGGGTCCTTCTCCACTTCAAAGCCCTGATACTGGCCCAACTCCACATCGGGCTTCACGGCCACCTCGGCCTTGAAGACCAGCGGCTGGCCGTCCTCCATCTTGACGATATCCAGTTTGGGCTGGTCGATGGGCTTGAGGCCGGACTCGTCCAGGGCCTGATCGTAGGCCTCCGGCACCACAATGTCCAAAGCCTCCTCCAGCAGGGCGCCGCGGCCCATGAAGCGCTCCACGATGAGGCGCGGGGCCTTGCCTTTGCGGAACCCGGGGATATTCACACGCCGCACCAGCTTGCGGTAGGCCTTGTCCATGGCCTCCTCCAACTGCTGGGGCTCCACCTCAATTTCAAACTGGGCCGTGGACGGAGCCACCTTCTCCCACGTCGACTTCAACAAACTTCCTCCTGCCCTTGGTCAATGTGAGGCTTGGCGCCATGCCTGGCCAAACCTGAGCAACTCCCCCATTATACCATGGGCAAAAATGACCGGACAAATTACAGAGATTCTCAGTTGAACGGTCGTTTATACCCCCGGGGCGGTCGTCACGATTTGGCGCTGGAACCCGAAGGAGCACAAGCCGCGGCCCAAGCACCGGCAGGCATACCGAGGACCAGCAACGGGTAGGGCGATGCACGGCGCCCCGCGGAGTTGGGTTTGTGATGCCATTCTAGCCCCTGGCCACCGCGCCGACAAGCGAACACGAAGAAGGCCGGCACGACTGCCGGAGGTCCGGCCCGGACACCTGTAGAACTCCTGAGGAGCGGCATCCATTGTGGAGGAGGACTCGATCATGTGGATGGACAACCAGGGCGCGCTGGTCACCGGTGCGGCCCGCGGTATCGGCCTCGCCATCGCCCAACGGTTCATGGCGGAGGGGGCCCGGGTGGTGATGGCCGACCGGGATGAAGCCGCGCTTCACGCAGCTGTCGGCGGACTGGGCGTGGGACGGGACAGGGCTGTAGCCGTGACAGCGGACGTCTCCAAGTCGGCTGACGCCAGGCGCCTGGTGGCGATTGCCGTGGAGTCGTTCGGCCGATTGGACGTGCTGGTGAACAATGCCGGTGTCGTCAGACTGGCAGCTCTGACCGCCACGCCGGAAGAGATCTGGGACGAAATCCAGGCCACGAATCTAAAGGGCACGTACCTGTGTTCCCAGGCGGCCCTCGAACCCATGTTGGCCCATGGTTCCGGGGTGATCATCAACATCTCCTCCGGCTCTGCCCTGACCCCTCATCCTCGCGGCACCGCCTACGCCGCGTCCAAGGCGGGAATCCTGGCCTTCACGCGCTCTCTGGCCCGCGAGGTGGGCAAGAGCGGCATCCGAGTCGTCGCCGTGGTTCCGGGGTGGATCGCCACAGACAGCAACCTCCCGAACGATGAGGACCGGGCCTGGCTGGCGGTCAACACGTCCCTGGGACGCGCCGGTCGACCGGAGGAAATAGCCGGCGTCGTGGCCTTTCTCGCTGGACCCGACGCTGGATTCATCAGCGGGCAGGCGATTATTGCCGACGGTGGCGAGGTCTGAGCCGCCGCGCTCCGGGCAGCGAGAGCACAGGGCCTCCAGGCATGACAAAAGGCGCGCCGTTCGGCGCGCCTTCAGGTTCATATGGAGCGGGAGACGGGACTTGAACCCGCGACCCCCACCTTGGCAAGGTGGTGTTCTACCGCTGAACTACTCCCGCATGCGGTACCGGGGCAGAGAAGCTCTTTCTTTGGATAA
>Ga0209314_10000093_pt1 | contig 36058 bp, 28 predicted proteins | sample I19B2metaG_FD_184146 | JGI IMG/M metagenome (GOLD analysis project Ga0209314, IMG submission 184146) | Lake sediment bacterial and archeal communities from Gulf of Boni, Indonesia to study Microbial Dark Matter (Phase II) - ​I19B2 metaG... | ecosystem: Environmental > Aquatic > Freshwater >... | reverse complement strand
GTTAGGGTAATTACCGAGTCGGACGGGGATAACTTGACCGCGTTGGACAGGAGATTGGAGAGCACCTGCTGCAGCCTGTCGTAATCACCAAGCACCTGTGGGAGTTCGAAGTTGATGCCGTTGACGAAGGAGATGTTCCTCTCCAGGGCCATCCCCTTTACCACTTCGATGGCATAGATGGCCAACTCCCCCATGTTTATCGCCCGCTTGGCAAAAGTTATCTGGTCCGACTCGATTCTGGAGATCTCCAGGATGCTTCCTATTCTGGCAATCAGCCGCTCCGTGTTCCTCTGGCAGACGCCGAGCATCTCCCGTTCCGCTGCGGTCAGCCACTTCCCCTTCTTGAGGATGTACTGCAGCGAACCCTTCATGGAGGTGAGGGGCGTCTTCAGCTCGTGGGAGACGATGGCGATGAAGTCGCGCTTCAAACGGTCAAGCTCCCCATCGCCACCAGCTTCCCTCATGACGAGGAGGATCCCGCTTAGCCCCCCACCTTCTGCCGGCAGGCTCAAGCAGGCTATGGTCAGTTTTCTGCCGCAGTGGGTCGTAATGATCGGCTGGGCATCCCCCTCCTGCCACGAAAGGGGATCAGTAGCAAACCTTGCCTCCAGCTCCGTCAACCTGAGATCCGCCAGCAGCTGCCGGATGGAACGACCCATGCATCCTGCGGCAGTCATGCCGAGGAGCTTTTCACCCATGTCGTTGATGGTGACGACCTTCAGATCGCCGTCAGTTACCACCAAACCGTCGCCGCTCTTTTTCAGTATGGCTGCCAAAAGCCCGTGATCGTCAGCGTGCCTTCTCCCCAGTTCGTCGACTTTAGCCATCAGCTCCGACTTCTCCCTGACCAGCCCGTCTTTCTCCCCGAGGAGGAGCGAGTCTCGATTGGCAAAGATTTCGATCAGCCGGTTGCAGCTCTCATAGATCGACTGAAATTCTCCCGCCCCTTTCTGCGGAAGGCGTACGGTGTAGTCACCGATCTCTATGCTGCGTACCGTTTCGGAGAGCCTTGTAATGGGGATGGAGAACTGTCTTGAGGTGAAATAGGCGAGAATGACTATGAAGGGCAGGCTGAAAAGGGCGCAGATGGTGAGGTTGCGGAAGTTCTCGCTCCCGGGGCCGACCAAGTCCCCCCTTTCCAGGGCAACGGCAATTGAGCCGATGAAATCCCCGTTAAGGTTCTGTATCGGCTCGGCGATCATCTCGTAGCTGCGGCCGTTGAGCATTGTAGTGCCGTTGAAGGAGAAGCCCGCTTTCAGGGGCTGCAGCACCTTCATCTCCAGGTGATGGACCAGTCCGTCTCCGGCCGGCATGGTGCTGGCTATCCGCTCCCCCTGCTGGGTGACCATCATCTCCACGGTCCTGCCGAAAACCTTCTGCTGCTGATAGGCCAGGTGGGGATCCTTGTTGATGTCGTCCCCGGCCACCACGGCCCCCAGCAACCTGCCGTCTCCACCAATGACCGGCACGAGGACCAGCTGCACCATGACATCCCTGTTTCCGGACAGAGCCTGGCAGGCATCGGCACTGATCTCCCGGCAAAACTCCTCCCGGCTGACCAATTCGGTGGTGATTATCGGCTGCCTCCTGCTGTAAAGAGTCCTGAGCAGATCCCCCTGCAAGAAGCTCTTGCCGCCACTGTCTGAATTGCCCCGCACCAGCACGTTCTGATCCCCATCGTAGATGGTGAGCATCTCCAGGAAATCCAGGGAGTTGCTCCAGCGGCTCAATGCATCCTGCAGCCGCCCCCTGTCGCGCTCCCTCATCCACCCATGCACCGGAGCAGAAGATGCCGGCAGTTTCAAGGACTCAAGAACTACCTCTGGGCGCGCGCCGAACTCTCTCTTGGCAAACTTGAGCGCGGTCTGCAGGTCCTTGACGATCTCGTTTTCGTTGAGCTGACTTATGGAGTAGTAGGAGGAGAAGAAGAGAATTGAGTAGGAGCATAGCAAGACGGCGCTTATGGCAATGAACAGCCTGCTTTTTATGGTCAGGTTTTTCATCATGCTCCCCGCTTCAAGGGATAAAACTGCAGGTAAAACGCCAGGGGGGGCAAGAGAGTTCAATCCCCCCCTCTTTCACGCTGCTGATACTCAAAACCCCTCGGCCTTTGGATCCCGCCCCATCAGCTCAATTACCGCGGTTCTGGCCGGCCTGTCGGCGTAGAGGATTTCATGGACCATGAAGGCGATGGGCATCTCCACCCCAATCTTCCTTGCCAGTCGGCAGGTGGACTCGGTGGTTTGCACCCCTTCGGCAACCATGCGCATCTCGCCGAGGATGTCGCTCAGGCGCCTCCCCTGACCGAGCTGGATGCCTACCGTCCGATTCCTGGAGAGATCGCCGGTGCAGGTGAGAACCAAGTCTCCCATGCCGGCAAGTCCGGCAAACGTCTCCCCCCTGGCCCCGAGAACAACGCCCAGGCGGCCGATCTCCGCAAGGCCGCGGGTTATGAGGGCAGCCCTGGTGTTGCTGCCGAATCCCAGCCCGTCGGCTATCCCTGCGGCAATGGCAATGACGTTCTTCACCGCCCCGCCGAGCTCGACGCCGATGATGTCGCTGTTGGTGTAGACGCGGAAATAGCTGCAGTTGAATGCTTCCTGCACGCTCCTGGCCACCCCGTGGTCAACTGCTGCTGCAACCACCGCGGTTGGCATCTCCATTGCCACCTCCCGGGCGAAGCTCGGCCCGGAGAGGACTGCAAAGCGGTTGTAGAGCTCTGCGGGGAGGAGCTCCTCGTAGATCTGGGAGACCAGCTTCAGGCTCTCCACCTCTATCCCCTTGGAGGCACTGACGATGATTGCATCGGCAGGAATATGGGGAATCACCTGCTGCAGAACGGAGCGCAGGGACTGGGACGGGACGACGAAGAGGAGGAGATCCTTGCCGCTGACAACCTCCTGCAGCGAGCCGCTGAAGGAGAGATTGTCCGCAAGCCTTATCCCGGGGAGGTACATGCCGTTCTCCCTGACGGAGCCCATCTGTGCCACCAGCTCCTGCTCATAGGCCCAGAGGGTGACCCTGTGCCCCTTCTTGGCAAGCAGGTCCGCCAGGGTCGTACCCCAGCTTCCCGCCCCGATAACTCCGATGTTCGCTCTTGCCTGCATAAACTCCCCTGTTAATCTCTACTGCCGTTCAACCCTGATCGGCAGTGACTTTCAATAACTTAAGCTACATCCAGCCATCATCCTCTGGATTGTTGCGCATGTCGTAACCTTCGCTCATCGCCTCCCTTGCAGCCATCAGGCTCTCCATTGCATAGCGGCGCAGAAATGGGTGGAGGTGGGGGGGGAGGGAAAACTGCGCGATACTCTCGGCAGCTGCAAGGGTAGCACGAACCATCTCCGGGTCAACCCCGGCCCGGGCAAAGTAGTCAGCGTTGAGGAGGAGTCGTCGGGATATCTCTACCAGCCGGGGGGGGAACAGATCCTGGCAGAATCCTGCCAGCAGCCTCTCCAGCTCTTCCGCCAGCTCTTCCCCTTGCAGGCGCTCCTCCAGGGAAGCCCACTGGGCAGCTGCCTCGTAAACCCCCTTGTCGGCAATGATCCATCCGGCAAAGAACTCGTCCTCGAACAGCTGGGCCGACATGGAGAGGAGCTTGGTGTTCACGCCGACTGCTGGAGAAGGGAGCTCGATGGTGTAGGGGCGCGGCTCGATCTCCTGCGGAGCAAAAACGGGCCTGCGCAAAAGGAACTCCGGCGGCAGGAGGTAACCCTCTTCCCTGGTGCGATGGATGGCATCCCGCAAAAGCAGCAGGGCGTACTCTACAGGTACGGGCTCCACCAACTCCTCCGTGAGCCGGAGAGAAGCCCGCTCCTCATACTCGCCACTGCTCAGGCAGCTGTCCCCCCAGACCCCTTTCACCCCGGTGACATCGTGCAGCTGGAAATCCACGCTGTCAATCAGGCCGTCGTTGCGCCACCTGGCGAGCCAGAGGTAGCGGTAGCCACTGCCGTCCACCGGACCGGCATAGGCCGAATGGTAAGCCGGGCGTGACACCGGCCCGGGGGGCTCTTTGCAGGTAATCCCCACAAATGAGAGCCTTCTCAGACTCTGCGCAACCTTTTCCCGCAGCTCTCCGGGTGCATTGCCGCCGAACTCGGCCAGCAGGGACGCTGCCCTCGGCTCCCTGATCCTCCCCATGGCAGCGACAGCCTCTGCCGCCACCTCGACCTCGTCGTGCCAGAGAAGGAGGGAGAGAAAATCGAGTACGCGCGGATCTGAAAGCCTGCATAGCTCCCCGATAAAAGCGCGCTTCATCTCCTGCGACATGCAGCTGAAATCTTCCAGCAGCCAGAGTCTCCCCTCTTCCCCCTTGTCCATGAGAAGGGGGAAGGATTCGGCCAGGGGACCCGGTATGCAGGAGAGGAGCACGGAAAAGGGGGGGACGGTCACGTCCACGCCGCAGTCCTCAAGGGTGGCCAGCAGGGCCGATTTCCCCTCCAGCTCCAGGTCCCGGCGCTTGAGGGCTATCTGGACTATCTGGTCGAACCAGTACTTGTCGTCGAAAAAATCCAGCAGATACGTGTACTTGGAGATCAGGCTGCCGCTCTTCTCCCGCCAGAGCTTGCGCAGAAGGGGCTGGACGGCGGAGCGGCCGGCCTTGCGCAGCTGGTTGCCGATGTCGTCCATCTCGGCGTAGGTGATGTTCTCCTTCTTCAGCCTCTCAAGAAGCTGCAGAACCCCCAGGCGCTCCTTTAAGCTCCTGTCAATCTTACGGGTACGCTCTTCCATGATACCTACTGATCGTTGTCATCGGTTAGCTGTTCCGTCTCGGTCAGCTCATCGACCGACTCGTCCTCGCCAGCCTCTTCCTGATCTTCCTTCTCTGCCAGCTTGGCAACGGCAACGATCCTCTCCTCGGCCTCGGTCACCATGAGGCGAACCCCCTGGGTATTGCGACCGATGATGGAGAAGCCGGAGACCGGCACGCGGAGGATCTTCCCCTGGTCGGAGATGAGCATCAGGTCGTTGTCGTCGCTCACCTGCTTGATGGCCACGACGCAGCCGTTGCGATCGGTGGTCTTGATGGTGATGACACCCTTGCCGCCGCGGCTCTGGGCCCGGTACTCGGCCAGCTCGGTCCGCTTGCCGTAGCCGTTCTCAGTGGCGGTGAAGATTGTCGAGCCGGAGAGGTCGTTGATGATCTCCATGCCGATCACCACGTCGTCGTCCTCCAGGGTCATGCCGCGGACCCCACGGGTAACCCTCCCCTGCGGCCGGGCATCCTCTTCCTTGAAGCGGATCGACTTGCCGTTCTTCGAGGCGAGGAGCACATCCTGCTTGCCGTCGGTAAGGGCAACTGCGATCAGCTTGTCACCATCGTCCAGGTTGACCGCCAGGATGCCGCCGGAACGGATGTTGGCGTACTCGTTCAGGTTGGTCTTCTTCACCACCCCCTGGCGGGTGGCCATCATGATGTACCTGTCGTCGCTGAACTCGCGCACCGAAAGGATAGCGGTGATCTTCTCGTCCTGGGAGAGGTTGAGCAGGTTGACGATAGCCTTGCCCCGGGTCGCCCTGCCCCCTTCGGGAAGCTCGTAGACCTTGAGCCAGTATACCTTGCCCGCATCGGTGAAGAAGAGGAGGTAGTCCTTGGTGGAGGCGATGAAGAGGTGCTCGACGAAATCCTCTTCCTTGGTCTTGATGCCGGTCTTCCCCTTGCCGCCGCGGCGCTGGGCCCGGTAGAGGGAGACGGCGCTCCGCTTGATGTAGCCGGTGTGGGTGATGTTGACCACCATGTCTTCCTCGACGATGGTATCCTCTAGGGTTATCTCGGCGGTCTGGGCGATGATCTCGGTGCGGCGGGGATCGCCGAACTTCTCCTTCACCTCCAGCAGCTCCCCTTTGATGATCTTCAGGATCTCGGTCTCGCTGCCGAGAATCTCCTTCAGCCTGGCGATCAAGCGGAGGATCTCCTGGAACTCGTCGACGATCTTGTCCCGCTCAAGGCCGGTGAGGCGGTGGAGGCGCATGTCCAGGATCGCCTGGGCCTGGACGTCTGAGAGGTGCGGCGACCTGTCTGCCACGTTCGGGGCGACCAGGCCGAACTTCTCCAGCCAGGCCGGGTCGGCAAACTTGCCGGCCATCAGCCCCTCCTTGGCCTCCGCCGGGTTGGCCGAGGCACGGATCAGCTCGATGACCGCGTCAAGCCAGTCCAGGGCGATCTTGAGACCTTCCAGGATGTGGGCCCTGGCTTCGGCCTTCTTCAGCTCGAAGATGGTGCGGCGGGTGACGATCTCCCTCCGGTGGTCGACGAAGTGGCGGATGACCTCCTTGATGGTGAGGATCTTCGGCCGGTTGCTGACAATTGCCAGCATGATGATGCCGAAGGAGGACTGCATCGGGGTCTGCTTGTAGAGCTGGTTGAGGAGCACCTGGGGATTTTCGTCCCTTTTCAGCTCGATGACGATCCGCATGCCGTCCCGGTCCGACTCGTCCCGCAGGTCGGAGATCCCTTCGATCTTCTTCTCCCGAACCAGCTCGGCGATCTTCTCGATGAGCTTCGCCTTGTTCACCTGGTAGGGAATCTCGGTGACGATGATCGACTCCCGCTCGCTCTTCTTCTGTTTCTCCACCCTGGCTCTGGCCCGCATCTGGATGATGCCGCGACCGGTGCGGTAGGCATTGATGATCCCCTCGCGGCCATAGATGAAGCCTGCTGTGGGGAAGTCTGGTCCGGGGATGAACTCCATCAGCTCTTCCATGGTGATGGCCGGGTTGTCGATCAGGGCGATGGTCCCGTCCACCACCTCCCCAAGATTATGGGGTGGGATGTTGGTGGCCATGCCGACGGCGATACCGGCGGAGCCGTTCACCAGCAGGTTCGGTATCTTGGAGGGGAGGACCAGCGGCTCGGTGAGGGAGTCGTCGTAGTTCGGCCCCATCTCCACCGTTTCCTTGTCCAGGTCGGCAAGCATCTCGTGGGCAACCCGGGACATGCGAACCTCGGTGTAACGCATGGCCGCCGGGGAGTCGCCGTCGATGGATCCGAAGTTCCCCTGGCCGTCCACCATGGGGTAGCGCAGGGAGAAGTCCTGGGCCATACGAACGATGGTATCGTAGGCCGCCGTGTCGCCGTGTGGGTGGTACTTACCGATGACGTCACCGACGACACGGGCCGACTTCTTGTACGGCTTGTTGTAGTCGTTCCCCATGTCGTACATGGCGTAGAGGCAGCGGCGGTGCACCGGCTTGAAGCCGTCCCGCACATCGGGGAGCGCCCGGCCGATAATGACCGACATGGCATAGTCCATGTAGGACTTCTTCATTTCGTCTTCGATGTTGACCGCTATCTTGTTTGTCTGGTTGAGCATGAATAAACCTTTTCGGCCACAGGCCACGGGCTGAGGGATCGAGGTTTTCCCCCGTGCCTCTCACCTCGCGCCTCGTGCCTGTCGTTAAATATCCAGATTCGAAACGTTGAGGGCGTTTTTCTCGATGAAGTCGCGGCGCGGCTCCACCTGGTCCCCCATGAGCACGGTGAAGATCTCCTCCGCCTCCACCATGTCCTCAATCTTCACCTGCAGCAGCAGACGGTTGTCCGGATGCATGGTGGTCTCCCAGAGTTGCTCCGGGTTCATCTCGCCCAGACCCTTGTAGCGCTGGATGTAGAGACCCTTCTTGGCCGTTTCGAGGAAGTAGCCGAGCATATCCTCTGGAACGTCGGTGGCGAGCAGCTCCTTCCCCTCGGAGCTGATGACGCCGGTGCCGGTGCCGAGACTGGCCCGCATCTTCTTGTAGTTCTCGAACAGCAGGGTGTACTCGTAGGAGGTGAGCACGTCCAGGGCGTGGCGGTCCAGGCGGATGCGCAGATTCCCCAGCTTCACCACTGCCCGCTTTTCATTCACGTCGTAGTCAAAATTAGGCTCGATCCCCTTGATCTTCTCGAAGTGTGGCACCAGGTCGGCAAACTCCTCGAAACCGTTACGAGCGTTGACGGCGATGAGCAGCTTCACCAGCTCTTCGTTCAGACCCTTGCGCACGACCTTGTCGAACACGGCGCGGTAGTCGATCACCTGCTTGAGCACCGGGATTATCTGTTTTCCCCGCAGTGCCCGCTCCCCCTCGTCCAGGGTGAGGGTCATGTTCTCAGTCCCCTCTTCCAGCAGGTAGTTCTGCAGGGCCGCCTCGTTCTTCAGGTACTGCTCCTTCTTGCCACGCTTGATCTTGTAGAGGGGGGGCTGGGCGATGTACAGGTGCCCACGCTCAACCAGCTCGTGCATCTGGCGGAAGAAGAAGGTGAGGAGGAGAGTCAGGATGTGGGAGCCGTCCACATCCGCATCGGTCATGACGATGATCCGGTGGTAGCGGAGCTTGGCGATGTCGAAATCGTCCTTGCCGATGCCTGTGCCCATGGCGGCAATCAGGGTGCGGATCTCCTGGGAGGAGATCATCTTGTCGAAGCGGGACTTCTCCACGTTGAGGATCTTCCCCTTGAGGGGGAGGATCGCCTGGTATTTCCGGTCCCTCCCCTGCTTGGCCGAACCGCCTGCGGAATCACCCTCGACGAGGAAAAGTTCGCACAGGGACGGGTCCTTCTCCTGGCAGTCGGCCAGCTTTCCCGGAAGGGTGCCGATCTCCAGGGCACCTTTCCGCCTGGTCAGGTCCCTGGCCTTGCGGGCCGCTTCCCTCGCCCGGGCTGCCTCGATGGATTTCTCCAGGACACGCTTGGCGATCTGGGGATTCTCCTCCAGAAACATGGCGAGCTTCTCGTTCATCAGGGTCTCAACGTAACCCTTGACCTCCGAGTTGCCCAGCTTGGTTTTGGTCTGCCCCTCGAACTGTGGTTGGGGTATCTTCACGGAGATGACTGCGGTCAGACCCTCACGCAGGTCATCGCCGGAGATAGCCACCTTGACGTTCTTCAACAGGTTGTTGGCAGCAGCGTAGTTGTTCATGGTGCGGGTAAGGGCCGCCTTGAAACCGATCAGGTGTGTGCCACCCTCGTGGGTATTGATATTGTTGGCGAAGGAGAAGATCTTCTCATCGTAGGAGTCGTTGTACTGCATGGAGATCTCCATATCGACGCCGTTCTTCTCGCCCCGGAAGTAGATGGGCTTGGGATGGATAGCGGTGCGGTTGCGGTTCAGGTACTCGACGAAGGAGTTGATCCCCCCCTCGTAGTAGAACTCGTGCTCCTTTTCCACCCGCTCGTCCTTGATGATGATCCTCACCCCGGCGTTGAGGAAGGCCAGTTCCCGCAACCGCTGGGAGAGAACGTCGAAGGAGAACTCGGTGGTCTCGAAGATGGAGCCGTCCGGGAAGAAGGTGATCTTGGTCCCTCGCTTCTTCGTCTCGCCGCAGAGCTTGAGTGGCTCCTCGGGCACACCGCGGCTGTACTCCTGGCGAAAGATCTTGCCGTCCCGGCGTATCTCCAGGTGGAGCTTGGTGGAGAGGGCGTTTACTACCGATACGCCGACACCGTGCAGACCGCCTGAAACCTTGTACGACTCGTTGTCGAACTTGCCGCCGGCGTGGAGAACGGTGAGAACCACCTCCGCAGCTGATTTGCCGGTGGGGTGCATGTCCGTGGGGATGCCGCGTCCGTTGTCAACGACCGTGATGGAACCATCCATGTTGATAGTGACCTGGACCAGGTCGCAGTATCCTGCCAGGGCTTCATCGATGGAGTTGTCGACTATTTCGTACACCAGATGGTGCAGACCCTGGGAAGAGGTGGAGCCGATGTACATGGCCGGTCGCTTGCGTACCGCCTCCAGGCCCTCCAGCACCTTGATCTGTTCTGCACCGTAATCGTACTGCTGAGCATCACTCATTAATCGTCCTCACTGTACAAGGCGGCCATTCCTCACCTGGAAGGCCGTACATGCGGTATTTTCCGGCAACGGCACGGTTGCCGGGTCGGTGGTAGTGATGAAGACCTGCATCTCACCTTCCAGCAGGTAGCCCAGAAGGTGGGATATGCGACTGCTGTCCAGTTCGGCGGTCATGTCATCGAGAAGCAGCACTGGAGAACTGCCACTTCTCCTCTTCAGGTACTCTATTTCCGCCATTTTCAGGGCGAGAACAAAACTCTTCTGCTGCCCCTGTGACCCATGCTGCCTTATCGGTTTGTCGTTGAGAAGAAAAACCAGGTCATCCCGGTGAGGACCTATCATGGTGGTGCCGCGTTCCCGTTCCACCCTGCTGTTCTCTTGCAGCGCCAAACGAATTTTTTCCTTTATTTCTGCTGCTTCATTGCCCCCTTCAAAAGCGTGGGCATGATAGCACAATCGCCCAACCTCGTCACTACCTGAGATGACCGAATAAAAAGCGCTGAAAAGCGGCGCCAGTTCGTTCAAGTAATTAACCCTGGCAAGAGTAAGCCTGGTAGCGGTTTCCACCAACTGTTCGTTCCAGGCTTCCATGGCAAAATAGTTGCGCTCCCTAAGGAGCTGGTTGCGCTGCTTAAGCGCGCGGTAATAGTCATGGTAAAGCCTTAGATATACGGCGTCGCTGCTGAAGACTGCCCTGTCAAGGTAGCGTCTTCTCTGCTCCGGAGAGCCGCTTACCATGATCAGTTCCTCCGGCGAGAATGCCACCACCGACAGGCAACTGCAGTAATCGGTAAGCCGCTGAGAAACCTTGCCGTCAACGCTTAGCTGCTTGCTGCGAGGTTGGAAAGACAGTTCCAGATCATGGCTTATATCGTTGTCCATGATGGAGCATTTCAGCAGAGCCCCCTCTTTTCCCCACCTTATGATCTCACTCTGGCGTGCATGCCTAAACGACTTTACAGTGCCAAGAAAAAAGATAGCTTCGAGAAAATTGGTCTTCCCCTGGCCGTTTTTGCCGTAGAAGAGGTTGAAGCGGCTCCCAAGCTCCACGTTGCATCGTTCTATGTTTCTGTAATTACTGATATAAAGTTGCTTAAGCAGCATGTCCCATTAAATGAGAAAGGCCGCTACCTTTGCTTGCATAGCAAAGGTGGGCCTTTCTTGACAGCAGGTCAAATGCGGTTTCTATAGACGCATCGGCATTACTACGGAAAGAAATTCGTTGTTGACAGCCGGCTTGACTATTGCCGGCGACATCTCGTCGCGGAGAAGAAGGAGTATCTCTTCACCGTCAAGGACGTTGAGCACGTCGATCAGGTAGCGTGCATTGAATCGGGTGGTAATCTTCTCCCCTTCGTATCTTACCTCGATCTCTTCCCTCGCCTCCCCCAGCTCCGGATTACTAGATGAGATTTCCAGGGCGCTGTTGTCGATTTCAAATTTTATACCTTTGAACTTTTCACTTGAGAGGATTGCCATACGCTTCAGGGAGTGGAGGAAGAGTTCGCGTCTGATAAATATCTCCCTGTTGTTACCTGTCGGTATTACTCTGGTGTAGTCAGGAAATTCACCATCCACTAGGCGCATGACGACTGTGGTGTTCCCCTTGATCACCGCAGCGCTGTTGTCGATGAATCCGAGGAGAATATCGCTCTGCTCCTCATCGCAAAGCTTTTTCAGTTCGAAAATACCCTTCTTTGGGAAGATGACCCCTTTTTCGAGCATCTCTATATCCACATTGTTTATAACCTGCTCGGCTACGCAAAGCCTGTGACCGTCGGTGGCGACCAGTCTGAGTATCTGTTCCTCGCCGTCCTGGGAGACCTTGAAGAGTATGCCGTTAAGATTGTATTTCGTCTCGTCGTGGCATATGGCGTAGGAGGTCTGTTCTATCATCCTGCTCAGTATGTCCGACTTGAGGGAGATGAAGCTGTTTTCGCTAATTTTCGGAAAGAACGGAAATTCTTCCGGAGAAAGGCCGACAATGTTGAATTTTGCCTTGCCGCAGCTGATATCCACCCAGTTGTTATCCTTTGTAGCCAGGCGGATCTGCTCATCCGGCAGCTCCCTGATAATCTCGTAGAGTTTCTTGGCGGAAAGGGTAATTCGCCCCTTGCTGATTACATTGGCGGAGTATGTGCTCTTCATGCCAACTTCCAGGTCAGTAGCCGTGAAGGTAAGGGTCTCCTCGCCGGCTTCGATGAGAACGTTGGAGAGTATCGGCATCGTGTTTCTCTTCTCGACAATACCCTGAATTTTCTGCAGAGCCTTGACAAAGAGCTCTTTATCGATAGTGAATTCCATGCTTCCCCCTGTTTCTAATGTTTATAGTATAAAAAACAGTAGTATTAGTAATAGCAGCTGTTTAAAAATGGAAACAAGTGATAAATGGTTGATATAAAACAGAAATATGTATTAATAAATCTGTAGTTTGCATGTGGATAAAAAAACCTTTTCCACAGCAGACAAATTTCATCCACAACTTTACCCAAATATCAACACTCTTTTCAACCCTACGCCAACAATTTTCTCTTCAGCTGTTCATAGTTTGCCATTACGTCCGGTTTATCCTGCAGCATGGCGCTGATTTTTTTCACTGCATAGATTACCGTGGAGTGGTCCTTGCCGCCGAATTTCTCACCTATTTCCGGATAGGACGCCTTGGTGAGCTCACGGCAGAGATATATTGCCATCTGTCTGGGGATGACGAAATTTTTCAGTCTCTTCTCGGATTTGAGATCGGCAATCTTGATCTTGTAATGATCGGCAACAACTTTCTGAATGGATTCAATGCTGATCTCTTTGCTTTTGTCGACGATTATGTCTTTGAGGATATCCTTGGCCATGGCGATATTTATCTTGTTTTTCGTAAGACTTGCATAGGCACCTATCCTGATGAGCATCCCCTCAAGTTCCCTTATGTTGCTGGCGCTGCTGGAACCTATGAGCAGCGCCACATCGTTTGGGAGGTCGATTTTGTTAATTTCCGCCTTCTTCTTCAAAATAGCTACCTTGGTCTCCACATCCGGCGCTTGTATATCGGCAATGAGCCCCCACTCGAACCTTGAGCGGAGTCGTTCCTCCAGCCCAGGTATATCCTTTGGAAACTTGTCAGAGGTTATGACTATCTGCTTGTGTGATTCATATAGAGCATTGAAGGTGTGAAAAAACTCCACCTCAGTGGCTTCCCTGCCGGCCATGAACTGGATGTCGTCAATCAGGAGCAGGTCTGCTTTCCTGAACTTCGCGCGAAACTCCTCCATCTTCTTGTGCCTGATGCAGTTTATCATCTCGTTCATGAATGTTTCCGAGGTGTAGTAGCATATCTTTGCATCAGGATTCCTGGCCAGTATCTGGTTGCCGATGGCCACCATTAGATGGGTTTTGCCCAAGCCTGTGCCGCCGTAAATGAAGAGAGGGTTATACTTCTCTGCCGGTGCCTCAGCCACCGCCTGGGAAGCTGCGTGGGCAAATTCGTTGCTAGTTCCGCAGACAAAAGATTCGAAGGTATACTTGCTGTTAAGAGTCGTGGCGAAGGAGCCGTTTTTTGCCTTGTCTGTAACGGTCACGCTCTGCTGTACTTCTTCGTCGCTGCCGCTTTTTCTGTTTTCCTCAAGGATGGTTTCGGCAACATTGAGAACTATGTCGAACATGCTGTTTGTCAGTCCGGAGACCACATCCCTGATAAGAGAGATGTATCGTTCACGAATCTCGTTTTTGTGAAATTCGCTGGGAACTTCGAGTATGTATGCCGATTCGTTCGCGTCCACGAATATTATCGGTTTTATCCATGTCTTGTACGACTGGGGGGTGAGCACCCCCTCTATCTTTTTTTGTGCTTCAGTCCAGATCTGTTCCATTTATAAACACCATTAATTGTTAAATAATTATTTATACATAAGCTGGTAAAAAATACTGGCGTAGTGGGTAAACAGGTGCCAAAATTGTTATAAACAGCGTTATCAACAGTTGTTGATAAATATTTGTCCAAAAATTGCTTTTAAAACAGGTAAATAAGAGAAGTTACAACCGTAATCGGCGGTTGAGACTATCAGACCCCCCCAATATTTGCAAGGTCATTATTTATCAGGTATTTAAAATAGTTATTGACAAATATGCCCATATATGAGTAATAACCATCTTTCCTGCAAGACTCGATTTAAAATGAAAGAGGTATAAATAAAAATGAAACGCACATTTCAACCCAGCAATATATCTCGTAAACGTACCCACGGTTTCCTTGTACGCATGTCAACCAAAAACGGCAGACTGGTTATCAAGCGCCGTCGCGCCAAAGGTAGAAAGCGTCTTTCTGTTACCGTAGCAGGAAAATAAATTTTCTGCGTCGATGCCCTCTTTTCCCAAGAAGGTTCGACTTCTGAGGCGCAGTGAATTTACGTCCGTTGCCGCTTCTGCCCATAAAAGGCATACGCCTAACTTCATAATCGTCTACGGACGAAATGAACTGCTGCATCCAAGAATCGGCATTACCGTCTCGAAGAGAGTCGGTAATGCCGTTTGTCGCAACAGGCTTAAACGTTTTATAAGGGAATTTTTCCGTAATAATCAGGAATTATTCACAAGATCTGATTTCAACATAATCGCCCGGAGCGGTGCGGGGCATCTCGAGTATGCTGAGGTCTGTCAGGAACTTGCCAATGCCCTTGGTCGAATTGGCCAGCAAAACATCAATTGAGCTGATAGTTGCTCTAATACGTATCTATCAGCGTTATCTCTCACCCCTAACTGGGACTTCCTGTAGATTCTATCCCTCCTGCTCTGAATATTCTTTACAGTCTTTCAAAAAATACGGAGTAGCAACCGGCCTGTGCATGACTGTCGTTCGCATAGTCAAGTGTCATCCATATCATCCTGGGGGTTATGACCCCGTACGCTGACTCATTGGAGATTCCATGGAAAAACGTGTTCTCTTAGCAATCGTCCTCTCCATAGCCGTTATGTACGGCTACACCTTGATTTTTCCCCAAGCGAAGCAACAGCCACCTGTCGCCAAGGTTGATATGAGCGCCCCTGCCGCAACTGCAGCGGTGCCAGCAGTTGCAAACCCTTTGCCGGTTGTAGTTCCAAAGCAGGCAGTTGGAGCAGAGCAGCAGAGTGCCAGGGATGTAACTGTAGAAACCGATGTATATAAAGCGGTATTCAGCACGCTGAACGGTTCGCTCAAATCACTCTCCCTCAAGGAGTACAAGGATGTCGCCGGAGCCCATGGGAAGGAGATCGTTCTTTTCCGAGAGGATAACTCCCCTAGCTACACCCTGGCGAGCGAATATCCTGGAATCAGCCAAGATACAAATCTCATTTATGCCCCGTCCGTCCAGAGCCTGAATGTTTCCGGCAACGATAGTAAGGCATTGCAGTTCGTTGCCACTTCTGCCAACGGAGTCGTAGTCAGCAAGACATACACTTTCACTGGCAAGGGGTATGCCATTGCCCTTGACCACGGCATAGCCAATAAGAGTTCAGCCAACGTGTCTGGATCGGTAAACCTCATACTCCGTAACAGGTCGCTGAAGCCGAAGGAGGATGCCGGCCGTTACGAGGTGTTTGGTCCTGTCACCAGAGCTGCATCAGACGTCGTCTTTGATAAGAGCGAGGATATTGCCAAGTCCCCCAAAACCTATGCAGCCGCAGTCAAATGGAGCGGTTTCGCCGACAAGTATTTTCTCAATGCCGTTTTGGCAAACGGCGGAAGCATCGCCTCCCTCTCCCTAAAGAACAACAACGGCATTATGGAGCAGAGATTTTCCGCTCCGGCACTCTCCCTGATTCCTGGTCAGTCCGCCGCCGTTTCCCACAAGCTATATATCGGTCCAAAGGATCTGGATATTCTCAAGAGCCAGGGGGAGCAGCTTGAGCAGGTAATAGACCTGGGTTGGTTTTCCGCCATTGCCAAGCCGATGCTCCACTCCCTCAAGCTTTTCTATCGCTACCTGCATAATTACGGCCTGGCTATCATCATTATCACTGTCATTTTGAAGGTTCTTTTCTTCCCCCTTACCCACAAGAGCTACAAGTCTATGAAGGAGATGCAGAAGCTTCAGCCGAAGATGCAGCAATTGAAGGAAAAGCACAAGGATGACAGAGAGGCTATGAACAGGGCGGTTATGGAGCTTTACCAGACCCATAAGGTAAATCCGCTTGGCGGCTGCCTCCCCATGATTGTCCAGATTCCGGTTTTCTTCGGCCTGTACAAGGCACTGATGTTCTCAATCGAACTCAGGCACGCACCTTTTTACTTCTGGCTGCAGGATCTTTCCGCAAAGGATCCATACTATGTAACACCCATAATCATGGGTGCCACCATGTTCATCCAGCAGAAGATGACACCGACAAACATGGATCCGCTTCAGGCCAAGATGATGCTCGCCCTGCCGGTCGTATTTACCTTCATGTTCCTGAATTTCCCATCCGGACTGGTACTCTACTGGCTGGTGAACAATATTCTCACCATCGCACAGCAGGCTTATATTAACAAGTCTCTGAAGGAGGCCTGACAAGGTCATGTACAGAGCTGATACCATAGCCGCCATCAGCACCCCCCAGGGTGAAGGTGGCATAGGTATAATCAGGGTTAGCGGTCAAGAATCCCTCTCCATCCTGCAGCGCCTGTTTCGCTCGATCCCAAACGGTGGCTTTCAAAGCCACCGTTTTTATTATGGCGAGATACTGCCGCCAGATAGCGCCGCAGTACTAGATGAGGTGATGGTTGTTTATATGCGTTCACCGCGCAGCTTCACCCGCGAGGACGTCGTCGAGATCCAGTGTCATGGCGGTACAATCATCCTGCAGCAGATACTGCAACTTGTTCTCGATTGTGGCGCCAGGCTGGCCGACCCAGGTGAGTTCACCCGTCGCGCCTTTTTAAACGGCCGCATCGACCTGGTACAGGCTGAGTCTATCATCGACCTGATCAGGGCTAAGACTGAAGCTTCCCTCGCCATGGCCCACAGTCAGCGTGACGGCTCCCTTTCTGCCAAGCTGCACGACGTCCAGGGTTCACTGCGCCAGCTTCTGGCCCTCATCGAAGCATATGTTGATTTCCCTGATGAAGACCTTGGCGATCAGGACAACTCCCTGCTGAGAAGCACATATGATCTTGCGGCTACCAAGGTTCGTCAGCTGCTTGCAGGCTACCAGGAGGGGAAGGTGCTGCGCGAGGGGATTTCCGTGCTCATCGCCGGCAAGCCAAACGTCGGCAAATCAAGCCTGCTCAATGCCCTGTTGAAGGAGAAAAGGGCAATTGTCACCTCCATACCGGGCACCACCCGTGACCTTATCGAAGAGGTGGTAAATATCCGTGGTCTGCCGCTGAAACTTCTTGATACCGCCGGCATCTGCCAGAGCGATGACCCTGTTGAGCAGGAGGGGATACGGCTTGCCCGCGAGAGGATTCCTTCAGCTGACCTAGTTCTTTTTCTGCTCGACTCCTCCCGGCCTTATGACTCTGATGATGCCGTAGTGTACGAGGCTCTCCAGGGGAGGAATTTTCTCTTGGTACTGAATAAGTCAGACTTACCCGCCGCTATCGATCTTCCCGATAGCCTTATCAGCCATCAGAACGTCCCTGTATCAACCTTTAGCGGTGATGGTCTGGAGGGGCTGAAGGAGACGATAGCGAATCTCTTCCTGCATGGCAGACTCAGGGATAACAGGGATCTGACCCTTCTCTCCAAGGCAAGGCATCGTGACGCTCTGCAACGGGTTGAGCATGCGCTGCTCAGTTTCAGTTCAGCGCTTCAGGTGGGTGTTTCGAGCGAACTGCTGGCCATTGATATCCGTGAGGCACTTGATGCTATCGGCCAGATTACCGGCGAGACGACTACTGATGATATCCTCGACCTGATCTTCGGTCAGTTCTGCATAGGAAAGTAGATTGTTTCACGTGGAACAAGTTTATTAATATCCCAATAACATTGAATAAATTGCTGGGATACAGTATTTTTTGAAGACGTACTGTGAAACAGGGGATTGCCGTGATTCTATACGACAAGGGGTATGATGTTATCGTCGTCGGCGCAGGCCATGCCGGATGCGAGGCGGCGCTTGCAGCCGCACGCATGGGGTGCAGCACGCTGCTGCTCAGCATCAATCTGGATGCTGTGGCGCTCATGTCCTGCAATCCGGCCGTTGGCGGGCAGGCCAAGGGGCATATAGTCAGGGAGATAGATGCCCTTGGCGGCGAGATGGGGAAGAATATAGATGCCACAGGGATCCAGTTCAGGGTGCTGAACATGAGGAAGGGGCCTGCTGTCAGGGCATCAAGGGCCCAGGCAGACAAGCAGTTGTACCGCCTGCGGATGAAAAACGTCCTTGAGCACCAGGAAAATCTCGATCTCAAGCAGGCCGAAGTTACCGCGCTCCATCTGCAGGATGGGGTTGCCGCCGGTGTTGACACCAGGGCATCGGTCAGATATCGCGGCAAGACCGTTGTCCTTACGACCGGAACCTTCATGCGCGGCCTGATCCATATAGGGCTTGTCAACTATCCGGGTGGCAGGGCCGGCGATCTCCCCTCCATCGGACTGTCCGATCAGTTGAAGGATCTTGGGTTTAGCGTGGGGAGGCTTAAAACCGGAACCCCGGCACGGCTGGATGGCCGTACGATCGATTTTTCCCGGCTGGAGCCCCAGTTCGGTGATGATCCCCCCAGGCCGTTCTCTTTTTCAACGGAGCGGATCGACAGGCCGCAGATACCGTGCTATATCGCCTACACCAACGAGAGGAGTCATGAGATAATCCGTTCCGGGCTCGACCGCTCCCCTCTCTACGCCGGTATAATCGAAGGTATCGGCCCCAGGTACTGTCCCTCCATCGAAGACAAGGTGATGCGTTTCCCCGACAAGGATAGACACCAGACATTCCTTGAGCCGGAAGGGGCGGACACGGTGGAGTACTACCCCTCCGGACTCTCCACATCCCTGCCGATAGATGTGCAGTGGGCCTTCTATCGCAGCATCGAGGGGCTGGAGAGGGTGGAGATAATGCGCCCTGCCTATGCCATTGAGTATGACTATGTCGATCCGATCCAGCTCCACGCGACCTTGGAGACCAAGCTGATTGCCAACCTTTACCATGCCGGTCAGATAAACGGTACCTCCGGTTATGAGGAGGCTGCAGGCCAGGGTCTTATGGCCGGCATTAATGCCGCCATGCGCTGTCGTGGAGAGGAGGGGATCGTCCTGGGGCGCAATGAGGCGTACATAGGGGTGATGATAGACGACCTGGTAACGCTCGGTACCCGCGAACCTTACAGGATGTTCACCTCCAGGGCTGAGTACCGACTGCTCCTCAGGGAGGATAATGCCGATCTGCGCCTGCGCGACACGGGCTACAGAATCGGACTGGTCAGGGATGGGGATTACTCTGCATTTACGCAGAAGAAGCGCCTGATAGCTGCCGAGATGGAGAGGCTTGCAGCGCAGAAGCTTCTTCTTTCGGAGGCGGACAGCTCCTTTCTTCAGGAGTTCGATCTTGAAAGGATGCAGAATGCCATTAGCTACGAGCAGCTGCTGCGCCGCCCCGATATCACCTATGAGCAGCTTGCGCGCCTTGACTCCTCGTGCATGGAGCTACCGGATGCTGTCCGCGAGCAGGTGGAGATACAGGTCAAGTACAAGGGGTACATAGACAGGCAGGCCGAGCAGGTTCGGCGCATGTCCAGGATGGAGTCTGCCAGGATTCCCCACTCTTTCGATTACCTCTCCATGTCCGGGCTGACGGCAGAGGTGCGGGAGAAGCTGCACCGCTTCAGGCCGGATACCCTCGGGCAGGCGTCCAGGATTCCGGGTATCACCCCTGCAGCCATAGCGGTTCTCTCCATCGCCCTCAAGGTAAGGGAGGAAGAGTGACGCGTGAATTGGCGCTCCTGAAAGATGGCGCGGCAGAACTGGGGATAGAGCTGGATGGAACGGCGCTGGGCAGGTTTTCCCTGTTTGCTGCCGAACTTGCCAAGTGGAACAGGAAGATAAATCTCACCGCCATAACGGCCAGTGAAGATGTGATGATCAAGCATTTTCTCGACTCCCTGACCATCTTGGCCAGGGTTGACCTTTTCGGCAGGTTGCTTGATATCGGTTCAGGTGGAGGTTTCCCTGGAATCCCGCTGAAGATAGCAAAGCCTGAACTGGAGGTGGTTTCGGTTGATGCGGTGGAGAAGAAGATTCTCTTCCAGCGGCATGTTGCCCGTCTCCTCAATTTTAATGGTTTTACAGCCATCCATGCCAGGGGGGAATCATTGGTGGGCAAATATCCCTCCTCCTTTGATATAATTGTATCCAGGGCGTTCACTGATATCGTCTCATTCGTTCGGATGGTGCGACCTCTGCTTGCAGCAGGGGGGAGGATTGTGGCGATGAAGGGGAGTGAAGGGGTGGGCGAAATGGCCCTTTGTGAAAATGAGTTGTCTTTAATTGGTGTCGAGGTTGAAACCGTGCATGAATTCGGGCTTCCATTGGCCGGCGACAGACGCTCGTTGATTATAATGAGAAACAGTGGGGGCAGTCGATAGAATGGCATGGCAAAAGCGACCTGTTGCACGAAAATTGAGATTAGGCGGCCAAGATTTAACGATAAGCAAATAGTGTCTTCGAGGCATGGCGATGACAGGGTTGCCTTTAGAAAAGCGAGCCTGGGCAAAATACGGAGGCCGTGTTTTGCATAATAAATAGGCAGGTTGCTCCAGGCAATCTGATCGGCCTTTAGCTTCTTCATGGAAAAGGAGATGAGATCATGCTTAGAAAATTTACAGCCATCCTGATGCTGATTATCCTCACCCTCCCCTCCTGTACCACCTACAGGAGTCAGTATGTCTCCTTCCGCCCGCCTGAGGCTTATCTGAACAACCAGAAGGTTGCGGGGATCTCCCTTGGTGGGGAGGCCTATGCGGACAGCGCCTCGGCCAGTGATGCCTTCGGCTTTGACATCAAGGGTGCAGGGCTCCTCCCGGTGCAGCTGGTGATGAACAATGAAAGCGGAAAGGGGGTGAAGATCGTCACCTCCCAGACCTTCCTGGTGGACAAGGAAGGCCGCTACTGGCAGGTGGTGCCTAACCACGTGGCCATTGACCGCCTCGACAAATCGACGGAGCTGGCCGGCTTCTTCGGTAAGGGGGCTGGCCAGGGGGCACTTATCGGCGCTGCCGGAGGTGCCATCCTGGGCGCAGCTCTGGGGATAGTCTCCGGTAGCAATGTTGGCAATGCCATGGGCAAGGGGGCTGCCCTTGGTGGGGCTGGCGGTGCCATCATCGGCGGAGCCAAGGAAGGCACCTCGCCGGAACGCTCCAACGACATAATAAGCGACATCAGGGCCAAGGGGCTAGAAGGCAAGGTGGTTCCCGCCGATTCCCTTGCCAATGGCTTCCTCTTCTTCCCCGGTGAGGCACAGTCTGCAAAGGCTATCAAGCTGCAGATCAAAGAGGTGGACACGGAGAAGATTCACTCAATAATGCTCAATTTCTAGACCGAGGTATCGATGTCAGCAGACAAGGCAGTCCTCCTACTGCAGATGGGGGGGCCAGATTCGCTGGATGCAGTCAAACCGTTTCTTCTAAACCTCTTTAGCGACAGGGATATCATCAAGATTGGACCTGCCTGGCTGCAGCCCGTTCTGGCTCGCATCATTGTCAGCAAGAGGCTTTCCAGGGTTGAAAAGAATTACAGTGAGATCGGTGGCAAGTCCCCCTTGAGGGAGCTCACGCAGCAGCAGGCAGAAGCGCTGGAAAGCGTTCTCGGCAATGGCTATCGCTGCTTCGTGGCCATGAGATACTGGCACCCATCTACCATCGAGGCCCTTGCCGAAATAACAAGGGCTGGGATACGGGAGGTTATTGCCCTCTCCCTCTACCCCCACTACTCCAGGGCTACCACCGGTTCCAGCATCAGGGAGCTGAGAAGGGTGCTCGGAGAGGCCGGGGTTGGCTTCGATGTCAGGTATATAGACAGTTTCTACAACGAGCCCGGCTACATAGAGGCTCTTGTGGAGAGAATCAACGAGGGTCTGGCGGAGTTTCACCCCCTGGCTGATGTGGAGCTGCTATTTTCGGCACACTCCCTCCCCCAGTCGTTCATAGACGATGGGGATCCTTACCTTTCCCATGTGGAGGAGACCGTTCGTCTGGTGATGCAGAACTTCCGGATTCCCCACCATCTGGCTTTCCAGTCGCGGGCCGGGCCGGTAAAGTGGCTTGAGCCATCTACTGATGAGATGCTGCAGAGACTTGCCAGTGAGGGGGCCAAGAATATCCTCGTGGTTCCCCTTTCCTTCGTCTCCGATCACATAGAGACCCTGCACGAGATTGATCTGGAGTATTCGAAGATGGCCTGGGAGCTGGGGATTGCCAAGTTTGCCAGGATTCCTTCCCTGAACAGCTCTGCAAAGTTCATCAATTGCCTAGCCTCCCTGGTTCGCAGGGCGGAATCGGGTTGTTAGCAGATGACCGGCGTGGAGAAGTGTGCACTCTGTGGCGGTGAGTTGGGCTCAATGGAAGAGGAGAGCGAATTTGCCAGGGCCGGTGAGTGGCTGGCTGAAGATGTGTGGAAAGACAAGGGCTCCCTCTGTGTCCGTTGCCTGGAAAACAGAGGGAGGCTGGCGATGATGTACCTGCACGAATATAACCGCTGATCCCTTACCGTATGCGTCAGTCCCGCGGTACGGCGAGCATCCTGTCCAGTGCTCTCTTTGCAGGAATGCGTACCTCCTCTGGTACGGTCACAACCGGCTGCAGCGTCTGTAGGGCGGCGAGTATATCCTCCAGGGAGGTGAGCTTCATGTTGGGGCAGATCAACGCCGGCGAGGCGATGATGAACTCCTTGCCCGGGTTTTCCTGGCGCAGGCGGTAGAGGATTCCCGCCTCGGTGCCGATGATGAAGCGAGTGGCAGGGCTCTTTCTGCAGTAGTCGTACATTCCGGTAGTGGAACAGACATGGTCGGCAAGGGCAACCACTGCAGGGTTGCATTCGGGGTGGCAGACGAAGAGGGCGTCCGGGTTATCCTCTTTCAGCTTGAGGACATTCTCGGCCTTCAGGCGTTCATGGGTCGGGCAGTATCCGTCCCAGAAATGAAACTTCTTGGCTGAAGTGCGGGCGATGTACTGGCCAAGATTGCGGTCAGGGGCGAAGATGATCTCCTCATCCTGGAGGGACTCCACTACTCTTACCGCATTTGCTGAAGTACAGCAGATATCGCTGACCGCCTTGACGTCGGCGGAAGAGTTTACATAGGTTACCACCGGAGCTCCGGGGTGGCGGGCCTTGAACTTCAACAGTTCTTCGGCGGTTACCATGTCAGCCATGGGGCAGCCGGCATCCAGGCGGGGGAGGAGAACCGTCTTGTCTGGCGCCAGTATTGCTGCGGATTCGGCCATGAAATGCACGCCGCAGAATACTATCAGCTCCTTGTCAGTCCTGGCAGCCTCCTGGGAGAGTGCCAGCGAGTCACCGGTTATATCGGCGATCTCCTGGACTTCGTCGCGCATGTAATTGTGAGCAAGGAGAATGCCGTTCCTCTCCTTGAGCAAATCCTTTATCTGCTGCTTCACTGTTTCCTGCATGTTTCCCTCTTCGCTATACTACTTTAGTATCCGATGATACTAGACAATGTTCAAGCGGCTGTCAAATCCTTTGCCGTTGACTCCGGTGAGTAAAAGCACTATTATTTTATCAATTTCGCGTATTTTGCTAACAGGGGTGGATAATGTTCGGTATTGGCATGCCCGAATTGATAGTTATTCTGGTTATCGCGCTGATTGTCATCGGTCCGCAGAAACTGCCGGAACTGGCCAGGTCACTGGGGAAGGGGCTGGCCGAATTCAAGCGGGCAACCGACGATTTCCGTCAGGGGGTCGAGGATGAAGCGAGAGCTGCTGAAGAGAGGGAGCGCGTTGCCCGCATCTTGGCGGAGAAAGAGGCTGAACTGAAGGCCGGGGAGGAGAAGGCCAAGGCAGCCAAGGTTGAAGATCAGCAGAATAAGAAGGCCTAGATTCAACTACTTGGCTGAAAGATATTGTAAAGGCGGGGATTTCCCCGCCTTTACCTATTTGATCTTGGTTAGCAGATCCTTGGCAAGTGTCGCTTCATCGGAATTTGGCGCCTTTTCCAGGAGCTCCTTGAGGACGAATCTGGCGCTTTTCGCGTCCCCCAGCTCTCTGAAGGCCATTGCCTGTTTGAGCATTGCCGCAGGCACCTTCTCCTTGCCCGGATACTCCTGTATTACCCGCTGATACTCGAGCACCGCCTGCTCGAAGTTCTTTTCCGTGTAGTAGCTTTCACCGATCCAGTACCTCGCGTTAGCAGCCAGCTTGTGCTCGGCAAACTGCTCGATTATTTTATTGAATGCTTCCCGAGATTTCTTCAGATCGCCCGCCCTGAAGCTCTCCATACCCTGCTTGTAAAATGCGTCGGCCGTTGGGGGGGATTCCACTGTCTTGGCAAGAGCGGTTACTCTTGTGTTAGTATCCTGCAGCCCCTGCTCCAGCTTGGCAAGACGCTCCTCAATGGACTTGATCCCCTTCGCGGTGTCCTCCTTCAGCATGGTAAGGTCATCAAAAGGCTTTTTTGTCGCATTACCCAGGTCATCTACCTTGCCGGCAACCACCTGCAGGTCTATGCGCATGGTATCCAGGTTTGCCTGCATGTCAGCTGAACCCCGGCGTAGATTGTCGAGGCTCTTCAGAGCCTCGCGGCTCCCCTTTTCCGAGGCTTCCATGGCTTCCTGCCTGGCCGAGGATATGTTCTTCTCAGCCAGAGCCAAGCGAGACTTGATTTCATCTATATCCTGCTGGGCAAGATTCATCTCCCCCTTAGTGGCGCATGCCGCCAGGGTGAAGAGGAGTGGTGCAAGAAACAGAGATTTTTTCATCGTCCCCTCCTGTGAAAGGGTAAAAAAAGGAGCCTGTTAGGCCCCTTTTTTGAAATTATTTGTCTGACTACCTGATAACTTCGAATTCGACGCGTCTGTTCTTGGCCCAGGACTCCTCGTCGTGGCCGTTGTTCAGAGGGCGTTCCTTGCCGTAACTGACTACTGTCATCTGTTCGGGCGGTACCCCGAGGGTTATGAGGTAGTTCATGGCTGCCTTTGCCCTGTTCTCGCCAAGGGCCAGGTTATATTCGTCGGAGCCCCGCTCGTCGCAGTGACCTTCAAGGCGTACCCTCCCCTTGTACTTCTTGAGGAGATAGTCGGCGTTGCCGTAAAGGGTGTCCCGAGAGGTTTGCGACAGGGCATAGGAGTCGAATTCGAAGTAGATTCTCGCCAGAGCCTGCCTGGCGGCGTCATAGGCGGAAAGCTGGGACGCATCGGCAACCTGAGGTGCGGACTTGACAAGCCCTGCCGCCACATCGTCCTTTATCTGCTGGGTATTGATCTGCTCGGCCGGTTTGGCAGGCACCTGGGGCGGTGTCTCTTTCTTCGGCTCTGCTGCCTGCTGCACAGGAGGCTTCTGGGCAGCAAGACCCTCATCAGGCTTTACCTGGTCCTTCGCACAACCGCTGATCAACAGCATCGAAACAGCCAGGGCGGAAAGCCCTGCAATTATACTCCTACGCATCTCCGGCTCCTTTGTTTACGTGAGGGTTTTACTGCTAAAACATTATACATATCCTGAGGTCAAATTCAATAAGAGCGACAAGATAGCATCATGGCAGAAAGGCGCATCAATTAAGGCTTGCGCCCCAGGTCGGGTGGGTCTGGGCGCCGGGGAGGCGTGAAACCCTGGTCTGGGCTGAACCGTCGGCACGCATTACATAAATGGCATCGCTACCGCTCCTTTTGCTGCTGAAGAGAATGAAGCGCCCATCCGGCGACCAGCGTGGATGCTCGTTACTCCCGTCGAAGGTAATCTGCCTGTCGTCGGAGCCGTCTGGGTTGATGAGGTGAATCTGGAATCCAGAGCCGTGCTGTCTGCAGTAAGCAATTCTGTCCCCCTTGGGGGACCAGCGCGGGGCCACGTTATATGCTCCTGACTTTGTAAGCCGTTTGACGTTGCTGCCGTCGGCCTGCATGATGAAAATCTGCGGCTTCCCCAGACGGTCGGAGACAAAGGCGATCTTGCTGCCGTCCGGAGACCAGGTGGGGGAGAGATCTATGGCCGGATTGTTGGTAAGGCGTGCCAGCTGCTTGCCGGCGGTACTTATGAGGTAAATCTCCGAGTTGCCATCCTTGCTTTTGGCCAGGGCGATCCGGTTGCCGTCGGGAGAGTAAGCCGCGGTGATGTTGATGCCGCCGCTGGAGGAGATGCGAGCCTCGCTGCCGGTAAAGAGCTCGCGACGATACAGGTCAGGATTCCCCTTCTTGTAGGAGGTGTAGAGGAGCTCGCGGCCCGAGGGGGAGAACTCCGGATTCAGGTTGATTGAGCCGTTGCTGGTTAGCTTGCGCGCCCCCTGTCCGTCCCAGTCCATGATATGAATCTCCTTGTTCCCCGAAGCGGTGGAGACAAAGGCGACTTTGGCGGTGAAGGCCGAGCGTTCGCCGCTGATGTTGCCGACAACTTCATCGGCGAATGTGTGGGCGGTCCGGCGAATATCCTGTCTCGCGGCCCTGTAACGCTTTGCGATGAGTTCCCTTCCCGACTGATTGTCCACCAGGCGATACTCCAGGCTTATTGAGTCCTGGGTGGGGGTATAGACAGTTTTAAGGGTGAGATCGGCATCTGCACCGGTCCCTATCCCTTCCAGTTGCTGGAATATGCCGGTCATGTCCAGGTCGAAGGAGAGAGTTGATCGTATCTCCTCGCTTATTTTCCCATCTTCGTCAGCTGAGGAGGGTAGAGGCTGGGCGATCACCAGGCGCAGCTGGCGGTTGCCCGGGGCCGATACCCGCAAAAAATCCTCCTTGGAGAGGAGCTGTGATGGGGCCAGGGATATGAGCAGAAGCAGCAAGGCTGTGCAGCGTTTTTTGATCACTTGTTGCTCACCTCCTGCGGGCTGAAAATATAGAGTTTTTCGAAATCATTGCCATTAGGGGTGGGGGGGAAGGAGGGCCTTGCCTTTTCTATGGCGCGCAGAACCGAATCGTTGAACAGCTTGTCCGTAGACGGCCTTTCCATGACGTAGCGGACAAGCTTCCCTCTTTTGTCAATGTAGAGACGAACTGCCGCCTCGGGCTGCTTGCTGCGATAAACGATGGTGGTGACCAGGGCATCCCTCAGGCGTGACTGGATATATGCCCCATAGTCGGAGCCGGCGGTTGTTCCCACGGCTGAAGGAGCACCCCCCTTGGCAGAGGCAGCGACCTTCCGCTGCAGCGACTCCAGGGCTGCGGACTGATGTCTGGCCTCAGCCCTGTGCTCAAGACGGCTTAGTCTTTCCCTGAACTCCCTTGCCTCCTGGTCTGCGCTGCCGGTCTCGGTCTGGGGGGGCGGCTGGGTTTTCAAAGCCTGCGCAGGGGTCTTGGACGGCAGGGCCATGGCAGGCCTGGTGGCGGGCGGTTGCCCGGTGGAAGGGGGGGGCGCCGCCTTCTCCACCACTGCAGGTGACGGGGTGGTCGGCCCCCTTCCGGGCGCAGGCTCCGCCACAGGCAGGGAGACTATGTCTACGTAGTAAGTGGGTGTCTCCTGCAGCGCAGATCTGTACAGGCCGGCAGTGGAGAAGAGGAGGACAACCACCGTGTGCAGCAGCAGGGAGAGAACCATCCATCCCGGCTTGAGGTCGTATGGCCCAGCCTTGAGGTTCATTTTGCCTGGCCGGGCTCCGTAAGCATCCCCAGTCGCTCTACCCCTGCCCCCTTGATTTCGGCCATCGCTCTTATGACCTCGCCGTAGGGCACGTCGCGGTCAGCCTTGAGGAATACCTCCTTCTTGCTCTTGGAGGCAAATATGGCGTCCAGCTTCTCCTTCAGCGTCCCCCTGGGGATTTCGCTGTTACCCAGATAGGCCCTGCCGTTCTTGTCAATGGTGATGATTACCGGCTCTTCCTTGGTGGGCATCGCCTTGGCGTCTGTTTTAGGGAGGTTGACCTGCATCCCCTGCTGCATCATCGGCGCGGTGATCATGAAAATGACGAGCAGAACCAGCATGACATCCACCAGGGGTGTCACGTTGATCTGCGACATCACGCTGCGGTCTCCGCCCCTGTGACCTGTATCCATAGGGAGCCCCCTCCTACTTCTTCGCGAACGAGCGCTGAACGATGTTCAGAAACTCGGTGGAGAAGTTGTCCATTTCGGCGATGAGGACCTTGATCCTGTTCTGGAAATGGTTATACCCCATCACCGCTGGAATGGCGGCCACCAGGCCGATTGCCGTAGCCACCAGGGCCTCGGCGATTCCAGGGGCGACGACTGCCAGGGAGGCCGAGCCTGTTTCGCCTATCCCCTTGAAGGATGTCATGATCCCCCAGACGGTGCCGAAAAGGCCGATGAAAGGGGCGGTGGAGCCGGTGGTTGCCAGGAAGGTGAGATACTTCTCCAGGCGTGTTATTTCCGAGGTGGTCGCACGGCGCAGTGCCCTGGCGACGTTTTCAACCCCGCCGAGATCGGTGGACAGCACGTGGGGATCCTCCCTGTCCTCACCCTTTTCCACTACCTTTTTCAGCTCGCTGTAACCTTCGGAGAAGAGGACCGAGAGGGGGGAGTTGGCGAAACGGTCTATCTGGGCGCTGATGGCGTCGAAACGTTTCGTCTGCCAGAAGAAGTTGAGGAACTGGTCCGAGTCCTTGTTTGCCTTGTGTACCTGCAGCAGCTTGAAGAAGATGATGGCCCAGGAGACCACTGAGAAGTAGAGCAGTATGAAGAGGACGATTTTTACGACGATACCGGTGCCGGCAAATAGTGACAAGGGCCACCTCCATGGAGTCAGTATATGTTAAGGGAGTGAACTTAAGAGCTGCTGGCTGTCAGCCAGCATGGATCAAGTTTAATATGCCTCTGCACAGGGCAAGTCAATCATTTTAATAGCACTCCGGTTTCCTGTCGCTGAAACAGGAGATCTGCTGGCGCCACCCCTCCATGTCGGCAAAATCCAGGGTGGCGACGATGGTCTCGGTTTCGTAGCCGGCCTCGGCGAGCAGCTCCCCCTTTGCATCGATGATCATGCTCATGCCGAAAAAGTCCAGCTTGCCCACAATGCCGCAGCAGTTGGCGGATATGACGAACAGCTGGTTCTCGATGGCCCTGGCGCGTAACAGGGTCCGCCAGTGCTCCTGGCGAGGCTTGGGCCATTCACCCGGAACGACGAGGATTTCAGCACCCTCAACGGCCAGGCGCCTGGCAAGTTCGGGGAATCTCAGGTCGTAGCAGATGAAGACCCCTAGCTTGCCGACGCTTGTCTCCGCCAGCAGCCAGGAGTCGCCGGCATCGAAGAAACGATCCTCCTGCATGAGGGAGAAGAGGTGCATCTTGCGATACCTCCCCGCCACTCTCCCCCCGTCCAACACATATGCGGTGTTATAGACCTTGTCTTCGTGGGGTTCGGGGAGCGATCCGATAACCACCATGCCGTGCCTGCGGGAGAGCTCCCCCAGCTCCTCCACGACTTCCGCGCTGCGCTTGGCAAGCTCGTTGAGCTGCTTGTAGTCAAATCCGGTCGCCCACATCTCGGGGAGGAGCACCAGTCTGACCCCCTCCCCTGCCAGACGCTCTATTTCTGCTCGCACGTAGCTGAGATTGCTGTCTATATCCCCTGGGGAGATGTTAAATTGCACTGCCGCTGCCTTGACGCTACGGGACATGGGCGCCTCCTGGCTGAATATTGTTGTCAAGGGAGACATTTTAAAGGATATTAGCTTACTATTCAAGGCCGGTGCATCCGGCTCTTCATCGGAGATGAACATGGGATTGGCAGGGCTTTTTACATCGGCACTGAAGGATGCTCCCTGGCAGAAGATCGCCACGATGGCGATGGAGTATGCCCCGGAGATATACCGCAGGGCCAGCGAAATGTTGCGCAGGGACGTTGCCGGGCCGCAGAGGGAGCAAGCCGAGGCCGAGCTTAAGGCGCGAGTCGAGAGCCTGGAAAAGCTTCTCCTCGAGCAGGAGGAGATCATCAGGGGGCAGGAGGAGAGATGCGCCCAGCTGTCTGACGCCTGCCTGCAGCTGGAGAGTAGGCTGAGGAACTTCAGGATCATCTGCGCCGTACTCGCCGTCAGCTGTGTCATCCTGGCCTTCCTGGTGTTCAGGCAGGGGTGAGAGCCTCCCTCTACCTGCATATCCCTTTCTGTCGCCAAAAGTGCAGCTACTGCGACTTCAACTCCTTTGATTCCCCGACCATCCCCGTAAGGGAGTATGTCTCCCGGTTGCTGCGGGAGATGGCAGCAACGGCTGAACGGTTTGCTCCCGTCTCAGTCCCCACGGTCTATTTCGGTGGCGGCACCCCTTCCCTGCTCCCCACCGGCCTGCTGACCGGTCTGTTGGTCAGCGCCGCGCAAGCGTTCGAGCTGGAGAGCGATGCGGAGATCACCCTGGAAGCAAATCCGGGAACAGTGACCCTTGAGTCCCTGGGGGCCTACCTTGATGCCGGGGTGAACAGATTGTCCGTCGGCATACAGTCCCTCGATGACCGGGAGCTTGCCATTCTCGGCAGAATCCACACGGCTGACCAGGGAGCCAGGGCGATCGCACTGGCGCGCAGCGCCGGATTTGCCAACATAGGCCTGGACCTGATGCACTCCCTCCCCGGCCAGACCCTTGCCGGGTGGAGGGAAACCCTTTCACGTGCCGTAGACCTGGGTGTGGAACACATTTCCGCCTATGCACTCTCCATAGAGGACGGCACCCCGCTGGCGGCAGCGGTCGACAGGGGGGATATCCTCCCTGTGGATCCGGACCTTTCGGCGGAGATGTTCGAATATACCGCCGACTTCCTTGTCTCAGCCGGATACGAGTATTACGAGGTATCCAATTTTGCCCGTCCCGGACGCCGCTCCCGCCACAACCAGGTCTACTGGCAGAGGGGGAGCTACCTTGGCTTCGGTGCCGGCGCCCACTCCTTTCTCAACGATAGGGGGTGGGGTGTCAGGTGGGAAAACCCGCCGGATCTGGCTGAGTATGCCGCCTCCTTTGGGGGGGCGGAACATCCTCTCAGCCGCGAGGATGCCATGGCCGAGTTCTTCTTTCTCGGTCTGCGCATGCTGGAGGGGGTGGACCTCTCAAGTTTTGCGGCAGAGTTCGGCGAAGCTGCGGAAAATCTGTACGCTGACGCCATGGAGAGCTGTCTGGCGGAAGGGGTGCTGCAGAGGCGCGGAGATATGCTGGCGCTCACCCGCCGCGGCCTGCTTTTGGCCAACAGGGTCCTGGCCAGGTTCATCTGAGGTGCGGGGGCAAATCTGTCCGCAAGCCTTGACAATCCCTGCCATAATTATTACTTTTGCACTAGCTGGTTAGCACTCGGCCGACAAGAGTGCTAAGTTATGTTTCGGGAGCGAGCCATGGAGGACGGACTAAACCTCAGAAGCCGCCAGATACTGGAGGCTATCATCGAGGATTACATCAGCACGGCGGAGCCGATCGGCAGCAGTGCCATCAGGAGCCGGCACGGCCTCTCCCTTTCTCCGGCAACCATCCGCAACGTCATGGCCGATCTGGAGGAGCTGGGCTTTCTCTCCTCACCCCATACCTCCGCTGGGAGGGTGCCGACGGAGAAGGCCTATCGTTTCTACGTCGACTCACTCCTGGCTGTGGGGGGGGTAGATCGGGGGGAGAGGGAGGAAATCCGCCGTCGCTGCACCATGGCTGGCAAGGATGTGGAAGGGGTCTTCAGGGGGGTCAGCCAGATGCTATCCTCCGTTTCCCACTACATGGGGATCGTCGCCGCACCCAGCTTCAACTCCAACGTCTTCCGCCAGATCGAGTTCATCCCCCTTGGCGGACGCAGGATCCTCGCCATACTCGTATCCCAGAGCGGTTCGGTGCAGAACAGGATCGTCGAGTTGGAGAGGGACATCTCCGCCGATGACCTGCAGAAGATGACCAACTATCTGAACGAAATGCTCCATGGGCTGACCATCTCCCAGGTCAAGGGGAAGATAGTCAGGGAGATGGAGGGGGAGAGGGCGCGCTACGACGAGATGCTCGCCAATGCCCTGAGGCTCTCCCAGCAGGCGCTGGACGACGTGGGGGAGGAGATCTTCATCGAAGGTCAGGCCAACATCCTCGATCTCCCCGAGTTTGCCGATGTGCAGAAGATGAAGGATATCTTCCGTGCCATGGAGCAGAAGAGTCAGCTTCTGACCGTTCTGGACAGCTGCCTCAAGGCGCCCGGGGTGAACATCTTCATCGGTTCCGAGTCTCACCTGAACAGCATGTCCGGCCTTAGCATGATCACTTCTACCTATGTTTCCGGCAAGAATACCCTTGGGGTTCTCGGGGTAATCGGACCGACACGCATGGGGTACGGCAAGGTCATCCCGATAGTCGATTACACCGCCAGGATGCTAACCCGCATGCTGCACGTGGATTAGCAGTAAAGCAAACTGAATACAAGGAGTCGTGTTGCGTGAAAAAGAAGAGCCACGAAGAAGTTGAAGTCCCAGAGCAGCAAGCCGTGGAGGAGAGCGCGCCGCTGGACCGCATCCAGGAGTTGGAGACCCTCCTTGCTGCCAAGGAGGCCGAGGCCGCCGCGAACTGGGACAAGTTCGTCCGCGAACGTGCCGACCTGGAGAACTACCGCAGGCGGACCCAGAAGGAGAAGGAGGAGTTGATCAAGTACGGCAACGAGTCCCTTATCCTGGAGATTCTCCCCTCAGTGGACAACATGGAGCGGGCCTTGAACCATCTGGATGCGGAGAGCCAGGATCCGGTAATGGTAGGTATCCGCATGACCCTGGAAATGCTTATGGGGGCTTTGAAGAAGTTCGGCGTAACTCCCGTTGAGGCGGCGCCGGGTGGCGGGTTCGACCCCGCCCTGCACCAGGCAATGGGGCAGGTGGAGTCCCAGGAGTACCCGTCGGGGAGCATAGCCGAGGTCTTCCAGAAGGGGTACCTCCTCAACGAGAGGCTCCTGCGCCCGTCCATGGTGATGGTGGCGAAGAGTCAGTGAATAGGGAATAGGGAAATCTGCAAGGGAAGAGTCTTACGGTAACTGCATTTGGTCTTTTACTGTTCACCGATCCCCGATACCGATTTTTTTATGAGGCCCCTTGTTTTTTCTGCGGGGGATAACTAGTTTTCAGATAGAACGAATTTCAAGGAGGCAGTAATGAGCAAGGTAATAGGCATAGATCTCGGCACAACCAACTCCTGCGTGGCGATCATGGAGGGTGGCGAGCCGGTTGTCATAGCGAACGCCGAAGGGAGCCGCACCACGCCGTCCATGGTGGCCATCACCGAGAGCGGCGAGCGCCTCGTCGGCCAGCAGGCCAAGCGCCAGGCAGTCACCAACCCGGAGAATACCCTTTTCGCCATCAAGCGGCTCATCGGTCGCAAGTTCGACACTGAGGCGGTGAGGAAGGATATCAAGATCTCCCCCTTCAAGATCGTCAAGGCGGACAACGACGATGCCTGGGTGGATGTGCGGGAGAAGAAGTACTCCCCCCCTGAAATTTCCGCCATGGTCCTGCAGAAGATGAAAAAGACCGCCGAGGACTATCTTGGCCAGACCGTGACCGATGCGGTCATAACCGTCCCGGCCTACTTCGACGACTCCCAGCGCCAGGCCACCAAGGACGCGGGGAAGATCGCCGGCCTCAACGTCCTGCGCATCATCAACGAGCCGACCGCCGCGGCCCTTGCCTACGGCCTGGACAAGAAGCACGACGAGAAGATCGCCGTCTTCGACCTTGGCGGAGGAACCTTCGACATCTCAATCCTGGAGCTGGGTGACGGCGTCTTCGAGGTCAAGTCCACAAACGGCGACACCTTCCTCGGCGGCGAGGATTTCGACCAAGTGGTCATCGACTGGATTGCCGACGAGTTCAAGAAGGACCAGGGGATCGACCTGAGAAGCGACAAGATGGCGCTGCAGCGCCTGAAGGAGGCGGCGGAGAAGGCCAAGTGCGAGCTCTCCACCTCCATGGAGACGGACATCAACCTTCCCTTCATCACCGCCGATGCCACCGGCCCCAAGCACCTGAACCTGAAGCTCTCCCGCGCCAAGCTGGAGGCGCTCTGCGGCGACCTGCTCGCCAAACTGGATGGCCCCTGTCGCCAGGCTCTGAAGGATTCGGGTCTGTCAGCCTCCGAGATCAACGAGGTCATCCTCGTCGGCGGCATGACCCGCATGCCGGCGGTGCAGCAGCGGGTGGAGCAGATCTTCGGCAAAGTTCCAAACCGTGGCGTAAACCCGGATGAAGTAGTCGCCATCGGCGCCGCCATCCAGGGTGGCGTCCTTAAAGGGGATGTCAAGGACGTGCTCCTCCTCGACGTAACCCCACTCTCCCTCGGCATCGAGACCCTGGGGAGCGTCATGACCAAGCTGATCGAGAAGAACACCACCATCCCCTGCCGCAAGTCCCAGGTCTTCTCCACCGCCGCCGACAACCAGCCGGCGGTCAGCATCCACGTACTCCAGGGGGAGCGGGAGATGGCCGCCGACAACAAAACCCTGGGGAACTTCGAGCTGACCGGCATCCCGTCGGCCCCCCGCGGCGTTCCCCAGATCGAGGTAACCTTCGACATCGATGCCAACGGCATCGTCCACGTCTCAGCCAAGGACCTGGGTACGGGCAAGGAGCAGTCGATCCGCATCACCGCCTCCTCCGGCCTCTCCAAGGAGGAGATCGACAAGATGGTGCGGGATGCGGAGGCCCACGCGTCAGAGGACAAGAAGAAGCGCGAGCTGATCGAGGCCCGCAACCAGGCGGACAGCACCGTCTATCAGACTGAGAAATCCCTCAAGGAGTTCGGCGACAAGATCGACGCCTCCGAGAAGGAGAAGATCGAGGAGAAGCTGGCCGAGCTGAAGAAGGCAATGGAGGGGAACGATCCAGAGGCCATGAAGAAGGCAGGCGAGGAGCTGATGCAGGCCTCCCACAAGCTTGCCGAGGCGGTTTATGCCCAGGCCCAGCAGGCAGGTGGGGCAGGCGAGCATGCCGCCGGAGGCGAGAAGTCCGCCAAGGGGGACAATGTTGTGGATGCGGATTTCGAAGAAGTGAAGGATAAATAAAACGGGCTCCGGGCTGAGGGCTCGGGGCACAGGGCCAGTCGAAGAAAGGCGAAAGGCGTACAACCGTACCCTTTCGCCTTTTGCCGTAATTATTTTCCCTGAGCACCCAGCCCCGAACCCCGAGCCAAAAGGATTATATTTTGGCAGACAAACGCGACTATTACGAGGTGCTGGGGGTAAACCGCAACGCCGCCGAGACGGAGATCAAGAAGGCCTTCAGGAAGATGGCGGTGCAGTATCACCCGGACAAGAACCCGGGGAACAAGGAGGCTGAGGAGAAGTTCAAGGAGCTCTCCGAAGCTTACGAGGTCCTCTCCGATCCCCAGAAGAGGGCCCAGTACGACCAGTTCGGCCATGCCGGCGTGAGCGGCGCCGGATTCTCCTCCGGCGGCTTCGGCGCCGGCTCCCCCTTCGGCGACATCTTCGGCGATATCTTCGGCGACATCTTCGGCGGAGGAGGCCGGCAGCGGAGCCGGGGGCGCCGGGGGGACGACCTGCAGTACAACCTGGAGATCAGCTTCGAGGAGTCGGCCAGTGGGGTGGCGAAGGAGATTGAGGTCCCCTTTGCCAAGCGCTGCACAGTATGCGACGGCAGCGGTGCCAAGCCAGGGACCGAGCCGAAGAGCTGCCCGACCTGCAAGGGTGCTGGACAGGTCCGCTTCCAGCAGGGCTTCTTCAGCGTCAGCAAGACCTGCGGACAGTGCAACGGCGAAGGGCGCATTGTGGACAATCCTTGCACCGAGTGCCGGGGGACCGGATCGATCCGGGACAGGAAGAAACTCTCAGTCAAGGTCCCTCCCGGTGTGGAGACCGGCGTCCGCCTGAAGATGACCGGCGAGGGGGGGCAAGGCACAAAGGGTGGCGGCAACGGCGACCTGTACATCTACATCGAGGTAAGGGAGCACCCGATCTTCAGGCGCGAAGGGGACGACGTCATCTGCGAGACCCCCATCAGCTTCACCCAGGCGGCCCTGGGTTGCGAACTGGAGATCCCCACCCTGGAGGGTAAGGTCGCCATGAAGGTCCCCGATGGAACACAGACCGGCAGGATATTCCGCCTGCGCGGCAAGGGGTTCACATCCCTGCAGGGTTACGGCAAGGGGGATCAGCTGGTGGTCCTGAGGGTGGAGACCCCGAGCAACCTGAATTCCCGCCAGCGGGAGCTTCTGGAGGAGTTCGCCAGGATCAGCGGCGAAGAGATCAATCCGCAAAACAAGAATTTCTTTGATAAAGT
>Ga0209314_10000092_pt1 | contig 36092 bp, 35 predicted proteins | sample I19B2metaG_FD_184146 | JGI IMG/M metagenome (GOLD analysis project Ga0209314, IMG submission 184146) | Lake sediment bacterial and archeal communities from Gulf of Boni, Indonesia to study Microbial Dark Matter (Phase II) - ​I19B2 metaG... | ecosystem: Environmental > Aquatic > Freshwater >... | reverse complement strand
CCCGTAGACGAGCAGCGAAGATGGAGTGTTCCCGTACAGGCAGACTTTGTCGCCCAGAACCTCCTTTGCCTTCGCCATGTCCGTCTTCTCCAAGTCAAGTAAGAGCTTTCCCCTCGGTAATCCCTTCGCCAGATCCTTCAAGATGTCCAATACCGGAGTCAAATCGCCGTCCATATGGACGTGAGCCTTGTATCCTCTCTCTACTATCATGTCTACGCCTCTCTTTAGAGTCGGCCACACAAATTCTTCAAAGACCGTAGGAGATACGTACGGAGGTCCCACGATACCTGCCTGGAAAAATATGTGCTCCGCTCCCTGAACCTCGCCTGCACCCATAATCATCGCCTGCTTGAGTGCATTGATGATTTCATAATCAAGCAGCCACTCACACAATTCCTTGACCTTATCTGGTTGTTCGAAGATGTCTCTTGCCAACCGGCTGAAACTTCGGTAATAAAGAAGAAGCTCAAAGGGAATAGTCGCTCGTCCTCCCATCACTAGGGGGACTCCGTATTCATCGACGTATTTTGCCCATGCATCCGCATAGACTTTCGGGTACTCGAAGCCATTGTATAGAACCTCGTCTATGGCTCTCTCATACATGTCTCCGCCGATCTGTTTGTTGAAGAGTATCGTGGAGAAGCCTCTTTCCATGATGTCGTCGTAGTCTTCGATTATGCACTTCTCGAAGAAGGGCTGCGGGATGTTACCTTTCGGCGGAAATTCGTTCTCTATTCTCCAGTGGAGCGTTACCTTATCCCAACCGGATTTCGGCAACAAGGAGAAATGGTCTAGGGTTGTGATGTTTGGATCCACTTGATCCCCTTCCCCCAGAATCTTTCTGGCTTCTACGGTCGCCTGAACAAGCTTGCTAGGGTCAGTGAACATTTCAAGTATGGATATGCCGCCTCTATAGGCCAAGATGTAGCAGTTTAGTGGGTCCGAGGGTACCCTGTCTGCTTCTTTCAGCTTCCATGCCGCCTCTATCCTCTGATACCGAGTCATGGAGTCTTCTATGGGCTTCACCCACTCACCTTACTGCAGGAAATGCGCACTTGTTCCCTTAGATACGGATCTGAATGGCCGGAGAAGCGTGTGGCCCTCTTAAGCCTAGTGAGCGAGACGTAAGAACGAGAAATCTCTCAGCCGGGATGGCGTTGTTATTGAATGAGGGTAAGATCCAGTTTCGATCAGAACGGACTTCTCCCAGCGGGTAATGGGCCAGATACAATTATCACGTGCGATCGACAAGACGCGCCGCGATCTATGTGCGAATGGGAATGAGGAACGATGGTTGATGTTAAAGAGCTCATAGAATACAATCATGAAGTAAGACGCAGATACTTCACCGCGCTGGCTAAACTCCCCTGGGAGGAGTTCGTCAAGAATCGCGAGGCAAGCTGGCACTCTTTACGGGACATATTCATACATACGTTACACGCTGTAGACTTCTGGATGGACTTCCTTCGGAAGGAGCATCTCCGCGCTGGTAGAGACTTCGATGACTACAAGACCATGGACGATGTTCGAGCGTACTTGGAGCACGTGGAGGAGCGTACGCGGAGATACCTTGATTCACTGACTCCGGACGTTCTAATGACTGAGTACATGGTTACAAACGACGCGGGTGAAACGATCAAGGTCATCTCTGAGGACGTACTCATCCATGTCTTCGAGGAGGAAGTGCATCATCGGGGGGAACTTATCGCGCTTCTTTGGCAGATGGACATCGAACCCCCACTCATGGGGTGGAAGTTTCTCTGACGGTGCTCCTGCGCCACTTTGCTTACTCGGGCAATCTCGGAAAGTTCGATAAGTATTCTGTGCCCTTATCAGTATCGAGAATGTCGTCTTCTATTCTTATTCCGCCGATCTTTTGACCGTAGATCCCGGGCTCGACGCTGTGGACCATACCGGGCAAGAGTATGTCTTTGGATTCAATATGCAACGCCGGGATGGGCTCATGCATTCCAACTCCTATGCCATGTCCTAAACGGTGAACCAAGTATGCTGAGAGGCCGTGACGATGAATTACCTCAATCGATATTCGGGTGATTTCCGCGGCGCTCACTTCGGGTTTGATGGCATCTATCGCGCTACTCTCTGAATCTAGGACCGCTTCGAGTAGCGTTTTCTGCTTCTTACCGGGTTTTCCCACAGTGAAGGTCCGTGTCGTGTCCGAGCTGTAACCGTCTACGACGACATCGAGTTCCAGCATAACCCAGTCGCCACGTCGCAATTTGCGCCGGCCATTGCCCTCAACGTACTTGTACGCTGTTGCTGTTGCTGGGCCTGAGACGATAAATGCGCAGGCAACAATTCTATTTGCGCGGTGCTTCATTACACCTTCTGTAACAATTTCGCGCTCTATTTCCGCTGAAAGCTCTATTTCGGATATGCCCGACTTGAGGCAACGTTCGAAGGTTTCAAGACCAATCTCTGCGACATGATTTGCTTTCCTGAGGGCCTTCACTTCTTCCTTGGTCTTGATTGACCTAGATTTAATGAGCAACGGAGATGCGTCTTTCAGGGTATAGCCGGCAAGTTTCTCTTTGAGCGCTGCGAGCGTTCTCTCGCCGATTACATTCAATTCATACCTTAGCGGAGTTCCAAGCAGAAACTCCCACCCTTGTTCAATTCCGATGTTTCCTGAGTTCAACCCCATATCAGAAAGAGCCTTTCGGACATAGTTTGTTCCAATGTCTAGAGCGCTTCCCATGTGCTCAAACGTTTCCGGTGTGTAGAGTCTGATGTCGGAAACCCATGTCGGTGGGATAGTTTCTCCAGCGGGATGAATTAGGACTTGATCCTTCTCAACTGAGAATATGAGGTATGATAAGCCTCGACCGCACCATGCGCCGGAAAGATAGGTGACGTTTTCAGGAATTCGCAGTATGAGCGCATCCAATCTTTCCTGACGCATCGCATCACGGACGCGACCTAGCTTCACTTCATCACGAATCAAAATGAGAATGCATCCGAAACGAGAGACGCTTGCATGTCGAGTTAAGAGCTTTCCTCCACCGCAAAAGAAAAGTCCTGAGTCGACAAGATCTTGTTCAATGTGGTGAGACGGATTTGGAGGAGCGCATCGTCGAGATGCCCCCTGAGTGGGGAGGCATAATCCCCGCTGAGGTCTTCATTGAGGAAGGCAGGCGGCTCGTTGATGAGGCAGTAAAGCATGGAATGTCACTGAGGCTTCTCGGCGGCGTCGCTATTCGCATACACTGCAGTGAATTCCTCGAATTCGCGAGGAAGTTAGTACGTCTAGGTCCCGGTCAGCAGGAGTACACAGATCTGGATTACATGTCGTACTCGAAGTTTCGTAGCATGATGAAGAGTTTCTTCCAAGAGATGGGTTATGGGAAGAGGCCTGCAACCCTGTCCAGTGCGGCAACTCAGAGGCAGATATACTTCCATCCAAAGGGCTGGTTCTACGTGGACGTGTTCTTCGACCATTTGCGGGCAGCCAATCATCCGCTCGATTTCAGGGGTCGATTAGACTTGGACACGCCGACAGTGACGCCTACGGATCTTCTGCTGGAGAAAGTCCAGATAGTCCTCCCCGGAGAGAAAGATGTCAAGGACGTGATACTATTACTCCGTTCGCACGAGGTCTCCGAACAAGAGGAGAGGAACAGGATAAACGCGAAATTCATCGCTACGAAACTCTGCGCGGATTGGGGTTTCTGGTACACGGTCACAACAAACCTAAGCGGACTGAAGCAGTATGTTGCTGACGCAGAGACTCTTGATGAAGGGGACAGGCAGGACGTAACAAAGAAGATAGAGGCGCTCTTGGACACGATCGAAGAGGAACCGAAGAGCGCTGGCTGGAAGATGCGTTCCGTCATAGGTCCCAAGAAGAAATGGTATAATCCAGTCGAAACGTCCGAGACAGTCGGCGAATTCGGAATCTGGAAGCTGAGAGAAAGAAAGTAGTCGGTTAACCCAGCAACTCTATATATCGTCTTCTAGCTGCCGTCCCTTCAGGAAGATTTCTTCAATGGATGATCTGCTGAAGCACCTAGTGGAGAGAGCTCTTTCTCTCGGAGCAGAATATGCAGACGCGAGATTTCAAGACGTAAACCAGACACTCATCACCGCTGAGAACGGTTCCCTGCGGAGCTATGAATCCGATCGTTCTTACGGTGTGGGTATCAGAGTTCTTCTTGACGGAGCCTGGGGTATAGCCTCGTCCACAGTACTTGACAAGGCTGGTCTGCGTCGGAAGGTTTCGGAAGCGGTTAGGATGGCGAAGGCTGCGCGCAAGCTTTCTACATCTATCAGCCTCGCAAAAGTGAAACCTCTTGAAGCCACCTTCAAGCTTTCGATTAAGACGGATCCTGATGATGTCGCTCCCGACGTGAAAGTAAAACTCCTTCTCGAAGCGAACAAGTCTGCAATTACGGGGAGCGAGATTAAGAATTCCTATTCACGTCTGGGTTTTCTCCACGACATGAGAATATTCGTTTCTTCTGAAGGCGCGAGGATCAGGACGGACATAACGACTTCCGGCTTCGGCCAGATGAGTGTGGCTTCCGCCAACGGGTCGATGGAACGAGTTCCGGAGCAACGTTCCCAGTGCGCGGGATACGAGTTCATCGAGAACGCGAACTGGAACAATTTTGCCGTAGAAGTCTCCCAACTTGCATCAAGAGTAGTTGCCGCTCCCCTGCCTCCTCCTGGAACATACGCCGCAATCTTGGACTCTGAGTTGGTGGGCATATTTCTGCACGAGGCTCTCGGTCACGCCTCAGAGGGTGATTTGGTAGCAAACAGGGAATCCGTGCTTGAAGGGCGCATGGGCGATATGATAGCCAACGAAGTCGTTACTGTGTACGATGACGGAAATGTTGCAGGGGGATATGTCGTTCCCTTTGATGATGAAGGTCTAGCGAAGACAACGACAACTATTGTGGAAAATGGGAGGCTACGCGGTCTTCTCGTGTCTAGGGACACAGCGTCCCAGCTAGGATTAGAACCAACAGGAAACGCCAGAGCTCAAAGCTTCGAGCACAAGCCCATTGTCCGAATGACAAACGTATACATGCAACCCGGCGCCTTCACCTTTGACGAACTTGTCGAAGAGATCGACTACGGGTTCTACGTTCGAGGAAAGGGAAGCCTAGGAGGCCAAGTCGATGTGGGCGGTGGCACGTTCACTTTTCGCGCTGGGCCATCATACCTGATTGAGAAAGGAGAACTGAAACATATGGTCCGTGCCGTGAGTTTGGCGGGCGGAGTTCTCGAGACTCTTCGAACCATAGAGGCGCGTGGAAAGGACTTCATGGTGACGACCAGCGTCTTTGGAGGCTGTGGAAAAGATGGCCAGATGGTAAAGGTCGGCGACGGTGGTCCTCATGTGCGACTCCGCAAGCTAACCATAGGAGGGAGAGCCAGTTGACCTGGATTCTCGCTTGTGCGGAAGCTGCAGTTAGGCTTGCAATGAAGAAGGGTTTCGACGAAGCAGAAGCCTTTGGGACAGAGATCACGAAACGCGAAGTAATTTACCGAAACAAGATAGAGGCCGCGAAAACGAGCGTAGTCGCAGGCCTGAGTGTGAGAGGTGTTCTCGGGAAGCGTATCGGTTTCTTCTCCACATCATCACTCAAGGGCGCTGACATCGAAACCACTGTCGAGCATGCCCTAAGGATTGCAAAGGCCAGCGATGAAGATCCAGATTGGAGGTCTCTAACACAGAAGTATGGAAAGGCCAGCGTCGAGAGAGTATTCGACAACAAGGTCGATGGTCTCTCTGCAAAGGACCTTATCGATGAAGTGAGGTTGGCTCTGGACACAGTTCGCGAAGTGGATGCATCCCTTGATGTCACAAAGGGATACATTACGAGTAACGTACTTTCGAACGCGATTGCAAACAGTCACGGATGTAAGCTCGAACGCAAGGAAACTTTCGTCGGCTCTTGGCTCTCGGTCAAGGCTGGTTCATCGGAACAAAAAGGTGTAGCCCACGAGATCAGGACTTCCCGCTTGTGGAGAGGTCTGAGAACGGAAGAGATTGCACGAATCGTCTCTGAAAGGGCTCTAAAGATGGTCAAGGCTACTCATCTTGCAAGCGGGAAGATGAATACCGTCTGGCGCAACGATGCTTACGCGGGTACAGTAGACGCAGTGCTCACGCGAACCATCACAGCAGACGCTGTGCAGAGAAATCGTTCCCCTTGGGTCGGGAAGGTTGGACAAACCGTAGCCAGCGAAGGCGTCTCCGTAATCGATGAAGGAAAGATGATGGCAGGGGTCGGTACAAGGCGATTTGATGACGACGGCACACCACAGAAACGGACTCCCGTAATCGAGAAGGGTGTGTTACGCGGATTCCTCTACGACAACTACACCGCAGGCAAGGAGAAGCGTCTCTCAACGGGCAATGCTCACAGAGATGTCGGCACCTTCTTCGCGCCTCTGAACTACACCAGGACACCGTCGCCATACCCAAACAACCTTGTTGTCAAACCAGGAGATGCCAGCGCCGATGAACTCATCAAGGAAACGCGAAACGGGCTGTACATCGTCGAAACGATTGGGGAATGGCTATCGAATCCGATTAGCGGAGAACTCACCGCGACGGTTGCCAGCGGCTTCTTGATTGAGAACGGAGAACTAACCAAAGCTGTTAAGGGTGCGATAGTATCAGCGAGCCTCTTCGAGATGCTGAAAGGCAAGATGGATCTAAGAGCGAATGATCTGGAAAATTCAGGTCCTGTCTATGCACCCACCACGCAAGTGTTGGATATGACCGTGGCTGGCGAATAGCGATTGAATCAGACTCTAACCGGCACAGAATCGGTTAGAGAAATTTGAAAATTACGAATTCTGCATCTTCTCGCATAGATCTCGACTCCATTTTCCTTGAGCAAGCTCAATGCATCAGTGAATTTCGGATCTTTCTCTGTTTGGCGTAAACGCCGCTGCATCGGGTCTCTGAATCACGAATAGGACACATGCTCGAAATCCAGTTCTCTTCGCCCGAAGCAATGCAAGCAAATGTCTCCTCTCTGTGTTGGAGCGTCCGGAAAGAAAGCCACGTCATTCTTGACCAAATGTGTACGGTTTCACTTCGAGCAGACATTTCTTGGCATTCCTTTGCGGAAGAAAATGGATTCTACTATCTTGAAAGAAGACCTCAGGTCTAATCTGATGATATTGCCTAAACTCGTTCAGTCTTCCGGTTTTCAATGCTTCACTGACTAGTTTATTCGGAACGCGCGAGTCAATAGAGACACATACTCTTCATGTCGACATCGCTACTACGCCAAGTTGCTTTTTCGAAAGGGTGATGAGTGCTTATCAAGAGCGATTCGGGCTCGGAGGGTAAGTAACTCTTCTAGCCTACTAGGGTTTGGGAGATAGCATCTCAGATTTCTAGTTCCGCGTTTCGCAATGACAGTGAAGCGATTAGGGCTACTGGTGAATTTTGACAGGGTTCCTGTCCGAACATAAGGGTGTAGTAAGAGATGACCACCGAAACTATATTCTGCGTCATCTGAATTCTCATCGCCAGATACTTCTTGGCATCGCCGAAACTTCCAGTGTGGATCGGAAACATCTTCGGAGTTCTGGGTACTGTACTTGCTTTCTACTTGACCTTGGTGGCCCCCGAGATTCCCCACCTCCTCGTCAGGTTCGGTCTCTATCTCATTTCCTAGGGCTGCCTCGTGTTCTTCCCCCACGGTCTCTCGCACTATCTTGTCGGGAGTCTCGTTGGGATTCGATTTCGATACTACTTCCTTGGAAGGTCAGGAATAAGGAAACTCAAACTTCCATTAGCAAGACTCATTGCATCAAGAGTACCGGTTCTCGTTTTGAAAGTGGACTGGGACTCGCTTCAGTCTGTGAGCCCTGGTAAACGAGCGGTCATGTTTGCGTCAGGTGCATTGGCGTCCGTTATCCTGCCCTTCTTCGCTGCAGTAGCCTCTCTTCGACATCTCCCCGTTTCTATGAGCATGCTTCTCTTCATCATCTCCGTCGCGAGTGTTCTTTTCGAGCTTTACTACAGTCCGAGGGCTGGAGATCTTTCCAGACTCGGAAGAAACCCTTCGGGCAGCTGAAGAAAGCTGTCCACAACTTCGGCATACCTTGCGCGACCGCTTTAATAGTTGCATCAGTTTCTGGCTGGGAAGGTGGGTCAAGAGTGAATTACCGTCGTCTCGGCAAAGCCGGGATCAAGGTTAGCGAATTGTCCTTAGGTGCATGGGTGACCTACGGTGGACAAGTAGGTGAAGATGTTGCAACCAAATGCATGGCCGCGGCGTATGATGCCGGTGTGAACTTCTTCGACAATGCCGAGGCCTACGCTCGCGGGAATGCCGAGATCGTGATGGGAAATCTCATCAAGAAGCTAGAATGGAGGCGTGAGAGCATCGTTGTATCCAGCAAGGTCTTCTGGGGAGGCGAGGGTCCCAACGACTTGGGACTCTCACGCAAGCATATCTTCGAGGCCTGCCGCAACTCTTTGAAGCGTCTCCAACTCAATTACCTAGACCTATTCTTCTGTCACCGACCTGACCCGAACACACCCATCGAAGAAACCGTCCGCGCCATGGATGACTTGACCCACCAAGGCAGGATTCTGTACTGGGGAACTTCTGAATGGAGCGCAGCTGACATTATGAGAGCGTACGGATTCGCACTAGAACACGATCTGACACCTCCAACTATGGAGCAACCTCAGTACAACATGCTCCATCGAGAACGAGTTGAGAAAGAATACCTGCCGCTCTACCGCGAAATAGGTTTGGGAACCACAATATGGAGTCCGTTGGCTTCTGGGCTACTCACAGGCAAGTATAACGAAGGGATTCCACCCGGCACCCGGGCATCACTACAAGGTTACGAGTGGCTTCGCGAAAATGTAATCACATCATCGAATATTGACAAGGTGAAGAAACTACAGCCAATCGCAAAGGAACTCGGATGTACCATGGCTCAACTCGCATTAGCTTGGTGCCTCAAGAACCCTTATGTGAGCACTGTTATCACCGGCGCCAGTCGGCCTGGACAGGTGACCGAGAACATGGAGTCCTCAGAGGCAGTGCCCAAGCTCACTTCGAATGTCATGGACAGAATTGATGGAATCTTAGGTAACAAGCCTTCAACCGATGAGGACTGAGAGCCGGGCTGGTATTAGGAATCTAGCGAATCTAGAAGCGCGCGAAGTTTCTTGAAATCCTCTTCCATATCCTTTCTCAAGCTGAGGGTATAGAGCGCTGCCGCTGGATGGTACATAGGAAAGTAAGTGACTTCTCCAACCTCGAATGGAACTCCATGCAGGGAGGTTACAGATTCATCTAGATTCATTAAGGCATGAATCGCGGAGTTACCCATCGGGCAGATCACCTTCGAACGGAGGAGAGCTATCTGTCGGTCCATATATGGTCTGCATGCCATGAGTTCATCCTTCCTTGGAGGTCTATTACTAGGCGGCCTACACTTAACGACATTCGTTATGTAGACATCTTCGCGACTGAGTCTATTGATTTCAAGAAGTTCGGTGAGTAGTTTCCCTGCGGCTCCAACGAAAGGGCGACCCTGCAGGTCCTCTTGCTCTCCTGGAGCTTCGCCAACGAACATAACCTTCGCGGCTTTCGCGCCTTCACCGGGAACGGCATGAGTCCTAGTATCACAGAGACGGCACTTGGTGCAGACTACTACTTCACTAGCGACTTTCTCAAGTGAGTCCTCAGCTCGTTTTGACATCTATCCACGCGTCGGCCAGAATTGCCATCATCCTCTAGCCAGCGCACTGTATATATGCCTCTTTCCGCTTCTCGTAGCGAATTCCATCTGAGTGAAAGACTCATGCCAATCACGGATGTCTTCAAGAAACAGCTGGCGCAAAAACATAGATTGCACTACAGAGTCTGCCGGGACTGCGGTGCCCGCAACCCCGGACCATCAGAACGCTGCAGAAAATGCCATGGCCATAACTTGCGTTGGAAGAAGCGAGAACTCGGCGCCAAGTAATGCTTCTTCCGAACCGAGACAACACGATCCAAAAAGGGTACCATGGATCGAATTTCATCCTTCGCCATGGCTCTTTATTGAAATGCGATCAAGCGTTTGAGTAGTCAGTCGGAGTGAACTAACTACCGAGCTATGACTGACTCGTGGCAGGAGGTCCATGAATTCAGAAATGATGGATGCTTCGGTCGAAGGGCTCGATCCTATGCTATTCCTAGCTGAGCCTTGGCTTCTGCGCTCATCTTGTCCGGTGTCCAAGGGGGGTCGAAGACCAGTTCGACGAAGGCGTCCTTGATACCGCCTAGCGCCTTGAGTTTCGCCTTTACATCCTCAGCAATCATTGGGCCCATCATGCAGCCCGGAGCTGTTAGGGTCATTTTGATTCCTACGTTTCCTTCCTCCAGCTTGATATCATAGACTAGTCCTAGATCCCAGATGTTGATCGGAATTTCCGGGTCATAGCAGTCCTTCAGAACCGCAATTACGTCTTCTTTTGTGACCAAATCAGAGTTCACCTCCGGGCCGGGAGGTGTTCACGACTCCTATGCAGAATTCGCCATTTCCCTTCCCTATTAATCTTAGTTTGTTCCATCTAACCTTCTAATTTACTCGGCTTGCTCCGACCAAGCTATTGGCATTGCTCCCGGCATGGGTTCGAGAAGCCTTGTTGCATTGACCCTAACAGCTCTCGTGACCTCTTCGAAGAGTGGATTGGCGTATTCTTCGATTTTCCCTTCGTCAGCTAATCTTGCAATTTCCGAATCTATCGGGATAACACCTAGATAGGGTATCCCAGTATTCTTCGCCACTCCAGGAGCCCTGCTCTTGCCAAAGATCTCCATCCTTTCTCCGCAGTTGGGGCACACAGCGTAGCTCATGTTCTCGATGAGTCCGATGATCTTGACCGGTGCGATCTGTTCACTCAAGCTCTTTGCCATGTTTATCGCCTTACTGACAACCATCAGAGCGAGATCCTGTGGGGTCGTGACTATGATGACGCCTTGCAATGGCAAAGACTGAAAGACAGTCAGTGGGGCATCCGAGGTTCCTGGGGGGAGATCTACAAGGAGGAAGTGTAGGTCGCCCCATTCGATGTCTTCAAACATTTGTCGTATGACACTGTTGATGATCGGTCCTCTGACGATTACTGGCATTTGTGGTTCTTCGAGTATGAGGTTCATCGAAATGACTTTGATGCCCGTTTTCGTGGGAGCTGGGAGGATTCTCTTATCGTGCGTTGCGAAAAGAGGGCCTTTCAGTCCGAACATCTTGGCTATGCTTGGACCGGTGATGTCGGCGTCAAGTATCCCAACCCTATAACCTAGCCGTGCCAGCTGAACTGCGAGAAAGGCCGTGACGAAAGACTTACCAACACCGCCTTTGCCCGACATTACGGCTATGACATTCCGGATTCCCTTCCTTTCAAGGCGGCTGATTCCCGACGGCATGGCTGACGAGTTTCTGTGAGGTTGGGCTGCAGCCATTCTAGACTGGATGCTCGCGCGCAGTTGTTGGAGCTCATACTTGGTCATTACGGTGGTCTCTACGCTAACGTCCTTGACACCAGAGAGTTTCGATACGGCTCTTTGGACGTCGCCGGAAATAGTCTTCGAGAGCGGGCAACCACCTACTGTGAGAGCAATTAGGACCTTGACCTTGTCACCTTGAATGTCGATGTTCTTGACCATCTGAAGGTTGACTATTGAGATATGAAGCTCCGGGTCCATGACCTCCTTCAGCGCGGTCATGACCTCATCCTTCGAGACCACGTCGTCTTCTCCTCAGATTTCGCAGCAGTACCTCAAAGAACGGCTCATATTAACCGTTGTTGATTTTTGAGATGCCAAAATGTTATCTGTTGGAAGGAACACCCGACAACTCGCGTTTTCAGTCTAGCGCTACGGAAGTAGCCTTTCTGGTGTTCGAGGGAAGAGCGTCGCTTCTCTTACGTTCTCCTTGCTGAGAAATGACATCGTGAACCGTTCGATTCCCAAACAGAATCCACCGTGTGGAGGAACACCAAACTTGAACGGTTCGGTGAACCACTTCATTGTTTCAGGGCTCATCTGTTTCTCTTTAAGTTGCTCCATGATCTTCTCGTACCTGTGCTCTCGCTGTCCTCCCGATGATTGTTCGAGGTCTCTGTAGACCAGATCTACGCTTCTGGCCCATTGGGGGTCGTCATCGACGCGCATAACGTAGAAGGGTTTCACCTTGGATGGGAACCTGTTGATGAAGAATGCGTCTGTGTCATGCTTCTCGCGAACGTAATTGCATAGCAAGGTCTCCGCTTCTTTATCGAGGTCACTACCGTAGGGGAGCTGCTTCCCGTACTCCTCCAATATCCGATAGATTTCTGGAAACCTGACTTCTGGGAAAGGTGTTTTCGGAATCTCAGCCTCGACATCCAAGACCTTCAGTTCGCGGGCGCATTCGTCCATAGCCTTGCTCATAGCTGCCACGACTAACTCCTCTTCGACTCTCATCATGTCAGATTCATCCGTCATGAACCCGAATTCCGCGGCCATTCCGCGGTGTTCGCACAGGTGGCGTGGGGTGTGTGAAAGCTCAGCGCGCCAGTTGGGACCAAGATCATAGATGCGGTCGAATCCTGCCGCGATACACAATTGCCTATGCAACTGCGGGTCCTGTCTGAGAAAAGCTTCTCTCCCGAAGTAGTCTATTCTGAAAACATCGGCTCCACCCTCCGATGTACCACCCAGAATGCATGGGGTAAAGACTTGAAGGTAGCCACGTTCATTCAGGTACTCCACCATACCTTCAACAAGCTTAGACTGAATCTGGAAGATCGCTAAGTTCTCCCTCCTGCGGAGGTCGATGACGCGCCAGTCGAGACGTGCATCAAGGTTTGCCTCAATCTTTCCGGAAACGTCAAGTGGGATGGGTGCTTCTGCTCTTGCGATCAACTCGATTCTCGTTGGAGTGATTTCAGCGCCCACTTTGGCGATTCTCTCTTTTACCGGGACCCCCTCAACGGCGATGACATCCTCTTTGCTCAAAGCTTCGGACGCTTTCAGGATGTCCGATGAGGCGCTCGATTTCACAACAGTAACTTGCGCGACTCCATGTCTATCCCTTAGCCATACGAAGCGTGTCCGCGCAAGGTCCTTTATTTCGTGGACCCAGCCTGCCAGAACAACTCTCTTCTGCTTGCTTGTCTCGATCTCGTCTGTGTAATGTGTTCGCTTAAGCAATGATAACAGCCTTTCAGAGGTACCTGCGGCATCCAGCTATTAATTCGATGTTGGAATATGTCAGAGCGATCTCCGCCGGATTTCCAATTTCATTTCAGAAGTTTCGCAATCTCGCCGGGTTTCATGGCCACCCTTACCCCAGCGTTCCTGAGAGCCTCAATTTTGGTATCGGCTGTGCCGGATCTTCCCATGATGATTGCACCGGCGTGACCCATTCGCTTTCCAGGGGGAGCGACACGCCCCGCCACATAAGCGGCAACTGGTTTGGGGTAGTGGCTGCTCTTGATGTACTCAGCAGCCATCTCCTCAGCGTTTCCACCAATCTCACCTATCATAGCTACGGATTCTGTTTCAGGGTCGCTCCTGAACATTTCCAGTACTGAGACAAAACTCAACCCAACTACGGGATCGCCACCAATTCCCAGACATGTTGATTGCCCTAGACCAGCGTTCGTGAGGCCTGCCGCAATCTCGTACGTGAGTGTGCCACTCCGTGATACTAATCCAACCTTTCCCGGTTTGAATATGTGGCTTGGCATTATGCCGAGTTTACATTCTCCGGGCGTTATGATTCCAGGTGTGTTGGGACCGATCACAGTTGTGCCCTTTAACCTGGCAACTTCCATGATCTGAATCTCATCTTTCACCGGCAACCCTTCCGTGATGACTACAACAGGGTTTAGGTTTGCTGTAATCGCCTCCAAGGCTGCATCCTTAGCATGGGGAGCGGGCACGAATATTATCGACGCATTGGCCTGGAATCTGCTTGCTGCTTCCTCGACAGTGTCGAAAACTGGAATTCCATGGACACTTGTTCCCTCGCGGCCCGGGGTGACACCCGCAACTATCTTTGTCCCATATTGGAGCATCAGCTGTGAGTGGTAACTTCCCTGCGATCCAGTAATGGCCTGCACAATGGCTCTTGTCTTCTCGCCAACTAGAATTGCCATGCTACTTCACCTTTGAGGCGATTTCAACAGCCTTTGCGGCTGCGTCTTCCATAGTATTCAAGGACGGGATGTGGGCGTCCGCGAGAATCCTCCGGCCTTCCTCCTCATTGGTGCCGACAAGTCGTATTACCATGGGTTTCGAGATGCCCGTTTTCTTCTGAACATCAAGAATGGCCCGAGCTACGTCATCGCAACGCGTAATCCCGCCCATGATGTTAATCAGGAGAACTTTGACTCTGGGGTTCGAGAGCACTATCTCTAAGGCGGAGGCTATTCTCTCTTCGCTGGCTCCTCCACCCACATCGCAGAAGTTGGCTGGGGTTCCATTGTAATCAAGTATCATGTCCAGCGTGGCCATGACCAAGCCAGCCCCATTTCCGATGATGCCAATGTACCCGTCCAGTTCGATGTAGGCGAGTCCTCTTTCCCGCGCCTTCGCTTCCAACGGTGTCATGTCAGGTTCAAGGATCTTCATGCGCTCCAAGAACATGGGATGCCTGTACAGCGAGTTATCATCAACCAGAATTCTGAGGTCGGCGGCGACTAGTTCGTCGTCTTCGGTCTCTATCAGCGGATTGGATTCGATTAGTTCTGCATCGTAATCATCCATAATTTGGCAGAGTTTGAGGATTATGGATGTCAGCTGATTCATCTGCTTTCCAGAATACCCAAGTTTCTTCGCTACTATTCTCGCCTCAAATTCTTGCAGGCCCATCAACGGGTCAATCCTGTGTCTGATAATTCTCTCGGGATGTTCTTCCGCAGTCTGCTCGATGTCTACGCCCCCCGCAGTCGAGGAAAGGATTGTGTAGCCTCGAGAAGGTCTATCGACCACGATGCTCACGTAGCGCTCATGTTTGCTGACTAGCTTCTGTTCAACAAGAACTCTTGTGACTCTCTCACCTCTAATGGTCATTGAGAAGATGGATTTTGCAGCTTCGAAGGCTTCGAGAGCAGTTGAGGCAGATTTGATGCCTCCTGCCTTTCCTCGTCCAGCCACAAGAACCTGCGCCTTGATTACGCAGGGCTGGTTTATCTTCTGAAAAGCCTCTTTGGCTTCTTGTGGAGTTGATGCTAAAAGCCCTGTTGGAACGGGGAGGGCGTACTGCCGAGCTATCTCTTTCGCCTCATATTCGAAGAGCTTCAATACTCACCATCATCTGCGACTCTCAACCGATTGAAGGCTTAGACTCTCTGGTCTCGTAATAAAATAGTCCTTAGAGCTCTGGTAAACCATCTCAAGCATGGACTGAGACGAGCTGAAGCTTGCTTCGACCCCGTATCACTCACATCATTTCTGAGGTAAGATCCATTAAACTTCCGATCTCATCTTCGTTGAATCTGCTGGCGGCATACGGGTTGCAACTCGAATATCGGTTCTGGCTCTATTCCAGATGTACGTTTGAGTTCGAGGTCTGAGCCTCGGTCTGTTGTCAGATAACTTGGAAAACGAGTTGATAGTCATCAGAATCTTCAAATAGGTTGCGTGAACTCGTGGTGGGAGATGACGCGAGCGTCAAAAAGCTCGGCGGACAACATTTACCGGGTAACAGATAAAGATGAAGCCGAATGGTAAGGACAATCCTAGATTCATTCTGCGTGAAATCAGGGATCCTCTGCAGAAGGTGTGAGGAGAAACTCGAGAAGGGACTGGTCACCGAGTTAGACCTTAGAGTAATTCAGAAAATCGTTGAGTTGGAAAGAGATAACCCTCTTCTTGGAGACGTGACTTACCACAGAGCCATTGAAGCCGACGATTTGATGGTTATCCTGGTCGACAAGAAGGATTTGCCAAGGCTTTTGTCGGGCGGAGCAAGGGTGGTGAAGGACTTGGGGGAGACGTTTGAAAAGCGAGTGAAGCTTATCAGTTACGGTGGGGATGATCGGGAGTTTTTGGAAGATCTCTTCAGCCCCATGTCGATTCTGACGATCAATACTGTCTGGATACCTGATGGTAGCACGGAGACCAAAGTCATACTTACAGGCCGGAAGCCCAAGAAGATGCCCGTCGATCTGGATAGGGCTAGGAAAATCGCCCAAGAACTAAAGGGTATGACACTTCGCATCGAATTCGAGCGAGATTGAATCACTATCCTAATTCATACCTACGTCCCTTCGAGGGCAATTCTATTTTTGCTACGTCTGACATGTACTTCGCGTAAAGCCCTGGGTATTCAGTGTGGATGGGGAACAGCTTCCTCGGCTCAATCCTCTCGATAGTTGCCTTCAGCTCGCCGGGCATTATGTGGCCTGAACAATGGATATGGTACATTGGCAGACCGAAATGGTCCAACCAGTTTCGAAGCCGCTCGAATTCAAATTCTTGCTCTTCGTTGAAGGGCTCGGACATCGAGAGTATGAACACGCTTCCGGCCTTGGGGCGGATATCGACTAGTTCTTTGAAATCCGGCATCGAGAATGCCACCACGTATTTGTCCTGCTTTTCCCTTAGCTCTGAGCTATCCACAGCTTCTGCTCGGGCCATCACGCTCTCTTCCCAGTCATAGTATCTTTTCTTTGACCTACGAAACACCACTAAGTTCCTGTCTGAGTCTAGGATCTTGGGAAGCCCTAGAGCAGGGTCTGCTGATAGTTGATTCAGAATAAATGCCTGCTTCAGTGATATCGCGAGCACCCTATCATTCTCTTTGGCAACTTCATAGAAGGTACGTATTCGGTCGACGTCAACGTTTGAAAAATTTGCGAGGACAATATTCTTCGTGTTAGAGACTACGTAGCTAAGCTTCGACCTCACATCTGGTTCACTCGCTACCTCCCCTCCCAAGATGTTAGTTCCTTCGGCCAGCATTACATCAGGGTCGCATTTGGCGGCCATCTCAGCAAAATCCCGTGTTAATTGTGGTTTTGTGCCGTGCATTCTGAAATCGGCAGAATACGCTAGACTTCCGTGGGAAGTCCGGATCACGAAGCCATAGGCCCCGGGGATCGAGTGATCAACATGGCACGGTGTCGCATCTATGCAGCCAATCTTGATCGTGTTACCAGTCCTGAAGGTGCGGAATTGGAGTCCTCTAATGTCCGATTCGAAGTGTCTGACTCTTGTCGTGGACACTGCGGATAGTATCTGCGAGCAAGTCTCGCCGCAGTAGATAGGAATGCCCCGTTTCAGGAATGAAATGTATCCCCAATGGTCTCCATGCGCGTGTGAGATGAGGATTGCGTTGATAGAGGGCTCTGATTCTTCGAATTCATAGATTCCTCTAATGTTCGGGAGTATGCCGAGTTCCAATAAGTCCTGCTCGTCGCCAGGGGAGAGCAGAGGCTCCAAGAAAAATCGGCGGCGTTCAGCATAGCTCATTCCAAAATCTAGCATTACTCTAATGTCTTTGTCCTCGATTAGGATCTTGTTTCCACCGATCTCATTTACGCCTCCGTAGAAGGTAATTTGAGTCCGAGAGGGAGAGGGCATGAGAGCCACTGGATTCCTCAGAGCCGCACCCTCCCTTATAATAACTGAATCCGCGGGTGTCTATCGCAGGGTCCCCTTGACAAAGTGTTATGAGTTCCCAAGATGTGCATTGAAGGAACTCGTGATCTGATTGCTTCGAGCGGTCCTCTTCGATTTAGGGGGCACACTCATTCACTTAGACCGACCCTCGGAAGACGTTTTCCACGCAAGTCTTCAAGCGATGTACGGTTATCTTAAGCAAAACGGGCTTCAAGGGGATTCTGAAAAATTTGCCAAGACATACGTCACTATCTGCGAGGACGCCGACGCAAGGTGCAGTGCCTACAAGGTAGAGATCCCAGAAGAGGATATCGTGCTTCGAATTCTGCGGGAGCTCAAATTCCGTGTTGCCGATCGTACCGTCCTTCAGAATGCGATTAGCGCGTTTCACGGGCCGGAGATTGAAGCTTGCCAAGTCTACCCGGACACGATTCAAACTTTGTCCGGGCTTAAAGATGAAGGATTCTTGATGGGTATGGTGTCAAACTCGATAAGCGATTGGACTGTTCATGCGAAGTTGGAGAAGTTCGGACTCCAGAGATTCTTTGGAGTCATTTTGTCGTCGGAGGCATTGGGGATAAGAAAACCACGTTCCGAAATCTTCATGCGAGCGCTGAAGGCGTTGGAAGTGGGAGCGTCTGAGGCTGTCTTCGTGGGTGACTCTTTGCAGAGCGATGTCATAGGCGCGCGAACAGTTGGAATTCGCTCAATATACGTCCGTCGCAAGCCGACTGATCCATCTGACCTTACCGATCCCGACGCGACGGTTACTAGTCTTAGCGAAGCATTCGGTCGGATAATCGACTGGAGGAACGATTTACTTAAAGCCGGGTCCCCAGTGGATTGAGAAAATGCAACGCTCCCTCTGCTGATGCCCTAGGATCCGATGCATCTACACGGGAGATCAAAAGGCAGAGGCAAAGACTGAAACCTCTACAATCTCGACTATAGACAGAGTCAGGCAGGTGGCCGACTTGTTTCTACTGAACTGTAGTGTAGCCATTCTGACATTTGCGTTGCCCTTACTGAGTCAAGATTTTTCGGGAGTCTTCTGAATTGTCGCTCTATGACTGCTCTATGACGCGTATCGATTGCATGCCTCTTCGGGTTGACAATAGGATAAAACTTGACTCCATCGTGCCGCCAGAGCCCGAACCCCTGGTGCACTAGGTGAAAGAAGTATCGGCTTGATGACAATCGACACCTATCTGCGACTAGCACGACATAATTGAAGGCCTTCGCGTAGGAGCAGCATTGTTCCACTCCCCGCCGTATCGAGTCGGTTCGAGATTTGTATTCGAAGGCCCAGTATTCTGACTCTTTTAGGGCGGCAACATCAACCCAGCAATGCCCCATCGAAGGGCAAAAGACCTCATTGGGATGCGTTTGGTAGCCTTGGGACTGCAGGAAGCTGATTAGCTGTTGTCTGGCGCTGGTATAGTTCCCGTGACTGTTTGACATGGGATATCGTTGCTTGGAGGTGATTGTAGAAACTTTTCGATGCCTATAGGTTCTTTCGGAACATTTGATGCTCTGAGTTTTTCAATCTCCGCGGCTAATTCCAAGAGCCGCTTGTGATGGTCTAAGAGAATTGACATGAACATCGCTTCGAGCACGATAGGTCGGACTGCCATACCGCCTGCGGAGGCATAGAGTTTTGATCGCAAGAGCATATTTTCGAAGATATCTCTCTCAGGTTTGCGCAAAGCATCTCTGAAGGGCTTCCATTTTGCGATCTCAATGTCGATTGCCATTCTGTAGGAAGGAATTGTGCGTCCCATCATTAGTGACCATGAAAGGTCTAGTGCGCATGGATTTAACTCGAAGAGAGAAGTGAAAGTGACAGAGTTCCACATCAAACCGTTCAGGTTCCCGGAAAATGTAAACGCTCACAATCATAATCGTAGTCGTCATAGCCGCCGTCTTAGCAGCTCTCGGGACTCTCGTTTTCTACTCTATCCGCTCTTACCAAGCCTGAACTCTATCAATCACGCATAACAACTCATACTGACGGGCAATACTCTCATAATTTTAAAGCTCGACCTAAGAGCTGGGCGCGATTTTGAGTTTGCCAAACGGTTGAGGCACTTCATCGAAGCGGAGAACGTGTCGAATCTGGCGATCAACGGAGACATGTTCGATTCCTCGGAAGATGCTCATAGAATTCTTGATGGATCTTCGTTCGGTCCGGCATTGAGGATGTTAGGTCTGGATGGTCCGTCCGTCAGAGTGTTCTGGCTAATGGGATCACCGGGTCACGATCCCTTGGAGAGTCATGGAAGTCCTGAGGAAACCAAGCAGGTCAAGATTCTAAGTCTGTGTGCCTCACTAGCCTGCGGGGAAAGTTGCCAACTGCAGTGGTTGGACAGGAAAACGATTTGTCCGCCCCAGTGCCACAGGGCACAGGGCTGCTTCTTTCAGAAGGACGAGACTCAGCCCAAATCGTCCATATCGGCTAAGCCTGTTACAGATCTAGGCTTCTAAGGCCTGCTTGAGATCAGCGATAATATCACTTGCGTCCTCAACTCCAATGGACAATCTGATTAACTCGTCGAAGATACCGGCTTTCAAGCGTTCTTTCTTTGGGACGTAGAAGTGTGAGAGGGTCCAAGGTTGGCTTGCCAGTGTTTCCACGCCGCCAAGGCTAGGAGCCAACTTGATCAACTTCAAACGATCGATCACACGCGAGGCGAATTGTCCATCACCTCTTGGGAGGAAACTCAGCATTCCGCCGAACCCATGCATCTGTCGTTCCGCCACGTGATATTGCGGATGGGAAGATAAGCCCGGATAGAAGACCTCTCGAACCTTCGGGTGCTTAGAAAGGAACTTAGCGACTTTCAATCCGTTCTCGTTGTGTCGCTGCATCCTGAGCTCGAAGGTTTTGAGTCCGCGGATAAGTAACCATGCCGCGTGTGGGTCAAGTACGCCACCGAGGAGTTTTCGAGTTTCATACACTTTCGAGACTAATCGACGAGTGGAAACAACAACGCCAGCCGTGATGTCTGCATGCCCGCTCAGATATTTTGTCGCACTATGGACCACAATGTCAGCCCCGAGTCTAAGCGGTAGCTGATTGTAGGGTGTCGCGAATGTATTGTCTACAGCGATCTTGGCCTTGTGCTTCCTGAGCAGTCTCTTTACGGCTCGTAAGTCTACTACCTTGAGAGTGGGATTAGTAGGGGTTTCGAGGTAGACCAGCCTAGTGTTGGCTCTGATCGATTGACTGAACTCCTCGACTTCGTTTGCGTCTACGAAGGTGACATCGACATCGATTCTTGGAAGGAACTCACTCATGAACTCATATGTCGCTCCGTAGACATGGCGCATCGAGACTACATGGTCGCCTGATGATACGAAGGATAGAATCATACTACTAATGGCAGCCATTCCAGAAGAGAATAACAGCGCCGACTCTCCAGATTCCAGGTCCGCAATTTTTCTTTCGGCGGTTTGATTGGTCGGATTCCACCAGCGGGTGTAGACATTTCCCTTGCGTTTGCCACGCATAATCTCGAGTAGTATTCTGGTTGAAGGAAACGCGAAGGTTGATGTTTGATAGATCGGCGTCACAACGGAACCTGTGCGAGGGTCAGTTTCCTCACCGGCGTGGACAGATCTTGTCGAGAATCTGTCTCTCTGAGTACTCGTATCGGCAGGCATAGGTTGTCGCATATGGGATCAAAGTAGATAATGATAACGTAGCTCGCCCAGCGAAAGCTCTAAGCTCTATGGTCATATCCCAAATAGGCACTTCGAGTGACTTGGGGTTTGACTGAAAATTTGGCGCTGCCTAGGAATTTCAGCTGGCTTGAACAACCGAAGATTGCGGGATGTGCTCGCCCCGAGGCGATTTCTGAATTGGAGGAACTGAGGAAAGAGGGTATCAGAGCCATCGTTTCCTTAACGGGATCACCCCTTGACCCGGATGCAATCATTCGGCTTGGCTTCGACTATTTGCATTCACACATCTCAGGAGCGCCGAATGCGGAGCAATTACGAGCTATCATCGAATTCGTTGAGCAAGAGAATCGACAATCCAAGCCTGTACTCGTGCACTGTGGCGAAGGCAAGGGCAGAACTGGAACGGTTCTGGCGGCCTATCTGGTTTATCATGGTTTGAGTGCCCAAGAAGCGATCCGCCGTGTAAGGGATAAGCGGCCCAGTTCTATCGAATCCATGGAACAGGAGAACGCAGTCTATCAGTTCGAGAGTCTGCTCAGAAAATCGTGAGGGTCGCCTTGCTGCTTGGCAAACCATCGGGATTTTAAGGCATCCTTTTGAATAGGGACGAAGCCTTTCGCTCAGGATATCGTGAGGTGATTGATGTGGCCCAAGCAGCCTACGGTCGTGGATCAGTTCAGGTTCCTCTCCACCGAATTGACAAATGTATCTGGGAGATACCTAAAGATGCTCAACACGGAATGCGTGTTCCCGGTCGAATTTACGCCGACGATGCCCTAGTCGAAAAGATGCGCTCAGATGCCACATTGCAGCAATGTGCTAATGTTGCGACTCTTCCAGGTCTATACAAATGGGCCATAACTATGCCTGATGGCCACGAAGGCTACGGTTTCCCCATCGGGGGCGTTGCCGCAAGCGACTACAATGAAGGAGTCGTAAGCCCCGGGGGAATCGGATACGACATAAACTGCGGCGTGAGATTGATCAGAACTAACCTCTCCGAGGCTGATGTGCGTCCTGTTCTTGGGAAACTGTTGGATGTTCTGTTCATGAATGTTCCCTCGGGCCTCGGAAGTCGAGGAAAGATTGGCAAGATCTCCGCAGGCGATTTGGAGAAGGTTACAACCGAGGGCGTTGAGTGGGCTATTGACCACGGATATGGCTGGGCTGAGGATGAGCTGCATTGCGAAGAGAACGGATGCATGGAAACAGCCAATCCCGACAAGGTCTCGACTGTGGCGAAGCAGCGGGGAAGCCCGCAGCTTGGAAGCTTGGGGAGCGGCAATCACTTTCTTGAGATAGAGAAAGTGGACAAGATCTTCGACGCACCTGTTGCCGAGAAGTTGGGTATCAAGAAAGAGGGGCAGATCTTCGTCTTGGTCCATACTGGAAGTCGGGGATTCGGTTATCAAGTATGCAGTGACTACCTGAGAGTGATGGAACGAGCAGTCTACAAGTACGGGATCAAGTTGCCGGATAGGCAGTTGGCTTGCGCCCCTGCCAACAGCAACGAAGTCGAAGACTACATCGGAGCTATGTCGTCGGCGGCAAATTTCGCTTGGGTCAACAGGCAGATGATTACACATTGGACTCGCGAATCTTTCGAGAGGACATTCGGTAAGCGAGCTGACCAGCTTGATATGACGCTCATCTATGATGTTGCGCACAACATTGCAAAGATAGAAGAGCATGCAGTGGATGGTGGGAGGAAGAAGGTGTATGTTCACAGGAAAGGTGCTACGAGGGCCTTTCCTCCGGGACATCCAGCTATTCCCCCGGAGTACCGGGAGATCGGTCAGCCAGTGCTGATTCCTGGAAGCATGGGGACGGCTTCATGGGTCTTGATCGGCACACCCAAAGCAATGGAGGTAAGCTTCGGTACAACCGCTCACGGGGCTGGCAGATTCATGAGCAGAGCAGCGGCAAAGAGACGGAACCCGCCGCGAGCCGTAGAAGACATGCTTTCCAAGAAAGGAATAGTGATCCGCGCCGAGAACCTGGGAACTGTTAGCGAGGAGGCCCCAGAGGCTTACAAGGACGTGGACAGCGTTGCTGATGTCAGTCACCAACTTGGAATAGGAACCAAAGTCGCCAGACTAGTGCCAGTCGGCGTGACAAAGGGCTAGTCTTCATCCACTTCAAAAGCCATGCTGCAAACCCAAAGAAATATTGCATGTGTCGTGAAAATTTCGCTACGATACTGCACCAACACAGAGTATCGGCTTCAGAACAGCTTGGATCAATCGAAAGCATGAGAAGAGATCGGCCCCAATTGAACTAGCCATGAGTCTGGCAACCTGATGAGCTTGCTGGTCTCCTAGATGACCGGTCATGAACTCGTCAAGCAGTCAGAAAGCGAGTTTCATTTCACAACCGGACCGTGCTTCTTTAGGTGCGAGGGGATATCACCCCTTTCCATCATCTTCTTGCCTTCCATCATGATAGCGTTACCGGGACTGATTTGAAGGGCTTTCATGATGGACTGTGTAGAGGCCGACGCGTTCCCACTCAGATACTGTGCCCAAGCGAGATTGTACCATGCATATTCATTGTTGGGGTTAACTTTAGTTGCCCGTTCGAGCGGTGACAACGCTTCCTTTGCCCTTCCGAGGTCTATGAGTGTCCAGCCTTTGCTGGTAAGTGCGATATCGTCGTCAGGGCTCAGGGCTAACGCTTTCTCTGCGTAGTCCAAAGCCTGTCGAGAATATTCCCATTCCCTCCGAGCGTTCGCGAGTTTGTTTAGGGCATATGCTTTCAGTGCCAGGGCCTGGCTGTTTTCTGGGTCTGCCTTAATGATGCGATTGAGTTGAAGGATCGCGTACTCAGGTTTCCTCTGTGAATAGATTAGCGTGAATATCTGTTCGCGAAGTTCCAATCCGGCCATTTGAGAGGTCCCTGGCCTTACGTGTGGAATGTGAACCTATATGTGTGAACGCTCTTCAAAATCATCATGGTCATGTTCAATGCCGGTTCTTTCCTTCAAGGATCGGGTAGCCTTGGTGACCGGGGCGAGCACAAAGTTGGCAGTACCATCCGTAGTGAATGTCTTTGGCTTCTCGCCCGCAACCGCTTTCCCAAGTTCTAGTAGTGACCGAACATCGGCTGTGTATTTGTCGATCCATCTGAGAATCGTTCTCGGCGAAACTTCTACGCCAATCATCCGTAACGATCTCACCGTATTCCGTAGTGATTCGCCTGAGAAGTATAGTTGCATCGCGGGTTGTGCTTCATTTCCTCGAAGCCAAAGTTGACTGTGAAGAACTTCCCACAGGATTTACACGCGAACTTCTGAATGTCACCATACTTGTTGTGCCGAACGCCCACTTAATGATCTGCTCAGACCTACAGAAGATACAGGCATGAACATCAGTCATCGGTTCGATAACCCTAGCCTCAACCTCTTTCCGAACCGTCAAACTGATTTGAATAGCCCAAATATGCTTACACTGAACCTTACGGTGAACGAAATCAGGGCAATCGCACAACCACCCGCCCACTTTGCGCTTGGTCACGTTATACATAAGGCTGGGTCGTCGCTGTAGACATCGAAATATCTTTCGTGAAAAACGATCTTCATCTTGTTACCCCAGATTGTCCCCTGATTGTACACTGAGGATTTCCGTGGGGAAATCCGCGGCTACTGCTTTCCCGCCATTTCTGAGGGGTTATTTATTGTTGAGGTGGGGGTGGGGGCAGTATGCGCGTTTTGGCGCACTCCCTTCTAGAAGTAGCCGATACCAAGTACACGGCTGATGTAAGACCACTATTTCAACTTGCCAAACAAGTAGCGGGAAAAGGCCCAGAACCCTACTGTCGGATGGCGCGGCAAACTTCCATGAGGCCTACGCTTTGGGAAAACTCTTCAGAAGGCATAAGCTGAGTTTGCGATACTATCTTCTGGCTACCCACAGATACGGTTACAAATCCGAGGCGGTCTTGAGAGAGATCGATGAGTTCGCTAGGATTTCGAATCGCTACCTTCACGGCATTTACACATTGACAGATAAGCCATTCATAGACGGGCTACTCAGCAAATTGGAGACAACTTACAAGTAGACGAAGAAACCCACCAAACGGAAGTAAACAGCCCCTCCGACCAAACGTAGACGCCGCGTTACCTCATGTAACAAAACTTATATTGTTCTGTTACTAGTGGTAACAACCTCAGAGAGGTGAACTCTGGAAAATGTCATCCGACGAGTTCTTCCCCGATTGGTTTAGATCGCGGCGTGGGCGTAGGTCATCATTGGGATGGATGGACAAGTGGTTCAGCGACTTCGATGAGATTTTCGAACGCATGTTCCATGACATGGCCAAGAGTATGCCAAAGGAATTCATGAGGGAAAAGAAGTTCCCTGATGGGACTACGGTGCGGCAATACGGACCCTTCGTTTACGGTTACTCGATGTCCATTGGCCCTGACGGAAAGCCCATCATCCACGAATTCGGAAACGTCAAACCAAGCAAGAAACCTGGGGTCTTCGGTTTCGAACAGCCAGCGCTCGAACCAATGGATGCTCGAGAGCCTCTGGTCGACGTCATGAATGAACCGGAACAAGTCCGAGTCGTTGCAGAACTTCCTGGCGTAGAGAAGTCTGATATCAAGACGACGATAGGCGATGACGCGCTCACGATCAAGGTTGATTCCCCGACGCGCAGATACTATAAGGAAGTGCAGCTACCCGCAGCAGTCGATCCGGACACTTCGAGGGCAAGCTACAATAACGGTGTCCTAGAGATCGTCCTCCGAAAGTTGCAGCCCAAGGTCAAGGGGAAAGAAATCAGAATAGACTAAATCTCAAAGAAGCCGTTAACATCTTTTTCCTTTTTCTACTTACTTCCCTTTCCTAGGCTTGAAATTGTCTCAGCGAAGTATTGGAGGTCTTCCGTGCTTTCGTTGGCGGGAAGAAGGGCGATATGCTTGACACAGGTGGACTCTAACTCTTGAAGTCTGTTCGCAATGAAGACCTAGGGGGACTCAGGTTCCCAACTCGTACGCAGTTATTTCATTGTGGGTCTACAATGTCGCTAAGGTTTTTTTGATCTCTTCGTAGTTCGGTTCCTTGCCCGGATCCTCTGAAACCCACTTATAGCGCACTATGCCCTTGTCATCCAAGATGAAGATCGATCTCTTGGCAGCAGTGTATCCCTTCAGTCTTCCGAAGTCCTCGTGGTAGACATTATACCTTTTGACGGTTTCTCTCGTGTAGTCACTGAGGAGCGGAAACTCTAGTTTGTTTGCTTCAGCGAAGGCCTTGTTGGTGTATGGGTCGTTGACACTGATGCCAACAACTTGTGCGTTGAGATTGTTAAGCGCCTCCATTGAGTCCCTGAAGGTGCACATCTCCCTAGTGCAGACGCCTGTGAAGGCGCCCGGGAAGAATGCTAGGAGGGTCTTCTTTCCAAGGAAATCATCGAGAGAGCTCAGTTTCTTGTCTTGGTCTGGGAGTTGAAAATCAGGTGCTTTCTGTCCCACCTCAACTGACAATCACAAACACTTTGAAATGGAAATCGTATGCCGCCAAATAACCGTTACCGCGCTCAAAAACCATGAAGATGGACAGTGCTTCCTAGGGTCTGGAGCCCGGAGCTAGTGCACGAAGCAGGGAAGGCTTATCGAGTCACGACCGGGCTTGCTTTGAGCATCAAGAACCAAGCTAAGTCTTAGTTTGGGGCCCTTGGGGTGTTCGGGAGGCTAGCTTTCTAAGAAGTTCTTCTCCTTCGACTGGGCCTCTCGCGAAAAGCACGTCATCAGCTTCGATGCGCGACTTGCCGTCGGGTGCGTGGATCCAGGCTTCTCCTCTCTTGATGACGATCACCCTCATTCCAGTTTCATCCTGAAGTTTGACTTCGCCAAACGCCTTGCCCGCTATGCCGCGTAATATCCAAGCACAAGGGGAAGCAGAGCACCTGCTACGCCTGCTAGCAAAGATGGAACGAAATATCTCTTCAGCATGGCCATCTCTGTGTCTAGGCCAATGTAGAACAATAGAATTATCGCGCCAAGTTCCGCGAATACTACCAGAGTTTCCGAGTACTCAACGAAACCCAACGCGAAGGGTCCTATGATGACCCCTACAGCCAGTTCTCCAATGGCTGCAGGATATCCAAACCTCTTTGCCACAGAGCCTCCGAGGAACGCTACTACTAGGAGGATGACAATCTCTCGGATGAAGACTTCAACTGCCACCAAGATCTTTCATCCGCCTATCGCAACTTGATATGGATGCTGTTCTTTGCGAGCCTACAGATCTTTCTGATCCCTCGCTTCCCCTTTCCGTAAGTCACATCCAGCAGGCCCAAGTTCTGCAGTTCCTGAACATCCACGCTTACCGTGGATTCAGTCAGCCCCAACTTTGATGCCAGCGTGGATACGTCGAGGCTGCGCTTGGAAAGAAGGTTCAAAATCCTTAGGCATGTCCCATTGCCCAAGACTGAGGCAACGTGTTGAATCTCCTCACCCCTAACCCAAAGTTGGTTCGACAAGGAATTCTCCTCCTTCGAAGCATGATCTAAAGGCTATAAGGTTTGTCCAAAACAGAACCTTATTGAGAACTAGCAATGCTTATAGAGAACTTGCGTAGTCCTGCCGCATGTTCGGGGTGGCGGTCATCGTAGTTGAGCTGACGCTGTATTTGGTTAGTAGGCTTCTATCGTGGTCTAAGGACAAGCCGCTTCCCGGAGCAGAAAATCGGCTTGTCAATATTGCGGTGGTAAGTCTTCTCGCATTAGTGGCACCGCTTCTGATCCTCGAAATCGAACTAACAGTGGTCTTTCGTAGCATTGGAGACCCGCTGCTCACCTTGGTTGGAACAGCCGTTGGCATAGCCCTTGTTGTAGCAATTGTCTTGCTTGTATTCACGATAATAAGGCGGATTGAACGCGCACGCAAGATGACCACTGCACAAAAGTAGAACACACAGCCCTTTATGGTACGATGAAGTGACCTTACATCTTCATGTCTCGGGAACATTCGGACAGTGACATTGGGTGGAAATCCTCGAACAGCAGATAGTCGCGCTCCTGATTTTCCTTGTCACTTATGTCATATTAGCCACGGAATATCGCGAGCGCACAATAGCGGCGATGGCTGGCGCAGGGGCAGTCTAGGCTTTCGGCATCCTCAGACCGGAGGAAATGGGCTCCTACGTCGACCTGCGGGCGATCGGACTTCTTTTTGGAATGATGGTCATAATAGGTTCCTTGCGGGAGGCGCGGTTCTTTCAGTGGCTCGGCGTCTACGTCGCAAAGTTGTGTCGTTGGAGACCACGCTACCTATTTCTTGCCTTCATGGTCCTGACGGCGGTTCTCTCAGCATTTCTAGACAACGTCACGACAGTTCTCTTCATGGTGACTGTCACGATCGACCTCGCAGAACTCGCCAAGTTTGACCCAAAACCCTACGTCCTCAGCGAGATATTTGCCTCAAACATAGGTGGTACATCCACTCTCATTGGCGACCCTCCAAACATCATGATAGGATCTGCCACAGGTTTCTCATTCGGCTCATTTCTAGTCAATGTGGCCCCAGTGTCTGTTGCAGCGCTTGTCGTAGCTCTGTTGTACCTGCGAAAGAAGTTCAACGTGACGAACGTTACAAGTGAATTTTCCCCCAGCGAGATGCCACAGGTAACCACAGATCGTAGGCTTCTGTGGACGGGGCTGTTTACGCTCGCGGCCGCCATTGCACTTTTCGTCATGGAGGACATCGTCGGGATCTATCCGACGACTGTCGCCTTGGCAGCCGCCATTATCTTGCTTTTTGTCGGAGGGCCCAAGATGCCAGAAATCCTCAACAAAGTTGAATGGAGCACGCTGATCTTCTTTGGATCCCTGTTCATAGTTGTGGGGGCTCTGGACAAGACAGGGTGGCTTAGGCTCGTAAGCCAGAGCATGTCAACTATAGTTGGCGGGAACACAGCGCTCGGAATTACAGCAGTCCTTTGGGTTTCGAGCGTTACTTCAGCATTTATCGACAACATCCCCTTTGCGGCCGCCTTCATCCCCGTCCTGACCGAGCTAGGCGAGACTGGCCTCAACGTGTTTCCACTCTGGTGGGCTCTTTCGGCCGGAACTGGGCTTGGTGGAAATGGCACTATCATAGGAGCCTCAGCAAACGTCATAGCCGCCGGGATTGCTCAGGCGAGGGGTGTGAAGATCACGTTCGTCGAGTTCGCGAAGGTTGGAATAATTATTATGCTGATGACAACAGCTGTCGCAAACCTCATACTACTTGCAATGTTTTCGAGGTAGGGCAACAGTCTCCACCCATTCCTCCGCGAAATTCGCCCTGTAGGCAAGTAACTCACACCCGCACCCCCTCAAGCGTGCGTCAATGGTCGGCGCACTAGTTTCAAGAAATCGTTTTGTGTTGTCTCATTGTTAGGGTCCGTCAGATGAACAGCCATGCTCGCGAGCGAACTGAGAAAGAAAAAGGTCTACGCCTATAGGATGAATTCAATCGGCAAAGTCGATGACATCGTAATCGACCTGAACTCCCGCTCTGTAACGCATCTGGTTGTTAAGGTCAGCAAATCCGGTGCGAAGCAGGCTCTGGACGGAAGGCTTAGAATTCGTTCCGCGAAGGTCCGAGTCCCGGTCTCGGAGATAGACAGGGTTGGAGATGCGGTTGCTCTGGAATTCACAGTAAACCAGATGCGGAAGCATGTGGAGGAAGAATAGTCGATTCAACTTTAAGGCGAGCTGGCCTGGCCATGACGTTCGGAGTGGCACTCATTTCACTGTTAGCTCAGGGAGAGTTACTGCAAGTCTACGTGAAGAGGTCAAAACTCTAGGCCTAGCTCACACCGGGCGTTTCTTCTCCATGGGCAGGAAGACCCTTAAAGTTCTTGTCGATCTTGGAGACAAGAGTCCATGGAAGAATCCAAGGATTCTGAACTGTTCCTGCTACCTCGATGCCTTTGGCGTGCAATGAATCTACGAGCACCCTGAAACCCCCGCAGATAGCGTATAGATAATCCCTGTGCGGTCCCGTAGCTATCGCTTCCAAATTGACGAATCTCACAACTCTGGGATTCGCTTTCTCGATCTCGTCTATCACACCCTTGATGAATTTCTTCTGAATCACCTCGAAAACTTGACTTGGAAGCATCTGATGAAACGGAGATGTCGGTTGATGAGCTTCGAGATTGTAGGGTTCCAGCTGCTTGTTCACAACGTTTCCGTCTATGATGTACTCGGATGTTTGGGACAAACCTAGCACACCTCGAATTCTCATTGAAACCTCCATTAAGAATCACGGTAATAGCTGTTTTCAAATGCCTAGAGCTGCATTTTTGGATCAGGAGATTGAGTCATGAGGCTCCTGATGAGATTGGGCAAGAATGGAAACTTTTCGCCAGCCGATAGGGAACGACTCAGAAAGGCCGCGTACGATAGCGTGCGCGGCTTTGGCGCGGACATTGGGAATCTTGGGGTTAGCAGCTACGCCGAAGCCTCTCCAATCGATAGCTCACACGCAATTAGACTCGGCTCTGACTTGTTCAACGAGGAGAGATACTGGGAGAGCCATGAGGCACTAGAATCTGTCTGGCGCAGAGCAAAGGGAGAGGAGAAAGATATCCTGCAAGGCCTCATCGTTCTAGCCGCGGCCTTGATCCATTTGCAGAAAAACGAGCTAGACGTAACGCTCTCAATACTCAAGCGGGCGTATGCCAAATTGGCCGATCATCGAGGAGAATATCACGGACCCAAGCTGGAGAGTCTGAAGGAAAAAGTCAAGCAGATGCTTCTGGCGAGTCGCCCTCACTTCTTCAAGATAAATATTGGCCGATAGAATCATGGTTTACAGCTTGTGCTCCCTAGGTAGAAGATGTTTCTTGGGAAGTGACTTCGAAGGCCCGCCACAGACCACAGATCGTTTTCGCGTCGCGAATTTGTCCTAGACGTATTTTATCAAGTGCAAGTTGGATAGGTATGGCTTCCGTCCTGATGCGTTCGTCATATTCCGCCTTTTGCTGAGACTGTATCAAACCCCTAGCCAAGTAGAAATAGATCTTTTCAGTGCTGTAGCCTGGGGCGACAAAACATTCTAGGATCTTGTCCATGCGCCTGCATGAATAGCCAGTTTCCTCCTCAAGTTCTCTAGACGCACATGTCTCGGGCTCTTCGTCAGGTTCCAAGGTTCCAGCAGGGATCTCTAGCAACTCTGTTCCGATAGCGTATCTGTATTGGCGGACGAGAATTACATAGTTATTATTGAGGATAGGGACGATGGCGGCTGCACCGCGGTGCTCGACAACTTCACGAGTCGTCGTCCTGCCTCCATCCAAAAGGACTTGGTCTACCCGAAGATTGAGCACGCGTCCTTCGTAAACGCGAGAAGAAGCTGTACAGCGCTCCAAGAAGACCATCTTCCGCCTGAGTGCACGCTAGAGATATGAGGCCTTTGCCTGATTCGTTGCATTGGTCTTAATCTTGGTACTGTTTTTATGGAAAGCTCACTACTCCTGGGAACAAAGGGATAGCAAATGACTCGGAAACTCATCCCAGATACATCCATAATCATCGACGGGAACGTTCCACACGTCATTGAGAGAGGAGAGTCTACCGATGTGGAAGTCATTATTCCATATGCGGTTTTGGATGAGCTTCAGGCCCAAGCTTCGAAGGGACGCGAGCCTGGTTTCGTGGGACTCACTGAGATCAAGAAACTGCGCGAATTTTGCGAGAGGAAGAATATCAAACTAACATTCTTAGGTGGGCGGCCTGGGTTCGATGATATCAAGCTCGCGCGGAGCGGTCGACTTGATGCGCTTATCACGGATGTTGCCAAATCCGAAAACGGTATTCTTCTGACAGCGGACTACGTTCAGGCGCTGGTTGCTGAAGCCTCGGGTGTGCAGATAAAATATGTGCCGGGCGAGGTGAGGACAACAAATCTCACTTTTGAGAAATTCTTCACCTCTGACACTTCAAGTATTCATCTCAAAGAGGGAACCCATCCTCTCGCAAAAAGAGGTAAGCCGGGAAAATTTGAGCTTATCCGAATTTCCGATTCGGTAAGCGCGGTGGAAGAAATTGAACAAATGATCCGAGAAGTCACGGAAGCAGCAAGAGTCAGTAGAGAGGGATTCGTTGAGATAAACCGAGCCGGCGCCATGGTCATCCAGCTCAGTCGTTACCGAATTGCCATCACCAGACCACCCTTATCCGATGGCGTTGAGCTTACAATAGTTCGCCCAGTGGTGAACCTGACACTTCAGGATTACGGACTGTCTGGCAAACTGATGGAACGCCTTGGGACGCGAGCCGAGGGCATCCTGATAGCGGGTCCGCCGGGCTCGGGGAAGACTACCTTCGCCTCATCGCTCGCCGAGTTCTACCTAAGACAAAGCAAGATCGTGAAGACCCTGGAATCACCGAGAGACTTGCAGGTTGGACCGGAGATTACACAATACGGTCCACTTGAGGGAGATTTCGAAAAGACTGCGGAGATCTTGCTCCTGGTAAGGCCAGATTACACAGTCTTTGACGAGATTAGAAGGAGCAAGGACTTTACAATATTTGCGGACATGCGTTTGGCAGGCGTAGGCATGATCGGAGTAGTACACGCTAGTGAGGCGATCGATGCGATACAACGGTTCATAGGGCGGGTTGAGCTTGGCATGATTCCCCACATTATTGACACAATCATCTTCATCCAGTATGGTGAAGTCAGAAAACTGTACACACTCAACCTCACCGTCAAAGTTCCGACTGGTATGACCGAGGCCGATCTTGCCAGACCGGTGGTTGAAGTTCGAGATTTTGAAACGGGGAACTTGGAACATGAGATCTACACCTTCGGAGAGGAGAACGTAATTATTCCTGTGAGCGATGCCAAGCCCGCGGTCACGGCTACTCAGAAGCTTGCCGAAGAGCGGATACTGCAGGAAATCAGGAAATTCGACCCGGACGCGGAAGTGAGATTGGTTTCGGGCGACCGTGCTCTAGTTCGCGTCGAGAATGAGATTGTTCCGATGCTAATAGGCAAGAAGGGTGCAACTGTTACGAAGCTGGAGGAGAAGCTCGGAGTCAAGATCGATGTGGAACCTCTGACACCGAGTTCCTCAGGAAAAGAGGTGCGATATGACATCGCTGAAGTAGGCAATCGAATCGACTTGGTCTTCGACGAGGACCTAACCGGACAAGTTGCTAACGTATTCGTGGGTGAGCAATACCTGTTCTCAGCAACAATCGGCAAGAAAAGTAGGATAAGAGTATCAAAGAAATCCGATCTTGGAAGAAGCCTATTGCGGGCTCTGGTCTCAAGGCAGAGAATCCGCGCACTTGTCTAGGCTCTACGAAAATTGAAGCTTTACCTCCGCACCTGTGAGCCGACGAGTGAAAGTCTCTATATCCTTTAACATTTGCGTGATTTGCTCCTCGATCTTCTCTTCGCGTTCAATAGTTCTTTCCAGTTCAGCTGCCAGCTCTTCCTTTTTCCTGATACTCTCTCTCATCTTTTGACGGGTTTCCTTGATTCGTTGGACCAGACTTGCCGTTCCTCCGTCCGCGACGAGCTTGCGGTATATAGATTTCAGTTCTCGTGATCTGACGTGAATCCCAGCCAAGGAATCAGCCGAGACGACTTGCTCAGTTCGTTCGATGACCTTCTTCGCTTCCCGCTGCTTGAGTGCGAGTTTTCCGCTTGACACCGCCTTGGAAAGAGCTGACATCACAGCCTTGAGCTTGGGATATCCATCGCTCTCTCTGAGAAAAGTGGCGAATGGTTTCTTTGTATATTCTTTCATGCTCTCTCGCACGTCGATTGGCAGCGGATAGTCTCCTCGTTCAGACACTGACAGCAACTTCCGGAAAGGTCTTCCCAGTCTACTAAATCCTGTATGCAACAATTCAACTCTAAGTCCTCTCAATTCAGTCTCGACTTCGAAGTACTCTCTCATCTTAGGATCCCCTTGTAGCTCCTGAACTTGAAGGGTTAGGGACTTCTGTTCTTCGTCTGCCTCGGCTAGCTTCTGCTTTACGGTATGTCTTCTGGTTAACAGCGAATCCTTTAACTCTTGAAGCTTGGTAAATGAATCGAGTTTCTCGTCGAGTTCTTCCAATGAGCGTAGGAGTGATCCACGTCCAACCAGAAAGCCATGGACCTCGTCGCTCAGTCTACGAATCTTGTCAATGTTTCCGCCAATAGTCATCATATCTAGGATGTAGTATGGTCTGATCTGTCTGAGCCATTCTTCTCTGGCGCGGGCACTTTCCGAAGCGAGCCTGGAGGTAACCCGTTGCACATTTCTTAGACTGGCCGAATCCTTTGCGCCGGGAACTGTAATTTCGCCGCACATTTCGGCGATTATTGTCGTCAGTCGGACTACGGCCCTCCCCGCCCTGAACCGTGCTCGATTGTCACGCTTAGATTCCATGTCTTGCTCTGCCTTGCGGGATAGCTGACCGCAGAAATCCAGAAGCGAACCTATTGCACGTGATATCTCCGCTGCTATCTTGTCCCGTTCGCGTTCGCGCTGAGATAACTCGGAAGATAGCGATTGCCGGAGCCATTCTCGCAGTCTGCTCATTGAAACCTGTTCGCTCATTGTCTGCACTAGGCGTTTGATATGATGCTGCTTTGAAGTAGAGACGTTCGCTCTGGTTAAAAGAGGTTCTACAGGAGGAAGGTCTACCTTGCTTCCTCCCTCAGCGTAATTAGAATCGTCTCCACTGTTTCCTCCGCTCTATCGATCCGCTTTGCTATGTCATTAACCAAGGTATCGTATGTCTCCCGCGTAGTCTTTCCAGCACGGTACTGACTTCTGACCTGATTCATACTAGCCCGGGAGGCTTCAATCTCAGCCTCTGCTCTATCGATTCTTCGGATCAATTCGTCATATCGGGGGCCTATCGCACGAAGCTCAACCTTGACCCCCATCAGGGATTTGTTCAATTCGTCAAGTCGCAATTCCACGGCCTTCCTCCTCCGTCTGAACTCATGTTTTAGCAAGCCTCCTCTCGATACTTCTTCTTCCATCGCTACAAGATCTCTTGACAACGTCAACCTCTCGTCATACAGACTGACGAATTCTCGGAGTTTCTCAACTGGTACAGGAACGGCGACTTCCGGCCCACGTCTAACCTTGATTCCAATGGCAAAGGCTAGGATTGCGATTTCGAGGCCGACTGCCCAGGGTATCAAGTCCAGACCTGCCCAGAAGGGAGGATAGGTGAAAGTCAATCCAGTTGTCAGGTTGTCTTGGTTTGTCACTCCTTGGAGCTTGAATGTTCGGTCCTTTTCGTCTACTCCTATCGGATACGATAATGGAGATTGCGGCTCCGTTTTCAGGTTGCTGATGGTCACACCGTCGGGGGCGATGATTCGGACGGTCGCGTTATCGTACAGGAAATCATCCTTATTGTTCAGGAGGGTAAACGTGAGGTTGTAGCTCCCCCACCAACTGAGTTGTTTGAGGTATTTTGACTGGGGAAGGTCATAGGTAACTGTGAATCTGAAGCTCTCATTTGCCCTTATGCCTAGGCTGTATCTAGGAGAAATTGTCACCTGGTAAGGTGGACTGGGATCCTGTGGCGCCCCCCACATCGCTCCTAGGCGATCATAGGCCATTACATTGGTGGCACCTTCCGGTAACGTGACTGTTAGGCTAGATATCGTAATTGATGGATTGAAAAGCCAGTAACTTTCCTTCACACTTAGCCCTCCATTACTGTCAATTATTACGTCGCGGTCGACCTGCCTGATGTCAAGAATGAACTGATTCACGGTTGCGTAGGGGGCATAGAAAGTCTCGTTCGAGTAGGCCTTCCATGGTCTGTATTCTT
>Ga0209314_10000091_pt1 | contig 36136 bp, 33 predicted proteins | sample I19B2metaG_FD_184146 | JGI IMG/M metagenome (GOLD analysis project Ga0209314, IMG submission 184146) | Lake sediment bacterial and archeal communities from Gulf of Boni, Indonesia to study Microbial Dark Matter (Phase II) - ​I19B2 metaG... | ecosystem: Environmental > Aquatic > Freshwater >... | reverse complement strand
GCTTATAGACCAGCTCATTGTGACCCCATTAGACTTGATTAACATCGGAGACACTGTTTCGATTAACACCCACGCGGTCTGGGCGCATAACAACTCAAACATAGCTAACGGGCAGATTATGGTTGAGGGCTTTGGAACGGCTACCACAAACTCTCAGGGATGGGCAATCCTCACCATAAAGAAAGATACGAGCGGCGTTAACACGCTTAAGATATATGGCACATGGGCTCCAGGCGGAATAACATGCAAGAGCAATACTCTGACCAAGATGTTGACTTGGACTGCGCTTAAAATAAGTCAACCGCCAACAATTGTCTACGATTATACAAAGCCGGAAAGCTGCATAATTAAAAGCCAAGTTATCTGGCTGCACAACAGCACATCCGCGTCTAACGCAAAAGTCTTCATAGCCGAGCTGCAAAGCCTCTCAGCCTTCACAGACTCCCAGGGATGGGCATCTATAACAGTAAGGGATAACGATTGGAGTAGCCCGATTAAATCGTTCACACTTAACTCTACAACAACAGTCAAAGGATACTGTATCAAATGCTTGAACGTAGAGACGGTGAGCGCGAAGCTACTCTACGCCAAATTAGTCAGCCTTTCAGGACACCGTGATAATGCAGCATTACAACTCAAAATCTATAGAGAGGATGACCTACCCGGAGCCAACGTAAACACAGTTATCACAATCCTAGCTAAAAACTATAATCGAACAACAACAATAACCTCAGATGCGAATGGCTATATTGTACTATATGATTTGAACCTGCCACGCAACGCCTCCCAAATCAGTTTCACAATAAAACAGGCAGCCTACATGGGAAGCGACGTGATCATAAATGAAAACCTCCTCCGAGGCAAGGTTATTGTAAATGAAAGCACTACGCTCAAAGAGTTTAAAGTTGAACCGAACGATTTCCTAGTGAATCCAGGCCAGCTTTGTTATGGAAAATTCACTTTCCGAAGCAATGCCACCTATGTGAAACTTGGGCTGTCGATGACTATATTGGTTGACTCAGAGGAAGTTATGCGAACCACCATAGCCCTAAATCCGAACATAACCTTAGAGGAGCTCCTTCCATTCAATTCGCCTAGAACTATCGGCGATCATAGGGTAACATTCCGCGTGTCCGACAGCCTCTCAAGGGAAATTCCCTACGTCATAACCGTGACAAAAGTAGTTCTACGGGTATCTGTCGACAGCGCATGCTGCAACCTTAATGGAAATGTAACCCTTACAATTTGGACATATTATGCCCACAATAACAGCCTCATCAAAAACGCCATAGTTGACATTAACGGCACACGGGGAAACACGGCTAACGAGGGATTCGTGAAAATTAAAATCCCTCAAACAGCCATAGGAGCCTACAACTATGTGGTGGGCCTGGTAACTTCGCCGGATGATATAAGCGCCCATGACCCCCAGACTCTAAGAATAGCCTGGACTGGTATGCTTACACATAAGGAAAGCGTAACAAGCGACAACTCTACACAGAGTGTTGTAACCATATCGGTGATCTGGGCGCATAATAATACCCCCATAGCCAACGCCCTTGTTAGAAGCAACCAGCTTAAGATGGAGAATTTCACAGACTCTAAGGGACTTGTAAGATTCGCCGTCCCAGACACTGTTGACTTTTTGGGGAATGTTACTTTTGAGGCAGTGAGATCTCCGGAGAACATTACATATTGCTTAGAGAAGGTGACGCTGGAAAGACGCCAACTTGAATTCTCAGTGATCTCTGCGCAACAGTCGCAGAACGGTCTCACGATCGCTATACGGTGTTATTATGACAATGGAAGCCCCGCATCTGGCATAACACTTAGGCTAAAAGTTAACAGGCTCAACGAGCCCTTCACTGCAACAACTGATAAAAACGGCATAATAGAGATAAAATGTCCGAGAGTCTACTCAGGACCGATTTCAGTCCAAGCCCAGTCCATAACCTGTGCAAACCAAGAGGTAATTGTAGACAGAAGCCGCTTTATGCGTGACAGTCTATTCAACGATAACATGGTCCTAAATGAGATGTTCACTCTTCCCACAACCACATTAAAAACAGGGCAAGACTTGATGGCACGCGTCTATGTTCATTCGACTTGTACCTCTATCTCTATTGAAGATCTTTGGCTAAGAGCCACTTTATCAGCTGAGAACGGCTCCAGCGTAACCATAGCCACAATGCCCAACTGGCCTAAGAAACTGAGAGCTGGCGAGCAGGTTGAAACCTATCTAAATTTGACCAAGCTGCAAAGAAACCTTACCTCAGGAAAATACATTCTAACAATTGCAATGCTATGTGGAGATAACTCTACAGTAGCATCCTGCGGAAAGGAAGTCTCTGTGAAACAAGCTTTCACATTAACTGTCAACGTTTGCGACGAGGAAGGACGACCGATCTTGGGAGCTGAAGTAATATTAAAGAGAGTATTACCACAAAACAGGACAGTAGAATCGGGAAAGGCCGTAACTGACCTAAACGGAACCGCATATTTCGACGCAGAAGTGGGAGAGCACCTAGTGGAGGTCTATCTAAACGGACAAAGAATCTCTAGCAAAAATATTGGAATTAACGAAGCAAAAATATGCCCACTAAGAATAGCATCACAGAATGCCCAGGTCAAAGCTCCATCTATGATGGAGAATAAACCCCAACTGGTCTTCGCATCTATAATTGCTGTGCTATCCTCGATACTGATTCTGGCACTCAGGCGGAGAAAGAGTTAGGCTTTATATTTTCTTTTTACAGCCCGCCCGGCCTGTCTTGCGGCAATCAATCCTACTTTCCTGCCAGGCGGAGCCCCTCGCTTAACAGTTGTGGGTTTGCCTGGATGTTTGTGCCTGCCTCCACCAAAGGGATGATAGGCGGCAATCATAGCCACGCCCTTCACTTTCGGGTAGGTCCGCCCCTTTGCCACCATAAGATGATGCTTTTCACCCGCCTTCAAGAAAGGCTTCTCTGTTCGTCCAGCCCCAGCGACAACCCCCAATGTAGCACGGCAAAAATCGTTGAACGCAGTCGTTTTACCAGACGGAAGCTTAACGATAGTCCCCTCAGGTGTATGGGCTATTACGGTTGCATATGCGCCTGAAGAACGAGCTATTTTACCACCGTCACTAGGAGCGCGTTCAATGTTGCAGATGATAGTTCCTTCAGGTATACTACCAAGAGGAATCACGTTTCCTATCTCCATAGGAGCTGCAGCCCCCATGAAGATCTCTTGTCCGATAGATACCCCCTCAGGGATTACGTTGTAGAATTCATCTCCATTCTCTAGCTTAACAAAACCCAAGGGGGCCCCTCTACCTGGTTCGTGAAGAATCTCCTTAACCACTCCCTTAAACACAGAACCATGTTCAACAAAAGTGGAAGAGGGATATTTGGCTTGGGCTATCCGTTTATGTGTGGCGGCCCTGAAGGTTGGTGTTCCACGTCCGCGACGTTGAACGAGAATTCTCTTACCCAATTTATTCTCCTCCTATAAGATCCCAAGCTTCATTGCTACGTCCGAGGCTTTAAATTCAGGTCGAAGCTTCACAAAAGCCTTTTTTCTACCATTGAACGTGATGGCGGTGTTGACGTAAGCCACTTTTATCTCATAAAGTTCTTCTACAGCCCGCTTAATCTCATATTTATTAGAGTTGATGTCTACAACAAATGTAAGCTTGTTTTCTTTCTCAATTGAGCTCACAGCATCCTCAGTCATTACTGGATACAAAACAATTTTATGAGCTTCAAATTTCACCATCAATCCCCCCTCATCTAAACAATCCGCCTAATTTTTCTATAGCGGATTCTGCCCAGACAGTCAGTCTACCAGGATGTGTACCAGGAGCTAACAATTCGGCATTTAAATTTTCAACTTTAACAACATCTACTCCAGGATAGTTGGAAGCTGCTTTAACGATTCCCCTGTCTTCAGTTACTACGATAAGCGGTGCCTTACCGACTTTTAGTCGGCGCCCTCTCTTCTTGCCTTTACCACCACGAACCTTAATGTTCTCTTTTACTCGTAGCACATCCGACCATACACCCAGCCCAACGAATAGCGTTCGAACATCCGCTGCAGTTTTTATCCCTTGAACATCATTTGAAACAACAAGCGGGAAGCTTGGCACTGCCTCAACGTAATGCCCTCTAGATGCAACTATCTGCTTATGAGCGGTCGCAGCTATTGCTGAGCGAATCGCAAACCGCCTCTCCTTCTTATTGATCCTTTTTGAAATAATCTTTTCAACTACTGGAGGATGCGCTTCCCTACCCCCAACAGTTCCAGGAGCGAATACACCAGCACCTGCCCTCGGAAATCCCCTTCCCTTCACCCTTGGCACCCTAGCTAGATCATAGCCAACACCCATTGACTCAGCTGAGGTGCGTCTGCCAGCCATAATGTCGCGTCCCTGTGGTTGAAATCTGTGAGACTGGGCAGCTAGAACAGCCCTCCGGATAATATCGGCTCTTAGTGGAGTCTGAAAAATCTCCGGAAGATGTATTTTTTTAATAGGTTTCCCCTGAATATCGAAAACTTGACATTCCAGTGCAGACAATCTTTATCTCCTACTTCCCTTGCTGTGACTCAACACTGATATGAACAATCTGAGGCGGAGCTTCTGGAGCTTCCTCCTCCCTAACTGAGTGCCTCAACTTGATTACCCGTCCAGCTGGCCCAGGTACGCTTCCCTTTAGCAAAATGAAGCCCCCCCTAACAACCCCATAACGAATAAACCCGCCTTGCGGGGTGACCGGAGTTTCCTTAGAGCCAATCTTCAAGATTTGTTTATTATACTCGGTTCTCTGAGCCAAACCCAGTTGACCAGACCTTGGTACAGTAGACATGACATGAGCTGGATGCCATGCACCAAGCGTACCCACCGCCCGCCTTGCCTTCCTAGACTTATGCGCCAAAATATGTACTCCCCATCGTTTCACAGGGCCAGCCAGCCCCTTGCCCTTTGAAACTGAGACCACATCCACAAACTGGCCTTCTTTGAAAGCATCAGAGACCTTAACAGGCTTTCCTAACAGGTTTTTAGCATACTCAAACCGCTGCTGGACAGTCCCACCATCAATCTTAACTGCCATGAGTTCTGGCCGTTTTTGGGAAACATTTGCAAGGCGCGGTTGGGTGCATAAGATTGCACGAACTTCTTTAATTTTATCTAAATTCTGCTCGGTTTTCTGAAAAGCTTTTGTACTATCAAATTTTTCTGGAAGGGTTAGAACTCGCTTTAAATCTGCTGGAGGCTCGCTCATCCAAATCTCAGAAAAAGTCTGTAAACCGCTAGGTGTGTTCACATAAGTTCTAATCGCGCAAACAATCATAGGCGGGGTCTCTATTACAGTGGCAGGACAAACTACCTCCTTTCCATAGTTTGGTGAACGCTGATTACTCTCAATCATGTAGGCATGGGTCATTCCAGCTTTATAGCCAGCAAATCCTAGAAGCACTGGGTTACCCTGAGCCTCAGGCCAAGTCCTAACCCTAGCAACAAGGCCTCGAGCCCGTCCCCTAGGCAAGTAAGCTAGAGATCCTCGTCTTGGAGCTTCCTTCTTTCGACGACCCATTTCATTCACCTATGATCGTATTCAATACGGCAAGCGAGGCGTAAACAGCCTCTTCGGTTCGCACAGTTTCAGTCCCTTGGATCGGGATTGTATTAACCGTGAAGTGGACGACTTCCTCAAGTTTAAGGTTTTCGTGGTGCAAGATTTCTTTAAGCCCCTCTGTTGATGACCCAAACGCTACCAACACTGTTCTAGCGGATTTCCATCGTTCTCTGACGCTTTCTTTGGTTTCACTGATGTGAAGACCGTAGCGCGAAGTCGCTATTACGAGGTCAAAGTTTCTATTCCTCACTAGCCTTCCTAATGGAAGTTTTGAAACAGTAACTTTGAAACCCCAATATATTTTTATCTCCTCTGGATCAACCTTAGAAAAACTGGCATGCTTACCCGCCCCAACAACTTTAACGGTCACTCGTTTTCCTACAGGAAGCCTAACCTTGTCAAGCCAGATTGGTTGTTCGATTCCTATATCAACCAGCGAGCCTCGGGCCTCAGCCTTCAAAACCACGCCCTCCCGGTAGCTGTCACTCTTTAGGCTTGACATTTTGTTTTCTATGGGATGATGCGGTGTTCTTAACGGTGGAAGCACACCTATGTAGCGCAAATTTTGATCAAATGGAACTAGGCGTTTTCTAAGATATTGTGGAGTCTCCATATAATTTAAAACATTACAAACAAAGTTTGCATCCTTCGACTGGTCGATTCGGATATTATCAGGGTAAACTATGATTTCATCAGTCCTAAAAATGGCTGCAGCTCTACCCACCATTCCAACCTTAAATGTTTTTTCACGAAGATGCGGGGTGTCCGAAGCCAGCGAGGCGGGAATCGCTATAGAAACTCTTTGAGGTCGTTTCAGAGGTTGCAATTTTATCACGCTCACCAGTGATCAACAATTTCAAAAGCAGTCGATGTGTCATTTTTGTTCTTTTCGCAACTTAGCCAACTTATTTAGTATAATTTCGTTGGCGAGTTCAGGATCCGCTCTACCCCGTGTGATTCTCATAAGCTGTCCGATAAGATAGTGGGCAGCTTTTTCGTCAGTAAGCGCATCTCTAACTGCTTCAGCATTCTCAGCGAACACCCGTTCAGCTAGTTTATCCAGCTCTTCGCGGCCACCAATCCTCAGCAATCCCTGTTCCTTGACGATCTGCTGGGGGGTCTTTCCAGTTTGGATCATTTCTCTCAAAACAACTTTTGCTATTTTCCCACTTATGACCCCTTTATCGATGAGTTTTAGCATCTCAACTAAGTCGGCTGGCTTTATCTTCAATTCTGTGATTTCCAGTTCAGCCTCGTAGAGGTAACGTAGAAAATCAGTCATCATCCAATTGCTGATTTCTTTCGGGTGAGGATAAAGTCTTACAGCCTTCTCGAAGAAATCTGCTAGTGCCTTCTCGCTGGTCAGAACCTCGGCATCATAAGCTGGTAGTCCATATTCCTTAACAAAACGATCTCGACGAGCATCTGGAAGCTCGGGCATATGCGCCTTGATCCTGTTGATCATGCTCCTGGTTATGGTTATAGGCATCAGATCTGGTTCCGGAAAGTATCTGTAGTCATGCTCTTCTTCTTTGGTACGAAGTGAGATGGTTACTCTTCTTAGCTCGTCCCAGTGTCTAGTTTCATGTTCCACATGAGCTTTCCGCGTCATCAAATCTTTCTGCCTCATAATCTCGAACCTAAGAGCTCGTTCAACCTCCTTGAAAGAAGAGATGTTCTTAACCTCGACTCTGGGTCCACCCAAAAGTGAGATATTTGCGTCGCACCTCATGGCTCCCTCTAGGCTTCCATCAGACACTCCTAAATGCTCAAGGATGGATCTGAGTTTTCGGAGAAAAATGCGTGCCTCTTTAGGTGAATTGAGGTCGGGTTCGGTAACTATCTCGAGAAGAGCTATCCCTGACCTGTTGTAATCAACAAGAGTATATGGAGAAGTGTCTATCGGACCAGGGTGAACTAAGCGAGCGGGATCTTCCTCTAGATGAACCCGCCTTATCTTAATTTTCTTATCATCATGATTAACGGTAGCGGTAACATGCCCCTCCACAGCTAAGGGGATTCCGCCAGCCCGGTCATACTGAGAGATTTGAAAGTTTTTACTCATATCTGGATAGAAATAGTTTTTACGGAAGAAGAAAGTGCTCTCTGAAATTTTACAGTTTAAAGCTAGAGCCACCATGATTGCTAGTTCTACTGCTTTCTCGTTGATGACCGGCAAAGCTCCTGGAATGCCGAGACAAATTGGGCAAACTACAGTGTTAGGTTCTTTACCCCGATAATCATTCGAACAGCTACAGAATATTTTTGATTTGAGCGCTGTAAGTTGGGCGTGAATTTCCAGTCCAATTCTCACTTCAAGTTGCTGAAGCTCTGTCATGTTTTTCCATCTCACAGTTCTGGTTTATGTTTATGATAGGATGTGTTCTGCTCAAACGCGTAGGAGACACGCAATATTAGATCCTCCCGGAACGGCTGAGCCATTATCTGCATTCCGGTCGGGAGACTTCCTGAGAAACCACAAGGTATTGAAATTGCTGGACCGCCGTACAGATTTGACGGCACAGTATCAACATCACACATGTAAAGTGTCAACGGATCCTTGATTTTCTCTCCAATTTTGAATGGAGGGATAGGCATAGTTGGACCAATAATAACATCAAATTTCTTAAAGGCCTTCTCAAAATCCCGTCGGATAATTGTCCTCACTTTAAGAGCTTTTTGGTAGTATTGATCATAGTAGCCAGCCGATAATGCGAACGTTCCCAAGATTATTCTACGCCGCACTTCAGGTCCAAAACCAACTTTTCTATCCTTTGAGAATGTGGTATTCCAGTTCAGATCTTCTTCACTTATCCTATAGCCGTACCTAACCCCGTCATATCTTGCCAAGTTTGAGCTTGCCTCGGACATAGCAATCAAATAGTAGGCTGGCAATGCGTATTTGAGGCTAGGAAGAGAAATTTCCTCATACGAAGCTCCCAGGGCCTCAAGTTTCTCAATTCCACCCCAAACGATTTTAGCAACATCTTTTGTCGTACCTTCACCAAAAAATTCTTTGGGAACACCGATTTTGATGCCCCTGACAGATTTTTTCAAAAACATCGTGTAATCCTTTGCCTTGAGGTTGGCTGATGTGCTATCACGTGGGTCGTAGCCCGCGATTACGCTTAACAGTAATGCGCAGTCGTAAACGTCCTTTGTTATAGGACCGATTTGCTCTAGGCTGTTTGCATAAGCGATTAAACCGTATCTGCTGACCAGCCCATATGTGGGCTTTAGCCCAGTTACAGAACAGAAGCTTGCAGGACAACGAATTGAACCGCCTGTATCGGACCCTAAAGCTAAGATAGCCGCATCAGCAATAATGGCTGCACTACTTCCACCTGAAGAACCGCCTGGAACTCTAGAAAGATCCCAAGGGTTGCGAGTTGCATCAAAATAACTTGTCTCAGTTGAGGAGCCCATTGCAAATTCATCCATGTTAGTTTTCCCGATTAGCACAGCGTCTTCCATGCTCATTTTTTCTATAACAGTGGCATCATAGGGTGGAACAAATTTCTCCAACATCCGCGAGGCGCAAGTCGTAGGGATGTCTTTTGTGCAAATGACATCCTTCACAGCTACAGCGACGCCGGCAAGTCGTCCTACTTTTCTGCCTCTTGCGATTTTTTTATCTATCTCAGCTGCCTGTTCAACAGCATGTTTTTCTGTAAGCGTCAAATAGGCGTGAACCTTATCCTCAATCTCTTTAACCCGTTCAAATATTGATGAAACACATTCTTTTGCAGTTGTTTCGCCAGCCATTATTTTAGTAATAGTTTCTCTGGCTGTGAGGGTACATAGGCTTTCCAAATAATCCACCTCAGATAATTTTAGGAGCTTTGAGGTACATGCCTTCCTTCTTCAGAGCATTGCGTGTAGAATCTTCCTTAGAAAGCGATGGCTTCACTTCGTCTTTGCGAAAAATGTTCGTAAGGTCTAAGATGTGATATGTCGGAGGCACTTTCTCTGTATCGAGTTCATCAATCTTTCTGAAATATTCTAAGATTTCATTAAACTGCTTAGTGAAAAGCTCCTTTTCTTCCTCAGAGAGCTCAACTCTTGCGAGCCAAGCGATATGCTCAACCTGCTTCTTAGAAATAAACTGCTTCTCCACCGCAATTATCTCCTATCTACACGCCTTTTCATGAAAGCCCTTAAAATGTTGCTAAATAAGTTTCTATCTTCTAACTGTTTGCAGTTTTTACCTAGCTCATGAACAGGTTTTCCATGGAAACTTGTCATACCTAAAAAATTAACATGATTAATCATAATATTTAATTATGGTGTAACGGACAAGAATAAATTTACACAATCGTGTTTTGATTGACTCAGAAAGTGGAAGCAGAATGAAAAATCTTACGGAAGTTAAATTCTTTGGGCGAGGCGGGCAAGGTGTTGTTACAGCCGCCGAAATTTTAGCTAAAGCAGTGGTTAGTGAGGGAAAATGGGCGCAAGCATTCCCCTTGTTCGGACCTGAACGGCGGGGAGCTCCAGTCCTCGCATTCACCCGGATCAGCGACAAACCAATTACAATTAGGTCGGTGATATATGAGCCCGACATAATTGTAGTTCTTGATCCAACCTTACCCAAAGTGGTAGACGTTAAGGCAGGACTGAAACATAGAGGCATTGCTGTCTTTAACAGTAAAAAAACTCTAGAAGAGATTAAAAAGGAAATGGGATTTAAGGCGAAGGTCGCTACTGTAGATGCATCTAGGATAGCCATAGACATCTTAGGCAGGCCAATTGTCAACACCGCGATATTAGGAGCGCTTGCAAAAGCCACTCGTCTCGTAGAAGTGCAGTCGATCATCAAAGTAATAACAGAGATCTTCCACGGAGAACTTGGCATTAAGAACGCCAAGGCGGTCAGTAGGGCTTATGAGGAAGTGAAGTTTTAGAAGAGGAGCCCTATGAGCAAAAAAACCAGTTGGGAAAAGCTGCCGGTAGGTGCAGTGGTACTGGAGCTTGGTAGCTCAGTGCGGCATGAGACTGGCAGCTGGCGGACTCTACGTCCAGTTTACGATCGGTCAAAATGCAATAAATGTGACTTATGTTGGGTATACTGCCCAGATGGATCAATTGTACCAACAGAAGATGGATTTTTCGAAGTGGATCTTGAGCATTGCAAAGGTTGCGGAATCTGCGCTAAGGAATGCCCCGTCAAAGCAATCGTGATGGTTAAGGAGAAAGAGTAGAAGAAGTATATGGCGAAAAGAATAGGCATTGAGGGGAGTGAGGCAGTTGCGCTGGCCGTTAATGTTGCGGATGTGGATGTTATCTCAGCATATCCTATCACTCCACAAACACACATTGTTGAAATACTCAGCGAGTATGTGGCAGATGGAAAACTAGACGCTGAATTCATAAAAGTAGAGTCAGAACACTCAGCACTAAGTGCTTGCTTAGGAGCAGCTGCCGCTGGTTCAAGAACCTTCACAGCAACAAGCTCGCAAGGACTTGCGTTAATGCATGAAGTACTTTTCATTGCCTCTGGATGCAGACTGCCCATAGTAATGGCAGTAGTCAATCGCGCATTATCAGCTCCGCTTAACATTTGGGCGGATCATAGCGATTCAATGGCTGAGAGAAACGCTGGATGGATTCAGCTATATGTCGAGAACTGTCAGGAAGCATATGACACAACTCTTCAAGCCTTTAAGATCGCTGAGGATAAGCGAGTTCTACTACCAGTCATGGTATGTTTAGACGGTTTCGTATTAAGCCATGTAATTGAAGCTGTTGACATTTTAGATAAATTTGAAGTGGCAAAATTTCTAACTTCGTTTACCCCCAAATATGTCTTGGATCCTAAGCAGCCGATTACTATGGGCGCCTGGGCCTCTCCTGAATATTATTTTGAATTTAAGGTACAGCAGGAGGAGGCTATGAAAGAAGCAAAGAAACTCATAGTAGAAGTAAATAGACGGTACGCCAAGTTATTTGGACGTAAATATGGAGACGGGTTAGTCGAGACGGTAAACACTAGTGACGCCAACATTGTTTTCGTAACACTCGGATCTATGACAGGCGCTGCCAGAGAGGCTGTTGAGATGCTGAGAAGTAAAGGGAAAAAAGTTGGGCTTCTGAAGATAAGAACCCTCAGACCATTTCCAGCAAATGAAATTAGAGAAGCCATAAAAAATGTAAAGGTTGTCGCTGTGGCGAGCAGAGACCTCTCTCCGGGATCTTTCGGAGGAGCGGCTTTGAGTGAAGTAAGATCAGCACTATATGAGTTAAAGAAAAGGCCGCATGTAATCGGATTCGTCCTAGGGTTAGGTGGAAGAGATATAAAAGTCGAGGATTTTCTGACAATCGCACATAAGGCCTATGGAGTCTTGAGGAAGAACAGAGCGAACAGAGACTTCGAGTTCATTGGAGTAAAGGGGTGAACAGAAATAGCATTGGTTAAAAAACTGGGTAAACTAGAGCTGTTCGCACCCGGACATAGAGGATGCGCGGGATGCGGACAAGCTATTGCAGCGAGACTTCTTGGAAAAGCTCTTGGTAAAAATATAGTCATAATCAATGCTACTGGATGCTTGGAAGTAATGTCCTCAACCTACCCACTGACAGCTTGGAGAGTCCCATGGTTCCATGTAGCATTTGAAAATGCCGCTGCTGCAGCATCAGGAGTTGAGGCTGCAATTAAGGCCCAGATAAGAAAAGGCCGACGCCCAACAGCCGAAAAGATCCACATCATAGGATTGGCTGGAGATGGGGGAACATTCGATATTGGACTTCAATCATTGTCGGGCGCAATGGAAAGAGGACATGACATGCTTTACATATGCCTTGACAACGAGGCTTACATGAATACTGGCACCCAGAGAAGTAGCTCAACCACGTATGGAGCTTGGACATCTACAACCCCCATCGGTAAATTTAGCATAGGAGAAAACCGCCAAAAGAAGAATTTGCCGGCTATAGCAGCTGCCCATAATATCCCCTATGTGGCAACTGCTTGCATTGCATATCCGCTAGATCTGATAAATAAACTCACAAAGGGAGCAGAGGTAAATGGCCCTGCATACGTGCAAGTCTTAACACCCTGCCCAACAGGTTGGAGATTTGACCCCGAGTTAACAGTGGAGATCGGCAGGCTTGCTGTTCAAACTGGATATTATCCATTATATGAAATTGAGAATGGAAAGCTCAATGTAACAGTGAAAGTTTCACAGCGGAAGCCTGTAATCGAATTCTTAAAACTGCAAGGTAGATTCAGACACTTGAAAGGTAAAGAAGTAGATACTATACAGAGTCGTGTATATGGGCAATGTAAACAACTTGGCATTTCGTAAACTCAGTTTCAAAAGATGAGTGCCTTTGTCCGAAAAGTTAAGAGAAGATTTAGTTAGGATTTCAAAGGAGTGTTATGACCGAGGATTTGTTTCTGGCGTAGGCGGAAATATTAGTGCGCGAATTTCCCCGACTGAAGTGCTCATAAAGCCAACGGGTCTAAGGCTTAAAGATTTAACTCCACAAAGTCTTTTGTTAGTAGATCTTAACGGGAAAGTTCTAGAAGGAACTGGAAGGCCTTCAGAAGAAATACGTTTTCATCTTGGTATTTACAAGGTAAGGCAAGACGCAGATGCAGTACTTCACATTCACTCACCAGCGGCAACAGCGTTTGCAGTAGTTGGAAAGAAACTACCTCCAATTACGGCTCAAGCCGCAAAACTGTTAGGAAAAATTCCTTTGGTAGATTTCGCGCCCTCAGGTTCTGAGAAACTTGCCAAGCTAGTTGTGAAAGCGTTTAAAAACACAAAAGTAAAAGCAGTTCTGCTTAGGGGACACGGCTCAGTCGTAATTGGAAAAAATCTCTTGGAAGCATTCAATAACGCAGATCTACTTGAAGAAACAGCGAAGACTGCTTTGCTGGCATTTCAATTAGAAAGGCCTAATAAAATACTAAAATATCGTTTAGAAGATGAGGCTGAATAAGACTAAGATGGTCTAAAAGATGATCGTGTACCCGTGCATGATTGCGATAGATACGATTTTCTTCCCCATCCATGGCTCACCACAATAGCAGAAAATACTAAAGTCATCACCAAATAAACTTTAGTGAAAGCTTTAGGAGAGGATGAACTACCATGGCGCTCACTTTACCATTAGATGATCTCGAAAAAATCAAATCCGTCGATAAGGATTCCATGTGTAAAATTCAGGTGGAAATGCCGGAATTTTGTGAAGAGGCTGTCAAAATAGCTGAGAAACTCAAAATTCCTGACAGCATAAAGATCTCAAAAAGCATCTCAATCACCTACAAAAAACCAAGGAAGATAGTAATTGCCGGGGTTGGTGGATCTGCAGTAGGTGGAGACCTGCTTAGAACTTGGCTTAACTATGATTTAGAAACGCCGATAATAGTTTCACGGAACTATCATCTGCCAGCGTACGCTGATCATGAGACGCTTGTATTTGTTGTAAGCTATTCGGGAAATACCGAAGAGACGCTAAGCAGCTTCATAGAAGCAGTGCAACGTGGATGCATGATTGTCGGCATCAGCTCAGACGGACAGCTCCAAACGTTCTGCCAAAAATTAAAGATTCCCTTCATTAAGTTACCTGCAGAAATAGCGCCCAGGACTGCTATCCCATATTTGTTCTTTCCAATGGTAATAGCACTTGAAAAGTTCAGGATTCTCAAGAATAAACGAAGCGAGATTAATGAAGCGATTTGTATTTTGAAGCGTCTTAGAGAAGAAATCAGACCTGAGATTCCCACTCCAAAAAATATAGCAAAACAAGTAGCATTTCAACTAAAAGGTACGATCCCAGTTATCTATGGATTCGGACCGTTCGAAAGTGTCGCAATGCGAATGAAAACTCAGTTTAATGAAAACAGCAAGATTCCCGCGAAATACGAAGTTTTCCCAGAGTTAAGTCACAATGAACTTGTAGGATGGGAAGGCCATGTCGAGTTTACGAACCAATTTTCAATCCTGCTGATTAGAGACCCTGACGAAAGTCAAGAAATTAAAGTTAGAATCGACGCTACAAAAAAACTCCTTAAAGGAAAGGTTGGAGAAATTCTAGAATTATATGTTATGGGAAAAATGACGCTTGCAAAGATGTTATCAGCGATGTACATCGGAGATTTTGCCAGCCTTTATTTAGCGATCTTATACAACGTCGACCCCACTCCAGTAGCTTCAATAATGGAAATGAAAGAAACATTGAGAAGGGAAACAAATACAACCGCAAAAGTTGAAGAGCAGTTGCGAAAGCTTATAGAAGGTTAGGAGAAACGTTTTTGGAATTAACTGATGCGGAAAGACCGCGAAAACCAAAACTTCCGAAGAAGAGACTTAGACGACTCAAACGCTGCTGAAGACCAATTATAAGGCATAACCACATCGTTTAGAAACATTTAATGCTTTAGCTTCATTCCACCATTTAAGCGGAGTATATTGAGCTGAGCTACGACCGTAATGAACTATTGAAGCCGAGGATTTGCATTTGGGGCATTTTTGCTGGAAGTCCCCGAATGTTTCAAGACAGTTTGTACAGTAGCTTAGGCTTCGGGTATATGTGATTAACCCAACTTTATTGGAATGACATATTTGCTCGGTTGTTGAAAATAGTTTCTCAGGATCTTGCTCTGGTTCCTTCAACTCAATTGGCAGTAGATGCCCACCAGTAATTAGTGGATGGAACTCCTCCTCGAGCCGTATTCGCTCTTTTAATGGTATTTCAGCCTCCAGTGGAATTGACACAAAGTTCGTGTAGCAAGGAGTTTCTCTCGTTCCCTGTGCTTTCACAATTGCCCATCCGTATTCTTCGATGTCAAGCACTGTAAGTCGCTGAGTAGCATCGTCGTTTGGTGTCTGGGATACCACTAGCCTAACACCTGGTTTTCTAGAGTGCCGCCGGGCATACGATGCCATGAAATTTACAGTTTTTACAGCGAATGACAAAGCCGATTTATCCTCATGGATCTCGTGATTCGTATGAGTCTTGGTTGCTTCATTAAGTCCAGCGAAACTTATGAGATGAGTAGAATTCTTTAGCCTGAAATAATGTTCTCCAGTTACAGGTTGTGATAAAAATGGGAGTAACTTATGCTCCATCCGATCGTCTATCACGCGATATTTAATTTCTAAAGCTGTCTTCACCTTTCCTAAAGTTTCTTCGAGAAGTTTGAAGAAGCGCTCATCTTTTCCTTTTGCCTCATAAGCAATTCTAGGCAAGTTAATTATGACGCTATCAAGAGCCCCTGTCCTAAAAGTATCAAGTTCCAAGTCCCCTGTCCAGTCAGTAGCTAAACGAGTGCCTGTGGCAAGATAGCTTGCACCCCCCTGCCAACCCTGACATAGATTTGCAAAATATGGGGTTCCATATCTGCTGGCAAGTCGATGAGCCTTAAAAAGGAGGGCTCTGGATTCACTTCCCTCAAGCGATTTTGGTCTCACTTTAATGATTGTATGCGGGTTGAAAATCGGCTTCCGATCATCGCCCTCATACATCACATCGAGGAGGGCGTCAGCTATCGCTAAAACTTGCTCGTCATAATCACTGTAGCTTCCAACGTCGCCCTCAGAGCCAATTGCCTTCGCATTCTTAAGGAACTCGGGTACTGATAGCTCCAAGCTCAACGTCAACTTAAGCGTTGGATTCTGGCATACACTAAGAACGAAGAGTCTCAATGCTTTTCTCAATGATTCAGGCGAAACTTTCTTGGCATAAGGTGCTAGAAATATGTTAAAATAGTCGATAGCTTGCTCTCCAGTCAACTCAGTACGAGATGTACTTATGAGACTTAGAATTAGAGACAATGCGGATTCAAATGTTTTGGGCGGACCTGCGCTAGACGATAATAAGCCTAAGCCATGTGACTTTAATCCTTCATTGAGGAAGCATCGAATATCGTGAACGAATTCCGAGGGCTTTAGGATCCAGTTACCTATGTTGCAAATGTGGATTGCGCCAGAAAGATGGGCATCTGCAACTTCACGTGGAAGAGCCTCAAGCAAAACATAACTTCTAATGACCGAGTCTCCAGCCATTCTGTGTACAGTTTCTACGTTAAGAGAGGCTTCCTCAGCTGCTTTTATGCGCCTTGGAATTTCATAGACCGGAAGCCCTAGCCTTGTTAGTTTATGGCGATACTCTTCTAATCCTTTCTCTATGAGAATCGCATTAACGTATTCACGTATGAGTGGTGCGGTGAGATACTTTATTTCTGATCTGGTTAATCGTTCCTCAGCCTCCTCAGCGATTTTCTCAGCTAGGTCAGTTGGAACCCCAGCTTCTCGAACTAGGACCTGGACAATTTTACTTCTATCAAATTCATCAATTGAGTGCCGCGAAGTTCTGACGAGAAGTTTCCCTGTCTTTCTTAAAGCATACTCGTCAACATTCCACGAGAACTCTGTAACCATCCGCCCAAGATCAGTAAGTCGATACTTCCGTGTTTCCCTGTCGACATCAATAAGCCCAGCCGCAAGAATGCTGCGAAGATGGTACGCAAATTTTCCAGCATCTTTATTTGGATCAAGCTCTAAAGGCACCATGATCTCGCTGTAAGAGAGCGCTCCTTTGCTGTGAAGGAGCCTTAGGATTTGAACTCTTATAGGAGATGAGGCGGCATCGAAGACCTTTGAACTCATCTTTTCTTGGCGCCTAGACAAGTAGAAACCTTCGTTTTTTACTTTAAACTAATAGAATAGCTGTTGCAAAGTTTATTTAAAAAAATAGAGCTAAGACTAAATAGATTTTTCCTAAGAAGGTAGACTGGCGCAAGCTCACAAACGACCAAGCTTTTCAACGACTAGTCTTGGCATCGACTTAGAAGTGGTTAGATTAAGCGGAATCTCCAAAATTTTTAATATCTTAATCATCTTCTCGGCAATCTCTTCTACATCCTGACCGTGAATTTCGACTTCTGCAAAATAGCCTAGTCCGCCCACATTTTCTATGGCAACAGTAAACTTTAACGGCTTTAAAATCTTGTAGAGTACTCCACTCAACTTTTTAACCGTGAACCAGTATTCGAAACCCCAGTCTTTAAGCAAATCCTCAGCCATCTCCTTTGAGCCTCTAAAGAGCTCGATTTTCCCCTGAGGATAAACTGTTTTCTTAAAACAGATGCCTCGTTCCTTCACGATCTCAGTTTTTGAAAAAATAATCTGCGAGTACCTCTCAGGACGCGCCCACTCTCTAATCCGCATAACCTTTCTATTTGGATCCCATTCAGCTTTGGACGCGTCTACTGGTTTGTAACAGTGGTCAAAGAAGCTGTAAGATCCTATCCTCTTGGAGTTAAGTTGTTTAAGTTTTTTATTGAGAACTTTTATGTTAGGAACAAATAATCTGATCTCTGATTCATATGGCTTCATCGGATTTCTTTGACCTACTCCTGTCATATGTACATAAGCAAGGTTTTGCCAAGGAGAAGTAAGATCCCTTGAGAAATGCATAATAGCCCCAAAAGCAATGCAACTGGGGGAAAAGACAGAATAGTTCCAATGTTATGTAGCACATCCTCTGCAAACTTTGAAGCTATGTAAACTGCCAAGGCTATTGCAATAAAGACAGCGCCTAGGATTCTCGTATTGGCGTATTGGCTGAAATTCACTAGAACAAAGGCAACGCCGGCGCATCCAGCTATGAGCCCTAACAAAGATGCCCAGCGAATGTTCTTAATGGGCTTCAAGAACAGGGATAAACCAATGACAATTAAAAGGAAAAGCGTCATTGCGTCGCCAGCATTCCTCGCCCATACCATAGCACCATTCATTAAACTCAGTATTCCAACGAAGAAGCCGAAAAATGACGCTAACATAGTGATCTCCCCTGTTAGTTTTTCGTAAAGCCATAGTAGAGGCATTGCACCACTTAAAATCAGAATATATGGGGTGTAGCCAATTATCACCGTTAAATCCATACCCTTCTATTCATCTCTTAACCAATATCATTCAAATAATACATTGTATTTGTTTAGATATAATTTTGATTTGTCAATAAGTGGGTTACTTTAAAATTGTGAGGAGTGGGATTTGTCAACAAGAGAAGAGGCACTAACTCTAATCAAGGCGAATGTCAGCAAAAGGAATATGCTATACCATATGCTCGCCGTCGAAGCGATAATGAAGAGCCTTGCTAGGTCTCTGGACGAAGATGCAGCGCTCTGGGGGCTGACGGGTCTACTGCATGATGTTGATTTTGAGAAAACGGAGAAAACTCCAGAAAAGCATGGATTGTTAGCAGAGGAAATTTTAGAGGGAAAATGTCCGAGGGAGGTGATACATGCTATAAAAGCACATAACTCACAAAATACCAAGGTTACCCCAGAGACAAAAATGGAAAAAGCACTCATCGCATGCGACGCCATCTCGGGATTACTAATTGCAAGCGCTTTAGTTATGCCGTCGAAAAAACTGAAAGATGTGAAAGTTGAATCCGTCATGAGAAAATTTAAGGATAAGGATTTTGCAAGAGGCGCTGACAGAAATAGGATTGCCTTATGCGAGGAGATTGGGATTCCAAAAGAAAAGTTCGTTGAAATCGCGTTAAATGGGATTATGAGCGTGGCAGAGGAAATAGGATTGTAGCAGGTTACGATATGGAAAATGCGTGCAAGTTTAGCCTTTGGTAACCCCCAGCGGGGTTAGTCTAGCTACTAGGGTGGCTAGACCTACGGCATCTGAAACCTGTGCGATCTTGTCGTTGGGCTTGTAGGATGGCCCAGCTTCTTCAGCGAGCACAGTCATTGAAGCTGCTCTAACAAGTATTCCCCGTTCTTCCATTCTTCTTTTGATCTCGCTTCCCCAGAAGCGCTTTGTGGCCGCAGCTCTACTCATCATCCTCCCTGAGCCATGCGCAGTGCTGCCGAAGCTCAGTTCCATCGCCTTTTGGGTACCTACAAGAATATGAGAGCAATCTTCCATTGAGCCTGGTAGAATGACGATCTGCCCAATCGATTTATGGTCCTTGGGTATGTCTGGATGCTCTGGCGGGAACGCTCTAGTTGCGCCTTTGCGGTGAACCCATACCTCTTTCTGGTCGCCGTCTACCCTATGTTTTTCTAGCTTGGCTATGTTATGGGCCACATCGTAGATTGCGTACAGGTCTAGTTTTTCAGCTGGTTGCTTGAACACTTGCTCAAACGTCTGTCTCACCCAGTGGGTGATCATCTGCCTATTGCACCACGCATAGTTTGCTGCAGCTGCCATAGCATCAGAGTAGTCTTTAGCCTCAGGCGAAGTCCCAGGAGCGCATGCCAATTCTCTGTCAGGTAGACTGATATGATATTTATGAACCGCCCGTTCCATGATTCTGAGATAGTCCGAACAGATTTGGTGTCCAAACCCTCTGGATCCAGTGTGAATCATGACAGTGACTTGACCTAGAGTTTTGATGCCAATTTGGCTTGCAACTTGGGGATTATAGATTTTGTCGACCCGTTGAATTTCTAAGAAGTGGTTTCCCGAACCTAGAGACCCGAGTTGAGGAGCTCCCCTAGATTTGGCCGAAGTGGATACTTTATTCGGATCCGCGTTTTTCATGCAGCCGTTTTCTTCGCAGTGCTCCGCATCCTCCGCCCAGCCGTATCCTTTTTTTATTGCCCAGTTTATGCCATCAGCAACAGCCACATCAAGTTCGAAGGGAGATAAACGGATTCTTCCTTTTGACCCAAGTCCAGAGGGGATTGAACGAAAAAGTGTTTCTAGTAGTTGAGGTAATTGAGGCCTTACTTCTTTTTCGGTTAGATTTGTCCTTAGCAATCTGACGCCACAGTTTATGTCATAGCCCACTCCACCAGGGCTTATCACTCCCTCCACAGCATCCATCGCGCTAACTCCGCCTATTGGAAAACCGTAACCCTCATGACCGTCAGGCAGGGTGATGCTGAATTTGTAAATTCCAGGCAGGGTTGCTACGTTGGCGCACTGAAGAAGCGTCCTGTCAGTCTTCATTTTTGCGAATAGTTCTTCGTCTGCATAGACTATACCTGTCACTCTCATGCCAGGTACGGCTTTTTCAGGAATTCTCCATGTGTATTGATTAATTTTTTCCGCCGGGACGCGTTCACTCATGGTTTCACATCCAAGTCACTCATAGAAGGGGACTTTTCGGTTCTAAAATAGTTTTGGGCTACATAGAGTTGCCGCTAGACTTGCCTAGAATTTGATAGGTTTAAACTTTTTAGTTCTGAAAAAATACCCATTAATATATAGTCCACTTTTCAGTACGCGCGACGAGAGTGTTCTGAACACTAGTACTGCGGAGAGCATCGCAAGAGCATCATTGACAAACCATGTGCTCGCATAAACCCAGTATTTCCATCCACCGAACGGAAGATGCCCATATGTGGAATAGATGGAGATCGTTGCCAAAACATTCATGAAGCATGCGATAAGTGCCGCTCCAACATAGCCAGTTATGTCTTCTAGCCTCTTGCATTTCGGATCAAGTCTCATCGTTCTAAAAATTACTCCGGGCACCAATGCCTCAAGCCATGTTGAAAAATTGATTAGAAACTGTTTATCTAGCAACTCTCCTAGGAATGGTGCTACAAGCATACCCCCAATTTGAGTGGATAAAAGACTCCAAAACCCTCCAAACCATATTCCCCATATTCCTAAAATTAGACTTAATAAGAGGAAATAAACCGCCTCGCTTCCACCAAGCACGTTTGTGAGATACATGGTTGCAAAGACCAGCACTGTTCCGACAGCACATTGAATTAGGTCGACTAATTTAATCCGAGCCAAAAATTTCATCTCATCATTGTTTGATGCCGCATACCTATAGCATGTTAAGCCTAGTAGTTTCTCTAAAAACGTTCTCTACATTTTTATGGTTTAATTAAGATTAGAGATTAGAGGGCTATATATCGAAAAGCACTTTTATGAGGATCCCGTCTTTTCCCTCGACGATTTCCATCTGATGATATGTTACTCCTTTTATTTCAGTTTTGGAGGGATGTTTTTCAGGATTGAATAGCTCACCTAGAATTGTTGCTGTAAGGCTGAAACCAGCAGGGGTTTCTTCAATCTTATCGATTTTAAACTTGGAGTATAGATTGCCTTCGGTTTCAAATTTTATCAGAAGTTGTTCCAACCATGTATAGAGTAGCGAATATTTGTCCTCAGCTTCCACTTTAACCATATCCCTGTTTTTCGGTTGGATAGTAGTTGTATCGGTCATCACTTCGAACATGGCTAACGCTGCATTTTCAAATGCTTCCTCGAGCGTATTTCCGTAAGCGGCTACAAACGCATCGCTAACATGCTCAAGAAACTCGAAGGGCTTTTTATCTGTCACAGCGATCCGCGCCTACCGCCTACCACATACATTTTACATGGATGCCTAACAAGTAACTTATGAGTTGAGACAAAATATTTATTCTTATGAAAAAGTTTTTGTTGGCTATGCCGGGTTGGCAGAGTGGAAAATGCGCCGGCCTTGAGAAGACTAAGGTGCGAGAGAGCCGGTGGTCCCTCGGGATCGCAGGGGTTCAAATCCCCTACCCGGCGCCAAAGTTTGAGAAGTTTTTGCAAGATCAGATTAAGCTAAAATGTTTGTTGAAGGATAAATCCGCAGAGGCGGTTACTGATGGAAATTGATAGGCTTGCTGATGAGTGGGGTCCTGAAAAAATAATTGAAATTTATGATCCTAAATTGATGCTGAAGGGCATTCTCGTCATCGATAATACAGCCTTGGGGCGTGGGAAGGGCGGTCTCAGAATGACCCCTACTGTGACCGTGAAGGAGATTTTTAGATTAGCTAGGACCATGACTTGGAAGTGTGCATTAGCTGAGTTGCCGTTTGGGGGGGCTAAATCTGGGATAATTGCCCATGCAGAAGATTTGGAAAAGGGGCGCAAAGAGAGGTTAATACGGGCTTTCTCTAAGGCGCTGAAACCTGTTGTTCCCAGCCTATATGTAGCTGGTCCTGATGTTAACACTGGGGAAGAAGAGATGAAGTGGTTTGCTGAGGCTAATGGGTCTCGAATGGCCTGTACAGGCAAACCGTGGTATATGTGTGTTAAGCCTGGAGAGAAGTGCGGCATACCCCATGAATACGGTTCAACTGGATTTGGAGTCGCGCAATCAACTTTGATGGCTGCTGAACATGTGGGTTTGGATATAGAGAATACGACAGTCGCGATAGAGGGGTTCGGAAATGTTGGAACATTTACTGCCCGATTTCTATCAGAGTATGGTTCTAAAATAGTGGCTGTAAGCGACAGCAAGGGCGTAATTCATAATCTTGATGGACTCAACGTTAAGAAGTTGTTAGAGGTAAAGCGAAAAACTGGCTCGGTGATTAACTATAAGCCTGGAGAAGTGTTAGCAGGCAAAGAATTGTTCGGTCTATTAGTTGATATACTGATACCTGCTGCTTTATCCGACTCTATAAACAAAAACAATCTCAATGAGATTAAAGCCAAGATAGTAGTTGAAGCATCCAACATTCCAATGACTCCTGAAATAGAAGAGATTTTGCATAGAAGGAGGATTTTGGTTGTGCCAGATATGGTCGCTAATGCTGGTGGCGTGATCTCCTCATATGCGGAGTTTAAAGGGTATAATCCTCAGGATATGTTCAGAATTTTAGAAAGGAAAATGAAGAAAAATGTGCGGATGGTTCTTGATGGAGCCAAGGTTAAGAGGGTAAAACCAAGAGATGTTGCTATAGAAATCGCCCAAACAAGAATCAAAAAAGCAATGGCAAAGAAATCTAGAATCGGATTAGACTAGTTCAAGCTTTTAATTCTACTATAGACTGATTGAAACACAGCCGCACACTAGACCAATTCTAATTCAATATATACTTCCTCGGGAACCCGGATCCTCATAATGCGCCGCATTGCTCGTTCATTTGCATCTATATCCAAAAGGCGTTTATGTATTCTCATCTCCCACTTATCCCACGTGTGTGTTCCCTCCCCGCATGGTGACTTCCTAGTGGGTACTACGAGGTGTTTGGTGGGGAGTGGTATGGGTCCTGCTAGTTTGACGCCTGTTTTTTCGGCTATTTGTTTGAGCTCGTTGCATATTTCATCGAGTTTTTGGGGGTCTGTGCTTGTAAGGCGGATTCTAGCTTTTGTAACCATTAATTTTGTACCTCGGACAAAAAAGAGGGAGGGGAGTGGTTTAAGCCTTTTGAGTGATCTCCTTCACTACGCCCGCTGCTATTGTAGTACCCATGTCCCGGATTGCAAATCTTCCGAGCTGTGGAATCTCTGAGTAAGGTTCTATTGCGACAGGCTTTAGCGGCTGTAGTTTAACAAGAGCTGAATCTCCTGTCTTTAGGAAAGATGGCTTCTCTTCAACCACATGGCCGGTTCTTGGGTCTAGTTTCTTTACAAGTTCTGTGAATTTACAGGCAATCTGGCAAGTGTGTGCATGCAGAACTGGAGTGTATCCTTGAGCAATTGCTGTTGGATGGTAAATTACAATGATCTGCCCGAGGAATTCCTTAGCAACTGTTGGAGGTTTATCTACCGGGCCTGCTACGTCGCCTCGTTGGAGATCTGTTTTCGCAATACCGCGAACGTTGAAGCCGATGTTATCGCCGGGTATCGCCTTTGGTATCTGAACATGATGGGTTTCGATGGATTTTACTTCACCCTTAGCACCGGATGGCATGAAAATTATATTATCGCCTACTTTCATTACTCCCGTTTCAACACGACCTACAGGCACTGTGCCAACACCAGTGATCGAATAGACATCTTGGACTGGGAGCCGCAAAGGTTTATCAGTTGGCTTTGATGGCTCCTCAAATGTGTCAAAGGCCTCTATCAGAGTTGGACCTTTATACCAAGCCATTTCCTTACTTGGGGTCGTGAGGTTGTCGCCAGTCCAACCTGAAATTGGAATTATTGGTATCTTAGCCGTGTCGTAAGTAGTTAATTTGAGCAGTTTTTCAACCTCTTTCTTAATTTCCTCAAATCTATCTTGGCTCCATTTGACAGTCGGATCGTCCATCTTATTAACTGTGACAATTAGTTGTGGAACTCCAAGAGTCTTTGCCAGGAATGCGTGCTCTCGAGTCTGACCTCCTGGACCTATTCCAGCTTCAAATTCACCTTTTTTAGCTGAAATGACAAGGAGAGCCGAGTCGGCTTGACTTGTTCCCGTAATCATGTTCTTAACGAAGTCTCGGTGTCCAGGCGCATCAATTATGGTGAAGAAGAATTTCTTTGTCTCGAATTTCCTGAAGGATAGGTCAATGGTTACGCCTCGTTCACGCTCTTCTTTGAGATCATCGAGAACCCATGCGTACTTGAAGGTGTCGCCCATTCCTGTTTTCTCTGATTCAGCCGCATACTCTCTGATTGTTCTATCGTCGATGAAACCAGTTAGGGCCATTAAATGCCCTATGGTTGTGCTTTTTCCGTGGTCTACGTGGCCTATTGCGATGAGGTTTAGATGTGGCTTTTCACTCATTTTATATTAACCCCTTAGTGTTTTGGTTCGTAGTCAATACTGAACTCTACGATTATTTTAAGTTTCCTCCAATTTTGAGAGCCGCAGTGAAATTTAACCTAAAAACATTAAATTACCTAGAAGATAGTGATACTCGTTCCATCTCGTCTTTTTTCTGAATCGAGTGGCTTTTACCATCCCCAGCTGCGGCAAGTATGATCTCATCGGCAAGGCATTCTTCTATGGGTTTGGGATTTCCAAATGCTGCTTTTCTCGCGCCTTCAGTAATAAAGCGTAGGGCAAGGTCTAGTCTGCGTTGAGGTGAAATGTCAACTGCCATATGATACACGATGCCTCCGTACATGATCCTGGTCGTATCCTCACAGGGTGCCGAGTGTTCTATTGCTTGAACGAAAACTTCGATCGGGTTTCGCCTGGTTTTAAGGTGACTCAGTTCAAATGCATTTTTCACGATGTTCATTGCCTTAGCTTTCTTCCCGCCGACTTGCCCATGTCGCATCAGATCATTCGCAAGACGTTCCACGATGTTCAGTTCAGATTTTCTAAATCGTTTATGTTCATGTCTCCCGCCGCTATGGGGAGTATAGATGGGCTTAAGGGAAATGTACCGCTGTAACCCTGGGTCTTGAACTTTAACCCCCTCGAACTCCCACTTGTTCCAAAGTCTCAGCTTGGGTTCCTCGCTCACATTACTCACCTAACTGGTTTCTCTTTTTTGCCCGTTAACAGAGACTTAAGTGAAACTCCATTGACCGAAATGACTTGATATCGCACACCTGGAAGATCGCCGTAAGCCTTACCGCGAGGCCCTCCAATCCCAGTGACAAGGCATTCATCATGCTCGTCCACAAAGTTTAGAGCTCCGTCTCCTGGCAGGAAGGCGGTAACCTGCCGCCCGTTCTTGATTAATTGGATACGAACGCATTTTCTAATGGCGGAGTTTGGTTGGCGGCTTTCAATTCCAACTTTTTCTAGGACGATACCCCTGCCCATTGGAGCTCCTTCAAGTGGGTCTGATTTCACATCGAGACCTAACATTCGCCGTTTGAAGTACCTATACTTCCATCTAAGCTTCTTTTTCTTTGCACGTAATCTACGTGCGGCGAACTCACCACTAGGAGCCTTTGAGCCAGTCATTTTAATTTACCTACTTGAAACTTGTGACGTATGTTAAAGGGTTTATATTTATGGATTTCTTTGAAATTCGTCTTATTTCGGATTCGTATTAAGCACAATCTCCACGCTTTCTACGTCGTATTCTTCACCGATCTTGAGCGGCTTCTTCAGCAACCTACCGTTTGACAGGAGAGTAAAGACCAAAGAGCGTTTCAAACTGTCAAGTCACGCACTTTGATCTACTGAAGCGGGAAAAACACTTCGAAAACAGGTCTAAGGCTTGTCATGTGATTATTACCTTGTCTATGCAGAAGTATCTTTTCGCAAGAAAACGTGTCCGTTCAGCGGTTTTTCCATTTTTGCCTATGGCGACACCTTTATCCTTGGGCTCAACCGTTACTTTGACTATTTTTCTGCCATCGGGCAACTCGCTCATTCTGACTTCCTTGATTTTGGCCGGGGCTAATGAATTTCTAATGAAGTTGGATGGCTCATCGGAGTATTCAACCAGTTCTACATCTCTTCCTACCATGCGTTTTAGTGTCCTTATGTGAGAGCCTCCCTTACCTATCGCCAGACCTAGGTCCCCACAGTTAACTATGAAGATAATTCTACCTAGCTTGTCGTCGATGATGCAGTCTTTTGCCATAGCACCAGTTACACTTTCAAAAAGAGCAATGTGTTTTATTTCGTTGCTTGTTAGGCGTATTTTACTCGCCATGCAGGGCCTCCGCCAATCTCAGGATCTCTGAGTCTCCGGCATCTCTAATTGCCATAGCTGTGACCGTAAAAGGTTTACGGCATGCAATACCTAGGTCTATGCTCGAGCTATTGTGAACATACATCGGAATACGAGATAGTTTTGCATAGTGTTCAATGTTTTTTCGAATATCAGAAGGACAGTTTGATGCTATAACGATAAGTTTCGCTTTACCAGTCCTCACAGCCTCTAGAGTTTGTTTAGATCCTAGAGTAACTTTTCCAGTCTTTATGGCAGCAAAGATGGCCTTGTTTACGTCAATCATTTCTTACTCTTCCTCTCTGATGGGGAGGTCGCCATAAAGAGGTCGACTAGCCCTGTTCCAATTGGAACCAACTGGCCGACTATGACATTTTCAGTTACGCCTCTTAACATGTCTGTAGAACCGCTGGCCGCTGCTTCTATTAAGCTTGGCACAGTGATTTCGAAGGCAGCTCGTGCGAGTACACTTGCTTTTTCACCGCTTACCCCATGCCTACCTATTTGACGAACCTCACCCGTAGATGTCATTACGTCTGCGACGAGCATTACATGCCTAATATCAACATCGAGCCCTTGTTCTTCTAGAACTCCTCTAGCTTCCTTCATTATGGCGTTTCTCGCAGCTTCGATTCCAAGTGTTTCAGCTATTTCATGTATGTTATTGGTGGTAGTTCTTGTGGGGTCGACGCCTGATATCCTTAGGACTTTTGATAGGTTGGATCCATCGGTGTGTATCACCCATTCACCTTTTTCTTCCGCGAGTAGCACCCGCCTTATTCCAGCTATACCTTTCACGTGAATTGATGAGACTTTATCACAGAGTTTTCGTAGATCAGTTCGTTCGGTTGGTTTGATTGTAATATCCTCGTCACTAATTTTCACTTGGCAGTTCGGAATATGGAGTGCATTTTTGAGGACGCTCTTTGTAACACCCCGGTCCTTCATCATGGCTTTGTCAAGTTTCACTACCACAGCAGATAAGTTCGGGTTAATTGAAATGAGTTGGGAGATGTCTTCAAGAGTTGTGAAATATATTTGCTGTGCGACCTCAGTTGCCTTTTCGCGACTGACTCTATGTTTTTTGTCTAGGTAGATGTCCATAATCGGTGTGGAGGGAGTCCTGCGGGCGTCTACGATCTCAATGAGCCTAGGAAGACCTAGTGTGACGTTTTGTTCTCTCACTCCAGCGTAGTGGAAAGTCCTCAAAGTCATCTGTGTTCCAGGTTCGCCTATCGACTGGGCTGCAATAATTCCAACAGCCTCGCCGGGTTCTACCAGCGCGCGTTTGTAGTCTTCTAGCGCCATAGAGATAGCTTGACCTACAGCGTTTCGGTTTAATTTCGCGTCAAAAACACACCTCTTAAGTTCATTAATTAGCAGCGGGGTTAGTTTCTCTTCAATTTCAGCAAGCCGAGTTTCAACATAATTTGCCGAGGCGGGGGGTTTACCTTTCTCCACAGTTATTTTTAGGCGTCCAACAAGGCGCTCAATATTTACCGCTTTACCATGATCGCTTTTTGCAGGGTCAATCCCGTCTTCACCATACTTGAATTGGATGAGATCCCCTCTTGAGTCTCTTACCGTCCCATCGTATTCAAGTCGCAGGTACTCGAGCGCGTTAATTAGCCGCCGTTGCATATACCCGCTTTGCTGAGTACGAACAGCGGTATCGACCAACCCTTCTCTTCCACCCATCGCATGGAAAAAGAACTCAATCGGATTAAGCCCGTCGCGATAAGAGTTGTATACAAATCCTCGTGCCTCAGGGCTTGGATCACCAGGCTTGAAGTGTGAAAGTGCGCGATCACGGTAACCTCTCATGATCCTCTTTCCGCGAACGGATTGTTGCCCAACACAAGCGGCCATTTGACCGATGTTCAGACTTGAGCCTCTTGCACCACTCTGAGTCATAATTATGCCATGATTTTCTAAGCCAAAGTGCTCGTCAGCTATCTCACCGGCTTTGTCTCTCGCAGTTGCAAGTTCATTCATGATGTAGATTTCAAGTGATTCCTCTAGGGTTTGACCTGGAAGCCTTTCCAGAGCTCCTTTACGATAACTTTCAATTAGTTCACGTACTCTCCCTTCGGCTGTTTCAATAACGCGGCTAATTTTCTGTTGGGCTTCTCTCGGCAAATTCAATTCGTCTAAGGCATAGGTAAAGCCTCTTGTTCGCATGAAGACATTAACAAGTCTGCAAATTGAGTATAGAAAACGTTTTCCAAATCCAGCCCCATAGTCCTTAACTATTCTATGATACAGGCTTTCTGATCTCTCAGCGCCAATAGCATTCTTGTCAATCACCCCGCATTCTAAGATCCCGTCTTTCACGACAACGTAGGCATCGTTTGGGCATTTTTCTTCTTTACATTCAGCGCACTTCTGGCAGGTGCTTGATTTTTGAACATAGTTAAATCCTTTAGGAAGGAAGAGGCTGAAAATTTGTTTTCCAGTCCATAGGACTTCTGGTCTTTTAATTTTCGGATCTGGAATCAGTCCATCGTATCCAGCGAATGACAGAAGATAGGAAACTTCTCGTTTGTTTAGAAGGGTTGAGTTGTTAGTTAATATGAAGGCTGCTGTTATGAAGTCTCTTATAGCTCCTATAATTGGTCCGCCATATCTTGGGGAGAGAATTTGATCTTGAACTTGCATTAGCAGGCGGGCTTCTGTCTGCGCCTCTTCACTTTGAGGGACATGCAGGTTCATTTCATCTCCATCAAAATCGGCATTGTATGGCGGACATACGCAGAGATGCAGCCTAAACGTCTTGTATGGAAGAATTCGAGCCATATGAGCCATTATAGACATTCGATGAAGAGAAGGTTGGCGGTTGAAGATCACTATGTCACCATCCTTTAGGTGCCTCTCCACAATAAAGCCTGGCTGAAGAGCTTCCGCAACCTTGTCCCGCTCTGTGACAAATTCAAGTCGTATGCGCTTACCGTCAGGTCTAACCACGTAGAGGGCGCCTGGATATTTTTCCGGACCGTTGGTTACAAATTGAGCTAGTTCTTTGAGGTTCCAGGAAGTAACCTTTACAGGGACTGTCAAGTGCATAGCGATATCAATTGGAATGCCCACCTCGCTCATGTCAATGTTAGGCTCTGGGGAGATGACAGTACGTGCGGAGAAGTCAACTCTCTTTCCAGAGAGATTGCTTCTGAATCGCCCCTCCTTTCCCTTAAGCCGTTGTGATAAAGTCTTTAATGCTCTGCCCGACCTATGCCTAGCAGGCGGTATCCCAGATGCTTCGTTATCAAAATATGTGGTTACGTGATATTGTAAAAGTTCTGAGAGGTCTTGAATAATCAGTGTGGGGGCTCCTGCCTCGATGTTTTCCTTCAATCTCTGGTTAATTCGGATTATGTCAACCAATTTATGGGTCAGGTCATCTTCAGATCGAATGCCTGACTCAAGTGTAATTGAGGGACGCACATATACTGGAGGCACGGGTAAAACCTGCAGAATAATCCACTCAGGCCTAGCTACCTGCGAATCAAATCCAAGTAGAGTTAAGTCATTGTCAGAAATTCGTTCAAGCCTATCCCGAATCATACCAGCGATAAGTCTTCGTGCACCGCCTTCTTCCAACACTTCGTAGAAACTTGTTGGTTTACTGAAGTCGATCACATATTGACGGGCTCCGCAGTGGGGGCAGTCTGAGTGTTTTTTGGCTTCTTTTTTAACTGCGTCAAAAACACTATCAGGAACCGTGCCAAGCATTCTTCTTGCTTCATCAATCATTGCATGATATTCTTCAGCCTTATCGTTTGATATAAGAATACGCCCACAGTTCCGGCAGGTTGAAGAAATAAGTTCATAGACGATTTTTGAAAATCCTACATGGATAACTGGCACAGCTAATTCAATGTGCCCAAAGTGTCCAGGACATCTGGCAGCTGTATTTCCACATGTTTTACATCGTTGCCTTGGTTCTAATGTACCAAGCCGCCCATCCATTAGCCCCGAGGTAATTGGAGCGCCATCCTCATCATATGTGTCAGCTGTTTGAACCTCGACAACTGAGAGCTTACGAACATCATTGGGAGACAATATTCCAAATTTTATTCCATCTATTACCTTATAGATCTCAAACTCTTCGGTGGCCATTCCTATGCTCTCTCCTTCAATTTTAGTTTCGGTGAGATGCAGAGACTCATCAGTTCTTGTACTAGGAGCTTAAACGCGTAAGACATGGTAACTGGCGATATTATCGCGTCGCTCCCGCAAATCTTGCAGATATATTTTCTTTGTTTAAGGTCGTAGTATGCGACTATACCGCAGTTTTCGCATATATAGATTATACATTTATCTGATTCCTCGAGAAGCCTGTCTTTAAGTAGCATCGCTGCGCCGTGTCCTATTAGACAGTCTCTCTCCATTTCACCGAATCGCAGACCTCCTCCTCGAGCTCGGCCTTCAGTAGGTTGCCGCGTAAGCATCTGCACTTGTCCACGTGCCCTCGCATGGATTTTATCCGCGACCATGTGGTGGAGTTTTTGGTAGTATACAATGCCCATAAAGATGTCAACTTTGTATTTTTGGCCACTTATACCATCATAGAGCACTTCTCGACCACCATGTTGAAAGCCGAGGCTTGTCAGAAGCTTTCTAATGTCAGTTTGTCTAAGACTGCTGAATGGTGTCCCATCTAAGGCCAACCCTTGTAAAGCTCCTACCTTACCAGCTACAGACTCAATGAAGTGCCCTACAGTCATACGGGATGGAATAGCATGAGGATTGATTATGACGTCTGGAACAATTCCATCTTCAGTGAACGGCATATCCTCTTTGGGAACTAAAAGTCCGATTACGCCTTTCTGCCCATGGCGGGATGCGAACTTGTCTCCAAGTTCTGGAGTTCTAAGATCCCGAACTCTAACCTTGACAAGCTTGCTTCCTTGCACGGTTTCTGTGATGAAGACAGCGTCTACCGTGCCAACCTCGGCTGGTCTCACACTTATCGATGTGTCTCTTCTAGTTGGTCCCTTTACTTCAAACTCCTTGTATTCCTCAAGGAACCTTGGTGGACTCGTCCTGCCGATTAGAATGTCTCCACCATTAACATTTGCCTCAACTCTTACAATTCCATCACCCTCAAGCAACCGATAGTATTGCTCACCTCGGTAGCCTCGAGTTCCAACATCTGGAGCCTCGAACTTATCCTTCAACCCGCCCAAGTATTGACGGCACTCAGCCTCATACACCCTATAGAAAGTTGAGTGCCCCAGTCCATTTTCAACAGAGGATTTATTGAAGATAAGCGCATCTTCCATGTTATAGCCTTCGAAAGATAGGATGGCTACCACACAGTTTTGACCTGATGGTCGATCATCATATCCTATAACCCGCATAGGCTTTGTTCTTACAAGTGGAAGCTGTGGGTAATGTAGCACATGGGATCTGGAATCGACCCGATTGAAGTAGTTTGCTCCATAAATGCCTAATGCCTGCTTTGCCATGGCTGCTTCATACGAGTTTCTCGGGGACTGATTGTATTCGGCATACGGAATAATTGAGCCGCATATTCCAATGATCGAGTGTGACGCAATTTCTAGGTGAGTGTATTCAGGGGTAAGTTGGGGTAAGTCTAAAGCAACAAAAACATTTTCCTCCTCATCTGCATCTATATACTCGATAATTCCATCTCTAATTAGATCTTCCCACCTTAATTCGCCCATTTGAATCTTTGAAATATGTTCACGCTGTAGTTTAACTGCGCCTTTATCAGCAATGATTAATGGCCGCCGAACTCTGCCCGCATCACAATTGATATAGACTTCATGTGATTTCTCATACTCGTCAGCCACTCGGTGGACGATATTGATCTCTTGGCTTAGATCACCCTTTCGACGCATTTCTCGAATCTCATCTACGAGGTGCTTGGGATCACTTGAATAGCCAATTAAACAGCCATCCATAAAGACTTTGGCGCCCATTGAACGTAAAGCTACATCTGCATCTTTGGCCCGGACTACGCCTAGTCTGTAGAGAACTTGCTTAACAGTTTCTGAGTCGACGCTAATTGAGATACTTGCCATTAGCGCCATGTTCTTGACTAGTCCACAGTTTGAGCCTTCAGGAGTTTCATTTGGGCATAAGCGTCCCCAATGAGTTGGATGTAAGTCTCTTGCTTCGAAGTTGGGTTGGCTTCGACTTAATGGAGATTGGATACGTCGCAGGTGGCTTAAGGTAGAGAGGAAGTTGGTTCTATCTAGAAGTTGGGTGATCCCTACTTTACCGCGCCCCCAGTTTCCGGTTGCCAGAGCATGTTGAACGCGTTCGGTAACAATGCCCGGTCTCACCGCAGCGGAAATCATTCCAAGCTCATGCCGTCTGAGGCTCATTCTCTCTAACTGATACTTAACGTCCCTACACAAACTTCGAAATGCAATTCTGAAGAGATCGGCTAGAAGCGGACCCGCAAGCTTCAGGCGTTTGTTCGCGTAATGGTCTTTATCGTCTGGCTTTCGTCCACCAAGTTTAAGCTCGATAACACGTGCAGCCATCTCACCTAAGAACAACGCTTTTTCATAGCGTTTATCGGTGGTACGTCCAATGTGCGGCATAAAGTTCTTGTCAAGAATAGTTTCAGCCTTTTTAGTACGATACTCTTCAATCTGTCCGTGAGCCACACGATTCCCGATGAATAGGATGCCGTCTTTAACTGTGCTCACACCAACCCCCTTCTCAAAGGATGGCTCCAGACTATCCTGAATTTCCTTGTCAGGGGAAACAGCGTCAGCAATTTCCTTATCTGACTCAAATCCCAGCGCCCGCATCATAACGACGAACGGAATCTCAGTTGGAACTCCTGGCATAGAAACATAGAGAGCCCCATCCGATTTCATCCTCAGCTCAATTCGGGCCCTAAATCCCACAGTTGTCGAAAACACCTTTGCCCTGTAAATAGGGCTACTACCACTCCGATCCACATCAATTAAAACCCTGTTCGGAGCTAAATCCTCAAGCGCGACAATAACCCGCTCAGAACCATTAATGATAAAATATCCTCCTGGATCCTTTGGATCCTCGCCCATTTCAATTAACTCTTCAGGAGACATGCCCAGAAGCGCGCAGTATGCGGACTTCAACATTATTGGAACATCGCCAATATACACGCGTTCAACCGGGCTTTCCTTCCCATCATGAACCTCGGTCAACTCAAGCTCCATTGGAGCAGCATAAGTAAGATTGCGAAGTCGAGCCTCCATAGGATAAATGGGATGGTCAGATCCGTCGACCTCGACTATTCTAGGTTTGCCGACCTCGATCTTCCCAAGTTTAATCTTAAAGGGATACTCAGGAATCTCTATCTGAATCTCTCCAACTTCATCGATTATTTCTTGAAGCCCATGTTCGATAAATTCGTTGTATGAATCTAGATGTTGTCTAACTAAACCCCTTTCCCTGAAAAAAGCTTCCATCAACGACCAGAGCTCATTTTCTGTCAGAGACAAAGTACGCCCATAACCTCCATTTATCCTTCAACCACATAGCGATAAGCAATCGCTTCGCCAGCAGTAGGAGACCTTCGCACAATCTTAACAATGTCGCCTGGTTTGGCTCCAATCGCCTCAGCGGCTGGGTCAGAAGATTTGATGTAAGGTAGCTGATAGGGCTTAATCTTATACTTCTCAAGAACCGCTTCAGCTTCTTTCTTGTCGAGTAAAATATGCTTAGGCACAAGCTCGTGCTCTAAAATATCAAATTTACTCTCTTTTTCCTCAGCCATACAGCCAACCCCCAGACGGCAAAACTCATCTGACCCGAAAACACTAGCCTCCGGGATCATTCTAGCCATTAAATCCGGCGGAACTAGGAAGGGATACAAAGATTTAGCTAATAAACTTTATCGTAATAGGGAGAGAGAAATTTTCGCCTGCAAGTGAGTGATGACTAGCTTTTCGCCAGCTTAGATTCTTGTTCTTTGACTCGTGTTTCAATGAATTCTGCAACTTTTTGTTCGCTGTATTTTATCGCTTCCTGCTGCTTCTTCAAGTGCCCTTCGACTGTGGATAGGAGCTCATCCATTTTTATGGGCTTGACGATGTAGCCGTCTGCGCCTTTGTTGACAGCTTCGATGGCGTTTTGAAGTGATGGATAGCCTGTGACGATTATCTTCACCATCTTGGGGACGGTTTCCTTCAGGGCGGTTAGCAGTTTTGTCCCTTCCATGTCGGGCAGCCTGATGTCGACTAGGGCCAGGTTATAGAAGCTAGTCTTGGATTTCTCGATGGCTTCCTTGCCATCTTTCGCAGTGTCAACAACGTATCCTTCCTTTTCTAACGCTGCCGCCAAAACTTTTCTTATGCCTTCATCGTCATCGATGACAAGAATCCGGGCATTTTCACTCATGTCGTTTTCACCCCCTCCAGTTCTGGTTTGATTGGAAGCCTTACTGTGAAGGTTGAGCCTTTTCCTGGCGTGCTCTCTACGAGGATAGAGCCGCCGTGCTTTTCCACTATACGCTTAGAAATCGCCAAGCCAAGCCCCAGCCCTTTCGCCTTGGTTGTGAAGAAAGGCCCGAAAGCCTTCTCTACATCTTCCTTCGTCATACCTATTCCCGTATCAGCAAAAGAAACCTCCACATCGCCGTTCGTCTTCCTGCTTGATATTGAAAGTGTGCCACCTTCAGGCATGGCTTCAACCGCGTTCTTGATCAAATTGACAAAGACTCTCTGCATCTTCTCTACATCAACGGTAATCCCTGGTTCGTTCTTGGATAGGTCTATTACCCTTACATTTTCTGGAATATTGAATATTGACAATGCCTCTTCTGCAAGAGATTTCGGATTAGTCACAGTTAGTTCCAGCTGTATCTCACCTGAGTATTCTAGAAGATCCTTTACGATCTTGTCTGAGTCTCTCACGTTTTTCTCAATGAGTTCAAGGGACTCTCTCGTTTTGTCATCCATTTTCGAGCCTAACGTTGTTTTCAGGAGGTATGCGGCGCCAGCGATGCTTGTCAACGGGTTACGCAGGTCATGTCCCACCATCGCTGCTGTCTCACCGATGGCAGCCCACCGTTCAGCTTCACGCAACTTCTTCGTCCGTTCCTCAACCAACTCCTCCAAATGCTTAGCGTAGCGTTCGAGCTCTTCCTCCATTCTCTTTCTTTCTGTGATGTCAATGAGAATAATCTCATCCGCTGGTTTTCCATTGTAAACAATCCCAAAGGCTTTGACCATGACGGGGAGTTCTAAGCCGTCTCGCGTTTTTAGGTTAATCTCGAAGGGAGGGAGAG
>Ga0209314_10000090_pt1 | contig 36648 bp, 29 predicted proteins | sample I19B2metaG_FD_184146 | JGI IMG/M metagenome (GOLD analysis project Ga0209314, IMG submission 184146) | Lake sediment bacterial and archeal communities from Gulf of Boni, Indonesia to study Microbial Dark Matter (Phase II) - ​I19B2 metaG... | ecosystem: Environmental > Aquatic > Freshwater >... | reverse complement strand
TGGTGCGGCCGCCGGGATTCGAACCCGGGTTGTTGGCTTGGAAGGCCATTGGACGTCGGGCTATGTCCTAGACCAGGCTAGACTACGGCCGCCCAGTATGGAGACATCCCGTTGACAATTAAAGATTAATATGATGCAGAACACAGTGCTTGACTGGGCGCCTTCTACAGCGTGACTTCGTTTGATAGGTGATCAAGCTTTTTCTAGTTCTGGCAAGAATTCCGTGTTGGAGAGCAGAGATGTTTTCGCCGCTGTCCGGGAGTGAGGGAAGGCTTGAGAAGCTTGGGTTCAGGAAGAATAAGGCAGATGAGTGGATCTACACTTATGCAGGCAGAGGAGGGTTCAGGCTAAGGCTGAAGCTTCTTCAGGATGGTGCTTTGAAAGGAGTTCTTCAGCCAGCATGGTCATTCATCTCTCCCTCAAATGTTGCGTACAAGAACGTTCAAGAGCTTGAAAGAATTCTCGGCGCATACATGAAGTTGGAGGAAGAGAAAACGCCGTCGCTCAGTGAAAGACTGATCCGACGATTGACTAAGCGAAACAAGACAACAAGTTGACGGTATCGTTCGTTAACACCCGAGGCCTTGACATCGAAGATCATCCGACTCCGCTTGGAACAGGAATAGGAGAGATTTGCTCCATCGCACGTTGCTTATGGAAAAATACTTGTGCTAGGTCGTAGCTGACAGAGGATCGTTTCCATTGGTGACTGGATTTGAGATATGACCTTGCAATCCTGAATGGAAGAATAATAGATGGCGCAGGTAACCCTTGGTACAAGGCTGATGTAGGCATCGCCGGACGAAGAATCAGATCGATTGGCCGGCTTGATGGGTCAGCAAAGGAGAAGATAGACGCAGAAGGACTTGTCATTAGTCCCGGATTCATTGACATGCACAGTCACTCCGACTCGTTGCTGCTCGTGAATCCGCTAGCCGAGAGCAAGATCAGACAGGGGGTCACAACAGAAGTCATCGGCAACTGCGGCAGTTCACCTGCCCCCCTGAATGAGCACACAAAGGAAGAGGAGCGAAAAGATGCGGGAGAACTGGGGAAGAAGATCGATTGGGACTGGCTAAGCTTCGACGAGTTCCTGCGAAAGATAGAGAGAAAAGGCGTCGCACTGAACGTGGCTCCCCTCGTGGGCAACGCGACTATCCGAACCATGGTGATGGGTTATGAAGCGAGGAAACCGACCCCTTCCGAGCTCACAAAGATGAAGGCCCTGACAGCTCGATGTATGAAGGAAGGCGCCTTCGGCTTGAGCACAGGCCTGATCTACTCGCCTAGCTGCTACGCCATGACAAGGGAGATCATAGAGCTCTGCAAGGTAGTCGCCAAGTACGGGGGGATATATGCCTCCCACATTAGAGGCGAAGGCGGCCCCCTAATCTCCTCAGTACGTGAGGCGATAGCCATCGGAAGGGAGGCGCAGATCCCGGTGGAGATTGCGCATCACAAGGCAGCTGGCAAGAAGAACTGGGGCAAGGTCACGAAAACCCTTGCCATGATTCAACAAGCAAGAGATCATGGCGTAGACGTGACCTGCGACGTCTACCCATACATTGCTGGAGCAACAGGGCTCTCGGCAGGAATTCCATCTTGGGCGCATGAAGGCGGAACCGCCAAGATGATCGAGAGACTGAAAGACCTCAAAACGAGGAAAAGAATCAGACGCGAAATACAGAAGGGGATCCCCGGATGGGAGAACCTGATCGCCGAGGCAGGCCCCAAGAACATCATGATCACCTCATCCGAGAAGCATAGGAACTATCAAGGCAAGACAATCTCTGATCTGGCGAAAGCTCGACGAAAAGATCCTCTTGAATTCATCTTCGATCTTCTAGTCGAGGAGACAGCGAGAGTGGGAATCGTGATGTTCATGATAGACGAGAACGACATGAGAAAAGTCCTATCAAGCGAGTTCACGATGATCGGATCAGACTCCTCAGCTCAGGCTCCGTATGGAATCCTTGGAAAAGCAAAGCCCCACCCAAGAAGCTACGGCACCTTCGTGCGCGTCCTAGGCGAATATGTCCGTGAGGAAGGACTGCTATCTCTGCCCGAAGCGATCAGGAAGATGACTTCTCTGCCTGCTCGGAAGCTGGGCCTGTGGAATAGAGGCCTCGTAAGGGTAGGAAGCTGGGCCGACCTAGTGGCCTTCGACAAAGACACGGTCAAAGACAAAGCCACTTACATGAACCCACACCAGTATCCCGCAGGCATCAAATACGTCATCGTGAATGGAAAGACAGTCATCGAAGGAAAGAAACATACAAAGGCGCTCCCTGGAAGGGTCCTGAGGAGAGGACAAGACTAGCGTCCTTCCCGTTCGCAAAAACATCCATGTCAAAAAGAGAAATAACCTCTCAAACAGAGAGTTCTAGTGTGGCACTAGATGTCTGGTGAACGAAAGCTCAGATTCAAGATTCGACGGCCCGACGGATCAGAGATAGAACTCGAAGGCGACCATGACTACGTAAAGGCCACATTTGAACAGCTAGTGAAGGAGCTACCTGCGACACAGATCATATCACCGAGCATTCCCCAGGAACAACTGGCCCCAACTCGAGTAACGCCTCAGATCCAAACTGCGACAGAGCTGGAAGGAATCATCGAACGAACCCCCGACGGCAAACCTCACCTGATCATTCCAGCTGACAACATCACCGCTAAGGAGGCAGTCGCCATAATGCTCTTCGCCCATCATCCAAACCAACTCTCCTATGAGGAACTGAGCAGCCTCCTCAGCTCCAGCTGGAAGACCACCAAAGGGCATGTCGTCAGGGCAAGGGCGAGCGAATTGAAGAAAGATGGAAAATTGATCGTCGAAAGTGGAAGATACGGACTCTCGGGCGCAGGGGTTCAGTGGGTCAAAAGCCAAGTCCTAACCAAACTCAGGTCAGGAGCAATGAAGACGTAGAGACGCCCTTCGCTCAGGACGCTTGCCGGAATCAAGTCTCTTATCTTGGCAGTTTCATTTTTCCAAAGACAAGCCAGAATATGGTTATGGAAACAACGTACAGTATAGTCGCCAAGTAGAACGGTGCCGCCAGCATTCCCGCACCCATCAGGGCAGCACCAATCGTCGTACTCATGGAATTCGGGAGCGTCCAAAGCGCGGCACTAATCCCTGACGCAGCCCCCCTCTCATCCTCAGCCACCAAGCCCATGATCAACGATTGCTGCAGGGGACTGGACATGTTCATCAGAAAAGCTCTGACGATATAGGTCGCACTCGCAACATAGTAGTTCGGGGAAAGCGGTGTCGCGAACATGAAGAACGTTGACACGCCCTGAGTAAAGACGATTGCCTTCACAACACCTAGTCTTCTTGCCAAGGCCGGGACCGTCAAAACTGCGAACGCAATCAAGAAGCTTGAGGTCCCGAGAATAGGTGCGCTCACGGCATCTGGGGCCCCATATTTGAGATATAACCACCGCGTCATTAGCGGGACAAACATGCCAGCTCCGAAAGCGACTATCGAGCTGGGTACTATGAATTTGGCTAGGATCTCAATGGATTTCCTCGATAGGATACCTCTCTTCCTCTTGGATCTGTGCACGCGCATCGCTTCACTCACCTTGAACATTAGGAGTGTAGACAACGAGCTGAGCGCACCCAGCAAGACGTAGAGTGCCACGTGAGCGTCTTTGCCGCGAAGCCCAAAAGTTTCCAAAACAAAGGTCAATGGAATCATGAAGCCACCTAGCCCGTGAGCACTACTGCTGATGAAGGAGTAGAGAGAGAACGCCGAAGTTCTGTTCGTGTCTCCAGCCTTCTCGGCGAGAAGCGCGTTCCCTGCAGCGTTGAACGCAGCCTGAGAAATACCTCCGATTGTTGCGGACAATAATAGAATGGCAGAGTCCGTCGTGAGAGCGAATGTGACAATGGAGCAGCTTGCTAACAGGTTTCCAACGATTAGAGATTTCTTCCTGCCATATCTGTCGGCCGCTATGCCCAATGGGATGCTAGTCAGCACTGTGGTGACTCCCATCGCCATAATGATCGTGCCCATGAGGACATCGGACAGTCCTTGCACGGTTGTCAGGAAGTAGGAGATATCTATGAAAAACATCCCGAACGCCAAGGACGGTAGGAAGCTTGCATAGATGAGGTATCTAGCTTCTCTCGGTATGCCCCTGTAATCCTCGAACAGACTTCATCCGTCCTATTGCCAGCCCCCACGTACACGGCTGCCTATTAAAGGGCAACTCACGACATGTGGTCGCGAATCGCTACTAGGACGCTCTTCTATCCTAGCGAAGGAACTCAGCCCGCTAGAGATTGACTCTTCTGTCGACTGTTATGGCGGTGGTTGAACCACAAGCAGGCACCATAACTGACACACCTAGATTGTGGCTGCCTTCCCACGGCACGATTCCGTATGATGCTAGACGCTCTTCGGAGCGTACCTCTTCTCATACTCCTCTCTGGTGCATATCGTTCGAACATTCAAAACTCGGTCAATCGCTAGTATACCGTCTAAATGATCAATCTCATGCTGGAGAAGCTCTGATAGACCACCATCCGCCACAACTTCCTTCCCCCGTCGATTCTCATCCTGATGGCTGACCCTGATCCTCTCCGACCTCGAGACTTGGAAGAATATGCACAAGTAACTGAGGCACGCGTCCCAAACCGTCATTCTCTCTTTGCTCATCCAAGCGATCAACTGATTGACCAGAAGCCAAGGCCTGTCAATGTTGATGAAGACGACGCGATTCAAAACTTCGATCTGAGGAGCCGCTATTCCCCTACCATAACCTGTCGTCCTCCTCCAATATGAGAGAGTGTCACTCAAATCCTCTTGTAGGCGATGAAGTTCCGAGAAGCTCTCGACGCGAGCAGACTTCTCTCTGAGGACAGGGTTCCCAAGCTGCAGTACCTCCCGAACGGTCAAAGATCACACCCGAAGTCTGAATATGCACATCCATGACCTCTTTGGGCAGTTCTCATATGCTTTGTGCCAGTTGCCGCAACAGTTTCGCGGACCTTGGATTTCTCCATATGGCTCTAGCAGACAACTTCCAGGTCACGATGTCTCAACGATATGCGATTTTCTTTCGTGGTTATGTCTGCCTTGTGCGCGAATATCCCAAAAAAACACCTAGGGGGGGCTGGGGGTCACCCTTGTCACAGATCCCGCTTGGACTCATCATAAATGCGGGAATCATCATCGTACCGTTCCAGCTTCACTAACCGATTTCCTAAACGCCGTGTAGAAACGGTCCTTTGAGTGGAACGGAGTTCTTCGCCTCGCCTGAAGTGGGGTTATCTCTAAGCATGCATCGCCTAGATTCACGGAGCTTCCGACTGAGTTCTAGTGCCTTTCAGCCAAACTAGACGCCTGCTCCCCTTATCCGAGAGCATGTAGACGTACCTTCCTCCGCGCCTATCTCTGTGCAACAGTCCCTGTCTCCAATACCTCATCAGCGCCATCTGAACTGCGCGAATTGAGGTATCCACTCTACGTTCATCTCTGAGCCTTTGAGCCACATCACAGCTGTCCATAGGCCCACCTGTCGCGAACAAGGTCAAAACGAGCTTCTTCAGCTCATTGTAACCGTACTTCAAGGCGAACCAAACTACGGTCAGACCTTCTCTATAAGCCTTTCTGGGGACTGAAGAGATTGTCCTGAGCAGCCTCCGATCCAGCGCACGACGATTTAAAGTAACACCTTGTCGGACACTCTACGATCCGGGATCCTATCCCTGATCAGCGGGCTCCGCTCTATCCCAAAGCACCTGAGCAAGGTGTTACTTCGGATCACCGGGCATGAGCCGAAGGCTTATATGCGGGCTGTGCAGAGAGATGTCCGAAAGTGAGTTTCGCTGGACGGAGAAGACCCGGTGTCCAAGGAGACTGTCGAAGTAACGGTTCGCTACAGAGACATGCAGAAGACTGTCACAGGAGCTGCTGACGACGTGATTCGTGAGCTCCTGCTCTTCTTCTCAAAGATCTTCCCTCAGCTTGAGCTGATCAGCAAGATCTCTCTCTCAGTTGACCTGAATGAATTCCTGAAAGCCTGCGATGGAATCATCGCCCTGACTCCAGAAGGAATGGCAGTAGTAGCTGACACCGACCATCTAAAAGACAAAGAACTGATAATGCTCCATCTGGCAAAAACAAGAGCCGGACACATGCTCGGAAAACTTGAGAAAGACACGCTACGCCTCAACGATCTTGTGATAGCTGCCAAGAGCAAGGCAGGAACCGTGGCTGGCAGACTGAGCGAGATGTGTTCAGAGGGAATCGTCGAACGCCTGGCGAAAGGAGAGTACCGAGCCACAACCTCAGGGCTCGACTACTTCATCAAGAACATTACGCCTAAGTTGAAGTCGCTCGAAGGAGCTAGAACGAGTTGAGTGAGACGCCTAAGCTGAAAGTTGTCATCGAGTGGGGAGACATGAAGCATACTGCAGAAGGAGACCCCGACGCAGTCTTCAGAGAGGTCACAACTTTCATATTGAAGGTCTTCCCAGCCCTTGAAACCCTGTCAAAGATCACATTTACGCCAGACTACTCGGCCATGCTAACTGACCTCTCGTCACTGATCAACGTAGGCCCGAAGGGAGAGATAATTCTACAGATGCCAGGGCTTCCAGCTGACCAAGCGATCGGTCTCACACTTTTGGGATCTCAAGTGGCGAGCAAGATTGGAAAGAAGCAAAGCGACGACATGTCAGTCGAAGAGTTGGCATCTTCGATTCGCAAAACCCCCAAGACCGTCAGGAATACTGTCGTCGAGATGAGCAAAACCAACTTCGTCGAGAGAACCGGACGAGGCACCTACAGAATAACCTCAATCGGAATAAAGGAACTGCTCGATGACGTGAAGGCAATACTCGAATCGGAAGAACGCCACCAGGGAGGAGATCGCTAAACACAAGAAGCCAAAGGCCGCCGCCCTAGTTCTCTGTCGAAGAGAAGGTGCGGCGGTTCGCGGGAGTTAGAGGGGGATACTCCCACGAAGGGGGCGAAAATATGTGGATCCACCGCACCAAAGCTATAGTTTACGAACATTCAAAGATAAGTAGTTTACTGTTGAGAGGTTGTCAAAGCGAAGAAGCGCCTCTGCCAGACTTCCTCATGAAACTCAGCGACAGTTCAATGAGGACTATCAAAGGAGGAAGTCTCAAACCGAGAGAAGTCTCGCTCTTCGATCTGAGCATAGAGGACGAAACGCATCAAGACCTTCCGTTGATGCTTGGCAATGAACTTCTTCAATGTAAGCCGATCACAGTTGAGCCTATGGAAGGGAAAGCTCCCACAGTTGCAGTCGACGTATCAAGCATGAGAATTGGAGACACTGACGATGGAGTACTGTGCGCACTAAGAGCCGCAACCGTGTGGAAGATCAATGGAGCATACGTGTATCTTCGATGCGGCCCGATAATGTTTCACATAACAGACTACGGACACGAACATGTGTCGAAACGTCTAGGATTCAAGGAACTACTGCCGCCAGGGATGTTTTCTTCTGTCACCTGGCGAATCCTAGGTAGACTTCGAAATACTCTCGAGCGATGGACTCAACGACTTGTCTGCACATCATCTAAAGACGCGCTCATACTATTTGATGGATCTCTGACAGCTGGCACACCAGACAACCCCGTCAAGTACGTTGAGAGCATTCTTGACTCAGCGAGAGAAAACGGAAACGTTGTGCTTGCCTTCTCTAAGGCCACGAAGCTAGCCATCGCCGGCCGAAAGGTAACAAACCTGCTCGAGCAAATGCCAGCGCCATGCCTTCTAGACATTGACCATCAGATAGGCGTCCAATTTCCACCCAACCCCGTCAAGTTACTAGGGAGGGTTTACATTGCAAAACTCTCTCTTGGAGGCTTCACCTTCAGGTTGGACATAGATCGTCAAGTACCAATTGACGGGGCCTTAGACGCCGTATCGAAGCTCTCGGGATGCGACCTCATTGAGCAAGGTTACCCTGAAACTCTCAGACTAGCCCACATACTATCCACATTCACAGCCAATGAAGTCATAGGGATTCAGAGGTTCATCGCGAGGAACTACGGCCTGAGGATTACTTCGCAACTCAGCCTGCGAAAGTCGCTTTTCGGACCATTCGGAACGGGGAGAGAACGCGCCTAGATGAGACTCTACAAGAAAGAAGGCGACGTGATACATCTCATCTGTTTCCCGGACGAACTGGTCGAGAAGGGAGACTACCTCGCAATCGAGGATCAAAAAGCCAAGAAGGGACTAATAGTTCAGGTCATAGACACTCAATTCGCAAACATCCCTGGAATACTTGAAGACATTCTCCGGGACGTGATCACGGAAGAATCCATTCACGGAGAAGACTACGATCCCTTCCACGTTTCATCCCAGATAACAATCCTGAAGGACACAAGATTAGTCATCTGCAAAATAAGAGGCTCAACAAACAACGATCAAGTATCCTCCAACGTTTCACATCTCCCCTCACGAATATCGTCAAAAATAGCTCGATTCCCCATAGAAACTGCCGTGGAAGATCGCTTCAAGTCCAGGCCAATCCAGCTTGGAACCACGAAATCGCATGCTGAGCTCACCTTGGACGCGAAAACCCTCGACGGAAGGCTTAACATAATTACAGGAAAGAAGGGGACGGGCAAATCTCATCTGTCCAAACTCCTGGTGCTGAGCCTAGTTGACAATAGAGCACCGTGCATAGTCCTCGACGTCAACGGGGAATACGTCAACCTTTCAAAAACGAAGCCAAACTCCACAAAGCTCCAGAGGCGAGTGATAGTCCTCACGCCTGGCCTGAACATGAAGCTGACCTTGTCGCAAGTCGGACTTCACACGATGCTAGGCATTCTTCTTTTCGCACTCGATCTACCGGGAAACTCAGCCAGAGTCTTCTCAGGAATATGGCGTCAGCTGCAGGAGAGAAACGAGTTGACACTAACCTCTCTTGGCGCAGCGATACAGCGGTGGGACTGCCACGAAAGTGTTAGAGACGCAATAATCTCACGATACAACACTATGGTCGAATCCGGAATATTCACCGACGATCGATCCAAAGCCTCTGACCTAGAAAGAATAGCTCAAGAGCTTAGCGAAGGAGGAGCGCTAATAATAAACATGAAGAACCAGTTCTCAACAATGCGACGCATGACCGTCGAGATTCTCATCAGCAAATTCACTGACCTATTGACATCTTGGAAGCTTAGAGCTGTCTTCCTCTTTGCTGAAGAGGCTCACCTATACCTGAGAGAAACATACTGGGAGGACGTAATCACAAGGATGCGCCACATCGGCATATTCACCACTTTTATCACGAACCAACCCGACACCATAAGAGAGAGCATCTATCGGCAAGCAGACAACATCTTCCTCTTCAACTTCGCGAATGAGAACGATCTAGAAACCGTCTCCAAAGTCGCAAGAATAGATGGAGAAAGCGTGAAACTGATTGCGAGAGACCTACCGCCGCATCATTGTCTCATAATAGGAGAGGCCGTGAAAAACTTCCCAATAGTCGTCAACGTACGTCAACTCAACGTGGAAACCATGGGCGAAACAAGGTTCTTCTTCAAAGACTGAAGCCAAATGTGAAATGTCTTAAGCGCCCGCAACCTGTAATTTCACAGGAGGCGTGACGATTGACCGGTCGCGCAGAGCCAACACACCGACCAAGGATTGTGAAGGTCGAAGAGACAAGGACCGAAACCCCGTCAATCAAGACCATCATGTTCACCGACGAAGAATGCTCGGAAGCGGGTCCAGGCCAATTCGTCATGGTCTGGATTCCTGGCGTTGACGAGATCCCCATGAGCCTATCCTACCTGATGGGAAAGGGCTACTGTGGCGTAACTGTTAGATCCGTAGGAGAAGCGACACAAGCTCTCCATACAGTAAAGGTTGGAGACAATGTGGGAATACGGGGGCCGTACGGGAACGGTTTCAAAATCACCGAAGGCGCCAAGGCGCTTGTCGTGGGGGGCGGAACAGGCATAGCGTGCGTAGCTCCTCTCATAGAGAGACTCTCTATGAGATCTGATGAGTTAGCCATCGTAATGGGCGCCAGAACCAAAGCAGAGCTGCTATTCCTCGAAAGGATCAAGAAGACAACCGCGAAGGCGAGAACCAGGCTCCTAGCGTCGACTGATGATGGATCATATGGCTCCAAAGCCTTGGCCTCTGAAGTCGCGATCACCGTAATGGAAAACGCCAAGTTCGACATTGCCTACGCCTGCGGACCGGAACTGATGATAAAGCGAATAGCCGAGAAATGCATTGACAAGGCTATTCCTTTGCAAGCAAGCTTAGAAAGGCTGATGAAGTGTGGCGTAGGGATCTGCGGAAGCTGCGTAATCGGCGGATACCGGGTCTGCAAGGACGGGCCCATATTCAATGCAGAAAGTCTCAGAAAGCTTCCCGAGTTCGGTGCCTATCGCAGAGACGCCTCTGGAACAAAGATCAAAGTATGAAGCTACCGCCACTATCAACGTAACCCAGAGAAGTGTGAAGGATCATGCTCAAACAACTAATGGATGAGGTTTCGAGAGAAATATCAGGAACAATGGCGAAGCAGCACGTTGCGCAGATATCCCGATACCATAGAATACAGGCCAGCCCTGGATTCCGAGAAGCAGCGAACTGGTGCAAAGCAACGCTCAGGAGCTATGGACTAGACACAAAGCTCCTGAAATATCCTGCAGATGGCAAGACCGCATATTGGACTCAGCTCATGTATAAGGAATGGTCAGTAAACGAAGCTGAGCTCAGAATAGTCGAACCTAGAACATCGGCAAAGCTGCTCGCCCGTTTCAGCGAGAACAAGATGTCGATCATACAGCGGAGTTCCCCTACACCAGCCAAGGGCGTTCAGGCCGAACTTGTCGTGTTGGAAAACGGAGAAGAACCTGGAGAATACAAGAAAATAGACGTTCGAGGAAGAATAGTCGTAACCTCAGGAGACGTTGAGAGGGTTCGCTCACTTGCAGTCGACAAGTACGGAGCGATAGGAATAGTCACAGATCGAATGGCTGAGTTTCCCCCGATCAGGCAAAGAACCGATCTGCCTGACGCTCTTCAATACACTAGTTTCTGGTGGCATAGTAAACGAAAGCCATGCTTCGGCTTTGTAATCTCGCCGAGGCAAGGTAATGAGCTTAGAAAGCTAATCCGAACGCAGAAAGGCAAGAGACCTGTCAAAGTATACGCGAAAGTGGACTCCCAATTCTACAACGGGCGAATCGAGAACGTAAGTGCAGTGATCCGAGGAAGAACGAACGAGGAGGTCCTGGTAGTCGCGCACTTATGCCATCCTCAACCGTCCGCGAACGATAATGCCTCTGGTTGTGGGGCAGTGATCGAAGTTGCGCGTACTCTACATAGCCTAATTGCAGAGAAACGTCTTCCCAGACCCAAGAGAACCATGCGGTTTCTCCTCGTTCCAGAGATGACTGGAACCTATGCTTACTCGGCCACCAACAAGCACATCATACACAGAACCTTGGCGGCAATCAACTTGGACATGGTGGGAGAGAATCAAGATCTCTGCAAGAGCTCACTCCTCATAGAGTCTCCGCCGGAAGCGACCAGCTCATACGTCGTCGACCTTATGGAAAACCTTCTCGAACGGATATCCACAGATGCAAAGAGCCTCGGTGGAACATTTAGCTACGCCCTCTTCAAACATGTCATGATCCCGTTCTCAGGGGGAAGCGACCATTACATTCTATCCGACCCGACAGTCGGTGTCCCCTGCCCAATGCTGATCCAGTGGCCCGACAAGTACTATCACACATCAGAGGACACAATCGACAAGGTCGACCCAGAGATGCTTAGGCGCGTTGCAGTTCTAACCGCGACATACGCCTATTTCATAGCGAACGCAGGGTATGAAGAGGCTGTCTGGCTGGCAAACGAGTGCTTGGCACGCTTCAAGGTGAGGCTGTCTCTCTCCATCCAGAAGAAGATTAGCGACCTAATAGACAAGCTTCGAATCACTTGCAGGAAGAAAACTGAAAGAAAGGAGACGATTGAACGGTTCGTAAGAGATCTGGGTGCGTATACGTCCTACTTGGCATTACGAAAGGCTGAATCAATAAGGCGAATATCCAAGCTCGTAGAGAAATCGAGGCAGAGAGAATTCGCGATTGTAATGTCCGCCACAATCTCGGAGATAGAAACTCTTACAGATCATGAGCACCAGAGAGCCCTAGTGGAGCTTCAACATCTAGTCCCAGAAGCCAAGAATATGAAACAGATCTTGCGAAGAAAGCCAACAATTTCCCGACTCGAAAAGAAGGCTATGAGGATTGTTCCAAGACGAATGTTTCCAGGGCCGATAAGCACAAGGTTTCTGTTAAGCAAACTTGGTGAAAAAGATCGCGAGAAATTGCGGGCTATGGAGAAGCGGATGACTGAACTCGGAGTTCTCCCCGTGCTCGCGCTATATTGGACGGATGGCCAAAGAACATTGAAGGCCATATCCGACCTAACATACTTCGAAACGGGCAAGGAAGCGCTCAAGGAACTTGGCCTTATATTTGACCTTCTGGAAGAGGCAGACTTACTGCAGATTCGAAGGAACTGATTGAACCACAGTAAGTGGCCTCTTTTCTTTGATCAGGACACCTGTCAAAGACGCCTCGTCAAACATGCTTGTGCCGTCTCGACACACTTAAAAGACATGGGTGCAATGCTATTCTTCGGTGACAATGGTTGCCAACTCACGGATCGCTCACCAAGGCTGGAAAAGTTAGAAGCCAGACCCCCAAGATACAGGCTAGGCCTAGAATTTCTCTTTTTCCAAGGATGAAGTTCAGGAGAGTCGCTGAGAAGAGGCTGGTTCTCGGAAGGAAGTCTGGTCAGAACTACATGACAGGCTTCTCTCGAAGGCGCTAGCCTTTTCGAGAGGTTCTACCTGCGAACTGACGGAGTCTTCTGAGAGCTCTAACCTTCTCCAGATCACCCACCTTCGCGCTCTCAATAGCACCGGCAAGCACCTCAATAGACTCATCCATTGCCTTTCTGTCTACTGAGAAGGGAACACCGTCCTTTCCGCCATATGCAAACGAGAATCTGATGGGGTCTCTCCAGCTCGGAACAGTGCCGAAGACTATCTCTGAGATGAGCGCAAGCCCCCTCACGGTAGCAGGCCCGATACCTCTCAACGCTAAGAGTTCCTCGTAACTGGCCGGACGTGTCTCGTACGCGTCCTTTAACGCGTCCCAATCCATTCGCCGAGGGATAACCTCATAGTACGTGACATACTCAGGCCACGCGTCTGACTCCATCCACTTTGTCAAGGCCTCCTGATCAGAGCTTCTTATGGAGCGAAACAATCGCCTCACTCGCTCAGGCCCCTCTCCCACCAAGTCAGTGCATAGTCCCCGACAGCTTCCACTCTCCTCTGCGGTCATGTCGAGAACACAGCTATGGGTCTGCTCACCGACTATGCCTCTGTGAGGCCTGTCGACAAAGCTCTTGACCCCGGACGACAGCCAATGGTACCTTCTAGCAAGCCGCTCAGCAGGCCTCATTCCTTGCTGTATCACCGCCCATTGGCCCTGCCTTGAAACGAATATCATGTGATGATAGATTTGATAGCCTGCTTGGATGGCCACGGAATCAACCTTTGCCGTCATCCTACTGGCATAGGCAATCTTTGACATTTCGCTCTGCGAGAAATCAAATTTCTCTCCAATTCCTTGGATTTCACTCAACGCGAGCTTAGATCGCCTACCCTTGCCCCCGGCGGCTCTCAGTCCTAGATCTGTCGAATCGAAAACCCTCTTGAGGACTCCGCATGTGACGGTCGTGGTGCCACTGCTATCCCAATCGTAGCCCAGTGCGTTCGAACACGCTTGAAAGAACAGCGGGTCCGACAGTCTGACCAGAATCTCGTCTTCTCCATACTCATCATGTATCAAGACGAAGATCTTCTCTGCTAACATCTCCATTCGTGAGACAAGCCAGGACGGCGCGGTACCTGGATGAAGCCTCAGATCCGCTATTCCTGTCCTTCTTGAACTCATTATGCCCCTCTTCTAACAAAGCTGCAAGTTCTATTAAGCAATGTTGATAGAGCCGCCGGGCAAAGACTTTTCAAATAGCCATCCTGATCTTTCATGGAACATTCAGCCTTGACCTCGGCCTGCCAGCTCTCTAGACGAATCATCGAAAAGCTATCCAACACGAATAACCCCACGAGAGCCGATCTTGAACGCATCAAGATAGAAGTATGTAGAGATTTCAACGCTGACAAGGTCCCTCCCAACTCTGAGATCATCGCCCGTCTGCTCCCTTCTGAGATCAGGCTTCGCAAAGTGCTTAAGAGAAAGGCCGTCCGAAGCATCAGCGGGGTCACGATTGTTGCGGTTATGACTCCGCCCGCCAGATGCCCCCACGAAAGTGCTCCCTGCTCCTACTGCCCTGGCGGACCGGAGTTTGGAGTGCCGCAAAGCTACACGGGCAAGGAACCTGCGTCAATGCGAGGAGCTCAATCGAACTACGACCCTTATCTGCAGGTGACAGGCAGAATTGAGCAGCTTAGGGCCATAGGCCACTCCGTGAGCAAAGTTGAACTGGTAATCATGGGCGGAACATTTCCCGCGACACTAGCTAGCTTTCAAGAATTATTCGTGAAGAAGTGTCTCGACGCGACCAACGACCATCTATCCACCGACCTTGAAGAAGCAAAGCAGTTCGCCGAAACAGCAGCGCTGAGAAACGTAGGCATCACAGTGGAGACAAGGCCAGATTGGGCGAGGCAGAGTCACGTTGACCAGATGCTGAAGATGGGTGTGACAAGAGTCGAGCTTGGAGTTCAAAACGTCTACGATGACATTTACACCACAGTCAATCGCGGGCACACAGTCGCCGATGTCACGGAGGCTACACGGATCCTGAAGGACTCCGGTCTCAAGGTCGCATATCACATGATGCCAGGCCTTCCGGGATCAACCTTCAACCGGGATGTAGAGGGGTTCAAGAAGATATTCTCAGATCACAGCTTCCGACCTGATATGCTGAAGATCTATCCGTGCCTGGTGCTCAAAGGCACTCGTCTCTATGACTGGTGGCGTGAGGGGCATTACAGGCCATATTCCTCAGAAGAGGCTGCAGAACTGATAGTCGAAATCAAGCAGAACATTCCAAGATGGGTCAGGATAATGAGAGTTCAGAGAGACATTCCTGCGAACCTCATAGAAGACGGAGTTGGAAGGAGCGATCTCAGAGAGCTCGTGCGATCAAAACTGAAGGAGAAAGGCATTCACTGCCACTGCATTAGATGCAGGGAGGTGGGGCACAGGTGGCTCAGAGATCACGTTGAGGCCGACCCAGCTCAGATAGAAATCCTCTGCGAGGAGTACGAAGCTTCAGGAGGCAGAGAGTTCTTCATCTCTGCAGAGGACACAAAGCAGGACATTCTGGTCGGCTATCTGCGCATGAGGATTCCGTCAGAGTTCGCAGGCAGACCCGAGATCATCAGATCAGCATCCTCAATCGTGAGAGAAGTCAAAGTCTGCGGACCTGTGGTCCCAGTTGGAGCTGCTGAGGACGACGCTTGGCAGCATAAAGGGTATGGCAGAATCCTCCTCGAAAAAGCTGAATCAATCTCGCGAAGAGAAGGTAGAAAGAAGATACTTGTGACAAGCGCATTAGGCACAAAGCAGTACTACCGTGGCTTTGGGTACACCCCAGACGGCTCATACGTGTCCAAAAGCCTCTAGAGTTCTCGTGTAGATCAAACCGCAGCTGATATTCCTGTTATTCAGAACCGAGCAACTAGAGAGGAACGAATTAGAGTGCCGTCTTTGGTCCGAATCGCAACAATTAAGCCAACTCTTCAACGTAACAGAGAGTAAAGGTGAAATCTTTGGAAAAGGCGCTGTCAGGGTACAAAGGAAAAGCAGCCGAGGCTCTTCGGCGAGCACGCGTTTCCGTCGGAGACAATATCAGAATCACCAAGGGTAACCAAATATACGAAGGGACACTGTTCCCGCGATCCGAGTACGCCGATGACCGCCACATAGTGATCAAGCTCAGAAACGGATACAACGTTGGAATTCAATGGAGCAATGGCACAGTGATCGAGTTCATGAGCAAAGGCGAGAAGCCGCAGTTCACTTCGCCTCCTCGTCCTGAGGAAAGGCCAAAGCTTCCCAGAGTATCGATTATGAGCACAGGCGGGACGATCGCAAGCAGAGTTGACTATAGGACTGGGGCTGTGCAACCAGCTCTGACAGCGGAAGACCTCTACTGCTTCGTTCCTGAGATCTCAGACATAGCGAGAATCGACGCGAAGATCCTATGCAGTGAGTTCAGTGAGAATATTGGACCGAATCACTGGCGAGATATGGCTCAGGCAACAGCGACAGAGCTTAAGAATGGAGCTGAAGGAGTCGTATTCTCTCATGGAACAGACACCATGGGATATACGGCAGCCGCTCTAAGCTTCGCCCTCAGAAATCTCTCATCTCCCGTAGTTCTTGTTGGAGCTCAACGATCGTCAGATAGGCCGAGTTCAGACGCCGCCCCCAATCTGATAGCCGCCACAGCCATAGCCGCGCGTGCCTCGTTTGCTGAGGTCGTTGTCGCGATGCATGAGGCCAGCTCAGACGAATATGTTACAATCCATCGCGGGACGAGAGTGAGAAAATGTCACACAAGTGCCAGGGACGCCTTCAGAACAATGGATCCTGAACCTCTTGGTCGGTTTGATCTAAGGAATCTCCACTTGGAAGTTTTCGCAGAGACCTTCCAGAGTCGCGATCCATCGAAGAGCGTCGAGGTCGTGGCAGACTTTGAGGAGAAGGTAGCTCTTCTAAAATTCCATCCGAACTTCAACCCTGCAGTCATTGACTGGTATCAAGAGAAAGAATACCGAGGACTCGTTTTGGAGGGAACAGGTTTAGGGCATGTGGGCAGAGCCTGCTTTGAACCTCTGAAGAGAGCACTAGGTTCAGGCCTGCTCGTAGGTATGACATCTCAATGCATCTGGGGCGCAGTAGATATGAACGTCTATGAAACAGGTAGGGATCTACTAGCTATGGGCATCATCTCACTTGGGGACATGATACCTGAGACTGCGTATGTGAAGATGATGTGGGTTCTTGGCCAGACAACGGATCTCGCCAAAGCAAGGGAGATGATGATGACGAACGTGACAGGTGAGGCATCGCAAAGGAGACTTCTCCAGAGCTGAGATCGGTTGAGCAGGGCTAGCTACCAGGAAATTGGTCTCAAAGTTGGTCTTGAGGTCCACCAGCAGTTAAACACGCAAGCCAAAATGTTCTGCAACTGTCCAACTAGACTTTCTATCGGTGAACCGTCTAGAACTATTCTCAGAAGATTGAGACCAACCCAGAGCGAACTTGGACAAGTGGATCCTGCTGCCCTTTTTGAGTTTCAACGTGGACGAATGATCCTGTATGAGGTAGATGACGAAACCTCATGCCTCGTGGAGATCGATGAAGAGCCACCGCATGAGCTGAACCGAGAGGCTGTAACCGTGGCGATAATGGTTGCCTCACTCTTGAAATCGGCCCTGGTTGACGAGATACAGGTCATGAGAAAGATTGTGATTGATGGGTCGAACACTGCGGGCTTCCAGAGAACTTGTGTCGTCGCCTTAGGCGGAGCGATGGAAATCGATGGGACCACTGTCCCAATAACCCAGATCTCGCTGGAAGAGGATGCGGCTCGGAAAACTGAGGAAAACGGCCTCACGACTCGGTATCGCCTGGATAGGCTAGGGATTCCACTGATTGAAGTGACAACGGCGCCTGTGATAAACACGCCTCAGCAAGCTCAAGAGGTTGCGCTCAGTATCGGTAGAGTTCTTAGAGCGACTAGGAAGGTCAAGCGTGGTCTTGGAACGATAAGGCAGGACCTCAACATATCAACAAGGGAAGGAGCGCTCATGGAGATAAAGGGCGTACAGAAACTCGAACTGATCTCGAAAGTCGTCGAGAACGAGGTGAAAAGACAACTCGCACTCATACAGATCTGCAGAGAACTCAAAGCCAGAAGCGTAACAGAGAATCAACTGACTGAAGAAATCCAAAACGTCACGTCTCTGTTCAAAGATTCACAATCTCGAGTAATCAGAGAAGCCTTGACAAAGGGTGGTGTGGCCCTCGCCTTACGATTGCCGAAGTTCTCTGGTCTGCTGGGAACTGAACTTGAGCCGGGCCTGCGCTTAGGAACAGAACTTGCCCACAGGGCCCGTTTCTGGGGTGGAGTTGGTGGAATACTCCACACCGACGAGCTTCCAGGATACGGGATATCTGAAAGAGAAGTGTTGGAACTCCAGAGGATACTGGCCTGCGAAGAGGATGACGCGGTTGTAATTGCCGCCGATGACCAAAGAAAATGCGAGGATGCTCTTAGAGCAGTGGCAGAGAGAGCCAGAGAAGCGTTGAAAGGTGTTCCTGAAGAGACTCGTGCAGCAAATGAAGACGGCACTACAACATACATGCGTCCAAGACCAGGGGCCGCAAGAATGTATCCTGAAACAGACATTCCACCCGTTGTTGTCGGGTCGGACTGGATCGAGAGCTTGAAGAAGAGCTTGCCCCTTATGCCTGATGTCATCGCGAAACAGCTCATGGATCAGCATGGGCTCAACAAGAAGCTCGCAGATCAACTTGTGAACTCAGAGTACCTTGAACTATTCTCGACAATTATGGCAGAAACAACTCTGGCAGCGTCATTCGTGGCAACAATCCTCACCGAGTCGATCAGAAGTCTGGAGAGGGAAGGCCTTCCAGTAGACAATCTATCTGACGGACATTTCATCGAAACTTTTCAACTGGTCTCGCAGGGCGAAACTGCAAAGGAGTCTGTTCATGATATACTGGCATGGCTCTCAAAGAGTCCTCAATCAAGTCCCCAAGATGCTGTTGGCCAACTTGGGCTGAGAATGCTTTCGCGAGATGAGTTGGAACGTTTGATTCAGGACAAGATCACGCAGAATCTGTCATTGGTGGCAGAGCAAGGTGAACACGCTGAAGGCAGGCTAATGGGTATCGTGATGGGATATGCAAGGGGAAGAGCTGATCCGAGACTCGTGGCAGAAATACTGAAAGAGAAGTTGGCTAAGAAACAGGCCTCAAAACCATAGATCGCATTCCTGCAGGTATAGCCGCGAGTCACTCCAAAAACTCGACATCATCAATCAATCCGTCGCTATCAAGGTCGACGCCTTTTACGACGTTGGCAATCTTTTCTTTGGCTGAAGAGTTCCCTTCTGCAACACGCTCAGTATACTTGACCAATCCAATCACGGAGGCAGCGGTGCCAAGATGAGTATTTCCCGCCAGTATCAAAACCTTGGACTTTACATTGAGAGGGTTGTCTATCAAGCAGATCAGCCCCTCCTCATCGGCATTGTAGGTCTTCCCCGATATTGTCGAGATAATGCTGCTTGTACCAGTGAGACTGAACCTGATTGGAAGTTGATTGTTGAACCTAGCAGCGGCAGTGTTGACCCGTGGTCCGCCCACGACGATCAGATTTTCTTCCATACGATGCTCATTCATTTCCGTGTCTAGCCTAACAACAAACTTCCTTGTGACGGGAAGCAGCGAGCCAAGGAAAAGTGTAAGGTTCGCGGCATGATGGCCATCTCTCGCCCTTGCCCTATGCTCACCGTGTTCAGTCGGGCTGCCGACAATGATCGTAAGGTTAGCGCCGCCGTCAGATACAAAGGGATCTAGGATCATGCCACTACGCTCAAGGGAGACCTGTTCCGTCTCCAACCTTCGGCCACTTTTCCTTAGGTTGTCAGGAATCAACGAAATCGCCTTGACGTTTGAGACATAGTACCGTGCTACAGCGCCTCTTCTTTTCTCAGTTTTCTCCAGTCGAATCAGGCGGGCCCGTTCAAGCTTTCTCATATGGTAACAGATCACCTGTTCGCTGGCATTGAACTTCTTGGCGAGGTCTTGCGCGCATAGCGCGTTCTGTGAGAGTTCGAGAAGTATTCTCCAGCGCATACGTTGAACGATCGCCTTGATGGATCGAGGATCAGAGTATACTCGAACTGGCAGCACTTGGGCTTGTTCTCTGCTCTTGAGCACTAGGTAAGACATGGTGAATATGGTCAATCGTATAGATTATTATTAAAACCCTACGTTGACCAAAAACATGGAAGCTTGCCGTGGACTGAACCGCTTGTAGTACTACCATTCAAAATTGGCCTTTAGGAATGCTTATGTAATGTCTTTCATATTCAGGGCGCTTCTACGTTTCGATGTGAACATGATGTGCGGGATCTTCGGCTGCATCTTGAGAAATGGGCAGGCGGCGCCCATAATGCGGCAGGCCCTCGAGCGCTTGGAGTACAGGGGATACGACTCCGTAGGGCAAGCAACTGTCAGCAACAACGAGTTGATCATAAAGAAGGATAAGGGAAAGATCTCAGAAGTACACGCTCGAATCAATCTCGACGACATGCCAGGGCTGATAGGCATCGCGCACACCAGATGGGCAACTCACGGCGCACCTTCCAAGGAGAACGCTCATCCGCACACTGACTGCGAAAATCGCATAGCAGTGATACACAATGGGATCATAGAGAATTTCATGGAACTGCGAAAGGAGCTGGAGGATCAAGGCCATGTCTTCAAGTCCAGAACAGATACAGAGGCTATTGCTCATCTGATCGAGGAATCTCTGAGGAAAGGCTCAAGCCTTACTGGTGCTGTCACCGATGCCATGACAAAACTTGATGGAGCCTTCGCTATCGCAGTTCTCAGCAGTCGCGATCCTCAAAGAATAGTGTGCGCCAGAAGGGAAAGCCCTCTCGTAATCGGAATCGGAGAACATGCAAGCTATTGCGCATCAGATGTTCCTGCATTTCTTCCGCTGACAAACAGGGCAGTGTGGCTTGAGGAAGACGAGGTGGCTTCGCTTGAGCTGGGCAAGGTCGAGATAAGAAATTCGCAGACTGGCGAGACCGTTAGAAGAGCTCCAGTGGAAGTCTCGTGGACTAGGGAAGCGGCAGAGAAGTCAGGTTACCCACACTTTATGTTGAAGGAGATCTTGGAGCAGCCACATGCCATTCGTAACGCTCTGCGAACTCAGAAGATCTATTACGACCTTGTGGCTTCGAGACTTGACTCGGCGGAAGCTGTTTACCTGATCGGTTGTGGCACGGCATACCATGCTTGTCTGGCGGGTAGCTACTCATTAGCGAAGCTCGCCGGTCTCCGATGCCAAGCGGTCATTGCTTCAGAGTTCAATCATGTTCACGCAGATCTTTTGAACAGAAGCGCGGTTGTTGTCGCCACAAGTCAGTCCGGGGAAACCGCAGACACCTTGAACGCGGTGAGACAATCCAGAGAGAGGGGAGCATCCGTCGTTGGGATAACCAACGTCATGGGATCGACCTTGACCAGACTTTCCGACGTCTACATAGGACAAAACTCTGGTCCGGAAATTGGAGTAGCGGCAACGAAGACATTCACAGCGCAGGTAACAGTTCTGGTCAAACTGGCAATCGTCCTCGGCGAGAGACGTGGGAGAATAAACTCCAGAGAGGCAACGGATCTTCTATGGAAGCTTACGGAGGTTCCAGACGCAGTCGCCAATATCCTACAGAAACAACAGAACAAGGTCAAGGAGATCGCGAGAAAATACAAAGATCGTCAAAGTTTCTGTTTTCTCGGAAGAGGAATCAGTGAGGTCACAGCGATAGAGGGCAGGTTGAAACTGCTTGAGATAGCATATGTTCCATCACTAGCTTACGCAGCCGGAGAGAGCAAACACGGATTCATCGCAATAGTGGAACCGGGATATCCTGTAGTGTTTGTTGCTCCGAAGGATGAGACTCACAATAAGATAATAGGAAACATCATGGAGATGAAGGCGAGAGGCGCCAACATAATATCGGTCATCGAGGAAGGGGATACTCAGATTCAAAGTATCTCAGACGATTTCATTGAAATGCCTAAGGGCATTCCAAGCATGATGACACCTCTTCTATACATAGTTCCTCTTCAGTTGCTGGCATACTATGTTGCCGTCGAGAGAGGGCACGATCCTGACCGTCCCAGAAACCTCGCTAAATCCGTAACCGTAGAGTGAAACATTGTCCCCTTCTCTTGTCGCAGATGATGACTTCAAGTACGTCGAATAGGCCAGAAGACAAGACGAGGCACGTGGTTGTCAACTGTGCAGGCCGAGTATGCTTCCAAGATACGGCAAGCAATCTCCAACGGCATATCCTTCATAGATCAGATCGTCAACGATCAGAAGGCGGAGTCGAAAAAGGTAGAACAGACCCTTTGGCATGCCGCCGAAGAGACAGAGTATGCGGCAGCGGTTTTGTCGCTGACTCATGGTCTTGCTGACTTCGATCCTGAACTGAAAAGAGATGATCTGCAAAGAGCCGGAATGGACAAGCGGCTTTCCTTCGCAAGAGCCCTCCTGGCCGACGGTTTGGATTTGCTTCAGAGCAATCCAACCCTGTGCTATGAGAAACTCAGATATGCCGTCCAAGTTCTACGAAGGATCCAATCTGAGAAATCACGAGGACCCCGATGAGATTAGGTCAACCTTTGCTGTCTAACTCATTCTTGGGTAGAAACCCTTAAGTGGGTAGTGATGACGCATTGTCAAGTTCATGACGATGAAGAGCGTTGAACTGAATTCGAGAACAGTGACTTTCACAGCAGTAATGGTTGCGGTGGCCAACGCACTGTCAGCTCTCTCGATAGGGTTGACGAGAGTTGGCCAGGTTGGATTTGACCTCTCACATGTCGCCACATTCATCGGCGCCATCTATGGTGGACCGATTCTTGGTTTTCTGATCGGGCTATTGGGAGGGATTGTTCCCGGTATTCACTTTGGCCCATTAGGAGGGCTGGCCTGGCTAGGCCTGATAGGGTTGCCAATCGGAAAATCATTGACTGGACTCACTACGGGAACCCTCTACAAGGTCTTCGACATTAGACGAAGAGCTAACCCATCACTCTTGACGATTCCCGTGGTGCTGCTTGGTTACGTCCCCGAGTGCCTGTTCACGATCTTGTTCTTCATCACCCTCGTGCCCTACTTCCTAGGCCCGCAGCCCTGGGTGACCCTCAGTACACTGACTTTCATCTTGGTCAAAGCATGGGTAGAGATATCGATCATGAGCGCCTTGATGGGCGCACTGACGGGAAATCTCGGTTTCAGCTCTCTCGTGACCAGCATTCTCACTGTGCGCAAGGCTCAGTGAACATCTGCACCACTTGAAGAGTGATGCCCGTCTACAGAACTCTAACAGCAAGTACTCGTACTTGGTCTATTGTGTTCTCACACCAGTCCGTAATGTTTTCGATTGCGTCAAAAAGCTGACCAATCAGGAACACCTCTCCAGGATTGACCTTTGTGAAGTCCATGGTCGGATAGAGGCTTCTTATCTCTGTGTAAAGTGTGTCCACTTTCTCTTCAAGAGATTCCACAATATCCGCTAGCCTCATGGCTTCCCTCGGCTCCTCGCTCAACTTATCAATGCAGTTACGAACGGCGATCGCAGTCTCCTTCACAACTTGGGTCATCTCCAATCCTTTCTTCGTCAGCTGTTCTGGCAGCCTTTCCACTGGAGCCACAGACAGCAATCTACCCGATTCCTTAGACCAGTCAGTTATCCAATCAATATCCCTCGAAAGATGGAGTAGATCATCTCTGTCAAGCGGAGGTATTTCCCCCTTAGTGAGTTCAAGTGCAATCTCCCTTCTGAGGGCGTCGGCTTCTTCCTCCATTCTTGACAATCTCGCAATACTCGTCTCACCTAACTCTCTTTGATTCTTGATCCTGTAGTCCATCGCCTTTCCCAATTCCTCCACCGCACGAGTAGTTAGGGACAGGTGTGCTTGCATGAGCTGCACAGCCTTCGTTTGTCTCCGCTTTCCAAACCAACCTAAGAGTTTCTCACTCAACGTCAGTCACCTTCTGGATTTTCATATCAAATGTTGACCACCCAGCAACATATCTAGAACTTCGAGGTAACTCTTCTCGTGAATATTGCCCAGACACGGCACATAAGCGTTTGCACCACGATCCTATTAAGTCAAGTCTCAACCTTACTCCAGCTGAAGTTCCCTCTCTAAGCCGAGTTCCGGCACCGAATAGACCATCACATGGTGAGGTGGTACCGCAAGACTGACTTCGTCCATAGTCTCGATCTCTAGCTCCCCAAGGCACACAGGATGCTCGACATGTATCGTGGTTCCGTCCACTGTCTCAACTTCGTATCGGAACGCATGGCCCATGAACCTAATGCCTGAAACTCGGCCCCTCAAATAATTCTCATCTTCCAAGCCTTCAGTGATGGACAGGAATTCAGGCCTTATGGCAATGATTACATCTTCGCCGGCCTTCTGATTCCTATCAAGGGTCTGAAGATGCAAGTCTCCAACCTGCACAACGGCACCTGTTGATGTCTGCTGGATAACTTTGGCTTGCAGGAAGTTTGCTTCACCGAGGAAGTTTGCCGTAAAGATCATTTTCGGTCGCAGGTACAGTTCAATTGGCCTTCCAGATTCAATGATTCTTCCCGCTTTCATGATGACAACTCTATCAGATACTGACATCGCTTCTTCTTGGTCGTGAGTCACGTGAAGAACGGTTAGCCCCAGATCAGCTACCATCTTTCTAATCTCATATCGCAGGTCGGCTCGAACCTTCGCGTCCAATGCCCCAAAAGGTTCGTCAAGAAGCAGCAAGGCAGAGCCAGACGCAAGCGCTCGTGCTACTGCCACCTTCTGTTGAGCCCCCCCACTCAACTCCATAGGAAATGAATCAGCTCGATCGACAAGCTTGATCAGGCTGAGCAGTTCATCGACGAGCACCTCAGCACTTTGCGACGTTTGTCCTTGGACCCGAGGCCCATACGAGATGTTTTCGAATATCCTCATATGTGGAAAGAGAACGATCTCTTGAAAGACATACCCGATTCTCCTATGCTGTATGGGAACGTTTCGCATCGCTTGGCCGTTGACCAATATTTTGCCCTCATCGGGCGCAACCACTCCGGCAATGCACTTGATGAGGGTAGATTTTCCGCACCCACTTGGACCTATGATCGATACGTACTCTTTTTCCCGGACATCCAAATTGATATCTTCGAGGGCCGTGATCGACCCGAACCTTTTTGAGAGTCCCATTAGTTGTACTTCAGGCATCTACAGCACCCTCAACTCCCTTGACAGACCTATAGGAGGATACGAGTAGACCATCGTATCCGATGGCTTGAAGTACACAATTACTTTCTTGCCTAACGGCAAGAGCTCTTCGAGTCTCTGCGTCGGGGTTTTCGACGTGAGAACGTCCCCGTTCGCCAACCTTATCTGATGACTGACGAAACCCCCCAAGAATCGCGAAGACTGGATCTCTCCCTCAATAGCATTGTACCTATCTGAATCAACCTTTTCAGCAGATTCTGCAACATTCACATGATCTTCCCTGATAACCACCACAACCTCCTCCGCAGACTGATGGGTAGTGTCGCGAACAGTGATTCTCAAACCCTGATGTAGCTCCAGAATCGATTCTTCTGGATGTCTTCTTGCAACTACCGCTTGAAGGAAGTTGGCTCCGCCAACAAAATGGGCAACAAACAGGGATTGAGGTCTCATGTAGATATGGAATGGCGTAGCGTATTGTCTTATTCTTCCTTCACGCAGGACGGCTACGCGGTCGCTGATGGCCATCGCCTCAGCCTGGTCATGTGTGACATGGATCGTGGTCACTCCTGAGTCCTCCGCAAGCTTTCTCAATTTGTACCTCAACTCCACGTGAAGTCTTGCGTCGAGGGCTCCAAGTGGCTCGTCGAGAAGCAGCAGCTTTGCCTTTGTAGCTAATCCTCTCGCAAGGGCTACACGTTGCTGCATGCCTCCGCTCAACTCATCTGGTTTCGAATCAGCCCTGTGTCCCAGTCTCATCATTTCCAGCATTTCCCTTGCCACGTGAAGCGCTTCATATTCGCCCTCTCCTCGTGCAAGAGGACCAAACGCCACATTCTCTAAGACTGTGAGGTGAGGGAAGAGAGCATACTGTTGTGGCACATAGACTGCACCTCGCTCCTCTGCCGGTACCTCAATCGCTGGCTTGTCATCGATGTAGAGTTCTCCCTCATCTGGAGTCGCTAGGCCGGCAATCAGCCTGAGGAGCGTAGTCTTCCCGCTTCCAGTGGGCCCCAAGATGCAGACATATTCCTTGTCCGCTATCTCCATGCTCAGCCGGTTTATCGCCGTGATGGCGCCGAACCGCTTGACGATGTCAACTAGCTTGAGTGAGGGCATTTGAGTCATCTCCTTCTTCTCATCGCCAGACGGAGTGCAAGAAGGCCGATGAAGGATATTGCAACTAGGATTCCTACACCTAGGCTCTGCGTCGAACTCGAAACTGCGACTGTCCCCCTAATCCAATCGACTAGCAGTACGGGAGCCGTCTTCAGGTTCACTGCAACTGCAGCAGCTGCGCCTGTCTCGTCAACGCTTCTTGTGAACGTCAGTATCGCTCCCGCAAACAGTGAATACTTGGTCAACGGAAGGATTATTCGTCTAAAGACCGTGAGAGGTCTTGCTCCTAGGGTCCTAGCGGTATCTTCTAAGTAGGTCGGCACTGATTCTATCGCAGCAGACATGGCTCTAACAAAGTAAGTGTATGTGATCGTCAGATGCGAGACCGTTAGAACCCAAAACTCGGGCAGGACGCTGACAGTTCTCCAAAAGGATCCTAAAGAAACACCAAGAGCTACAGATGGGACAACGATCGGAATGTTTACCAATCCATCCATTAGCGACGTGGCAGTCTTTCCAAGTCTTCTTCTCGCTATGAGCATGGCCATCGGCATGCCTACTAGCATATTGACTGCTGTGACAATCATCGCGATGGCATAGCTCAACCCCAAGCTTTGCCAGTAAGTACTCCAGATTCCTTGGTTTGAAAGAGCTTCCTTCAGTGTTCCATCAAAAACTGCTCGAACGCTTGGCAACGCGATGAAGAGTGAAGGGGCGATAACAATGAATAAGAAGACCGAAAGGGAAGCTAAGTCTCTTCCGAGAATCGCCCTCGGCTCGCTCAGCTTTCCCTCTGTCTCCGGCCAAACTCTTGAGACTGGTATCTTCACCTTCGGGCCCAAGTGCTTGATCAGTATGAAGGCTATGATCGATCCAGCCACTAATATGAAACTCACGAACGAGAGAGGGCCCTCAAGCCCGGCATCTTTGGCGCTCTTAATAAGGATCGGTCCATTTTCGAAAGACCCAGCTACGACGATCGTTGCCCCGGTCTCCGATAGCGATCTTGCGAACGACAGAAGAAACGAGGCAACAAGGGCTGGCCTCAAGATTGGAAGAGTGACAGTCCTCACAGCTGTTAAGGGCTCAGCACCCAAGGTTTTTGCTGCGATCTCAAAGGTTCCTCTGTATCCAGACAGTTCGCCAACCATAACTCTCACCACGACAGGAAGTGAAAAAGCGAAGTGAAGAAGCACGACGAGAACAATCCCAGGTGTCAGCAATGCGGGTCCAAAGAACAGGCTCGCCACTCCCTCTGGCCCCCAGAACAGAAGAGTCGAGAATCCCAATGCCACTGTGGGGATGATGAACGGAATATCAGTGAACGTATCCACGATGCTTCCCCATTTTGGATTGCTTCTTATAATCAGCCACGCCAGAGGAACTCCCAATGCCAGGTCCAGTACGGAAACGATGAACGCGAGTATGAACGACCAGGAAATGGCCGACCATGACCGAGCAAGTAGAACAGGATCTCTGAGGACCTCTTCCACCTTGTCAAGCTTCAGCATTATCCCGAATATTGGAGGAAGAAGAACCAGTCCGAAAAAGAAGATCACGCTGGACGTATAGACTAGCTTGGAGAGTCTTGGGTTTGCAGACAACCCGTCGAGGATGCTGGGGGACCTGTCCGACATTCGGAAGTCAGATTTCTTTCCTTGATTCAAGCGGGCAGGCCTCGCACCCATTGGCCAAGCTCAGGATTTCCTGCGGTCAACCATTTGATCTGTAGAGCTCCCGGTTCCTATCAATGTGACAGGGGTGCCTATCTCACTCTCAACTTCATGTATGAACTTTTGTGCGTTTTGAGGAAGCTTCTCGAAGCTCTGAACGCCCTTGCATTCAGGATAGACAATATCGAGTTTCGTGATGGCGGCTTGCGTTGCTCCATTGAGCATAACTGCCCTCTTTGCAAGCCTAAAGTCGAAGGGGGCAGCTCTTCTAGGTCTACCTGTCACAGTCCCAAACTCCAACCATCCTTTTCTCTCCAGCTCATCTGCCGAGATCTGATTCTCTAAGGGCCCTTCTCCAACTCTTGTAACAAAAGCTTTGAAGACAACTATCACATCGTCAACGGCTGTTGGGCCGATCCCCACGTCTGAACATATAGCTGACGCGATCACGTCTTTTGCTGTGCAGAAAGGATAAGTGCCATGGTAAAGCGATAAGTAGGTTCCTTGTGTCCCTTCAACCAGCACGGTCCTCTTCTGACTTATCGCGTCGCCAAGCTCTTGAGGGACGTCGGTGAGGTACCTGGAGATTTCTGGAATTTCTCTGGCAAGTTTTGCCTTTCGATAGGTTCTTTCTGATTGACATACTCCCACACCTGTTTTCGTTGTTCCGATTTTCTTGGTGAGGTGGGCGTTTCTCTTTTCTTCTTCTATGTGTCTTTCCTCGATGATCGCGCATTGTTGGTCGACTCCGAGACGATCCTCAGTGTTGGTGAGCTTGATTTCTTCTAGAAGCACTTTCGGGTTTACCAGGACTCCAGGCCCGATCAGGAGACGTGAGTCAGGGCATACGAAAGCGCTGGGAACCATTCTAAGGCCGTATGTTCGGCCCTGATACTCGACCTTGTGACCTGCATTTGGTCCGACTCCTCCTCTCACCGTTATCGAAGGCCTGTCTCTGATTGCAATGTACGAAACGAGTTTTCCCTTGCCTTCATCGCCGAAGAAACCTCCAACAACGACCGTGCATGACATGAATTGTCCCTGCGTTGAGGTTGGGACGTTCAGTATAAAGATTTTCAAGAGCCGAGGGCGAGCAAAAAAAGAGCTTCTACTCATTGAAGAGAAAATGAGGAGATGTCAGAACAAAAGCTGACATGCAAGAGCAATACAATACAGGTCCGAGGGGTAGATTTCGTGTTGAAAGACATTCAGGCTGACTTATCGCGTCCTAGTGATTCGCGGCCCTAGATTAGTATCTTGGCTCCAGGGTTCAATAGGTTGTTTGGATCAAAGATTCGCTTCGCGTTCTTCATCAGATCGATCTCCTTCTCAGTCAAGTAGAGTTCAAGTTTCCCAGTTCTGATTTTTCCTATGCCGTGCTCCCCAGTTATCACGCCACCGAGTTGCACTGCTGTCCTGTATATTTCCTCTCTTAGTCTTTCCACGTGTTCTGTCTGTCCGGTTGGGCCTTTCATTATGTGTACGTGCAGATTACCGTCTGCCGCATGTCCGTAAGCCGGCAAGAGGACGCTCTCTTTCTTGGCAAGCTCTTTCACAGCCTCCACAAGCTTCGCTAACTCGGGCACAGGTACGGTCACATCGAGGATGTCTGCCGTTTCGCTCTTCAGGGCAGGGTATATGTTGCTTCTTATTCTCAGGATTCTGTCTTGTTCGCTTCTTGTCTCGACGAAGAGAGGTTCTAGGGCGCCGTTCTGTTGACACGTTTCAGCGATTTTCAGGCTTTCGGAGAGCACTTGTTCTCTGCTCGATTCAGCTATTACAATCATGAGGTAGCAGTTCCCTGATTTGACTGGCCAGTTCTCACCTAGATGGTTTGCAGTTCTCTCCATAAGGTCTCTTTCAGCATATTCTATCGCGAGAGGTAGCCGTCCGTCTCTAATCATTTTCGGAACACTTGCTATCGCGTCGTTTCGATTGTTGTAGGGAAAGACGAGGGTGGCCGTTGCTCCGAAGATTGGGAGAAGCCGTAGTGTCACCTTGGTGATTACGGCGAGCGTTCCTTCGCTTCCTATGATGAATTGCATGAAGTCGTAGCCCACGTTGTTCTTATGCAGCTTCCCTCCAAGCCTCAGTATCTCGCCTGTGGGAAGCACAACTTCCATTCCCCTGACATAATTCCTCATTACACCGTGTTTTATTGCCCTTGCACCGCCAGCGTTTGTGGCGACCAGCCCGCCTACCTGAGAGGTCTCGTCACCGGGATGCAAGGGGAAAAACAGACCAGCATCACTGGCCGACTTCGAAAGTGTTCCAAGGGTAACGCCTGCTTCCGCAACCGCCATCAAGTTCTCATTGTCTATCTCTATCCTATTCATCCTCTCCATCGCAAGGATCAAGCCGTTCTGTGTCGGGATCGCACCGCCTACCAGCCCCGTTCCGCCCCCTCTCGGAAAGACAGGAATGTTATTCTCGTTGGCGAGGCGCAGTATATCTGAGATCTCTTGGGTGTTAGCAGGTCTCACCAATACAAGGTCGCTTGCAGGTCTGGGCCTGATAACGTCTGCGCTTTCATCTGTCAGATAGTTCTGCATCCGTTCCCTTTCAGACACCACGTAGGTCTTTCCAACGATACCCTCCAATCTCTCTATTACTTCCTTATCCATGCCATCACCGCAATCCAAGTTGGCTCCGTCTTTTGCTCTCAAAAGAATATGTTTGTGTGGCTTGTTAGAGCTTGCTCTTGACTAACATACATCGTAGAGCTAGCGTGAGCCCTTTCATACACTTCTAGCTTTCCAAGTCTACCGAACTACTATCGTTGAAACATCGTTGACATTGGTCCCTGTGGGCCCGGTCAGAATGAGATCACCAAGCTGCAAGAAGAAGCTGTATGCGTCATTATCAGCCAGGTGTCCCTCTGGAGTCAGGCCCATTTTCCTTGCCCTCACCAATGTCTTCCCATCAACTATTGCTCCGGCTGCATCCGTTGGCCCATCCACGCCGTCTGTGCTCGCCGAGGCCAAAGCTACCCCATCCATACCGTCTAGCCTTAGAGCAGCTGCCAGGGCCAATTCCTGATTCCTTCCACCTATCCCCTTCCCAGTAACAGTCACAGTGGTTTCACCGCCGGCCACTATGCCAGCTGGCTTTTGGACAGGATTATCGGACGAGGAAACTTCATGAGCGATCGACGCCAGAATTGCCCCGACGCACCTCGCTTCCCCCTCAAGAGTTGAGGTTAGCAGAACTGCGTTCAAACCTGTCGAATTGAGATGCTTGTAAGCTGCCAGGCTTGCAGTTCTGTTGCTTCCAACAATGACATTGCAGACTTTCTTGAACGCGTCATCGTTTGGCTTTGGTGTTTCTGGAACAAGATGGTTCTCTCCGTCTGACAAAAGCTTTCCAATGGATTTTGGCGTGGTATCCCACAGAGCGTATTTTTTCAGAACAGTTATAGCGTCGCTGAAGGTTGTTGGATCTGGAACCGTCGGGCCAGACGCAATAAACTCTAAGCGGTCTCCGACAACATCAGAAAGGATAAGGTTTACGATCGTGGCCGGATAGGCGTTTTTGGCAAGCCAACCACCCTTGATGTCGGATATATGCTTCCTGACGGTGTTGATCTCACCTATTGTCGCTCCACATTTGAGCAGTGCCTCCGTGATCTCTCTCTTATCAGCGATCGGGATTCCGTCTCGGGGCAATGGCATGAGGCTCGATCCTCCGCCCGAGATTAAGCATATGATTAGGTCGTCTTGCTTTGCCTCTCTGACCATTTCCAAAATAGATTTTGCCCCTTTCACGCCAGCTTCATCAGGGATTGGGTGACTTGCCTCATGGAGTTTTATGACATCAGTCTTGTCCTTGCTGCCGTGCGGAACGATTACCAATCCATCCTTGATGCGTCTTCCGAGTTTCTGCTCGACAACCTCGGCCATCGAGCCACTTGCTTTGCCACCGCCTATTACGTAGATTCTCCTGAATCTCTGCAGATCAAACGAATGACTGTTGATCTTGATGGTTGAGTTCTTTAGCAAGAATCTTGACTCTAGTATGCGTTTTGGGTCGGCGTCGTTCACTGCAGACTCAATGCTCGTCAATGCCAGAGCTCTAGCTTCTTGGTCAAGAGGCGTTTCTCCATTCTGTAGTAGTCTTTCTTTGTTCGCTATTGTTATCATATCTATGGCTCGTTATTGGTTTGCTGAATCAACATCGGCCTCTGATGCGTGAGTATTAATAAAGAGTTGCGTCCATCATTGCCATGTGAACCTTGTGCCGAAACCGAAAGTCTACGTTACCCGTCTTCTTCCTGAGAGAGGTCTAAGCAAAATAAGGCAGAATTTCGACATGCAAGTGTGGGAAGAATACAGCCCACCGCCGAAACGTGTCATAGTTGAAAAAGTCAGAGATGTCGATGGCCTCGTACCTCTTCTATCGGATCCCATTGACGCGGAGGTATTTGATGCAGCACCAAAATTGAAGATAGTTGCTCAGATGGCTGTAGGCTTTGATAACATCGACATCAAAGAAGCAACTAGAAGAGGCATATATGTAGCGAACACTCCGGAGGTCCTGACGGAAACTACGGCAGATTTCGCTTGGGCGCTCCTCATGGCTACTGCAAGGCGCGTCGTTGAGGCAGACAGGTATGTTCGTACAGGGCAATGGAAGGTTGGTTGGCACCCAAGCATGATATTGGGTCGAGATGTTCACGGTGCCACTTTGGGGATAGTTGGTGCAGGGAGAATAGGCGCAGCATTGGCAAGAAGAGCGAAAGGGTTCGACATGAAGATTCTCTATTACGATGTGGTTCCTCGACCGGATATGGAGAAGGGGTCCAGTGCAAAGCGTGTCGACCTGGATGCACTTTTCAGAGAGTCAGACTTCGTAAGCGTGCACGTTCCTTTGACGAAGGAAACCTACCACTTAGTGGATGCAAGGAAACTTAGCCTAATGAAGAAGACAGCTTACTTGGTCAATAATTCGAGAGGGCCGACTGTAGATGAGAAGGCCCTCTACGAAGCATTGAGGGAAGGGAGGATCGCGGGAGCTGGACTTGATGTTTTCGAGCAAGAGCCGACTCCCACAAGCAATCCTCTTCTCAAGCTTGAGAACGTCGTTGTAGCACCGCACATATCGAGCGCAAGCTATGAAACACGCTCGAAGATGGCAGAAATGGCCGCAGACAACCTGACGGCTTTCTTTGACGGAAGGAGGCCACCCAACTTGGTCAACCCTGAGGTTCTACAAATCCGGCCATTGCAGAGACGGTTCTAGCATTCAGCTCAAGGACACTGCTCACACTGGCAAGTGATCAAGCTAGACAATGCACTGTTATTAGGGCTACTCGTACGGATGGTCAAAGCAGGATTCAGAGAACATGATCCTGTCCGACTGGTGTACTCTTAAATATCAAGTCTAGAGTTATGAGGAAACTCCATGACGAAATTCATCTTTGTTACTGGCGGCGTAATGTCAGGGATAGGCAAGGGTGTAACTGCTGCCTCCATAGGCAAGATACTGCAAGTAAGAGGTTTCAAGATAACCGCGGCCAAAATAGATCCCTACCTGAACGTCGACGCAGGAACAATGAACCCTATCATTCACGGAGAAGTCTTCGTTACGGAGGACGGGGGTGAAATAGACATGGACATCGGCACTTACGAGCGATTCCTAGACATCAACATTCCCAAGGATCACAATGTGACGACAGGTCAGGTCTACCTTTCTGTGATCGATCGCGAAAGGCGAGGGGACTTTCTGGGAAGATGCGTCCAGATAATCCCGCACATAACGGATGAGATAAAGCAGAGAATAATTCAGATCGCAACTAGAAGCAGCACCGATGTCGCAATAGTCGAAATCGGCGGGACAGTGGGGGACATTGAGAGCCTGCCATACCTGGAAGCCGCCCGACAGATGAGGCTTGAGCAGGGGCACGGAAACGTTCTCTACGTCCACGTTACGCTCGTGCCAGTCTTGGACGTTGTGGGAGAGCAGAAAACCAAGCCAACTCAGCACAGCGTACAGGAGCTCAGGAGAATCGGTATCCAGCCTGACATAATAGTCGCGAGAAGCCAGAAGCCTCTGCTGACTGAGCCGAAGAGGAAGATAGCCCTCTTCTGCAATGTGGAAGAGAAAGCTGTTTTCACTTCTCCGGACATACCAACAGTGTACGAGACTCCGCTTGTTCTTGATCATCAGAGCTTAGGAGACTACTTGACAGAAAGACTTCAGCTTTCGAGAAGGAAACCGAACTGGGCCAACTGGGAACAGACTGTGAACTGTTTCGCTAATCCAAAACACGAGGTCAAAATCGCAATGTGTGGCAAATATACAGAGCTGGCGGATTCATATGTTAGTGTGAACGAGGCTCTTAGACATGCAGCTGCCTCCTGTGACTCTAGGCTTTCTATTGACTGGATAGAGACCGAGGTATTCGAAAGTGATGCCTCGAAACTCCAGGCTCTTTCCAGATTCGATGGAGTACTTGTTCCAGGGGGGTTCGGAGCACGAGGTACAGAAGGCAAGATCAAAGCGATCAACCACGCCCGCTTGACAAATATGCCCTTCCTGGGCATCTGTCTTGGCTTTCAGCTAGCCACAGTGGAATTCGCAAGAAGTGTCGGGCTCCATGGTGCCAACAGCACAGAAATAGATCCAGACACGCCTTATCCAGTGATCGACCTCATGCCCGACCAAAAGCAGGTGGAGTACAAGGGCGCTACGATGAGACTGGGCGCCCACGAGATCATGATCTCTCCAAGAACGATCGCGGAGAAGCTTTACAGAGCTCGAAGAGTATATGAAAGGCACAGGCATCGCTACGAAGTCAACCCCCGATACTTGGAGCAGCTGACGAAAGCCGGAATGGTCTTCTCAGCCAAGAACAGCGAGGGGACAAGGATGGAAATCCTCGAACTGCCTGACAAGTACTTTTATTTCGCCACACAATTCCATGGTGAGTTCAAGTCGAGACCTGACCGACCTTCGCCAGCATACTACGGATTCATTAAGGCGTGCCTGGACAAGAAGCTGGGTGAATCCAAGCCCGAGTTCTGGACATAGCTCTTTCACTTGATATGATGTTGACGTCATGCGAAGCTCTGGCTGAGAGGATATTGCTCAGCATGCTTTCGCTCTTGCCTTTTCTGCTACAGATCTATGCCTTCTCACTTTTTTCTGCAAGAAGGCTCGTAATCTCTCTGCATCGCGTCTCTCGATGATCTCGACGGTCCTGCTTTCTTCTGTTAGTCTAGCTTGTCTGAGACCGATTTTCTCCAAGATAATCGGCTTTAGCTCTAAGTCTATCTCGTAACCCCAGCAATTCCTGTGTTGCTCTTTTGCCACCTTCATGGTAGTACCGGATCCAAGGAATGGGTCAAGCACCGTCTCTCCTGCATATGTGAAGAGTTTGATTATCCGCCTCGGGATCTCTTCTGGAAACGCAGCTATTCCTTCCTCAAGTCTTCCCTGTAAGGGAAGTACGTTCGTTATGTTCCAGACCGTTAGATGCCATTCATCCTTGTTGTACTGACGCGTATCTATTTTCGAGGCTTTCCTCACCTCATGATCTATTCTTCGAGCATAGGCATAGTCGAATTTGCCCTTCTGGAAGATGATGATGCTCTCTTGGATGTTGTCTGGATAGAAGTACATCGGGTAGGGATTCTGCAGTATCACGCCACTTCTTCTGCTAATTCTGGTGTAGCCTTTAGGCTTGACCCAGACTATCTTGTCTCTATACCTGAATCCTCCCTTGATCATGATCCTTGTGACATCAGCAACTACAGGATACTTCTCCCCTTTCACGAGCATGTCGTCCGTTACGTAGACCGCCACTCTTCCTGGAGCCAGTACTCTGTAGAGTTCTTTGGAGAAGGTCTCGATCAGTTCCAAGAAGTGATCATAATCCCGGAAGAGGTCTGGATAATCGAACGGAGCATTGTAATATGGGGGCGAAGTCACCATGAGATGTACTGACTCAGATGGAATCTCATGCATGTCTCTGCAATCACCAAAGACAATCTTTTGCCATGCGCTCAACCATCTAAGCCCCAACTTGCTCTCCTCTTTCTATGCCATAAATTCGATCGTTCTGAATATCCTCGACGTGTGGCCGCGGCTGTCTGTAGCTTCGGGCCTATGATGGAAAACCATCTCGGCCTGTTCCGCGTATGATTGTCTCCGAAAGGCGATCGCGCTGACAGACATTTTAACTGGCATGAGCATTCTTACTAGCAAATGTCACTGAAGGAGCTAGCTGGCACTTTTCGAACCCTCGAAAGCCGAGACCTCAGGGTTTTGACGGGAGTGGAGTTGGCGCACGGAAGCTACGCCTTTCCTCCCGTTGAAGAGATAAGGAAATATGCGAATCTGCCTCTCGACGAAGTTAGATTCAGGCTGGGTCTTCTCGACAGGAAGGGATTATTGCGTAAGATCTCGTCTGGGAAGATAGGTTACGATGGCTACTCTCTGAACTATTCCGGATTCGATTGTCTCGCTTTGAACGCGCTTGTTAAGGCCGGAGCCTTGGATGCTCTGGGAAAGCCGCTTGGCATAGGAAAGGAGGCCGATGTGTACGATGGGCTTTCTCGCAAGCGTAGGGTAACTGTGAAGTTTCACAGGATAGGCAGAATAAGCTTCAGGCAGACCCGTAGAACGAGGGGATTTGTTGCGGATCGATCTCACACGACTTGGATCTATCAGTCAAGGTTGGCGGCGGAAAGGGAGTTTCAAGCCTTGAGAGTCGTT
>Ga0209314_10000089_pt1 | contig 36775 bp, 37 predicted proteins | sample I19B2metaG_FD_184146 | JGI IMG/M metagenome (GOLD analysis project Ga0209314, IMG submission 184146) | Lake sediment bacterial and archeal communities from Gulf of Boni, Indonesia to study Microbial Dark Matter (Phase II) - ​I19B2 metaG... | ecosystem: Environmental > Aquatic > Freshwater >... | reverse complement strand
GGTTCCCCCAACCTTCATCCCGCCCCGTTAAGTATGGACGCCCCCACCACTTGAAACATAGAGGAACATGGTCTGGCTCGGAGTGGTCTATGGCTTGGAGAAGCCTTTCCCTCGACGTTAGAGTGCTCCGCACATCCGCTCCTTTCCCACATACAAGTTTTGATTCGAGTTACCTGTATTCGTCGAAGACGATTGAGGTGCTGGTCTCTAAAATATCCTTGTTACCCTTCCTTATGTGCCCCGTAATCTCATCCAGTTGTTCCAAGGAGGTGACGCCCTTAGCGTCGACGATGAAGTCCCAGTCGCCTGTGATGTCCCTTACACGTACAGGGATCGTGTGTTTCATAAACTCCTTCCTTATGAGTTTTATCAGGTCTTGCTCATCGCATGACGGTCTAACCCTTAGGAATACAACGGCGTCACCTAGTCCCCCTTCTAAGGTTGATTTGCTGACTAGGGAGAGACCAGTTTCTTCAGCGATGATCCTCCAGACCTCTGGTAGCCTTAAGGGACGCCCTTTCATCATAGAAAGGTCCCTAATCGCTTCGACAATATGATTTTTAACTTCCGCTGAGAGGGTGTAGCTTTCAAGAAGCTTATCAATGAGTTCTTTAGACTGCATGGCGCCAAACTCGTATTCCCTTTCAAGACCATACTTGGACCAGTCAATAGTTTCATAGGTATCAGGCGCTTGCAGTACGGCTTTCTGATGGGTCCCAGCCTTATGTGTGTGGGCGAATAGGCCGACGATTGGATGACCTGGTGGTATGGGGATGCCTGAAACCGCTGAGACGTATTCGTAAAGCCTTGGAAGAACTTTAAAATCCACACCTGTATCAACGCCGTATAGGGTTTCAAGGTTCTCAACAACTGTGGCGAGGTCTGCGATACCGCATCTTTCACCAAGACCTAGAACGGCAGCGTTCACACCTGTTGCGCCAGCTTTCAAACCTGAAATAGAGTTGGCTACGGCTAAGCCTCTGTCGTTGTGGCAGTGAAGGTCTACGGGGATACGGACTTCTTTAACAAGCCTTGAAATTAGGGCTCTAAAGTTATCGAAGTCAACTTGTCCCTTAGTGTCTGGAATCTTCAAGAAATCAACGCCAGCTTCCTCAGCGACTTTACCTATCTCTATTGTCTTCTCGAAGTCAAGACTTGTAGCGTCTTCTAACGTGTACACCACGATCTCGAAGCCTACTTTATTCTTGGCGTAGGAAATGATGTCACCGATTTTCCTTAAGGCTTCCTCATAGGACATTCTATTCAACTTGTAGAGTAGGTGTTTCTCTGAGGCTGCCATGAAGACTGTGACGCCTTTCGTCCCGCAATTCCACGCTACATCCACATCTTCCTTCACTGTTCTACAGTGGCTTAGGAGGTTAGCGTCGTTGATACTGAGGGCTTTGAAATGCTTCACAACAGCCTCAACTCCTTCCCTATACATGGGGCTGTAAGGCTGTCCAACCTCTAGGAAAGCCTTCCTCCCTAAGGCCTTGTAAAGCATCTCAGCTATGACACATTTCTCCTCAGGCTGGAAGTAGACGGTTGGTGTTTGCTCCCCCTCCCTTAGCGTGGTGTCTAGAACCCGGCTTAGAACAATACCTTTCAAACCCATCGCTCACTTCCGTCTATCAGTAATGCATTAAGGAAAGCGTAAATATATATAAAGATTTCGCAATTAGGAAGTTATTTTCGTATATTTTTAAAATATTAATGCCAGGATCGTAGGCTTATCAACGTATTCGTACCTATTACACCCGGGATACGGCGGATGTCATCTATTGATTGGTTTATTGCAGCCACGTCTGAGCCTTTAATGACCGCGGTGATATCGAATTGGCCTGTGACCTCGTATATGACTTCAACACCCTTCACACCCCTGATCTTCCCAGCTATGGTTGGCGTTGATACTGAGGGTGTTGTGGAGACGAGGATAACAGCTCTTACGCCTTCCTCTAACTTTGTTTCAATAGTGAAGCGTTTAATTATGCCTGCGTTTAGGAGGTTTTGCACCCGCCTTCTTACAGCGCCCTCGGACAACCCTACTTCCTTAGCTATGGCGGTGTGCTTCATCCGCGCGTCTTGTTTGAGAAGCCTAACTATAGCATCGTCGACTTCATCCAAAGTCTTCACCACCTTGTTCCTACCCTACGCATAGGTGTAAACCTTATTAAACTTGAAGATGCATCGAGGATAAAGGACTGTGACCTTCACTTGTTTAATGCCGTATGCCAACCTATTCATATATATGTTTCCATTACCGATATTTATAAACGTTTATATTCACAGTCTCAGAAATATATATGAGGGGAACCCATTTGACGGCTGACAATGAGAAAGCACTAAAGCCTCGACTCGTGAGCGAATTACTGGACATCTTTATGCTCCACGTTCTCTCTGCGAAACCACTGTGCGGTTATGAGTTGATAAACACCATCCAGATGGATTTCGGGGTTTTAATAGGATCCAGCAGAGTCTACCCTCTCCTTCACAAACTCGATGAGGAAGGCTACATAAGGCGGTATATTGGGTCTTGGGGGAAGCGGAAGAAAGTTTATACGATAACACCAAAGGGCTTGGCTTTCCTAAACTCGAGCAGAGATACCTTCTGCGCTTTCATGGGTAAAGTCTTCGATATTGGACTCGTCGGAGCTATTAAACTGGTTGAATAATTTCACCATCCATCGTATAAAATTACGACTTCCTTTTAAATACCTCCATTTCTAGTGAAGGAGCAATATAATGTCGTAGTTATAGAGGCTCTTGGCTGCGGAAAGGCTAACTATGTCTACGAGAATGTCGATGGAACTGATCCTTCAACAACAGCATCCTCATCTAAACCTTCATAAACCGTGTAAATCTAGTCATGAAGGTAAAAGTCATAGGGCTTTCTAGGCAACGCGTTAAACAACAACCCTTGGGTGTACATATGGATTCGCAGAGCTATTAAACTTAACATCGGTATAGGCTCATAGGAGGAAAATATAGTAGTCACAGAGGAAAAGCTAATAAACTTATTATTGTAAGTGACCCGACTCTCCACCTGAAAACCAACACTGCACAGGGGTAAAAGGGATTTCAGCTGCAGGCTAGAGACGGATCGTCGGATCATGCGATAAGCGGGAAGACCTCTGCTTCAACGAAGTTGAGGTAATCACTTTTCTCAACCTTGCTGAAGATGGTTACCACCCCGTTCCGCGTAATCCCCACTATGGTTCCATAATTCTTCGAAGTAGCCACAAGGTACCAGATATTACCATGTGTGAGGTATTCGGTGTAAAGCTGTGTATTAGCTAATCCCGCACCATATAAGGAGAGCTTCTCCACATTAGGGATGTCGATGTCGTCGAAGAAGATGATCTTCGTATCCTCAGGGTTTCCCTCATGATACCCCTTGAGGGCATCTGGGGTGATTCGTACTTCAACGATGTAACCAGGCGTTATGAAGAGGATTTCACTCAGCTGGTTTGCGATGTTGTTCGCCAGCCGCTTCTTCTCAAGCACCGTGAGAAAAACACGGTCTCCATGTTGCGTGAAGGCGAAGGTAGAATCCACGGTGCGAGGTGTTGGAATCTTCTCCCCATGATGTAAGACATAGTTGAGGAAGTCCTGAGAGAAGACACCCCGCAGTGTATCTTCCCCTAGAGCAAGGTCTCTCACCTCGGTGATGAGCCTAAAATGATAGGGTTCCTGGTCAAAGGCTTCCTCTTTCCTGAAGGCTCTAAGCTTCGCCGCAAGGGTCTGGAGAGATAAGGGTTCCCTAAGCCTGAAAACTTTTCCAGCCACAACCATACGCCAATCACACCCGGTTAGATTAGGAAACCATTATATCCATTATGGTCGAAGTCTTATTATCTTATCCCTATCACAATCTTCCCTCACAGCCTCATATATTTTAGTTGGTATTTGTTACTAGAGTTTGAAAGCCGAGGCACGTCTATCAACATAAAAACTAATAACATAATTGGGTCTTCGATTTTTCACCTAATCCCACATCTATGGAAAATGATAAATAATCATGTGAAGATGAGAAACCCTTTAAGAAAAGGGGTTTAAAATGAGAATCACTAAGTTGGAGACTTTTCTCGTCAAACCACGCACTCTTTTCCTCAAGGTTCAAACCGATGAGGGTTTGATAGGCCTAGGGGAACCAGTCCTTGAGGGACGAGCGCGGACATGCGCCCAAGCAGTTGCTGAACTTGAACCCTACCTTATAGGGCAGGATCCCCGCAAGGTCGTCCACCACTGGCAGGCGATGTACCGCCACGCCTTCTACCGTGGTGGACCAATCCTGACCAGCGCACTTTCAGGCGTTGAACAGGCCCTGTGGGACCTCAGTGGGAAGGCTGTAGGACTGCCGGTCTACATGTTGCTTGGTGGACCGCTACGTGACCGGATCCGCGTTTATACCGGCGCTGGCGGTGTCACAGCGGAGGAGGCAGCAGAGAGTGCGAAGGCCCGCGTGCAGGAAGGCTATACAGCTCTCAAGACCGGTGTTTTTGGGGGACGTCCCGCCCGCATCGTTGAATCCCCAGCTTTCCTAGAAAGGGTTGTAACGATCTTCGCGGCTATGCGCGATGCTGTAGGTCCAACGATCGACATTGCCATCGATTTTCACGGTGCGATCAGCCCTCAAACCGCAGCCTTGCTAACCAAGGCCCTCGAGCCCTACAAACCCATGTTCATCGAGGAACCCGTTCAATGTCAGAACGTTGAGGTGCTCGCAGACTTAGCGCGTAAAACCCATATACCCATAGCCACAGGGGAGCGCATCTTCACAAAATGGGGGTTCAGGGAGATCTTGGAAAGGCGGGCAGCCTCCATCCTGCAACCTGACCTCTCGCACGCCGGAGGGATCTTTGAATGCCGGTTAATCGCAGGGATGGCTGAGAGCTATTACGCCGGCATCGCGCCTCATTGTCCACTCGGCCCCATCGCCATGGCGGCATGTCTACAACTTGATGCCTCCATCCCTAACTTCGTCATTCAGGAACAAGGTTCGTTGGGCGTTGGTTACTTGAAGCATCCCCTAATCGTAAAGGATGGTTACATAGAGACTCCTAAGGGTTCAGGCCTGGGCATAGAATTAGACGAAGACGCGTTAATGGACAAGGTCACCCGGGAGGACTGGAGGAACCCGCAGGTGTATCATCCGGATGACGGCTCGGTCGTTGACTGGTAGGCGTGTTCCGGTAAAAACCTTAATTTACCCCCAAGGCTTGAACGTTCATATGTGAAAGCATGGCTTTGAGGAAGTCGCGGATCTTCCCAATCTTCAACGCGCCGAAGTCGCTTACCGTGCTTAACATCCGTCCCTATTCATGGCATGAGCAACTAACCATGGTCTGCGCCCAGGGTTTAGCCAACCGCATCGAACCGAGGATATACCTACTATTCGATGACGTGGACCGCCTCTGGCTACAGGTATACAATGAAAGACACGGGGTCACATTTGACGAGGCTAAGGACCTTTTCAACCTGATACGTTTACACGCCAACAAGCTGGAAGGTTACGTGGTCTACGACGATACGATGCTTCACAGTGCAAACGTGGCGATGACTTATGGTAGCATTCACAACGCAGTCCCAGCTTCACCCAGCGTCGCCGACGAGCTTTCGAAGATGAGTCTAGAAAAGACCGCGGATCTCAGAGGGAGATGGAGGAACCGGATTGAGGCATACGAATGGGAACTTGAGCACTTAATGCCCGAATGCCACGAAAGGATCGTAGGGAGCATGTGCGTTGACCCAGGGTGGCTTCACCCACTCCACCATATAAGAGACTACTTAGTGGCTGCAAAGGCGTTCTCCTTCGACCTTTCGACGAGGATGGTAGACCGCAAAGAGAATACACTCTTCGATAAAATATTAGGTCGTATTTCGTCTCTCGGGGTTGTGCTGGGTTGGCATTGTAGTAGGGACATGGAATCAGAGCATGTTGCGCGAGCTGCTAGAAACGGGTTTTTCGTGCTGTGTAACCTCAGGTCGCCGAATCTATCGGTTCATTCAGGTATTAATGTGAACTATAGGTTCGAACAGAAACACGTTAAGAGGGAAGTAGTCAGCGTTGAGGATAAGGTTTACGTCACGTTCATCCAGTCTGATGGAGACGCTGTATGGGCGATGCATAACTTCCAGAACGGGAATTGGTTAGATGGGCGACGCGGGGAGATTCCGTATACATGGGAGATTCAGCCTCTCATCGTCGACCTCGCACCAGGGATGCTGGAATACTATTACCGAACCGCGACGGTTAATGATTACCTAATCGCGGGACCGTCTGGAGCGGGATACACCTACCCATCCCTTAACAAGAGGCTGGACGAATTCCTTGAACAGACACGGAGTTACCTTCAGATATGCGACCTAAGGTCCGCTCTTATAATGAACCGCGATCCAAGGATATGCTATGAGGAGCTTGAAGACTCATCCCTGCCATTCAAGTTCATTAACGACGTGGATACGCGTCTTGGATATGTCCATGGTTACCGTGGATCAGGGTTAACACCATCGATTTTCATAGGTAACGTGCCTTGGATTCACACTACTGCATATATAGACGGTTCTTCAGATGTCTTTCAGGAAATTACAAAATTTGGGAGAGGGTGCGGTTTTAGACCATTATTTATCGCTATTCATGTCCGTGAAAGCATGAAAATAGCGTCTCTCCTCGATGCGGTTAAAAAATTAGACCCTGAGGTATACAAGGTAGTTAACTTAGACGAGTTCCTGCTTACTCTACGTCTGTCCAGGGAAGAAGGAAGATATACAGAGGCTTTTCCCCAAACGGATTTCCTTAAAGAGGGTTTGAAAGCGCAGGGACGAAGCCTGTGGGAAGGCTACTATCAAAGGCTGACCCGCCTTGAAAAGCTGATAGTCCTTACGCAAGACCAGATGTTAAGCGAATCTAGGAAAGTTGGTTACGATGTCGATGAAGGGATGCTGCCCGATGTCATAGGGTATGAAGCCCTAGAAACCACGCTCTATCTCATCCGCTCAGCTCTTCTCATAAAAGGAGTGTATGTTAACTACCGGAGCGACAGTATCGAAGACTTCCTTAGAGAATACGCTGACCTACCCGACGTCGACGTAGTCAAGGCTGTCTACGAGCTTTGGCGGAACTGGGAGACGGCGGTAAATGACTTGGAACATACACGGGAACTCGCGGAGAGAGTGGTAAGACTTGGAAAAGCACTTGATAAAAAGTTAGTTTTATAAAGTCTCTATGCCTAAGAGGGTTAAATATATCACAATCGTACTCTTACTGTAAAACAATATCTATCAACCCAACGTTCTCATCTTTCTAATCGAATTTCAAGCCATGTTTTCGTAAAATATCGCCGAAAATCGTAGTGAAAAAAAGGGTGAACTTCATCGAAGATTTTGAAAGCGAAGCTTTTAAATGACCCTTATACACGCTGATTAAAGGCTCCACTAAACCTTTATAGAAGCTGAAAACCTATAACATGAACACCTAGGTGAACTCCATTGCTGATTAAAGAGGTGGTCTTGGAGAACTTCATGAGTTACGAGTTCTCCAGGATACCTCTTAAACCCGGGTTAAACGTGATATGCGGACCTAACGGCTCTGGGAAGTCATCCATCCTCCTCGCAATTTCCGTTGCCCTAGGACAGGCTTACACTGAACGCTCGAGGAGGCTGAGCGACCTGATCAGGCGTGGGAAGGAAACAGCGCGGGTGACTTTGGTCCTTGACAATACTCCGAGGATGGGAAGACGCCCTATCCCTAGCTGGCGTGCGGACACGTTCCAGATTTCCCGTTACCTGAAAGCTGATGGCACATATTGGTTTGAAGCCAACTTTAGACCCACCATAAAAAACGAGGTTGTTGAGATGCTCGGGGCCTTCGGGCTTAACCCAGACAACCTCCTCCTCATCATGCATCAGGGTATGGTTGAAGAGTTCAGCGTAACAAGTCCCCAGCAGAAGCTTAGGATGTTGGAGGAAGCCGTGGGGTTTGAGTCTCACCGCCGCGACATCCTCGAAGCCCAGAAGAAACTTTCACAACTACTCAGCGAAGAGCAGTCACTTTCAAGGCTTCTTGAGAACGCGGAGCAAACCCTCACCTACTGGAGGGAAGAGTATGAGAAATACATGCTGCGAAGGGAGCTTCTACAAAGGAAGGAGTTTCTAGAACGTGAGCTTCTCTGGGCTCAGGTTTCTAAGCAGGAGCGGGTTCTAGAAACGTACAGGGAGAAAATTGAGCGTAGGCGCAGGCGCGTTGAAAGAACGGATGGTGAAATCGCGGAAACAGGGGAGCGGGTTAAAAAACTTCAAGGTAAGCTGCATACACTGAACTTCGAGGAGAAGAAGCTTTACTACGCACTACTAGAGCTTGAAAAAAGCCTGACTGAAGCTGAGGTTACATCATCCCTGCTCAACGAGTTCCAGGAGCACTGGCGAAGCTACAGCGTGGAAGCTGAATCCGCTTCGATTAGAAACCCTGAGCGTAGAATTAAAAGTGGTATGGAAAGCTACCTTAAGGAGCTTGCATCAAGGGTTCAAGCCTCAGGGAAGCGCATGGAGGTGCTTAAGGAAAAAGCCGCGAAGGTTCACACGTCTCTAGATGAGACTGAGAAGGAGATCGATTCCACTCTAGAGCGATACCTGAACGAAAGAGTGAAGGCAGCCGTCTTAGTCTTCCAGAAGGAGAGCCTAGAGGATGAATTGAAGGAACTTAACAGCCAGATGACTGAGGGTGAACAGGAGCTTGCCCAGATTCTACCAGTAGCGGAGAAGAGCGGCTTAAGAGTTGAGACACAACGCAGCCCTACAGAGGTTTCGGAAGACGTTAAAGTCACAGAGGCCAGAATCGTCACCTTAGGGCGGGTATCAGAGGATGTGGAGAAGATGTATGGAACATACTCGAGCCTGTACACTGACCTTAAGGGGAAAATACAGGTCGTCTCGGAGAACAAGTTAAAGGCTCTTGAAGAAATTAGAACGCGGATGGATGTTTGGCGTAATGCTGTACGCACACTTTTGGACGATCTCAACCCTAAGTACCGCGGAGTCCTTTCAAAAGTTGAGGCTACGGGTCGCGTACGGGTCATCAACGATGTTGACATTGAAGCCGCGGGGCTTGAGCTCTCCGTGGGCTTCAGAAGCGCGGAACTGATGGTGTTAGATGCATACACCCAAAGCGGCGGTGAGAGAAGCGTAGCAGTTATGGCTTTCCTCTTAGCCCTTCAGCAACACGTGAAGTCACCATTCAGAGCTGTAGACGAATATGATGTCCACATGGACCCTAGGAACAGGGAAGTGATCTTCAGCCAGCTTATTTCAGCCCTTGAAGGGAGTTTAGGGACACAGTACATAGTCATCACGCCAAGTCAACTCGCCGTTACAGGAAAAGAAGCCCATGTCATCACGGTTCAGAACGTGCATGGTGTCTCTGAGGTGAAGGAGGCGACGTAGCTGTCACATAGGGATGTGCGTAAGGAAAGGGAGAGGCTTCTCCAGATCATCCATCTCTGCAGTACCATAGATAAGAGGGGTGTAGACCCATTCGAGGTCGATGTGAAGCAGAAGCTTGAAGCCTTAAGGAAATATCTCCCTGATTGGGAAAGCTTCGGGGATTTATGCCTTGACGCTGAAGCCTTAAACAAGCTTTCAAGGGTGATCGAGCTTCAAGGGAGCTGGCTCAAGTTCCGCTCATCCCTACTCTACGTAGACCCTTTCCTCATCGAGTTCAAAGTGAAAAACCTAGAAGTGAAAACCCTCTTCGAAATCTTCGTGAAGGCTTGGAAACCCATCGTAGAGATCGAGCAGCTGTCCCCGCAAAGAGTTATGGAAGCCGTAGACTACTGGAACAAACTTCCACCTATCAGACAGCGACTGCGGAGGATGCCGTTTCCCCCAGGTCTCAGACCGGGGTCCTTGACACTAGGTGACATGCTACGGCAGGGATTCCTCTCAGAACACGAGTTCACTGAGGTCCTTCAAACCTTCTGGCAGGAGCTTACCCAGAAAGCCGCGTGTCAAGAACGTATACCCTACTGGAGCTTCATATACGCTGAGAGCTACGAGGAAACCGTAGCACGGGCTTACCTCACAAGCTTCCTCATTACCTACGGCTACGCAACCCTCGAGGTTGAACCCTTAAGTGAGGAAAAGTACCTCCGTCCTAATAAGGAGATTAAACCCCTACCCATGACGGGACGAGTGGTTTCAGTACCAATCTCCATAGAATACCGAAGCTGGCGTGAAGCATGGGAGGCTAAGCACCTTGAGTGAGGAAGCAGTCTTATACACGCGGAAGATGAAGCGCGCAGCGCAACTCCTATTCTTCCAGAGACATCGGAAACCTGGGGTGAAGGGCTGGGAGCTTAGGCGGTCCCTCGGGAAGAACTATAATAAGGTGGTTGAGCTCCTGAATGAGGAGCTTGATAAACTCGACCTTAAGGTAAAAACAGTTTTCGATGAGGAGGACGCCCCGGAGAAACCCAGCGAGGAACAGCTGGAAAGAGCCCGTTTTGTACTTACATTGAAAAACCCAGTAACAGCCTCAGATGCCCTACTTTCAGGTTGGCGGATCGATGATGTGGCGGCTTTAGCAGTCACAGTAGCCTACATAATATCTAAGCAGGGGAAGGTGCCTCAAAGGGAGCTGGAGCGTCTTCTAGAGGTGAAGTTCCCTTCATGGATGGTTGAGTACAACATCGAACGTTTCATAAGGAGGGGTTACCTAAGCCGGGATGAAGCGGGAATACTCTACCTAGATTGGAGGGCGAGGGCGGAGGTCGACCAAAAACTCCTCCTCAACCTCCTTATGGGTGAGGAAACCCGCTCGCCTATGGAGCCTAAACCAGAGTAGGTCTAGTTTGGAGCTGGATAGGCTTTGATCCCGGTTAAGGATGAAAACCCCACTTCAATCACTCCTCTCCTCACATGGCTGCTTATAGGCTTAAACATCGGGGTTTTCATCTGGGAAGTGACAGATGGAGTTGAACATTTCAACACCATCGTCGCTAGCTACGGTCTAATTCCAGCAAGCGTATTGAATAAAGGTGAATACCTTACCTTAATCACATCCATTTTTCTACACGGGGGATGGTTACACTTAGTGGGGAACATGCTCTACCTGTACATCTTCGGCGATAATGTTGAGGATATGTGTGGGCATCTCCACTACCTGCTCTTCTACCTAATCTGCGGGATCTCCGCCTCCGCAGCCCACATATTCGCTGAACCGGGCTCTGAGATACCCGCTGTAGGGGCTTCAGGTGCTATCTCAGGGGTACTCGGCGCCTACGTCGTCCTCTTTCCTAAGGTGAGGATAAAAACCGCGGTGACCCTCGGCTGGTTCATCCATTTCGTAAGCATACCTGCGTATATTCTAGTGGGCACATGGTTCATATACCAGTTCCTCCTCGCCACGCTCGGTTTGGAAGTAGGGGTTGCATACTGGGCGCATGTGGGAGGTTTCATAGCAGGTGTAGTCCTTGGAAGGGCATTTGCCTCGCGGAAGCGTTACCACCCGATGTATAAGGATAGAACTTATTGGCGTCGCTAATCATTTATGCGCTTAATATCTCATAAAGAAAGGTGATATAAACCTGCAACCTTCAACGTTCATTCCCCGCTCTTTACACAATCTCAGACTCATGTTGCCAACGAATGCGACCTTAAAAACAAAAAACACAGGCTCGTCTAAGTAGCTTTAATTAGGGCTATGTATTTCGTCAAACACGTGGTATAGAGATCATTGAGACGGAGACGTAGAACCTTGAATGAAGTGAAAATTATCCTTTATGGCATAGGCGCCATGGGAAAACTCATCGCGAAAACCCTGTTGACTAAGAAAGGGGTGAGGATTGTTGGTGTTGTAGATGTGGCTGAGGGAGTTATCGGAAAGGATTTAGGCGAGGTTATAGGTCTTGAGAAGCCGTTGGGAGTCATCGTTCAAAATCCAGACTTGGTTACCCCCAAGTTGAAGGCAGACCTTGTTATACACGCCACCACATCCCTTCTTAAGGATACTTACCCGCAGATCAAGAGGTGTATCGAGGCCGGTATGGACGTTATATCCACATGCGAAGAACTCTCCTACCCCTATTATAAGCATCCATCGCTTGCAGAAGCGATCGATGCTTTGGCGAGAAGCCGAAGTGTTACGGTTCTAGGTACTGGGATAAATCCTGGCTACCTTATGGACACCTTACCTATAACACTCACAGGACCATGCCAAGTCGTGAGAAGAATCGAGGTTAAACGGGTTATGAACTCTGCGAAGCGCCGTATTCCATACCAACATAAGATTGGAACAGGTCTCTCCCCTGAGGTGTTCAAGGATAAGCTTAAAACAGGAGAAATTTCTGGACACGTAGGGCTTCAAGAATCCGTAGCCATGATCGCCTCCGTACTAGGTTGGAAACTCAACTGCATAGAGGAAACAACCCCAGAACCTGTCGTTGCCACAGCAGAGGTTGAAACACCCTTAGGTATTGTAAAGCCGGGGCAGGTGATAGGTCTGAGAAACATGGCTCGAGGTATAAGGAATGGCGTGGATGTGATCGTGCTGGAATTCATATCCTACGCTGGTGCTGTAGAGGAGTACGACGCTGTCTCCATCGATGGGGAGCCTAGGATTGAGCAAAGGATCACTGGTGGAGTCCACGGTGACATTGGAACTGTAGGTATGGTTATAAACGCCATCCCAAAGGTTTTGAAGGCAAAGCCTGGTTTAGTAACTATGAAAGATCTTCCAGTACCCTCCGCTGTCACCGAAGATGTGAGAGGATACCTTTGATTCCCTGTAAGGTTGCCTTCACAGATTAAAGTTTACGCAAGGTATATCACTGTTGTTCCTGCGATCTTCTTGTGATTCAAATGTCAACCATGACCCACAGTAATAATTTAAACAGAAAATATTAAATAATAGGAATGGTATTCAAAGGGCATCCATGGTTGGTTTCAATGTCGCAGGAAAGAGGTCGTGAAAACCTAAAGCGATACGAGGATATCAACGCTAGGGTGAAGAGGGGTGACGCCGTCGTTTTAACAGCTGAAGAATTTATAGAAACCGTTGTGAAATCGGGTTTAGAGAAGGCGGCGAAGGAAGTTGATGTGGTTACAACGGGGACGTTTGGTGCCATGTGCAGTAGCGGAGCCTTCATCAACTTTGGACACGCTGAGCCTCCTATCAAAATGTGGCATTGCTGGCTCAACGATGTTCCCTCTTACCGTGGACTCGCGGCTGTAGATGCCTATATTGGAGCTACGGCTATGAGCGAATCGCGAGGCTTCGAATATGGTGGCGGTCATGTCATCGAGGACTTCGTATCTGGGAGGGAGGTTGAGCTTAGAGCCGACTCTTATGGAACAGATTGCTACCCTAGGAAATACATTGAAACCTCGGTCACCCTCGCAGACCTAAACCAAGCCGTATTACTGAACCCTCGAAACGCTTATGAACGTTACAGTGCCGCCACCAACAGTACATCTAGAACCTTATACACATACATGGGTGTTCTCCTCCCAGAGTACGGTAATATAACCTTCAGTGGTTCAGGGCAGCTAAGCCCCCTCTATAAAGATAAGGGCTTTGAAACTATAGGTTTAGGAACCCGTATATTCCTCGGAGGTGGCATTGGCTACGTCATAGGTGAGGGGACGCAACATAGCCCTCAGAACCAGTTTGGCACCATTATGGTCAAAGGAGACCTTAAAGACATGAAGCCCGAATACCTGAGAGGAGCTACATTCTCTAAATATGGAACCACGCTCTACGTGGGTGTAGGTATTCCTATACCCATTATCAATGAGGCGGTTGCAGCGTCTGCAGCCCTGAGCGATGAGGACATATACACGAACCTCCTTGACTACGGTATCCCATCAAGGGATAGACCTGTTTTAAGGAAAGTCTCCTACAAGGAGTTGAGGAATGGCAAGGTTATTGTTAACGAAAAAAGTGTACCATCATCGTCTCTTTCAAGCTACAAGATGGCAAAGCAGATCGCGGAGCAATTAAAGCAGTGGATTTTAGAAGGTACATTCCTCCTCACACATCCCGTCGAACTTCTCCCAGCTTACAGGGAGGTAAAGCCCTTAAACCTGCGCAGGGCTGAGCCTAAAGTCGGCGATGTGATGACACGGGAAGTTATAACCGCAAGGCTAACGGATGATATAAAGGATGTTGCCACTCAACTTATTCAAAAAGGTATAGACCATTTACCCATCATCGATGAGGGGGGGAAGCTTGCCGGTATCGTCACATCCTGGGACCTTACAGGGGCCTTAGCCTATGGCAAAAAGGCCTTGGCTGAGGTGATGACGCGAAAGGTGATAACAGCTAGGGAAGGTGAAGCCATAGACATCGTTGTTCAAAAGATGGCGCAGCACAATATATCAGGTGTCCCCGTTGTAGACGATGAAAACCACGTTGTAGGAATCCTCACGACAGATGATATCTCGAGGAAAGTAGTTGGGAGGCGGTTCACATGAGGCTGAGGCTGACATACCCTCATGGATACGTTCAAAAACCCATCCTCGCAGAGGCTATTATAAAGCTCGGTGTTCCCCTTAACATCCTCGAAGCAACTGTAAACACGAAGAAGGGTGAGATCATCGTCTCTGTGGAGGGACCTGAAGAAACAGTTGAGAAGGTCGTACAATTCTTCCATGAGAAGGGGGTCGGCGTTGAAAAATTTACCTACATCCTTGAGATCGATGAGGGGAAATGCATAAGCTGTGGCGCCTGTGTCTCACCATGCCCAGTCGCAGCAATAAGCTTTAAACCCGACTGGACAGTAAGGTTTGACCAAGAGAAATGCGTCGGCTGCGGCGTGTGCGTACAAGCCTGTCCCGTAAGAGCTATAAAGCTTCTGTAAAACGAAAACCCGTATAACCCCCTTTCACCTGCATGACTAACGGTTTTCACAGGTTCCAAGGTGAGTCAGATTGTGTTTACAGCAGAGTTCTTTCTAGAATCAGTTAAGGCACGAGGCGAAAACTCAACCTTTATACTGTCACCCAGCTACTATTTGAAATCAACGAAAGAGAAGGCTCGGAGAATTGGAAACATAATAAATAATGAGGAAACAAAGTTAGTTATAAGCCGTTTCTGTAAAATCGCAGCCTGAAAACAGCTCAGCAACTAGTTAAAAAATTCGAGGGGCAATATTGTAAGCTTTAGAGTTCAACGGCAAAGCATGGTAGGCATGTAATTGCAGACGAGGAGGTTTCAGACATAAGATTTAAGAGTTTTAAACGTTGAGACAGGGGATTGTGGAGGATCATGCATGAAGGTTGAGGATGATATCGCTAAGCTAGGTCTTAAGTTACCAAAGCCACCGAAACCCGTAGGCACCTACGTCCCCACGGTTAGAGTTGGAAACCTAATATACACATCGGGTCAAGGTCCATCAGTTGAGGGTGAGCTTAGGCATAAGGGTAAGATTGGAAAGGACTTAACGTTGGAGCAGGGATATGAAGCCGCGAGGCTTGCAGCCCTCAACTGCCTCAGCGCTGTGAAGGCTGAAATAGGCGACTTAGATAAGGTTGAGAGGGTTATAAAAGTCACGGGTTTCGTTAACAGTGCAGACGGCTTTAACAAACAGCCCCAAGTTATGAATGGTGCAACAGAACTCCTCGTTAAACTCTTCGAGCAGGAGGGTTATCCTGCAAGGACTTCCATAGGTGTTAATGAACTTCCTAACGACATCGCCGTTGAGGTTGAGATGATCGTTCAGGTAAAAGGGTGAAGAACGCTTACGTCGGTAATGCATGCTGATAAAAGGATATTATCCCATGTCAATCCATGGGTTAGTTTAAGGTGAGAAGATCCTTAAGCTTCGTCGCTACGATTTTCTCCTCACCCTCTACTAGGCAGTGTGGATTGATGATGATTGAGTTTTCACGACTTTCTACGCATATAGCGGGGTCTCCGGCTCCCAGGGCTTCTCTTACCTTGGCAGCCGTTGTCCCAAGCGCCAACTCATCGAGGACTACTTGCGCCCTAGGCCAGCATTGAGCTGAATACTCCCCTTTATCGGAATCGGGGAAAAGGCGTTTAACGGTTACATGCGATAAGCTGGATAACTCTTCGATAAAGAACTGCACGATAGTTTCCCATTTTCGCTTTTCGCCTTCATGGTCTTTACCGACATACCTTTGTAAAGCTACGACAAGCCCTATAATCTGCTCCTTGCTCACCTTCATGGGTCTCCCTATGCCATGGCCTGGGCTGCCTTGAAGTGCACACGCCTCAATAAGCTCCCTTCGACCACAGAGGAAGCCAGTATCGTTGGGTCCTTGAATCGCCTTTCCCCCACTGAACGCCACAAGGTCCGCCTCAGCGGTTATGAGGGCGCGTAGGTTAGATAAAGGTGGAAGCTCAGCCGCGGCGTCTACGATAACGGGAACACCATACCTCTTAGTGACCTTAACTACCTCTTTTAGAGCTTCTAGGTCGCAACCCCTTCGGGATGTAAAATACGTGAAGGCTATGGCAGCTGTTCTATCTGTTATAGCATTCTCCACATCCGCAGCTGAGAAGCCTTCAGAGGTACCAACCTCGACGAGTTTGGCACCTGCTTGTGAAAAAGCCTGGTCGTAAGAGTGCCTGTGAATCCGTGGTATTATAGCCTCGTTTTTCATCCCCTCTGTAAATGGTAGACGCCTCATCTTTTCAGAGTCCTTTCCCGTGATACAGGCTGCGGTGGCGAGGACAAGCCCCGCCGCTGCGCCCGCCGTGACGTAGCCAGCCTCCGCTCCCGTAACTTCAGCCACAACCTTTCCAGCTTTATCATGGAGTTCACTCATGAACACAAAGGCTTTAGCGGCTTCATTCATAGCTTCTAAAACCTCGGGTGGTACAATGGAGCCGCCGAGTATAGTATAGGTGCCGCAGGCATTGATCACCTTTCTCACGCTTAGGCGCGCGTACACATCCACAAGCTAAACCCCCGTATCCATGATGTCCTCATTGTATAAAAGAAGGTTTGCCCCTGATGGAAGAAGGAGCTGGCTTCTAAAATCCATAGTAAAGCCCTGTAAACTGCTCCTTGACTTAGAAATCTGTGACTTATAAAGGTGAATATGGTAAGGTGGTTAGAGGGCGCCTAAGACTAAACCAAGTAATGCCATCCGGGTTAGGAGCCCATAGTACACTTGCCTGAAGTACCGTGCATGGGGTGTGGCATCAACTTCATAGGCGATCTCATCAACCCTGGGTAATGGGTGCATAATAATGGCACCTTGCCGCATCTTTCCAACTGTTTCAAGGCTGATCCTGTATGAACCTTTAACCTTCATGTACTCAGCTGGGTCTGCGAACCGCTCTTTTTGGATGCGCGTTATGTAGGCAACCTCGACTTTAGGTATAACATCGTCGAGGCTTTCCGTTTCAACGACCTCAATCCTTCTCCCAGCGTAGTCAACGACTTCATGACGCATTCTTAGAAGTTCGGGTGAAACAAGGTAGAGTTTTACGTTGTAGAGTGATAAAGCTGAGGCTAGCGAGTGAACGGTCCGCCCATATCTGAGATCACCTACAAGGGCGATGTTTAAGCCATCGATCCTACCGAGCTCCCGTTTAATCGTATAAAGATCCAGCATAGCTTGGGTCGGATGCTCCTCCGCACCAGAACCCGCGTTGATAACGGGGACATCAACCATCTCAGCGGCTAAACACGCTGACCCTTCCAAAGGATGCCTTAATACAATCACATCCGCGTAGTTCTCAACAACCCTAACCGTGTCCGCGAGGTTCTCACCCTTCTCAACAGCACTGACACGGGGCTCAGACATATCCAAGGTTAGACCTCCAAGCTTCTGCATCGCCGCCTCAAAGCTTAACCGAGTACGCGTACTAGGCTCAAAGAAGAGGATTGCCAGCGTCCTCCCCTTTAAAAGTTCAGGCTTCTCCCTAGCTAAACCCTCAACAGCGTCGGTCGCGTAGAGAATATGATCGAGCTCATCACGGGTGAAATCAGTGATGGAAACGATATCCCTCCCCCTAAAGCTTCCCAAGGCAACTCCCAAAGATAGTGACACCGTAAAGGAAATTAAAGGTTTTCAACTCCCCACGATACCAACTTATCTCTTTCAGCTAAACTGTACATTGGCTGTACCCTAAGCACTTTTTTGTTTTAAAAACAGAGTTATCGATTTTTTATCAGACTCAAGTCGGCATCTTCAAAAGAGTCCAATCAGAGCCTTTTCAGTACATGGACAACTTGGTATCCAACGTCATGTATAAGGGTGAGACATCAGGCTTTTAAACATTAGAAGAGGTTATGAGATCGTTTCCTAAACGTGGTAAAGGTAGGTGGTTATATGAAGGAGCTCAAGGTTGGGTTCATAGGCTGCGGAGGCATCGCTAAAGGTCATGCCACGAGGTTGTCGACGTTAAGTGAGGTTAGGCTAAAGGCCTTCAGCGACATCGTTGAGGAGAAAGCTAGGGAGTTCTCACGTCAACACGGTGGTAATGTTTATACGGATTGGAGGGCGATGATGGACAGGGAAGCGTTAGATATCGTATACGTTTGTCTACCTCCCTTCGCCCACACAGATGAGGTTATGGTCGCCGCTGAGAAAGGCGTCCACATCTTCATCGAAAAGCCCATAGCTCTAGAACTGGCATTAGCTAAAAGGATGGCTGAGGCTGTCAGGAAGCAGGGTGTTAAAAGCCAAGTCGGTTATAACTGCCGTTTCGGCTACGGTGTTGAGAAGGCGAAGAGTATTATTGAAAGCGGGGAAGCGGGGGATGTTGGTCTCGCTTTCGGTAGGTACTGGTGTAATTTCCTCGGAGGCTCTTGGTGGAGAGATAAGAAGAGGAGTGGCGGGCAGATCGTTGAACAGGCCACGCATCTCTACGACGCGTTAAGGTATCTCTGCGGCGACATCGAACGCGTCTACTGCGAGACTGATAAGCGTTTTTGGGTTGATGTGCCAGACCTAACGATTGAGGACGTCAGTAGCACAACCTTCAGGTTTAAGTCAGGCGGTGTCGGCTCCATCGTTTCCACCACAGGGGGTGTCCCAAACCGTTGGTGGTTCCACTGGCTTATCGCTGCGAAAAACTATACCTTCGAATCCCAAGATACAGCGACTCTTACGCTTTACACCACACAAACACCGGTAAGGATGGAATCCACTTCTGAGGAAAGGGACACATACCTCCTCGAATCCAAGGACTTTGTGAAGGCTATCCTGGAAAACGGCGAAACGCGTACACCTATCACTGAGGGAGTTAAATCCCTTGAGTTCACTCTTGCAGCTATGAAATCCATGGAGGAACGCTGCCCAGTAGCCCTACCTCTTGAATAATGCGCAAGAGTTATGAGAGAAGCGTAAACGTTTAGTAACCTGACTCACACAGTATGCTTCAGACATGTTCACGTAAGCCTAAGGTGTTCCATATGGGAGATGAGGAGGAGAAGGAGCTCCGTGTGAGGAAGATTAAGGATGGAACTGTCATCGACCATATCCCCGCGGGTTACGCACTCGCCGTTCTAAGGATCCTAGGCATCACTGGAAGAGAGGGTAACGTGATCAGTATAGCTATCAACGCTCCAAGCCAAAAACTCGTCCGGAAGGACATTGTTAAGGTTGAGGGTAAGGAGCTGAAGCAGAGGGAGGTTGATAAAATCGCGTTAGTCGCACCTAGGGCTACGATCAACATCATCAAGGACTACAATGTTTACGAGAAGCAGAGGGTTAAGCTCCCGACAACCATAGTTAACGTTGTTCAATGCGCAAACCCAAGCTGCGTCTCCAACAGCAGTGAACCTCTTAAACCCATCTTCCACGTGATAAACGAGGAGCCTTTGCAGATTCAATGCCACTTCTGCCGCAGAATTATGGAAAGAGAGGACATCGTGAAACAGTTCTAACCCTTCTCGAATAGACTTCGTAGGTCTCGTGCCGACATACATACTCGCTTACCTAAGTTGAGAGGGGGTTTACATCGAAGGGTTGGATAAGCTCTCTAGGCTGTAGGCTACTCTGCGAGCCATGTTCGAAAGCTTCGCCTGAGGCCAATAACGTAAGGGGGTATACCTTGCAGTAGGTCGTCCATATTGAGTGACTGCGGATGCTGAGCCGCAGCTGGGGCATTTTCCATAACGCTCTGTGTAAGTCTTCCCGCAACGCCGGCAGTGGGTTAGGTAACGGGAGTAGGTGTAGAAACCCACATGGTACCTCGAACGAATGTTTTCACTGAGCCTTAGAAGGGGTTCCACTCCCATACCCGAGCCTTTTAAATGGATCAAAGTGGTACCCCCACCTTGGATAAACTGCTGGAAAACTCCTTCAAGCTCAAGCCGCTTACTTAACGGTACATCGGCTTCTAAGGGAATGATGGCCGAATTGGTGTAGTAAGGAGCACTTCGCGTAAGCTGGGTTTTCATAACGACCTGGCCATACTTCTCCAAGTCCAGCCTCACCAACCTCTCTGAGGCTTCTTCATTTGAAACCTGTGATAAACGGAAACGCTCCCCAGACTGTCTACAACGCGCATCAACTATGGAGGTCATCCCCTTTACGACCTTCTCAGCGAAAGCTTGAGCATCCTTGCTTTCATATATGCTTCTACCCGTGTTGGTGATCGTGGCCTCATTTAAACCTACGAAGCTCACGGACATCATAGTGCTTTCAAAACGGGAGTATGGATCGCCGTCGCCTTGGAAGAGGAAGGGTAGAAGGTTTCCTCGAATCCTATCGTAGAGGGCGCGGTACCTTACCTCGAGGGCGTCCATGGCGAGGTTTAGGGAAGCCTCTAATCCTTCGTTGAAAACTGTGTCACGTCCAGCGGATTCGTAGGCGATCCTTGGAAGGTTAACGGTTACATCTCCTATGCATGAAGTCCTTAGAGTCCCAGCTTCCCATGCTTCTCCCTCGGTTGATGTGAAGCGCATACCGTCGGATGCATAGGCTTCATTGAAGGAAGCCTCAGACGGGTTTGCGAAGTAGGGTGTGCTATCCTTCGCGGCTAGTTCGTAGACCGCCTGGTTTAGACCTTTAGATTTTTCCCTTAGGCTTGGAGAGCGAGCCTTGAAAATAAGGCTTGGGTTGAGGATGGGTTTAACCGCGGACATCTGTAGGTAAAGCTTTAGAAGGGATGAGGTGATCCTTAAGGCTTCATCTTCATATTGACTGTATAAACCCTGTTTCTTACCAGGTTCAACGGCTTCAACACCTTCCAAAGCCTTAGGAACTTCAAATTCAATGCCTAGACTTAGGTTTACAGGTTCTAGAGGATTATCGGTTAGCTGGGTTAACCTCAGTAGGAAGCCCTGAAGAGCATCCTCAATGTCTTCGTCGGATACCCTGTAGGCGTAAGGGGCGAGGAAAACGTTGAACATGTCCATGGACTGCTCCGTGTTAACCTCAGGTTGCGCAGCTTCAAATGCTTTCACGATGTAGGTTAACGCTGCTTGGAAGCTTTTCGGCGGTGAGTCTAAACCCGTTGGGAAGTTTGGGGCACCTCTAAGGAAGAACCTTAGGTCATGTTGAATGTAGTCTGGTTTTAGAACCCAGGCTCCAGCGTTACTCACATGGATGACGCCTGAGAGATGGGCGTCCGCGATGTTCCGGGGAAGGACGTTGAGAAGTGTGTACTCCTTGAGAACAGCGTCACCTGCCATCCTCCGCACAGCCTCACTTCCAAGTCCAAGCCTACTCGCGTTCGCTATTGTCTCGGTCACATCGAATACGGGAAGACCTAAGCGGGTAAGCCTATGACGGTACTCCTCCAAACCCTTCTCAACGAGCGCCGCGTTAACGATCTCACGGATCAAAGGCGCTGTTAAGTACTTTACCTGCAGCTCTAGAAGTCTATCCTCAACCTCACGTGCAATTCTCTCAGCTAAGTCTGAGGGAACCTGCGCTTCCCTCATGAGAGCTTTGACGATCCGACCTCTGTCAAACTCTTCTATGGCTAACCTTGAGCTTCGAACAAGGAGCTTACCCATCTTCTTCAAGGCGTGCTCCTCAAGTTCCTGAGCGAAGTTCACCACCTTCACACCTATGTCTGTCAACCTGTATTTCCGCGTCTCCTTATTCATAGAAATTAGGTTAGAGTGCTGTACAGCCCTTAGATGATAGGCGAAGCGACCCGCGTGTTTGGTAGGGTCTAAACCCACCTTTCCCATGATTTCACTGTAGGAGAGAGGGCCGTGAAGGTTGAGAAGCCTTAGGATCTCCATCCTAATCGAGGAAGACGCGGCGTCGAAGATTCTGGCACCCAGCTTCTTCTTAATCGTCTTCGACAGTTAAGCCCACCCCCAGAACCAGCTACAGAGCATTATAGGTGCATTGTTCTTTTAAGGCTGTAGGACCCTGTGAAAACTAGTCCCCAAACCCTTTTTACCCAAAGCTGGTAGGATAAAGGTGTGGAAGGGTTCCTATGAAGGTAGTTATCCGCATCGGGGGTTCAGTGATCGCTTCCCCACCCGACCCGAGAATGGTCGATGAGTACAGTGTGCTCCTTAGGGGTCTAAGCCTTATGGGTCATGAGGTCGCCGTGGTCGTTGGAGGAGGCTCGGTGGCCAGGCAGTTTATCGAGTTCGCTAAACAGCTCAGTCTTGCTGAAGAGGATCAAGACAAAGTTGCTATTGGGGCTTCCCGACTTATAGCTCAACTCTTAGCGGCGAAGCTTGGGGAAGTAGGTTTGAAGAGGGTTCCAACATCGGTAAATGAGGCTATCCGCTTGATGAGGAAGGGAAGGGTAGTTGTTATGGGTGGATTGAAACCCGGTATGACAACAGACGCCGTAGCCGCTCTTCTCGCGAGGGAAGCTAAAGCCGAGCTTTTAATTAAGGCAACGGACCAAGAGGGTGTTTACACGAAGGACCCGAGGAAACATCCTGAAGCATTGAAGATCGATGAGATATGCTTCGATGACCTAGCAGAGTTCATGGCTGAGGACAGACATAAGGCTGGGATACATCAGGTGTTGGATCCTGAGGCGGTCCGGCTCCTTCAGAGAGACCGAACGTGCACGGTCATCGTCAACGGGTTTAAACCGGAGAACGTTAGAGCAGCGATAGAAGGTCGGAAAGTTGGCACGATTATTCAATGATAAGTAAGGCTTACTGTCACTGTTTAAGGATTAGGAGATGTAAGTTACTTTTCCCTCCCCTGCCTTAACCGTTGTCTTCTCCAGGGTTTCTATCTTCTTCTCGATTTCCTCAACCCTCCCTAGAGCTTCACGGGCTTTCACAATCTCTTCATCTAAAGCCTGTAAACTAATCTCATTCCCTAGTATCTTCCTCAATATCTTGAGAATGCTTCGAGCGGCTCTTGGGTCAGGTATGTATCCCGGGGTTTCTGCAAGGAGGCAGACGCCGTTAATTCCGTAGAAACCTGTGAGACCGAGTAGGATTCCAGCCATGCCGACGATGGGGTTACCAGCCTCCCCTACAACTGCTCCTAAACCAACGAATTCCTCAAGTAAAGAAGGTTCAGTTGCGGCAGCTATGACTTTAGGCTCCTCCTTAGAAAGGGCTTCATAACCTCCGATGGCTATTAAGCGTTTCACCCCGCAGCCTCGAACATAGGATAGGATGGTTGAGGCTACCTCGTATTGACCTTCAAGTGTATGAGCTTGGCTGTCTCCAGTTAAGAGTATAAGGTCTCCGCCTTTTGGGTCAGAGTTCCTCCAGAAGTAGAGTTCACCCCTAAGCAGTCTTACTTCCCCATCATCGTTGACGAGTACATGGTATGGAAAGTGGGGTGAGTAGAGCTCGGCGAAAAACGTGGCTTGAAGCTGCTTAACCAAGTAGCTAACGGCGATTTTCCCAACGTTCCCAAGCCCGGGAAACCCCTCTATCAAGAGGGGCTCCCTCAATTCAACCCGCATCCTTTCCCTTATGATCGTCTGCTTCACTTTCAGCGATCTCCCTTAACCTTCTCCTGTACAACCTGTACTTGTCGTCTACGGAGAACCTGGGCGGATGTGGTGTACGCAGGGCTCCTGAACATGTGGGACACTGGTCGGTAGCCAACGTGTAACGCCCGCAGGATACGCATCTTCTAAGCAACCAGACCATGTGTTCGACGGCCTCTAACCTTCACGTTTAAATGTGCTGTATCCACCAGCGTCCTTCATGGATGCCATAGCTGTATCCACAACGTCCTGTAACACCTTTTCAGCTTCCTTATAGTTTTTCGCGGACACTTCAACCCTATACTTTGGCGCTCCGATCACGTAGACGTTAACATTAGCATTCAAACCTTTCCTCACAACTCTAACACCTGAAAGGATTTTCTTGATAACATCAACTCCGTTAGGCTTAAGACAGGTCAGTTCAAGAATACCTGCAACTTCAACTCTTGGGATCTTAACCTTCTCCAAAGCGACCGATGATATAGCCTTAACGATGTCATCCGGTAAACCTGTTTTCGCGAGTGAAGTTTCACCCTTCTCCCTAACCTCTTCGAATGCCTCGTATGCGCCGCCGAATTGCTCCTCTAAACGTCTACCAATATCTTCGTTAACCTTGGAAAGGGGTAGGTTCATCCTCTGAGAGAGGAGCTTAAGCATAGACTGCCCCCTTTGCCTCCTCTTCCATTCGAGGAGGGTTTCCTGCCGCTCCCTCTCACCCACCCTTTTCAAGGATAGGTCTATGTGCCCCCTGTCCATGCTTATTCTAAGAACCTTCAAAACGAGTTTCCTCCCTTCCCTAACGAAGTCCCTGAGATTTCGCACCCACGTGGTAGAAACCTCTGAAATATGGAGGAAACCTTCCCTATCACCATAATCGTCGAGTTTAACATATGCGCCTTGGGGTATGATCCTCGACACCGTGGCGATGACAAGGTCGCCCACCTCAGGCCAAGCCTCTTCCTCAGCCACAAGCTTCGCCTCAGCGATCATTTATTCAAGAACGGTAATCGTTTCACCCTTTATACTGGCTTTTCCCCCTCTGGGCTGGGCTAAGGTCTCCCCGCATATATGGCATAAAACCTTAGTTGCTGGTCTATCAAAGATAACCTGTTCATTACCGCAGGATGGACACTTAATCCTTAGGAAACGACTCTTAGGCTTCGGAATCAGCTCTTCCCACCTAGACATTCCAAGTCCCCTGAAACACATTCAGTTGATGCTCACATAGTTTAACGTTTCCTTTAAACACTTCTATTATTCCAACAAGAGTATAGAACGGGATTGGTAGGTCTCAGAACCTATGATGAAGGGAAAATGGAACCTGATCCAATAAAAGTAAAAGAAATAGAAAATAGTTGGGTAGTAATCCTTTAGTTAGCCCCTTCCCCTTTACGCTATAGGAGAAGCGTGTCCTTAGGCATCCCGCATCTGTTAGATTCTCTGACCCGTTACGGGTTTTTCAAATAAGGCTTGCATGAGCTGTATCGGGCTACCGTCGTATTACACTTACGTAACTGAAGTGTCATGTCTGTTCCTCTGCAGATACGGGTGAGGCGATGGCGAAACGTCCGCGGACACTGGTAATCCTAACCCTAAGTTGGTCTCCGACTTTTGCGCCAGGGATGAAGATGATGAAGCCCTCAACCTTAGCTATACCATCACCTTTCGTGCCGACACTCTCTACTTTTACATCGTATTCCTTACCCTCTTCAACGGGTACTGGTCGTGACGGTCTGAACTCGCCTCTTCCGAATCGCCTGGGACCCCTAGACCTTTCCATTTCATTCCTTTCCTCCTTTAATGCTTACGAAATAAGAAGTGGGGGACAACCACATTGAAATCCTTAATCGCTTCAACGCAGTGCCCTACGCTTCTCCTTATTCCCGCACATAGTTGACATAACATAAATATAAACTTGCCCATTAACTAAGTAGAGCCGCTGAATTTCCATTGTTTCTAGTCACTGAGATACAGGGGAAACCCTAGGAAGGTGAGTTGAACGGGAAGTTCCCGGAGGCATCCTTCGGGTACGTTAAGGATTAAACCTCGCCACGTGCTTTACTCATGTTTATTTCCCTCTAAACATCTTAGGTTCTTAGAAGAGGCTTCATGCCCTAGTGGTGTCTATGAGAATAGGGATTCTAACCAGGAATGAAAATGCTTGGTGTTCGCTACAGTTGAAGCAAGCCATTGTGAAAATGGGAGCTGAGCCCCTATGCATTAGCTTTGAAGACGTCTTTGTAAGGGTTGGTTGTACACCTAGGGTTGAAACGAGGGATGTCCCCGTTGAAAAGCAGCTTGACGCGATCATCGTTAGACCAGTAAGTGGAGGCTCTCTTGAAGAAATCATCTTTAGGATGGACCTCCTCCACAGGGTTGAGGCACTTGGTGTATACGTGGTTAACCCGCCGACGGCGATCGAAAGAGCCGCTGACAAGTTCTACGCCTTAGCACTGCTTGAGGATAAGGGGATCTGCGTACCAAGAACCCTCGTGGCCGAAAACCCGGTTGCTGTGCTTAAAGCGTTTAAAGAGTTTAACGGAGATATCGTCTTCAAGCCTCTTTTCGGCTCTAGAGGCGTTGGGGTTACAAGGGTTAAGGACAGGGATACGGCTTTTAGGATCAGCCGGACCCTATCATACTTCCGCCATGTGATCTATATCCAGGAGTTTATCCCTCATGGGTATTCGGATGTAAGAGCCTTCGTCGTAGGCGACAAGGTCGTGGCTGCCATGCGGCGTTTAGGGATTGGTTGGAAAACAAACGTAGCACAAGGAGCTATACCTAAGTTCCACGAGGTTTCACGTAGAAATGAGGAGCTAGCTGTTAAAGCGGCTAAAACATTGGGATGCGAGGTTGCCGGGGTTGACATGATGGAGACTGAGGCTGGTGAATGCTATGTTAACGAGGTGAACAGTCAACCTGACTGGCGGGGGCTCCAATCTGTGAGCAAGGTATGGCTTGCTGAAGAGATCATTAAACACGTTCTAAGCCACGTTCATCGATGTGAAAAAGGAGTGCGCTGAGTGTTTCCCTGTCAAAGACTGCTCCTAGAAGGACATGGTGTTTAACTACGTCATCCAAGGGTTTCAAAGATGAAGGCTTATCACTTTAGAGATTTAAGGAAGGCTTTGATTTTAACCCATCGAAGTCACCCTTTTCCAATTTCAATATGGTCGCGTCTGTGAACATAACGGAGATGCACAGCGTAATCTTATACCGAAAAGCTCCGATATACATTAAGTTATGCCACACTCTTCATCTTTGTAAGCATAATACCTCTGCGAATAAGCTTATTTTCACGGCTTCTTAAAGCCAATAGGTTGATAGGCTAGTTGATGCCTCAAAGATGGTGTTATAAGAGTGAAGGTCTACGAAGGTTTCGTTGATCGTACTCGCTGGCGGTTCCTCAACGAGGTTCAAGGATAATAAGGCCTTAGTAAACCTCGCTGGGAAACCGATGGTTATACATGTATTTGAAAGGGCTTCGAGGATAGTTGATGAAAGTATCCTCGTTATAAGCCATGGGGAAGATAAGAGCGTGTTTGAAAGACTCTTCGCAAGGAAAGCCTGTGTCGTCGAAGACGGTGGGAACGTTAGAAGCCCACTAGTCGGTATGAAGACGGGGCTTGAGCACGCTAAGGGTGAATACGCGATCATCCTTCCATGCGACCTCCCACTTGTTTCAAAGGAGGTTTTAGCCTTCATGCTCGAAGTTGCTCAGGGAGGCTTCGACGCCGTTGTGCCTAGGTGGCCTCAAGGCTTCATAGAGCCACTCCACGCCGTATACAGGACAAAGCCATGTCTTGAAGCAGCTCAAGAAGCCCTTAAGGAGGGGAAATTTAACCCCGCGTCAGTGATTACCATGCTTAAAAAGATCCTATACGTTTCCACGGTTGCACTCAGTAGATTCGACTCAAACCTCATGTCCTTCTTCAACGTTAACACTCACGATGACCTGTTGAAAGTAAAGAAGATTATTGCGATGAAAGAACCCGACGAGAGAATTCACGGTTAAATATAATAGGGGAGGGTTGGTGAGAGGATGAAACCTTTTCATACAGCAAATTATCCGTTATAGGATACATTTAAGCCCTCTAGGAACAGATTATAAAAATGAGTTAGCACTAATCTGATTGGGTTTAGGTGTCTATTTGGTGGAAGAGAAGAGGGTTGAGCAGAACTGTGCCGTAGAGTTGACTTTTATTTCAGAAAAAAGCTATTCGGACCCTTTCAATGAACTGGAATTATGGGCTGTGTTCTCTGAGCCAGATGGGCAGGAAACGCTGGTTCCAGCGTTCTGGGCTGGAGACAATATATGGAGGCTTCGTCACACATCATCTAAGTTGGGTAAACACTACTTCCACACTAGGTGCTCAGACACGTCGAACACTGACCTGCATGAATGCGAAGGGGTTCTGGAAGTCATACATTACACTGGAATGAACCCTCTTATGCAGCATGGTCCATTGAGGGTCAGCCAGGATCGACGGTATCTGGAGCATCGAGATGGTAAACCCTTCTTTTGGCTCGGCGACACTTGGTGGATGGGCTTAACGAAAAGGCTCAGATGGCCTGAGGGTTTCCAGTTACTGACAGCAGACCGTGTAGCCAAAGGCTTCACCGTAATCCAGATCGTGGCAGGACTCTACCCGGACATGCCTCCCTTTGACCCTCGAGGCGCCAACGAAGCCGGCTTCCCTTGGGAGGAAGGCTACGTTAGAGTAAACCCAGCTTATTTCGATATGATGGATGAAAGGATTGACTGGCTTGTAAAAAACGGGTTAGTTCCCTGCATCGTAGGTGCCTGGGGCTATTTCATAGAGTTCATGGGTGAGGAATCTATGATGAAACACTGGAGGTATCTTGTAGCCCGTTACGGAGCCTACCCAGTGGTCTGGTGCTTAGCCGGGGAAGCAGTTATGCCCTACTACCTCTCCCCTGTCCGAGGAGATAAAGAGAGACACAGGGAATACGCTGAGAAAACGCGGGTTGGCTGGAGTAGAGTAACCCGATACCTACGCTTTGTAGACCCTTACCATCACCCTGTTACGATTCATCCGACTGACTGCGCCCACAACATGGTCGACGACGCATCCCTAATTGACATAGACATGCTTCAAACTGGTCACAGCGATCTCAGTAGCCTCGGTAATACCGTTAACCAAGTTGTAAGCTCTATCGAAAGGTCGCCACATATACCAGTTCTAGTCGGCGAGGTCTGCTATGAAGGAATAAAGGGTGAAAGCTGGGAAAACGTGCAAAGAATTATGTTCTGGACAAGTATCCTCAACGGCGCAGCCGGTCACACCTATGGCGCAAACGGGGTGTGGCAGGTCAACACCCGGCTTAAACCCTTCGGTCCATCACCGCACGGAAGATCTTGGGTAGACACTCCTTGGGAAGATGCTTATCAGCTACCGGGCTCCAAGCAGGTAGGCCTCTGTAAACAACTGCTGGAACGATATCCATGGTGGCGTTTTAATCCACACCCGGATTGGGTTGAACCACATTGGAGCAGAGGAGACTATTTCCAACCATACGCAGCGGGTATACCTAAGGAGGTACGTGTAGTCTTCATCCCAGGTCAAGGGAGAGGTTTATCTAAGATTAAGGCGTTTGAGCCGGAAGCCGCGTATCACGCGTTCTACTTCGACCCGCGAAACGGTAGGGAATACGATTTAGGTATCGTGGTTCCGAGTGAAGCAGGTGAATGGCAGCCGCCGAACCCGCCATCCTTCCAAGACTGGGTCATCGTACTGGAAAACACGAGGCTTTAAGCCGATAATCGTCAATGTCAAAAGCGAATAGGAGGCCGAGGAACCTAATAAAATAGCTTGAATGGATTGAAAAGGCGTGACCGAAGGCTCGACGTTTTTAACTCATCTGAAAAGGTCTTTTTCAACTGGTCTAATAAGTTCCTTAGCTGTTCCATCGCCTCTCGGGTATTCAAAGCCTCTGATAACCGCGACTGGGACTGCGTTTGATTTACCCATAACAAGCTCAGCGGCTGAAGCCAGTTCATCAGCCACAGCCATAGCCGTAACCTTAAGGATGTAGCCGAATATGTCTTTCTCACCCTTATACTCCCTTATGGGTTTCATCCCCGCTATGCCCACAGCGATATTCGTTTGCCCCATTCTCCAAGCCCTTCCGAATGTATCCGATATGATCACTGCTACATCAACACCCTTAAGCTCCTTGATATGTCCCCGTATCCTTTTAGCTGACGTATCTGGGTCTTCAGGGAGGAGGGAGGCCACTTCGCCACCGGAGACGTTTGAGAGGTCAACGCCTGCATTGGCGCAGACAAAACCATGCTTTGTCTCCATGATGAGATGCCCATCCTTCATCCTTACGATGCGATTGGTTTCGCGGAGAATGGTCTCCATAAGCCTAGGATCCCTGCATGTCTGGCTTGCCACCCATAGAGCAAAGCTTGAGGGTTTCACGCTTCGCAGGTGTATTAATCTCCCTTCAGCCTTTGAAACGACTTTCTGTGCGACCACGATGACGTCGCCTTCCTTAATCCCTACGCCAAGCCTCTCAGCGGCTTCAACGACCATATGCCCAAGTTCATCACCGGGCTTAACCATGGGTATACCGGAAAGCCCCATTACTTGGACCATCGCTCCCTACACCCGGTAAATGTATTCCACGTCCACCATTTAAACGGTAACCTAGCCTAGACTCAGCGGCTTCAACCTTTACACGATGAGAGGTTTATAAAACAGATAGGGCTTTCATTCAAGTGTTAGCGCCAAATTGCTGATGGAGCTTGACACTATGTTGGATATCAAGTTGATTAGGGAAAAACCCGACGTTGTGAGAAACAACCTTGAGAAAAGAGGTAATGCTGAGAAACTCAGAATGCTTGAAGAGCTTATCGAAGACGATAGAAGGCTAAGGGCTTTGATCAAGAAGGCGAATGAGCTGAAACATACGCGGAACGTGATCACGGAGGAGATTGCGAGGATTAAAAGGGAAGGGAAAAGTGTAGAAGAGAAAATACGTGAAATGAGGGATACATCCCAACGGATCAAGTTAGTCGATGATGACTTGGGGAAACTTCGTGAGAGAGTCAACTACACCCTCATGCGGTTACCAAATATCCTACACGAATCCGTTCCCGTTGGCAAGGATGAAACGGACAATGTTGAAGTAAGAGTCTGGGGTTCCAAACCAATATTCGACTTCAAAGTCAAGGACCACGTAGACCTAGGCGTTGATTTAGGCCTGATAGATGTGGAGAGAGCGGCAAAGGTCTCAGGTGCAAGATTTTTTTTCATGAAGGGGGCTCTCGCGCTTCTCGACCTCGCTATAATGAGGTTTGCCATAGATTTCCTCGTAAGAAAGGGGTTCAAGTTCGTCATCCCACCTTATACGATTAGAAGGAAGCCGTATGAGGGGGTGACGGACCTCGCGGATTTCGAAACCATGCTCTACAAGATTGAGGGCGAGGACCTGTACTTAATAGCTACATCCGAGCATCCTATGGTTTCCATGCATATGGATGAGGTCTTCATGGTTCAAGAGCTACCTGTAAAGTACGTTGGTTTCAGCACAAACTTCAGGAAGGAGGCGGGAACCCATGGAAAGGATACGAAGGGAATCTTCAGGGTTCACCAGTTTAATAAAGTTGAACAGGTCATCCTCTCAACACCCGAAGAGTCTTGGAGATGGCATGAACACCTTATAAGAAACGCTGAGGAGATCTTTCAAGCCTTACAATTACCATACCGCGTTGTTAACATCTGCACCGGAGACATCGGAACCGTGGCAGCGAAGAAGTATGACCTGGAAGTATGGTTACCCGGTCAAAGGAACTACCGTGAAGTGGTTTCATGCTCAAACTGCACGGACTATCAATCACGTCGTTTGAACATTAAGTACCGTGAAAAAACTGGTTTACCACCTAAGGATTTCATACATACACTTAACTCAACAGGTGTAGCGGATAGGGCTTTAGTCGCCGTTATGGAGAACTACCAGCGACGAGACGGTTCGATCTCAGTTCCCAACGTATTAAAACCTTACATGGATGGATTGACAGAGATATTGTAACTTATAGAAAAAAAGATGAAGTACTTAAACGCTCAAAGCCTTCAGCTTTTTCCTAAGGAACTCCTTCAACTGTTCCTCACCACCTATGTCACCGGTTGAGAGATGAACGATCATCCCATCAGCTTTCTCAGCGAAAACCTGAGGCACCGGATAACTTTCTCCACGGTCTTCACCGTAGGTTTCAGCCAAACGGTTTTCCTCTTCAGGCTCATGCTCTAGAACCTGTGGATCTAAACCATACTCCTCAGCCAGCTTGGAAGCCGCCCTTCTAGCTGGGGGACAGTGGGGATAAAAATCGGCTGAAACAACGATCAAACGCTTAAAAGCCAATGATAACACCGTTAAAATTGACGCGTCGCCCTGTATTTCTATCTATCGCCGTGTTTCACAGGTTGTAAGAGGTCACCGAGCTACCCTTATCTAGTCAACATAATAAGCCTCTTCACATTGTGCCGAGGCGTTGAGAACAAAACCAATAAATATGAGGCTTCGAAACTAAGACCCCAGCGGTAAGTATGCCAGGGGAGTTCGCAGCTAGGTCTTTGAAGAAGAGAAGGCGTCGGTTTAGATGGAGTTATCGATACTATAAACGGCAGATGCTTGGTTTAGACGTTAAGGCAGACCCTTTAGAGGGAGCGCCTATGGCTAGAGCGATCGTTCTTGAAAAACACGGGGTTGAGTCTAAGCAACCCAACAGTGCCATACGTAAGTGCGTGCGGGCTCAGCTCATCAAGAATGGGAAGGTTATCACCGCTTTCCTCCCAGGTGACGGCGCCCTAAACCACGTGGATGAACACGATGAGGTCGTCGTTGAAGGCATCGGTGGAAGCCGTGGTGGAGCTATGGGTGACATCCCTGGAGTCCGTTGGTCAGTTTTAGCTGTAAACGGTGTCCCCCTCAACCTACTCGTTCTCGGAAGGGTTGAGAAACCTGTAAGGTAGGGAATGATTTTGACTGAGAAACCAGAGTTCGATATCAAGCTCTTCCAGCGATGGTCTTTTAAAGATGTCGCCGTTAACGACCTAGGGTTGAGGCGTTACATCAGCCTTAAACCTGTTCATGTACCCCACAGCGGGGGAAGGCATGAACACCACCCCTTCAGAAAAGGTGAGGTTCCCATCGTTGAAAGGTTCGCGAATGATTTAATGCGTCCAGGCGTCCATGGAGGTGCTAAGGTAAAGGCGCTTAGCATCGTAAGGAACACGCTTGAAATCGTATACCTCAAGACCTCGCGAAACCCCATAGAGGTTTTGGTGAGGGCGATCGAGAACGCTGCGCCCTGTGAGGACGTAACCAGGGTGGCGTACGGAGGTATTGTCTACCATAGATCCGTGGACATCTCACCATCGAGGAGGGTTGACTTAGCCCTGAGGTTTATAACCGAAGGGTCTAGGAAAGCCTCGAAGCATAACCCAAAAACCATCGAGGAATGCCTCGCCGACGAGGTTATCGCCGCCGCAAACAGAGATTCAAAATCCTACGCTGTGCAACGTAGAGAAGAGATGGAGAGGATCGCCCTATCCTCACGATGACAGTACTAAGCCCCCTTCTTCAGCTATGAATTGAGTGGTTAGGCAATCGATGGAATAAAGGTTTCTACTCTAGCTTTTTACGTTGTAAGAATAAGCCGCATGGTGCTACACTTTATTTATACGAAATGAAATCGTAAAACATATTCTAGGCTTCAGGCTAAGCCATATGGCTTATAATGAAGGAAAGGGAAAAGTTAAAATAAGAATGGTGCCTAAAGCTAGACTACTAGGTGTATACTATGAGTGAAAAGCCGCACCTAAACCTCGTCGTCTGCGGTCACGTCGACCATGGGAAGAGCACGATGTCAGGGCATCTCCTATTCCTAACGGGGTATGTGGATGAGAGGACCATAGAGGAGTACGCCGCAGATTCTGAGAAGACAGGTATGGGTGACACGTTTAAGTTTGCATGGGTCTTGGACACCCTGAAGGATGAGCGGGAGAGGGGTGTAACCATCGACCTTGAATTCGTGAAGTTTGAAACACCGAAGTATTTCTTCACCATCATCGATGCTCCAGGGCATAAGGACTTCATCAAAAACATGATCACTGGGGCAAGCCAAGCAGACGCCGCCGTCCTCGTCGTCTCAGCTAAGGAGGGGGAGTACGATGTCGCAGTGTCCCCCGGTGGTCAGGCGAGGGAACATGCCTTCCTCCTCATGACCTTAGGTGTGAGACAGCTTGTTGTCGCATTGAATAAGATGGACGATTCTACGGTTAATTGGAGTCAGAAGAGGTATGAGAAGTGTAAGGAAGAGTTAACAGCGTTGCTTAAAACCGTGGGATTCGACGTTTCAAAGATACCGATCATCCCGGTTTCTGGATGGAAGGGTGATAACCTTGTTAAGGCAAGCGAGAATATGCCTTGGTATAAAGGTTCTACGCTACTTGAAGCCTTGGACACCTTCACTGTTCCATCGAAGCCCTTAGATAAGCCTTTGAGGATTCCGGTTGAAGCCGTTTACACGATCACAGGGATCGGCACTGTGCCCGTTGGCAGGGTGGAAACAGGGGTTTTGAAGGAGGGGCAGGTTGTCGTTTTCATGCCCTCGAACAAGAGTGGGGAGTGTAAATCCATAGAGACCCACCATGTGAGGATCCCAGAGGCACAACCGGGTGACAACATCGGTTTCAACATCAGGGGTTTAACGAAGACGGACATCACGAGGGGTGACGTGGCGGGACCTGTCGATAATCCACCCACGGTGGCGAAGGAATTCATCGCACAGATCATCGTGGTCTACCACCCAACAGCCATAGCCGCGGGTTACACGCCCGTGCTCCACGCACACACCGCTACCGTGCCATGCAAGTTCACTGAACTCATCAGGAAGATCAACCCGCGTACAGGTGAAACCCTAGAGGATAAACCGGCGTTTCTTAAAACAGGGGACAGCGCCCTTGTGAGGATGGAGCCTTTAAAACCCATATCAATCGAGTTATATTCAAGCATGCCGCCGTTGGGACGCTTCGCCGTAAGGGATATGGGAGACACGATCGCAGCGGGTGTTGTAAGGGAGATTACGCAGAAAGTCTAACACCTATCCACTTTTGTAAGGGAAGCATCGGTGCGCGACCCTTTTTTCTTAAACTGTTTAAGTGTAGAGACTTTTATCGTAGATGCTTGTTGAGACTTAAGCGTCAAGGTTTTTCCGCAATGATTATATATCGACGTTACTCCTACGTAACGCGGATATGGGATAAGGGTTGGTTCAGAAGGCACGGATCAAGCTGACGTCCACAGACCCGAAGAAGTTGGACCAGGTGTGTGGGGAGATTAAGGGCATCGCTGAGAAGACGGGTGTAAAAGTAGCGGGTCCTATGCCCTTGCCTACAAGACGCCTCGTCGTTCCTACACGGAAGACACCTTGCGGGGAGGGAACCCACACTTATGACCGGTGGTCTATGCGGGTTCATAAAAGGTTGATCGATGTGAACGCGGATGAAAGGCTGATGCGGATGTTGATGAGGATCCGTGTCCCAGACGATGTCTACATCGAGATAAGCCTAGTTTAGAACGTTATGTTTACGTAAGTGATTTAGGAAACCTGCAGTGTTGCTTCATGAAGCATTTCTCACATCGCTGCCTTCGACAGTTATTTTTTCCAAGACGCACCAAGGCTGATTCGAAGTCTATGAAAGTCTTTCCCCTGATCCCCGCCTGATCCCATGTAAACTTAAGGTCATTAAGTACCTGATTCCTACCTACCTCGCTTTTATCGATGACATCCGTGAAACCTAGGTTCCAAGCCGCCGTAGAGGCTAACTCCTGCGGCGGCGGGTCAGCTTTCTCCCATATCCCCCTAAGCTCCCTGAGGAATATCCCCGTGGTTACGGTGCCTATGCCCTTCCCCAAAGCCATAACCCGGCGTTCTAAATCCCTTGGGTCTGAAGCTACCCTATGGACATTGCGGATTTCACCGTCATAATCGTGTAAAAGCGTTCCCACGACTTCAAGGAGCTTCGTAGCGGTTTTGAAGTCGTAACGGACGTAACCACCCGCGTCTAGAATCTGAACCAGACCATCCCATCCCATGTCAATTATGGTCTTAGGGGTTTGAACTCCTCTCACTTCAAACTCCTCGTAGGTGTTCATAACGATGGTCTCGTTGATACGGGCGCCGAAGAGAATCGATGCGAGGAACCATTTGAAGACCTCCCCCGCATCGCCTGTCGTAAGGTCGATGCCGAGGTCTGTGGAGAAGCTATGCCCAAGGTTTGACGTAAGGGCTTCGACAACATCTTTTCGCACCATAACCAACACCCATAGTGTAACGTCCTCTTTAAAGCTGGAAGATCGGGAGTCGGATGTAGACCCAGAGGGTCAATGCAGGTGCGAAGAGGAGGAGCCATGCAGCGACGCTCCAGTTAAGGATCTTCTTACCGTCTATCACCGATAAAGGTATCAGGTTGAACACGGAGAGGTCGGCGTTAAGGGAGGCGAGTAGAAAGCCTAAAACGGCTAGAAAAGGTTCATTGCTAAACCTGTAAAGGAGCGTGAAGATGATCGTTTGCACGATATTCGTGAGGGGACCGGCTAAGGCGATTTTACCAATATCCTCAACTGTGACGAGGTGCCCGTGGATCATAACCGCACCCGGGGCGATCAGCTTGAACGGCAGAGCTATGGATATGAGTGATATGAGGGCTCCTCTGGGGTCCAGGCGGAACTCAGCCCAGTAACCGTACGCTTGAGCTGCAAGCTTGTGAGCGGCTTCGTGAACGATAAAGGCGAGTATGGTCCCTATGAGAAGAGTGAGGATGAAAAGGGGTTGAACGATTACCTGAAAATAATAGGAAAGCTCTATGAGGAAGAAGATAGCCG